>Ga0080004_1074508_pt1 | contig 18423 bp, 12 predicted proteins | sample WasSprMetagenome_FD_69207 | JGI IMG/M metagenome (GOLD analysis project Ga0080004, IMG submission 69207) | Sulfidic aquatic microbial communities from Washburn Spring, Yellowstone National Park, USA - WS (SPADES assembly) (version 2) | ecosystem: Environmental > Aquatic > Thermal springs > Hot...
TTAATATCCAGAGGGGAGGATGTGAGAAGAATAGTCCTGCTTTCAACTGAGGAAAAGGAAGTGTTGGCTGGATCAAAGCTTGTTGAGACAGCTGTTAGGGCAAGATACCCGAAAATAGAGGTGATAACGGAGGTGTTTCCGTATCAGGATGTGGACAACGAGGAGAGATCATTCGACTTTCTAATCAGGACTTCTAAGCTTATCTCCGACTTAAGGGGAAAATATAGGCTCTACCTTCTCATATCCGGAGGGAGAAAGGTGATGAGCCTGGAGCTAGCGATGATGGGCCTTTTCTTCCCCTTAAGCGATGTATATCATGTGATAGCTAGGGATGTCAAGGTGGCGAACATACTCCTGGAGAGCCTGAGAGAGAAGATAATGGAGCTCTATAAGGCAAGAGATCCTCTGTCATTTTACAGATCTGTTGAGGAATTTGAGAGGCTCATGTGGCCTCCTCAGACAGAGTATAACGTTGTAAGACTTCCGTCAATCCCATATCCTGATGAGGTTTTGAGGGAGGTCGTGAAGGCATTAAAAGGAGCGAGAAAGGATGAGGTAAAGTTCAACATCGCTGTGTTGATGGAACAGCTGGGCCTTATACAGGTGAGCGGAGGGAAAACAATTCCAACGGAGTATGGAAAAAAGATGCTCGAGTTCCTGAGGGAGATAATGTGAGGTCTTGATGGGTTTCTGTCATGGACGAAGAGCTACGCATTATCTTAGTCCGAATTATTAAAATATCTTTTCTTATGTAAATATCCTTTAGTTACCCTGAAAGAAATGTTTGTTAAGGAGGCTGACAACTCTCTTTACTCCATTAATCTTCAGCTCCAGCGGTAAACTAGCAGTTACCATGAGTCCCGTTCTTTATGTACAGAACTATCCTCTCAAATTATGGATGAAAAAGATCCCTTTTCCCTTAATAATCTTCTTGAATCTCTCCAAGAAATTCCTCATAAGAGATTATTTAATGGTGTACTCTTACACAGTTTATTACATAGAACATATTCACTCATCAACACAGTCTCTAAGAGTGCGCTATATCCGATAATCTCGGCTCTATATCTCGAGATAAGTCCTCTCACTAATTTTATAAAAGCCCTTTATGATACCATATCCGAGGAGCGTCTTTGCTCCAATTCCTCTCTCTAGCACATCCCCTAAGAATAATCTGAGCTGATCGCTAATATCCTTTTTCTCCGACTTTACACCAATCAATATTCTGAATGTAACGTCTTTGTTCACCACAGGATATATCACCGGATTTGGCTTAGCCCTGGTCTCTCTTATCATTTCTTCCTGCTCCCTGTATATGGGAGTTGTAACTTCAGGGACCAAGAGGTTGTATTTTGAGCTCACAGGATACGAGTTAAGGAATACCACAGAGGAGGCCTCCTCTTTTGTTCCAAGCAGAGAGACTAAATCCTGTCTTTTCATCTCCTCTACATATGATTTGAAGGCTCCTTTAAGAGAGGATGCGGGTATGTAAGGGAGATTTAACAAAGGATCCCAAGATAAACCTATCTCAAAAATCTGCTTCCCGAAAACATCGCTTGCCATACCTACTATCAATCTTGATCTCGTCACCCCGAGAAAATCAAATACAACATATCCGCATGATAAAAGAGCTGATTTCTGTGCATCTAAAAGCCTTGAAGCTCCTTTAAACGCTTTATCAAGCTTTTCGGGGGAATAAGCCTCCGATAACCTTTCTAATATCTCTTTTTTCTCAACATCCACTTTCTTACCGAGCGCCTTTTCTCTTAGATAGTCTATACCTATTACTACTCTGAGCCAAGAAAGTGTATTAATAGAGGACGGATCTAGAGAAATCTTTCTTGTGTCTATCATGGGTAAATCACCTCATATTCATATCCCAGCCTGCTGAGATAATTCTCGAGACTGGAAATTGAGGAGAGATATGCCTCCTTCACGATCCTACTATCTATTCTCAGCAGTCTTTCTTCTATTTTTATATGATCCCTCCTTTTTTTCTTTTTATCTAATAATCTTCTCCATTTAATCTCAGTGGGCCAGTCCCCAGAAAGGAAGAAAGTGAAAAGAGCTTCTTCTTTATGGACTGCAAGATGAATTGGACTTGCTCTCCTGATGATATCACTAATATAGCCTTCTCCTCTTTGTTCCCTAGGAAGACCTAGAAACCAAGCTAATCTCTCTCTTGTTATGACATCTTGGCTCTCATCGGCACTTGCTATCCCGAAACCCATCTTTCCTGATCTTCTAGGTCTGTAGAAAAAGTCTTGGAGCTCAGTTATTATATCCTCCATTTTTTTATCCTTCGGCTTAGCTCTTATTATTGTAAAAACTGGAACCTCTTTCTTGTTAAATAACCCAACGGATCCATCTATCTCGGATAAATCGATCCTTATTTTAGATATGCAGTCAACTGGGGGCATCTCAGATATCTTCCCTATCGTAAGATTGAGATAGGATCTCGCTGACTCCAAGGTCTCATTTATCAGCTCTCTTATCATGCTGTAGTCTATCTTTTTGCCTCTCAGGAACTTTCCCTCAAATCCATCGACTTCAACCGAAAAAGTACCTAGACCCCTTCTTCCTCCCTTTCCTAATCCATTTAGAGATAAGGCAGTAAGGAGAGAGCCTAATGCAAGCTTTTTCTCATTTTCACTAATGCTTTTGACATGAGGAGCTTTTTCTATTTTTATTTCAGCAGATAAACCCTTTCCATAACTTATCTGGGTCTCTTTTCTTCCAAGAGAAAGAAGTCTTATTCTCTGAGGAAAGGCTTCTTTCTCTTTACCCCTTAAATCTATGCGCTCTTTTTTCTCTAAGAAAGCTCTATTCACTATTATTCTGAACTTTGAAGCTGATTTAAGGCTACCTAGGATCTCCCCCGTTTTCTCGCAGATTTCCTTAGTCTCGGATTCACATACGTATTTTTCTCCTCTTTTACACTCAAGCTTTCCAGCCTCATACATAACTCCTGATATGTAAGCTCTCAACCAATATCTCCAAAGCCCTTTGAGGGACTGAGTTCTTAGGGGGTCATCCTCGTGGAACTGAGTATCATACCCACCAAGAAGGAGCCAGTTCTCACTTTTTAGCCTGAGAGTAACACTCATTCTATCACCTCAACAGGAATAACAGAACCAAATCCTATCTCCTTCCCCACACCTATCCCTTCCTCATATATTTTTCTCCCTTTTATGGTTTTTTCAAGGCTTATAACGCTTCCTGGAAGAAGTGCTTGATAGATCGGTTTCCTTTTTCTCCTTATCTCGCTGTATCCAGCACCTAAGGTTTCTATCCTTCCGTAAACTCTTACTTCACCGGCTTCTCTCAACTCTTCCCTGAGTCTCTTCGTAAACTCGATTCCCGTCTCATAGAGAACAGGAGATAGAACATAGAGAAGATTTACATCTTCAGGAATTCTGCATATACAGCTATCAACCTTCGATATCTCAAGAAGAGAGGCTTTCCTCTCTCCCCCTAGCCTCACAATATGCTTTCCTATTTCCATTTTATCAGATATTATATCAAATTCTATCGTGGTATCTATTTCAGAATCCCTATTGTAGTCTATGAAATTTACTGTGTAAATAAGCCCTCCCTCCTCGTCAGCTATTTTTCTCATGTCGATCCTCGTTCTCAGTCCTATTCCGACAAAAGTCAACTTTTTAGGCACAAATCCTCTTCTAGTGAGTTTTTTCTCTTCTTCCTCCAGCCTCTCATCAATCTCCCCATAAAGCTGCTTCTTTTTCATATTTGAATAACTAGGAACATCCTCAAGCCTCAGGAAAACACCATCAATCCGGTTTTCTACGTAATAGAGGGATCCTCTCCTGAGATAGGGTCCTCTAAGCCTCGCTCCTCTGAGAACTATTGAATAAGCGGAATCCCATCCTAAGGATCTTGTATCAATATATTCAAATACTGTTGCAATGGCTCCAGCTGCTGTTGATGGACTTGGTACAAGAAGAGAGTATGCGGAGGAGTAAACTCCTCTTGTACTGGGATCGAACTCTCCAGATCCTCTAAAGAGGTATGGCTCAAGTATCTTGAATGCAGCTCTATACATTTAATCACCCCTTAAACCACCATAAAGAAGTCTGCAGGATTTGAAAATCTCCATAAATAGAGGACTTTCCTTGGTTTCTTCACGCAAGTCATGCCTTTTGATGTCCTCATTCTCCTTTATAATTCCCATTATTTTGTTCAGGATCTCTTCTTTTTCTTCTTTCTGCAGATGTCTCCTCACTAAGTATCTAATTAATTTCTCGAAAACATCCTTCTCCTTCATCCTCCATGCCCTCTCCGCAGTCCTGATAAAACTTCCTCTAGATGTCTCATAGAGTAGTGCTGTCGAGATCTCTCCGGATAAGATCATATTTATTACATTATTCAAGAATAGTGTGATATCTGGAAGAGTGAGCTCAGGCTTTTTTACGGAAAGAGGAAGAACAGAGCTCTCTACAGGGCCCCTCGCTGAGTATGTTATAACAAAGGAGTCCTTCTTCTTCTCTTCTCCTTCATATACCCAAGCTGACTCCTTTGCTATCTCTTCCAGCTTTAATAGCGAGTCTCTCATAACATCGTGGAGGGGATATCTATAGTGTGCGATGTAGAGGGAGTAACTCCTTCCTGCATTTCCCATCGATGGTACATAATAGTTGTTAAACTTGTGAAATCTTATTGCCCTGTAACCATGAGCTTCTCTCACAAAACCCCCGTATTTCAGCCTGCTTTCATCAACAATTTCTACTGCGGAGCTGACAGGTGCTATGGAGAGGAGGTCATCTCCTCCCGCGTAAATGACAACACCATTGTTTTTCTCCACTATCTCTATATCATTAATAGCAGCTATCATCAGAGCTCTTGAAATCGAGACATGATAAGATATGCTGACAGGCAACTTTTTCTTATGTCTGATCTCATCTATGAACTTATTAAGATTGTCTATATTCTTCTCATCAAGTTTTTCTTCCTCTGCAATCTTCTTAGCCGAGTTTATATCGTTCTCCAGAATTTTAGATACGATCTCTTTTGACTTCCCCTCAAACAGGTTTTTAATGTAATCTTCTACTTCCATCTCCAGAGCACTTAAGTCTCCTCCCATAATCCTTCCCATGTTGTCCCCATCTGCCCTTATCAATGCATAATACGTATTTATTGGGGAGACAGATAGTCCTTTCTCCTGAAGTTTTCCTCTAACTTGATTCCAGAGATCCTTTCTTTCTAATACCGTGTCCTCTGACTCAGTGAAAAGGAAGTTTATGAGGAGGCTCCTTAACCCAATATCTATATCAAATTTACCAAGATCCTCAAATTTCTTCTCCTGATATCTCCACTGAGACTTGTGCAGCTTATCTTCTTTGAGGGACTTCATAGCTTCTTCTAGAAGTTTCCTTACCTCCCCATCTTTCCACAGCTCATTTAACTTTGATAAGTTTGAGAGAATGCTATCTCTGAAATCAAAAGTAGAGAAATCAGCCAAAGAGGGATATTTCTCTATTTTTACATCATCACCATATCCCAGCATTTCCTTCAAAGCTATTTCGGGCTTAAAAGAGAATATCCTCTTCATGAGACAATAGGGACAAAGCTTCTCTCCTTCTCCTAAAAAGACTCCAAGACTCTCTCCCTTAATTATTGATGGAAGCTTTCCGCACATTGTACAGTAATCAAATCCTCTCTCGGCTAGAGGCTTTCTCTTTCCATCAAATATCTCCATTGTTATTTTGGTTAGAGGGAGCGTGCATGCTGGATCCTCTTTCAGCTGTTTCTTCATTCTGTTCTTTTTCATCACCTCATTATATGCACCATTATAGGCTAATGCATCCGTTGAGGAGATCTTCACACTTGAAGCTCTTATCATGAGGGGTGGATTCTCTACAAACCCATATTCCATATTCTCCTGAAGTTTTTTCACTAAAAGCTGTATATCAGGCTCAGATGAGCTCAATATACTTCCGCAAAATTGCTTCCACTTCTTCCTGAAGTTCTCCTTTATAAGACTCTCGGGATCCTTTTCAAGAGATGGAAGCAGAAGCATCATGGAGGCTGGGACTATTGCAAATCTGGGGAATGTCCATCCCTTATATATTATGTTCAGCATTTCTCCCAGATCTTCTTTTATTTCGGATATTCTGTTCATAAGATCATAGTAGAAGAAGAAATTAAATCTGCATGTTGGGATTAGGATAACATCTGGTCCATATAATTTAATAAAATCGAGCACCGTGCTCCAGAGAAGAGCAGAAGCTATGTAGCTTGATGCCCACAGATCTCTGAGCTTTCTAGATTTAGCTATGAAATCCTGTATTCCAGCCACATCTAAGTGAAGTAGAAAACCTCCTTCCTCATAGGTCCAGTTTAATGCAGATGCTGTTGCATAAAGGTGATCAAATATTGTGTGAGTGGGTATTCTTGTGTCAGCTGGTCCTGATGGAAGTCCCTCATGTATCCAGATGAGCTCATACAAACCATAAAGAGCTAAATATGCATCTCTTGGATCCTCTATCTTTTTCAGTATTGTATTCAGCTTTTTCATCACTTCTTCTACTTTCTCCTTTTGTACATCTCTATCACTTAGATCTATCTCTATTCTTGGATCAATAGGATTTTTCAGCTTTATGGTCTTCTCATGTAGTGCTCCTCTTTTATTTCCTGTAATCAGTCCGAGAATTCTCCTATCAATAGAAGCTGCAAGTCTATCTGCATTTCTAACCCTATCATCAAAGAGCAGATTAACTGCATTTTCCAAAGAAGTACCAGTTAATGCAATCTTAGCCAGCTCTTCTGCCCATTTCTCATGACTCTCTTCCCTTTTAAAGCACCATGCCTTATCAGGAGGATCATGAAATAAGGCTGCTGTCTTCAAAAGAAAAAAGATAGGAGATAAAGAACTCATCTGCTCACCTCCTTCGATGGAAAGACAGCCTCAGCAAGTCTCTTTATCTCCAGCAAGTATGGCATGAGAAGCGATGGAAGAATAGCCAGAATTTCTGAGCCTGTTAGAGCATCTATACAGGAAATAGGAGAACTTGGATCAAGATTTTTCCCAGGCATAAGCCTTTTCATTTCCAAGAGAATTAGATAAAGATAGGCAGCATAACCTCCTGCCGTTGAGTTAAGCTTTTCTAAATCCTCTTTTGCGATCTGAGCATTTCTTGCAAAATTAATAAATATTTTATATGTATGCTTATCAGCATCTTCTGTTTTCGCGTACATAAAACTTAGGGCAGAGATCACCCCAACTTCGTAAAGAAAGGAGGGTGCCTCTCTTGATCTAGTCCTAAAGGATTCCCCAAAATCCTTTTTATCGGAAATTTTCTCTATTTCTTGGAAGAGCTTATACACAAGTTTGAAATCATTTACAGCTCTTTCCTCGGGGCTAATTCGAGCTTGTTCTTGCATTGTTACACCTCCTTAAGCTCTACAATGCCCCTTCCGATAGTTTCATCTCCTCCTATTATCAGGTATCTCACCTCACCTAATACTGCATCTAGTAGCTCCTTATCTCTCAAATGTTCCTTCAACTTGCTCAGCTTATCCGCATTAAGACTCTCAAGATACTTCTTATCATATCCAAGGAACACTGTGACAAATATTGTACCAACTGGAACGGCCTCCTCCGTCCATGGTCCCGTCTCAACTACTTTTCTATTTCTGTCTACTTTTATCCTTGCAATTCTTATTAAAGATCTATCAATAAGGGCCTTTGCATCATCATCATGCAGGCATATTAGACTTTCTGAGGTATCTAGACCTAATATATTCCTTAGCTCGTCCATATCGTCGCTCTCATTAATTAAGTTCCGAGGTATACTGACCTCCTCGCACAAAATAGCATTTTCCAGTCCATCTATTACGTGCTTATTAATGAAACCTTTTGTTGCAGGAAATCTCTCAGATACACTAACTATTTTCTCTACCTTTTTTGCTATTTCAGTATATTTTTCATTTAAGACAGAAGCCATACTCAAATACTTGACAAATCTCCTAAGAAGAAAAGAACATGTGACATTCGTATATATTCCCTTTAGACTTCTGACCGGGAAGGAGACCATATAAGAAGTCATCACAGCTATTGGGGATGAATATCTCTCTCCATCTTGCTGTTCTGGTCCTAAAAGATAGATAAGGCTTTTATTTCTGTGGTAAAGAGCTGTTTTTATAGATCCTTTTATGCTTGAGCCGTATATTACAGGGAAGCCTACGCTATCTCTCTGAACTGCCAGATCGACTATTTCGGTTCCTCTACCAGTTCCAGGATGGAGATCACTTAATGATTTTATGAGAACAACTTTTGCTGATTTATAAGGTTCAAATGACATATTGTCTCCCATATAGAAAAGAGGGCAAAAAATATTTAAATGCAGGTGTAAAAATCTTTAATATATTTATTAACTACAAACATTTCTTCTCTCCCGCTTCCATATACACAGCACACCATAATGGAAGGTGTGAGTGACATTCATCCGATGAGCTTTCAATCCTCTTTGCATTGAGACTCTGATGCTATCCTCTTTTGATGGGGTAGACATATGGCCCTTTCAATCCTCTTTGCATTGAGACAAACTGATGATGTAAATGAGCTCAACAAGTACTTAAACTTTCAATCCTCTTTGCATTGAGACCCCTATTTTTCAGCTTTGAGGAATCCGTACAGAAGCTAAGCTTTCAATCCTCTCTGCATTGAGACTTTCATCTTCTTAGGAGTCTTTAAGAATTCGACATTAACTTTCAATCCTCTTTGCATTGAGACATATAGGGATAGACCACGAGACCCTGAAGTCGCTTGCGCTTTCAATCCTCTTTGCATTGAGACAAACCCCTAGGCCCCTTGGGAGGGAGGAATATGGGAATAAACTTTCAATCCTCTCTGCATTGAGACTGGAGGACGCAAAGATACTTTCAATTCTCTTTGTGAGATTCTTGAGGTGGAATGCAAGCCAGCTGAGTACGAGGGCACTTTCAATTCTCTTTGTGAGATTCGTAGGACGCCCTGTTGAGCACCAAGTAGGCGCCGTGGTCTTTCAATTCTCTTTGTGAGATTCCGAGGAAAGGTGCAAGGACTGCCATAGCATCATTGAGCTTTCAATTCTCTTTGTGAGATTCCAGCCCCAAGGCGACCGTGGCTTGGGACGCTGCGAAGAAGGCTTTCAATTCTCTTTGTGAGATTCAGTTATGGCATGGAGCTAAGGAGGGTCTCAGCACCAGACTTTCAATTCTCTTTGTGAGATTCAACACCTGAGTACATAGCTGTTGTTGCATTTGAGTACTTTCAATTCTCTTTGTGAGATTCTTGAGCATGACACGGAAACTGTTATGTAGGGCATATATGCTTTCAATTCTCTTTGTGAGATTCATGCCCTCACTGTGCCACAATGAAGGAGATATTCAAGGCTTTCAATTCTCTTTGTGAGATTCTGTTGCAGACATACCCACAAAGATCGATCAGAGGTGGCTCGTGAGACTTTCAATTCTCTTTGTGAGATTCGCCGATGTAGAAGCCGGGGTCGAACTTTGATTTCTTAACCTTTCAATTCTCTTTGTGAGATTCGTTTATGGTGTCCTCATGTCTGTAGATACTCCCATGTCACTTTCAATTCTCTTTGTGAGATTCCAATAATTATAAACTAAAGGATGTAATAACCACAACACTTTCAATTCTCTTTGTGAGATTCAAGAGAAAGCCCATAGCAGATGAGCTCACTCTGTTGCTTTCAATTCTCTTTGTGAGATTCTAGAGACATCAGAAATATACTGAAGATCCTCATAGACTTTCAATTCTCTTTGTGAGATTCGAAACATGGAGTTTAGTACCTGAAGTATTACAGATACTTTCAATTCTCTTTGTGAGATTCATTCCTCTGTTCATGCATGGCGATCTCATCCACATCTTTCAATTCTCTTTGTGAGATTCGTCTGGAAGGTGATCCCAGATCCACTTTCCGATATCTTTCAATTCTCTTTGTGAGATTCCCATGCTGTGTTGTCGTAAGACCCCTCGAACAGTTTATCTTTCAATTCTCTTTGTGAGATTCTGTATCATTAACTTGGGGAGGAACCTTTGGCACAGCTTTCAATTCTCTTTGTGAGATTCAGAGGATTGAAAGAGAAGAGACCACCAGCTAGTGGAGTCTTTCAATTCTCTTTGTGAGATTCCAGCATCGATAGGATCTTTCAGAGAGAAACCAACAACTTTCAATTCTCTTTGTGAGATTCCTTAGCATAGGGCTGTGATAGCCAGAAAGCCATGTATGAGCTTTCAATTCTCTTTGTGAGATTCGTGGTGCGCACCATGCCCACCGTGAGGGTTTCGACAACGAACTTTCAATTCTCTTTGTGAGATTCGAGGAGAGCAGGCTTGTGGTGGAGGGGGTAGGGGAGTACCTTTCAATTCTCTTTGTGAGATTCCGAACTGGGCGAACGGGAAGACCCCCGCACCTCCCTTCCTTTCAATTCTCTTTGTGAGATTCCATTCCTGAAGATATACACGCATGCAGACAGTATAACTTTCAATTCTCTTTGTGAGATTCGAGGAAAAAATGAAGCAGGAGAACCTAATGATACCTTCCTTTCAATTCTCTTTGTGAGATTCCCTAGCCATGTTTGCAATGTAACCTTTTATTCCTGTGAGCTTTCAATTCTCTTTGTGAGATTCTTCACAATCTCCTTATATAACGAATCTGTTGAGCTTACTTTCAATTCTCTTTGTGAGATTCGGTGGGGAAACCTTAGGTTTCCCGTTATTTCAAAGGAAAACTTTCAATTCTCTTTGTGAGATTCGTTACCTATTGGTATAACGTAAAAAAGGAAGCAAAAAGAAACTTTCAATTCTCTTTGTGAGATTCAAGGAAATGGAAGTGCAGTATCCCGCTGGGGAAGTTCCAACTTTCAATTCTCTTTGTGAGATTCACCGACACAGGCAGGGAGAAGGAGTGCTCCGGAACCTCTATCCTTTCAATTCTCTTTGTGAGATTCATAAGATGACTCAGGAATATTCAAGTAAAATATGTCTTTCAATTCTCTTTGTGAGATTCCCGAGGCAAGGAACACGAGGATGTCCTCCCACATAACTTTCAATTCTCTTTGTGAGATTCCGTCCGGCTACTACGACGAGATGGTGCAGACCGCCGACCTTTCAATTCTCTTTGTGAGATTCGTAGTTCCCTGCAGAATTTCAGCATTCTGCTTTTGCACAGCCTTTCAATTCTCTTTGTGAGATTCATCTACTGCTCTGATGAAGAAATTGCCAGGAAGGTAGCCTTTCAATTCTCTTTGTGAGATTCGGCGAATTCTGGATTAATGTATGCCTCCCAGATTTTCTTCTCCTTTCAATTCTCTTTGTGAGATTCTAGTTGGTCTTTTAAGGCATCCATATTGCCTTCCTCTCTTTCAATTCTCTTTGTGAGATTCCTCATCAATTTTCTTGGGCACATGATCACCCCTCTATATACTTTCAATTCTCTTTGTGAGATTCTATTTCATCTATACTAAGAATTTCTAGGCACTTTTCTACTTTCAATTCTCTTTGTGAGATTCCATATTGGATTTTCATATCGACTGTCCAATACTTTTCGCTTTCAATTCTCTTTGTGAGATTCGAGGGGGTTACACAAATTTCGACTTTTTATGTGTCTCTTTCAATTCTCTTTGTGAGATTCCTTGGGGTCTTGTAGCCTTGGCGGTAGGTGCTTTAATTGTCTTTCAATTCTCTTTGTGAGATTCGAGACTGAGGCCCCGGAGGAATGCCCTCCATCCCTTTTGGTCTTTCAATTCTCTTTGTGAGATTCTTCACTTTAACAAATATACTATCGTCATAATTACTGTGCTTTCAATTCTCTTTGTGAGATTCCAGGATCTGGCAAATAGGATAATCGAGCTCCTTCCCCACTTTCAATTCTCTTTGTGAGATTCTTATAAGCATCTAAGGGACGTTGAGCATCATTTAGCTTTCAATTCTCTTTGTGAGATTCTTTTTTCTTTCTTTTAATCTCTTTTTATATAATTCTTTCAATTCTCTTTGTGAGATTCTGAGGGGGGGACTTCACGCCCAAGACGGTGAAAGGGATACTTTCAATTCTCTTTGTGAGATTCACCGTTCCAGTTTAAACCGCTAAACGTGAAGCTCAGCAACACTTTCAATTCTCTTTGTGAGATTCAGCCTGACAGCAACAACGGGAAAGGCCGTAACGGCGTATCTTTCAATTCTCTTTGTGAGATTCCTTTCCCGTGTCCTCATCCATGCACATCCCTCCCTAGACTTTCAATTCTCTTTGTGAGATTCACCCGCTCGCCGGAAAAGTAATCACGAGAGACAAACAAACTTTCAATTCTCTTTGTGAGATTCAGAGCTCCACCTGCGCGTACATGACGGCGAAGGCGACTTTCAATTCTCTTTGTGAGATTCGCAAGGGTTATGAGACCCGGAGAGTGCAGGACAACCAGAAACTTTCAATTCTCTTTGTGAGATTCGTTCCTTGTCTTAGCTGTATTCACAAGTACCTTACTTGCTTTCAATTCTCTTTGTGAGATTCCTTTCTACTGCATTATTACCCACCAAGTCAATTATTCTTTCAATTCTCTTTGTGAGATTCATAAGCACGTTTTATGTGTCTTGGCGGGGTGAGGCAACTTTCAATTCTCTTTGTGAGATTCCTGTGCGTAAGGTGATGGTGTCCCTGCTGCCGCTGTTCCTTTCAATTCTCTTTGTGAGATTCAGGAAATTTTGGCCATCCGGTGGAGGATTTATTGTGCTCTTTCAATTCTCTTTGTGAGATTCCATTTCATCCACCTCCCGCATACGCTAAAGCCTGTGCGTACTTTCAATTCTCTTTGTGAGATTCAGTTGGCTTTGCTTGGGTTCCTGTTTCATGCCTGCTCTTTCAATTCTCTTTGTGAGATTCACCAGCCCCAGCCCCCAAGGCTGGTGTCGCCCCCTGTGTCTTTCAATTCTCTTTGTGAGATTCATGCCCACCGGAACTTAAGTGTGCCACAAGAATAATAATCTTTCAATTCTCTTTGTGAGATTCCTCTCCGGTGTAAACTACATATTAAGCACAAACCCGCCAAGCTTTCAATTCTCTTTGTGAGATTCTATTTGCAATTCTTGTAGGTGGTGGTGGCGGCGGTGGCAGCTTTCAATTCTCTTTGTGAGATTCTTCCTTAAGTTTTTTGGACATATGATCACCCCTCTATATACTTTCAATTCTCTTTGTGAGATTCGTCGTGGTTAGGCTTGGTGAGGACTCCCCAAGGGCTCTTTCAATTCTCTTTGTGAGATTCATTCCTCAAGGCTCATTCAATCACCTTTTCCTCATAATACTTTCAATTCTCTTTGTGAGATTCGCGACACAGTAGTAATAAACAGGATAACGATAGGTAGTTTACTTTCAATTCTCTTTGTGAGATTCAGTGTACACAGTTCTCGTGGGGCAGTTGGTTCCCATAACCTTTCAATTCTCTTTGTGAGATTCGCAATATAAGTTATACCAATATTTGAGAAAGACTTACCTTTCAATTCTCTTTGTGAGATTCGTACTCCATCGGCTTTGCCGTGCCCTTCTTCATGTAGTAGCTTTCAATTCTCTTTGTGAGATTCACCCACAGGGCAATGCACTACCTGTCAAGAACTCGACTCTTTCAATTCTCTTTGTGAGATTCAGGGAGAATACCGCTAGGGCAACCCAAGGGAATAGTGCCACCTTTCAATTCTCTTTGTGAGATTCAGGGCGTTAGCTGGTTTACTGTGGTTTACACCAGTTCAAGCTTTCAATTCTCTTTGTGAGATTCACCGGCTCCGCCATGTGGGATCTCCCGATATACTCTTTCAATTCTCTTTGTGAGATTCTCGGCCCTCCACCCCCCCCAGCCGGAGCTCCTGCCTAGTTCTTTCAATTCTCTTTGTGAGATTCATCCCGGGGGCTTGGGATAATCCCAAGCCCCTATCCTTTCAATTCTCTTTGTGAGATTCCGGCACCTTCTCCAGCACCAAGGAAAGTTATGTCTACTTTCAATTCTCTTTGTGAGATTCGTATCCGGCGTCGGCTTTTCAGCTGCACACGCAAGGGCTCTTTCAATTCTCTTTGTGAGATTCAGGTGAACTTCACGAAGGATTCAGCTGATGGCAAGGTACTTTCAATTCTCTTTGTGAGATTCCATCCTCATGGGCTCAAGCATCCTGCTGAGGAAGCTGACTTTCAATTCTCTTTGTGAGATTCTGTTCGTCGGGGGGATCACGATTGCACCAACAGTCTCTTTCAATTCTCTTTGTGAGATTCCCAAACAGGGATTCTTCCCGATGAAAAGGGGACTTAAATGCTTTCAATTCTCTTTGTGAGATTCCTACGCTAAATGGTGGATAGACTCAACAGGTGAACTTTCAATTCTCTTTGTGAGATTCCTGATCCTCAGGCTTAGCTCTAGCCAATTGAAGCTGTAGCCTTTCAATTCTCTTTGTGAGATTCTCCCCCCACCACCGCCTCGATGCATGCCTTGTATCCCTCTTTCAATTCTCTTTGTGAGATTCTCCATATCCATGAATAGAACTTTGTTCTCATTGTTCCAGACTTTCAATTCTCTTTGTGAGATTCTAGATGGGTCAGGGTGTTTCCCGATAATCCCTACCACATCTTTCAATTCTCTTTGTGAGATTCTCCAACTGATTGAAGTATGTTTGTTATTGCACTAAGAGCTTTCAATTCTCTTTGTGAGATTCGGGATGCACCTATCTGAGAGACACCCAGTATGAACATCCTTTCAATTCTCTTTGTGAGATTCCCATGTATTCGACAGTCGTGTTCCTCATTATAGCTCTCTTTCAATTCTCTTTGTGAGATTCTGACCCCGATGATCATGTTCATGCTTGTCTTTGTCTTTCCTTTCAATTCTCTTTGTGAGATTCTTAGCTTAAGTCTCTTTATCTCACCAGCCTGTGAACCTTTCAATTCTCTTTGTGAGATTCGTAGACGGATCTAGTGCGTAGAGGGTCACCCTCCAGTTCTTTCAATTCTCTTTGTGAGATTCTGAATATCAGACTTATGCCAAAGAAATCTGCTGGATTTCTTTCAATTCTCTTTGTGAGATTCGTATATGAAATCGCAGGTATTTGTCTCCGTTATCACAAACTTTCAATTCTCTTTGTGAGATTCAAGGCATTTGAGATAACTGGTGCTGCTGTGGCAGTAACTTTCAATTCTCTTTGTGAGATTCAGGCGTTCCACATCTCGACCTGAACCACCCAAGTCTGGTCTTTCAATTCTCTTTGTGAGATTCAAGCCTGACCATAACTCCCGATACCTCTCCAGAGAAAATAACTTTCAATTCTCTTTGTGAGATTCGTATGCTCTCCCCCGGTATCTCCCCTCCCTTCCCCGCTTTCAATTCTCTTTGTGAGATTCTGCAGCTGAGAAGGTTACAGCTATAGTGTACTCAGCCGACTTTCAATTCTCTTTGTGAGATTCATAAGAAAAGGTGAGTGAGATGAACAAAAAAGAAGACCTTTCAATTCTCTTTGTGAGATTCACTGCCCCCTTCCCGCTGTTTCCAGAGGGATAGTGGAATACAGCTTTCAATTCTCTTTGTGAGATTCATGGGAATATAAAGGAGGGGATGAAGAGCCTTGACAAACCTTTCAATTCTCTTTGTGAGATTCAATAACAAAGATAGACATTCTCATAGCAACACATGAGAACTTTCAATTCTCTTTGTGAGATTCGGGAGGCACAATCCTCCTCATCGGCCTGTTCGTCGCCGCTTTCAATTCTCTTTGTGAGATTCTTTGTCCAGAGAAAAGCCAAAGACTGTCGTTAATTTCACTTTCAATTCTCTTTGTGAGATTCCGACTTAAGGGTGCTTCTCAGCTCCTTCTCACTCAACTTTCAATTCTCTTTGTGAGATTCAAGCATGTGTTCTCCAGCTTGATGGGAACAGTGACAGGCTTTCAATTCTCTTTGTGAGATTCCAGCTGAAATTCCAGGGACAATTTACGCTGTTTTGAAAGCTTTCAATTCTCTTTGTGAGATTCCTTGTCTCTTCTGTCACAACAACGCTTGTCCATTTTTCCTTTCAATTCTCTTTGTGAGATTCGACAAGGTGAAAGCAGAGTGGAACGGGAAGGAGTTTGCTTTCAATTCTCTTTGTGAGATTCTTCATAGGATGGAGCAGATATTTCCAAAAAACTTAGTACTTTCAATTCTCTTTGTGAGATTCAGGCGATAAAAATGAAGAAAAGGAGATCGGCAAGAACGCTTTCAATTCTCTTTGTGAGATTCCAGATTCACAGTACCAGATTTCTGGATTGAGGCATCAGCTCTTTCAATTCTCTTTGTGAGATTCAAGTGCCAAACTCCCTGAATCCTTTTTCTTTTTGTTCGCTTTCAATTCTCTTTGTGAGATTCAGTAAAAGGCTCTGTATATGCAAAGACGGGTTCAATAAATACTTTCAATTCTCTTTGTGAGATTCTTCGGGATTGCAGTTCATCTCCCTCACAGCATTTGTCTTTCAATTCTCTTTGTGAGATTCGAGGGTGAGGTAAAAACCGAGAAGGGCGTTATAAGGGTAAAGCTTTCAATTCTCTTTGTGAGATTCCTGAAGAGGAGGCCTTTTTCCACGAGGCTCTCGAGGACTTTCAATTCTCTTTGTGAGATTCTGGCGACAGACCACGCAGTCCTCCTGTTGTCCCTAGCACTTTCAATTCTCTTTGTGAGATTCATACAGAACTGAGGATCTGAAGGCAAGACTGACTGCTTTCTTTCAATTCTCTTTGTGAGATTCTGGATTTTCAATTAGAACTTTGATAACATTTTTTGCATCATCTTTCAATTCTCTTTGTGAGATTCGCTTTACCTCCGATGACGTAGAGGAGCTTTCCAAGTTCTCTTTCAATTCTCTTTGTGAGATTCGTGATGTGAGTGGACAAGACTAATTTTGAGGCAGTTAGGCTCTTTCAATTCTCTTTGTGAGATTCATGCGTGATGTACTTGTATTTTGCAATACGGATATTGCACTTTCAATTCTCTTTGTGAGATTCATTACCGAGAGAGCATCCAAAGATACAGCAATATGCTCTTTCAATTCTCTTTGTGAGATTCATCTAGGGAGATCTTTTGGAAACCTAGAAGGTTTATCAAACACTTTCAATTCTCTTTGTGAGATTCCACTACCTGGAGAATTAGTTAAAAAAATAGGACTATTTCTAACTTTCAATTCTCTTTGTGAGATTCACAGGAGACACCGTGAGCTTAGTAGAAATAGCAGAACTAGCTTTCAATTCTCTTTGTGAGATTCCTGAGTTTCCCAAAATGGGAAACTCAGGTGACTAAGTACTTTCAATTCTCTTTGTGAGATTCTTGTGACTGGGAAGATCTCAAACGATCTAATACCTGCTGCTTTCAATTCTCTTTGTGAGATTCAGTTGTTGATTCAAACGGAAATGTCATTGCTGGGCCTGCTTTCAATTCTCTTTGTGAGATTCGAAAAAACCTTCTTCTAGGATTGTTTCCCTGCTTACCTCCTTTCAATTCTCTTTGTGAGATTCGTGTGTATGGCGGATTCGTTGTTGTAAAGACATAAACCTTTCAATTCTCTTTGTGAGATTCCTGTTTGGGATTCAGAGCCCTAGGGCCACTAATTTTACCTTTCAATTCTCTTTGTGAGATTCAGTAGGTGCCGGGGCTCCAAAAGTTGAGAATGACCACACTCTTTCAATTCTCTTTGTGAGATTCGTGGTGAGGAGAAAGATCGAGGAGGTTGAGAGAAAGCTGGCTTTCAATTCTCTTTGTGAGATTCACAGCAATCAGCGAGGCAATAAAGGACGATATAGTAGCTTTCAATTCTCTTTGTGAGATTCTGCATCAATTATAGTGAGGGTTGGGGGCCAGACCGACACCTTTCAATTCTCTTTGTGAGATTCACACGGAGGGGAGGGAGCAGACCCTGAGCTCCAGAGGCATGTCTTTCAATTCTCTTTGTGAGATTCTGAGCTGAGAGATCTAAGGTTCAAGAACAATGTTCTGCCTTTCAATTCTCTTTGTGAGATTCGATATCTACAGAGGTAAGGAAGGAAGAGAAGGAGAGAAAACTTTCAATTCTCTTTGTGAGATTCACTGCTTATGAGCTACCAAGAAGGGAGCTTTACAAATTACTTTCAATTCTCTTTGTGAGATTCATTGGGAGGGATCTGCCCCCAGACCCCCGACTGGAGACTTTCAATTCTCTTTGTGAGATTCACTACTACATTGAGGTTCTAGGACTTCACGACCAATATAACTTTCAATTCTCTTTGTGAGATTCTAAGGCATCGTATATCATCTTCTGGAGTGCATTCCATAGGCTTTCAATTCTCTTTGTGAGATTCCGACCTTATTTCAGCTCGATTAATGCCTTATACCGTGTGTCACAACCATCTTCACCAATGGTTGTGCGCTTCCTAT
>Ga0080004_1098658_pt1 | contig 18417 bp, 19 predicted proteins | sample WasSprMetagenome_FD_69207 | JGI IMG/M metagenome (GOLD analysis project Ga0080004, IMG submission 69207) | Sulfidic aquatic microbial communities from Washburn Spring, Yellowstone National Park, USA - WS (SPADES assembly) (version 2) | ecosystem: Environmental > Aquatic > Thermal springs > Hot...
GTGTGTGCGCCCGCGTTGCGCGGGATTTGAAGGCGCGGGCCGAGCGGGCCGGCTTTTCCCTGCGCGGCCTAAGATACGTTTTTATCACCCACGAGCATGCTGACCACGTGCGGGGATTGGATTCCCTTGTGCGCCGAGGAGTAAAAGTTTTGGCTAGCTCCGGAACCCTTCAAGCCCTCGGGATAAGGGGCATCCCCGTGGAACCGGGTCTAGAACTTTTAGGCCTCAAGCTTTTCCCCATCCCCCTTTCCCATGATGCCCGGGAGCCCACGGGGCTGCGCCTCGAACAAAATGGGATGAAGGTTGGCATCGTCACTGACCTTGGCCGCGTGACTCCGGTTGTCCTGGAAAATTTAAAGGGCTGCGATACTTTGGTGTTCGAGAGCAACCACGATTTAGGGATGCTCCTTTCCGGACCGTATCCTTGGCCCCTGAAGATGCGGATCCTTGGGCCATTTGGGCACCTAGCCAACGATGAGGCCGGCCAAGCTCTGCGCCTTTTCCGGGATTGGGCGAAGATCGTGTTCCTGGCCCACCTTTCCCAGGAGAACAATAGGCCGCAACTGGCCTTGGAGACGGTGGCCCAAGCCATGGATGGCTGGCAGGGCCATCTCCTTTTGACTTATCCGGACCGGCCCAGCCCGGTGATCTCCGGCGGGTAGACCACACCCATACTGGCCATGGCCCGCACGATCCGGCCCACCGAAGGAACAGCCGTGGTCCCGCTCCAAAAATCGTCGGTTTTGCTTGTCTGGTAGACAACGACGATGGTGTACTTTGGCGAATCCCAGGGGAAGAAGGCGGCCATGGCTGTGGTGATGTGGCCGGGAACATACCCTTGCCCGGGAATGGCGATCTGCGCGGTCCCGGACTTCCCACCCACTTTGAACCCCGGAACTTTCGCGGGGGAACCGGTGCCCGTGTTCACCGCATAGCCCAAAAACTCCCGGATTTTTTGGCAGGAAGAGGGTTTAGCCACAGTTCCTCTCACCTCTGCCTTCCCGGGAAGAAGGTGAGGCCTGATCAGGATTCCGTCGTTGCAGAGGGCCGCATACGCCGCGGCAAGCTGAATGGCCGTAACTCCCACGCTTTGCCCAAACGAGCTCACCGCCAAATCCACCTCAGTCCATTTCTCCGGAGGCCGAAGAAGGCCTGCCACCTCCCCGGGCAGCTCTATTCCCGTGGGCTCGCCAAAACCCAGGCGCCGCAAATATTCATAAAGCTTGGAAACACCTACCCGCTGAGCTACTTGGACGAGCACAGTGTTCACCGATTGAGCCAAGGCATCCCGCAAAGTTAGGGGCGGGTAGCTTTGGTTATGCGCGTTTTTTATGGCCACACCGGCAACAATCCGCGGAGAAGTGGCCTCAAATTGCTCCGTTTCCGAAACCAACCCGAGGTCCCAGGCCGCGAGAGCCACGAGGCCCTTGAACGTTGAACCGGGCTCGAATACGTCAGTAATAGCCCAAGGTTTCAGAAGCTCGATTGCGGGATTTTGCGGATCATAACGAGGGGATTGGGCTAGGGCGAGGACCTCGCCGGACCGAGGATCGAGCACCACCGCGCAACCCCGATCAGCTGGGCTATTCCGCAAAGTCTCGTCGAGTTCAGATTCGCAGATCCATTGGATACGGAAATCCAAAGTGAGGTGGAGATCTTGGCCGGGGGTGCCGGGGTCGTCTTCCCAAAGGTCGTAGGGCGTGCCATCCGCAGCCCGGAGGATCCGAATTACCCGGGGTTTGCCCCGAAGCACCTCGTCAAAAGCTAGTTCCAGGCCAGAAAGACCGTCGCCATCAACCCCTACAAGGCCTAAAACCTCCAGCGCCATGGAACCTTGGGGGTAGGCCCGCTTCCAGGTGGGGAAAAAGAGAAGTCCTTTGATCCTCTGAGCTTGGGCCAGGGCCCGGAAGCGTTGCGCCACATCCAGATCAACATTGCGGGCAAGCCAGGTGAAATAGCCGGTGCGGTAAACCTTGGCCTTGGCCTCCTCCGGACTCATCCCAAGCTCCTTTACCAGGAGGTTCACCAGAAGCTCAGGATTGGTGAGGTGGTAGTTGTCCACGGCGATGGAGTAAGCGGGGATATCGTAGGCAAGAGGGACACCGTTTCGATCGTAGATTGTGCCCCGGCGGGATGGGATTTCGATCCGATCCTCTTGGATAGCTTGAGCCATGGCTGCCCATTCCCTGTGCTCGAAGACCTGGAGCTGAAAAAGGCGGGCGAGGATCGCCAATCCCGCTAAAGCCAAAAGGAAAAACACAAGGAATGCGCGCCTAACCGCCGTTCTCATCGGGGACCACCAGATAATGGAGGCGGGAAAGGTCCACAGGCCCCATGCCCAAGGCTTGGGCCTCCTGGCTTAGGGTTTCAAGGGAGTAAAGCTCGCACAGTTTGTGTTCAAGAAAAAGCTTTTGCTCCTCGAGCTCCGCCAAAGAGAGCACCAAAGAGGCCCGTTCCGCCCGAAGCCTGGCTAGAACGGTACCCTGCCAGAGGTAAAGGAAAACCAGGCCCGCCAAAAGCAAACCCAAAATGAGCAGGGCCAAAACCGTAGGCCTATCCCATCCCTCCGAGAACATTGGCCTTTACAAAGCCTAAGAGACCGGGCACTAAAAACGAGGACAGAGGGGCTTAAGGCAGGGGAACTTCGGGCACCTGGGCGGCCCTAAGCCGCGCGGACCGCGCCCGCGGATTGCGAACCACCTCCTCAGCTTTCGGTCGCACCGGCTTCTTGGTGAGAAGCCTCAACCTCCCTGCTTGTGCCTCCTTCCGCAAAAAGCGCTTGACAATGCGGTCTTCCAGAGAGTGAAAGGCGATCACGCAGAGGACGCTCCCGGGCCGGAGGGCCGCTACCGCTTGGGGCAAGGCTTCCGTAAGGGCAGAAAGCTCATCGTTCACAGCAATCCGCAAAGCTTGAAAGGTTCGGGTGGCCGGATGGATCCGCTGGCGGCCAGGCGGATAACAGCGGGCCACAACTCGGGCAAGCTCCGTAGTGGTCCGAAGCGGCCGGCTCCGCACGATCTCCCGGGCAATCCGCTCAGCATACCTTTCCTCACCGTATTCCCAAAGGATCCGGGCAAGCTCCCTCTCAGGGAGGCCATTCACCAAATCGCCGGCAGTGATAGGGTTTTCCGGATCCATCCGCATATCCAATGGTCCCTCTTGTTGAAAGGAAAAGCCCCGTTCAGGCCGGGCTAAATGCCAAGAGGAAAGCCCAAGATCGAAGAGGATCCCGTCCACTTTCTCTAGGCCAAGGCTTTCAAGGATCTCCCGAAGGCGTCGGAAGTTCGCCCGCACTGGCAAAAACCGTTCCCCGAATTCTCGCAGGCGATCCTGGGCCAGAGCGAGGCTCTCCGGATCCTGATCAATCCCCACCACCGTGGCTCCCCGGGAAAGGAGGGCCTCGGCATGGCCGCCGGTTCCCACGGTGGCATCCACAATCACCTTTCCCTCTTTTGGCTCCAAAAAGCGAAGGACCTCGCGGAGAAGAACGGGCTCGTGAAAAACGCCGAAGCCTTGGCCGGGCCGCATGGCTAAAGGCGAATGAGGTTCCTTCCGGGAAGGTCCAAGGCCGCGAGGGTTTCGGGCTTGGGCCGGCCGGCCTCATCCCAGCCGCGAAGCTCGTAATAGGCGGAAAGCCAGCGCTGAAAATCCTCGGGCGTGAAGTTGCGACCGGCAAAAAGGCCAGCGCAATGGGGTTCCGAAAAGAAACGCGCGGGAAGCTTGTCCTCCGTCCGCCCCCGCGCAAGGTTGATCAACCGGTGAAGGTTTTCGATGCGCTCGCCGATTTTCATGAGCCCGGCAGGGTCCATTTCCATCCCCGTGAGCGCCGAAAATAGCGGGGCAATGCGATCAAAACCAAAAGGGAGGAAGTCGCAGACAATGAGAGAATTTCTCGCTGCAACCTCGTCTTGCCCCTCCTTCACGAATTTGGGGACGGAATCCACGGTGAGTAGGCCCTGCATCTCCGCGGTGGCAGACCAAAACCGCGTATGGGAGGCAAAATCCGCCGTGGCCAAGGAAAACCCCATGGAAGCACAGCCTTTGGGATTCACCCCGGAAAGCTCCATCCCGCCGACCTGGATCGCAAAGTATTGGGCTTCTTCCCCGAGCTTTTCCGCAGCAAGGCGGGTCCCTTCAGCAAGAAGGTCGCCAACCCCCTCGCGAAAAGCGATTTGGCGGATGAGGGTGAAAACTCCTTCCGCATCCCCAAAGCGGAAGGGCAAGGGAAGAAGGCCGCGCTCGGAGGCCTCGAGGGCAAAGGAGATCACCACGCCGGTCGAAATCGTGTCTAGCCCAAGATCATCGCAGAGGAAATTGGCATATGCCACGGCTTTGGCGCTTCCGATTTCCAAATTGGCGCCCAAAAATGCGGTGGTCTCGTACTCCGGCCCTTCAAGCTCAAAGCCGTCCCAGCGGGCGAGCTTCCCGCAGCGAATGGGACAGTTAAAGCATCCCCGCGGCTCCCAGGAAAGCTCCCGCTTCATCGCTTGGGAGGTGATCCCTTCGAACCCGGGGAAGCGGCAGGCCTGGAAATTGCGGGTGGGAAGAAAGCCGGCTTCTTGGGCCATGCGGATCCACATGGTGGTCCCAAGCTCTTCCCGCTTTTTCCGCATGGGATGGGAAAGGAGGTCCTCGACGAGTTTTTTATTGAGCTCATAGAAGCGGGGCTCATCGGCAATGGGGACCTCTTCCAATCCGGGCGGGATCACGATGGCCTTGAGGTTTTTCGCGCCCATGACGGCGCCGGCGCCTCCCCGGCCAAATTGGCGCCAAAAACCTGTGCCAATGCAAGCAAAACGCACACCCCTTTCGCCCGCAGGACCAATGCTCGCTACCTCCGCACCCGGATGCCTTTCCTTGAGCGATCTTTCCGTGGCAAAAATCCCTTGCCCCCAGAGCTTTTCCGCATCGTGGAAGAGGACAGTATCCGGTCGAACCTCAAGATACACGGGCTTTGGGCTTTTCCCGAGGATAAGGAGGCCATCGAGCCCGAGCTTCCGCAGAGCCGGGCCGAAAAAACCTCCGGCATGGGAGTCCACCGCGGAATTAGTAAGGGGAGAGAAAAACACGGCACACGAGCGGGCAGAGGTAGGGATAGGGCTTCCCGTAACCGGGCCGGTCAAAAAGATGAGGGGGTTTTCCGGGGAAAGGGGGGCAGGATTAAGGCCTAGGTCATAGAGGATTTTGAGGCCCGCGCCTTTTCCTCCTAAAAATTTTTCCCAAAGCTCGGGAGGCGGCTCCCAGACCTTCGATTCCTTGCGGGAAAGATCCACAAAAAGGATCCGGTGGAAATAGCCCTTTAGGCTCATTGGAGCCCCTTGTGGATAGCTAAAAGGTCAGAAAGGATGGCATGGCCGGTGACTTCCGGACCCGCGCCTGGGCCGATTACGGTAATTGCGCCGAGGGGATCGAACTCCAAGGTAAGGGCGTTGAGAACGCCCAAAACCTGGGAGAGCGGATCCGAGAGGGGCAGACGCTCCGGCCCCACTTTGGCCCACACTTTTCCCTCCTCCCACGCGGCCTCCGCCACCAATTTCCAGCGGAAACCCTCTTTCGGCGCATTCTGAACCTCTTTGGGGTCCAGTTTGGTAATCCCTTCGCGGGGAACATCTTGGACCCGGAGGTCCCCACCCAAAACCATGTTCGCAATGATCAAAATTTTCGCCAATGCATCGAATCCCTCGACGTCCGCAGTGGGATCGGTTTCAGCATAGCCGAGCCTTTGGGCCTCGGCCAAAGCCTCCGCGTAGGTTTTCCCTTCTTCCATTTGGGTGAGGATGAAATTCGTTGTGCCGTTGAGGATGCCCCGCACTCGCCGAATGGGGGTAGCGATCCCAAAATCGATCAAGGAGAAAAGAGGGGTTCCAGCCATGACGGTGCCCTCAAAGCGGAATTGCACGCCGTTTTCCCGGGCCAAGGCCAAAAGTTCTTTCCCAAAGAGGGCCACCGGGCCTTTATTCGTGGTCACCACGTGTTTTCCTAAGGAAAGGGCGGCGCGGATATGGGAGGCCGCGGGCTCGCCAGTGGAAAGGTCCGTAGGGGTGAGCTCCAAAACGGCGTCCGCCTGCGACTCCTGGATCACGGAGAAGGCATCAGGGCGCCCAGGGCTTTCCCCAAGCTCCGAAAGATTACGGTTTTCCTCCCAGGCCTTGGCCAGGGCCCGAAGGTCCAGGCCCGAAGGCGAAAGGACTGTGCCGCGGCGAAGATCGTGCAGGGCCACAATTTTCGGGGAAAATCCGAACCTCTCCCGAAGCCAGGAACTATGCCGAAGGAGCACCCGAACGAATCCATATCCCACATTTCCGTACCCGATCAAACAGAGCCGCATTTCACCTGAGTATAACCCTTGGACGCGCGTCAAAAGATTTGGATACTTGGCGCGGAAAATGAACCGCTTCACTGCGGTTTTTCTTTCTGGAATGTTGGCGCTCGTAGGCCTTGGAGGATGGGCCTCGCCTAAAGCCTTCCTGCCCGTGGAAACCTTTGATTTTGGGGAAATTCCCGAGGGGGTACTCGTTTGCCGGGAGTTCGCGCTTCTGAACCTGGGCGATGAGGAATTGGTTTTGGGGACGGTGGCCCCAAGCTGCGCCTGCACCTCCGCACCCCTTCCTAGGGATCGGCTAGCTCCCGGGGAATCCCTTTCGATCAAGGTTTGTTTCGACTCCAGCGGCTACGGAGGGAAGAGGGTTTTCGAGTCCGTATCCATCCGCACCAACGATCCGGAGCAGCCTTGGGTTAGGCTTGGTCTTAGCGGTTATGTGCGGCCAGCTTTGCCCCACGAGGCTTTGGCTAAGGATCTTTTTTCCGCGCTTTACCTCCTTTTGGATGTGCGGGACCCTGAGGCTTATGCCTGCGGCCACCTCCTCGGCGCGGTTAACCTCCCTTTCCCAAAACTTTCGGAATCCTTGGAATCCCTCCCGCGCGGGCTTCCCATCCTCGTTTACGGGGAAGAAGCCGAAGAGGCCACAAAAATTCTGCGTAACCAGGGGTTTTGGGCCCGTGTTTTAGGGGCGGATCCGAAACGCTGGGCTTCCCTTTTCCGCTCCTTAAGCGTGGGAGAGACTCCTCCGCCGCCCAAAAGCTTTGGGGACGTTCCGGCTTTCCCCGCGGAAAATTTGGCCAAACGGTATCTTTTGGTCCTGGATCTTCGGCCGGCCGAGATTTTCCAGGAAGGGACACTGCCCGGAGCGATTCAGGTGAGCCCGGAAGATCTCCCAACTTGGGCGGAAAGGCTCCCGAAGGCCGGGGACTTACCGGAAGGCGTGAGTTTTAAGGTGTGGGTAGTGGACGAGGACGGAAAGGGGGCGGACGAGGCGGCGCGTTTCCTTCGGGAAGAGGGCATTCCAGCAGTAGCCCTCGTGGGCGGGCTTGCGAATTGGCGGGCCCGCTACGGCCAGACTTGGCTGATCCCGCCGTTTTGGATCAAGACCTCGGCGGTTCCGTAGAGCTCAGCTAAATGTGAGCTTGCTCCCTAACCCCCAAAAGAAGGGGATTAAGAACGAGTCTGCGAAGTTTTGTGCGAGCCTGCTGGAACTTGTTGTGCGCAAAAAGCCGGATAATCTTGCACTTGTGCCCAATAATGCAATAACAGAGGTTGCTGAGGATTTGGTGACTTTGGGCCAGGCCCTTTCCCACCAGGCGCGGGTGAGGATCCTCGCGATACTCGCCGAGGGCGAGCGCTGCGGCTGTGAGCTCGCGGGAATGCTTGGGCTTGATCCCTCCGTAGTTTCCCGGCATTTGGCTTTGCTTGCGGAGGCAGGCCTCATCGTGTCCCGCCGCGAGGGCCAAAGGCTCCTTTGGCGGCTTGCCCACCCCAAAGTTCCCTTGATCCTGAGTTGCCTCGCCCGTCTCAGTTGCGAAAGGACGGAAAATGATGTGGTGGCAAATCATCCCTAGCGGCTTTGAGGCGTTAAGGGTATACATTGCCTTTCACGCATGACAAAGGCGCGGTGTTGCGATCTTTCGGGAACGGGGTTCATCGAGGTCCAGGGCCGAAAAATCGGGGTTGTTGGCCTTCACCAAATTTTCGAGGACGTGAAAGCCCTGGGTCTTTCCGATCCTAAGGCATTGGCGACTGAGCTTCTTGCGCGGGTTAAGGAGAAAAATTGGGTTCCCGCGGAAAGGGAGAAGGAATACGCTTCCGCGCTCCTTCGGGAATATGAGCGCTGGCGGGGTAGTCAAGGGTAAAGGCCGCAAGCCCCAAAGCCCAGCGCGTGGCCCCACTCAAGCAAAGACGTAGGGAACCCTTGAAAAGGGCGGCTAGTTAGCTAGAATCGCTGCGCTCTTGCACAACTCTGCAATATCCTGAAAGGAGGAACCATGGCAGGGAAGCCGCGGTTTGTCATGTGCATCTGTACGGGCGAGTGTCCCGGGTTCAAATCCCTGGACCTTTGGCAGCTCATCAACCGGGTCCGCACGGAATTGGATGTGGAGTACGCCATCGTGCATCCCCAGCTTTGTGTGGATGACGGCGACCGGTTCTGGCACGACTACGCAAAGCCGGGCGTGACCTACATCGTGGGCGCTTGCGATCCCAAAATGCAGCGCAAAATGTTTAAGGATGCGTTCGCCTCAATAGGCGGGGATTTCGATAAACAGGTCATTCCTTTGGATCTCCGCAATATGGGGACCGAGGAGGCCTTTAAGAAAGTGGAGGAAGCGGTGCAGAAGGTAATGGAAGGGGTGAGGCCATGACCAATGCGCTCTGGCAGGGTCTACCACGCGAGGAAATCCCGTGGTATCCGCGGGTGAATTACGAGCTTTGCCTTGGCTGCCGTAGCTGCTACGAAAATTGCCCACATGGGGTCTACGAGTGGGACGAGGCCAATAACCGGCCAGTGGTCGCTCACCCCTATGAATGCGTCGTTTACTGCGAAGCCTGCGCCAAAATCTGCCCCCAAGGGGCCATCAGCTTCCCGCCCAAACAGGAGATCGTAGCCCTCGTTAAGGAGCTACGAATGAAACACACAGTGTAACCAAGGAGGCAAAACGAAAGTTTCGGAGATCTACCTTGTGGTAGCGGGAGTGCTCCTTGCGCTCTCCACCGTTCGGGATCGAAAAAAGACGCGCGCTGCCCTCATCATCAGCGGAAAGGTGACCCTTCAGGTCCTCCCTGTTCTTTTCTTCATCTTCGTCCTCATGGGCACTATCGAAGCCTTCGTGAGCAAGGACACCATTGCCCATCTTCTTGGGACAGGAAGCGGGGTGCCTGGGATCCTTCTCGCCGAAACCGTGGGCTCAGTGGCCCTGATTGAACCCGCGGCTGTATTCCCGTTTAGCGGGTACCTTCGCACCAGTGGGGCAAGCTATGGAGCAATTTTCGGCTTCGTACTTGCCGCGATTCTCATCGGCATAGCCACTTTGCCTTTGGAAATAAAGCTTTTTGGCCCGCGATTTACCCTCTTCAGAAATGTTTTCACCTTCATCCTCATCCTGCTCCTTGCGCTTCTTGTTGGGGTGATCCTATGAAATCCTTGCTGAAAACCGCAGCCATTTACATCGCCCTCGGGGGAGCGATTTGGGGATTGATCGCTTTAGTTTCGCCTGCCCGCGGGGAAATCGTCAGCCACGCCGTAGGGGACACCTTTAAGCAAACCATCGAAATCATCGTAGCTGTGTTCATCTTCATCGGCCTTTTGCAAGTCTGGGTTCCACCCAAGACCATTGCCAAATTCTTAGGCAAGGAATCGGGTTGGAAGGGGTTGATTTTGGCAAGCACTGTGCCCATCGGCATTGGCGGGAGCCTCTTCACCATCCTCCCCCTCGTTCAGACCCTGCTAGAGAAGGGTGCCCGGATTGCGGTGGCCGGGGCATTCATCACTGCATGGGCTGGAAAGCTTCCCCTCCTTCCTTTGGAGATCCATTTTCTCGGCTGGAAATTCGCCCTGGTCCGGTTGGGACTCCTCATCCCTTCCGCGATCATAATTGGACTGAGCCTGGAAAAGGTGATGGAAAGGAGGGGGAAACCATGAAGGAGTCAGTAATCCAGCGGCATAAACCCGGTCTTTGGCAGGTCTATACTAAGTTTGCCGAAGAGGCCATGAAAGATGGTGCGCTTCCTGCAAAGTTTAAGGAGCTTTTGGCCATCGCCCTTTCCATTGCCAATCACTGCGAGCCTTGTCTTCGTGTGCATTTGCGGCGGGCCCTGGAGCTTGGGGCCACGGCGGAAGAGGTAGCGGAGGTTTTGGGGGTCACCGTCCTCCTCATGGGTGGCCCAGCGGACGTCTGGACCCGCCAAGCTCTCTGGGAAGAACTCGACCGGGCAAAAACCAGGTAATCCCGTCGTGCAAAAGACCACGATATCAGGGAATATTGAAAGGCTTATGCGCACATCCTCTGAGGGTCCGCTTCTTTTGATCGAGAACCTGGTTGTGGAGCGCGAGGGGAAACCGATTTTACAGGGTGTGGACCTCGCCGTGGAGGAGGGCGAGATCCACGCCATCCTTGGGGCCAACGGAACAGGAAAATCCACGCTGGCCTACGCGATCATGGGCCTCTCCGGGTACAAGCCCAAACAGGGGCGCATCCTCTTTGCCAATGAGGACATCACGGAGAAATCCGTGACGGAGCGGGCAAAACTCGGGATTACTTTGGCCTGGCAGCAGCCGGCGAGCTTTGAGGGCCTCACCGTGGGCGAATACCTGGAGATTTCCCGCCGGGCTGGCCGAGGCTGCGCCTCCATCGAGGAGTGCTTGGCCCTCGTGGGCCTTCACCCAAAAAGTTATCTTGACCGCACTTTGAACGACCGCCTTTCCGGCGGGGAAAGGAAAAGGGTGGAACTCGCGGCAGTCCTGGCCATGAGCCCAAGGCTAGCCATCCTCGATGAGCCGGACTCCGGAATTGATGTCCTTTCCCTCGATGACATCATGGAAGTGATTCGGCGCATGAACCGCGAGGGCACCACCGTCCTCCTCATCACCCATCGCGAGGAATTCGCCCGCGCGGCCCACCGCGCTTCCCACCTCTGTGGCGGCCGCATCCTCAAAACCGGGAAATGCGAAGAAGTGGTGCAGTTCTACAAAAACTTCTGCAAGGAATGCACCCACATCAACGAGCCGGAATTGGAACGGATGGAGGCAAAAAGCGATGCGCCAAACAACTGAGCGTGATTACGCGAAAGAGTTTGCCGCGTTAGCGGAGATCCTGGAGAAAACGGGCGGGAACGCCCAGGCCCTGCGGAACCCAAAGATCGCAAGCCTCGTGATCCACAAAAACCGCGTTCTCGGCCTAAACGCCCTTCCTGGGCTCGAGATGGAAGTCGAACCCCTCCCGGAGGGGGTCAAGGTCCATGTGGCGGCCAAGCCCTTCCTCGTTCTGGAAAACCCTGTGCATCTTTGTTTTGGGGTGCTGCCGAAGGAAGGGGTTCAGCGAATCATCTCCACTTTTGAGATCGGCGAAGGGGCCCGGGTAAGTTTTCTCGCCCATTGTTCTTTTCCCAATGCCGAAAAGGTGCAGCACATCATGGAAGCCAAGATCCACGTGGGCGAAGGGGCCACCATGGAATACAACGAGGTCCATTACCATGGGCCATTCGGAGGCGTGGAGGTCCTTCCCACGGCTCAGATCCACGTGGAAAAGGGCGGAAAATATCTCACCGAATTCAAGCTCGTTCAGGGACGCGTGGGAGTTTTAGCTTTGGATTACGACGTGCACCTCGGTCCGGAAGCCGTAGCGGAATTGGTCACCAAACTCTATGGAAAAGGGAATGACCGGGTGCGCATCCGCGAGGCCCTGCAGCTGGAAGGCCCATATGCCCGGGGATTGGTGAAAAGCCGCATTGTCCTTCAGGACCAGGCCGAAGCGGAGTTCACTGGCGAAGCCGTAGGGATCGGCCCTTATTCCCGCGGGCACATCGACTGCACGGAAATCCTCCGGGGAGCGGAGGCCAAGGCCTCGGCAGTGCCCAAACTCGTGGTGGTGGACGAGCAGGCCAAACTCACCCACGAGGCAGCCATCGGCAGCATCGATCGGAAGGAATTGGAAACCCTCATGGCCCGCGGGCTCACCGAGGAAGAAGCCGTGGAAACCGTGGTCCGCGGCCTCCTCCGGTAAGGGAAACCAGGAGGAGGGTATGGGAGTAAATTCTCCGGAGCTTCGAAAGGAGATAAGGATGAAGAAGATTCTTTTGGCCTTAGCGCTTTTGGGCACGGGTTTAGTGGGGCTTGCCGCTCCGAAAATCCAGGTGAGCACCGAACTCTATGATTTCGGGGTTGCCGTGGACGGCACAGTGGTGGAGTTCACTGTCACCATCACCAATGCCGGCGACCAGAGGCTCAGTATAACCCGGGTTTCCTATAACTGTTCCTGCACAAGTTACGAGCTTCCCAAACGGGACCTTAATCCCGGGGAATCCGTGATCATGAAGATCCGGTTTAACACCACCGGCTATAGCCGTTATGTGCAGCCAGTTTCGCAGACAGTGACCATTTACACGAACGACCCCGCCCGGCCCCAGGTAGCGATCACGGTTCGGGGAACGGTGCGGACGCTCTCCGCCCAGGAGGCGCCCGCCAAAACGCTAAGCGATACTTTCTACCTCCTTTTGGATCTGCGCGATCCCGAAAAATACGGGCAAGGCCACCTTTTCGGCGCGGTGAATATTCCGCTTTCTGAGCTAGAGGCCTGGACGGAAAAACTTCCCAAGGATCGGGTGATCTACGTTTACGACGAGACTGGAGAGAAAAGCGCTCAGGCCGTGACGCTCCTTCAGCGGAAGGGCTTTATGCTGGTCCGGGCAATTCGTGGGGGGCTTGTAGGCTGGTGGCAGGAATTGGGCGATCTTTTCTTCATCTGGGCGGAAGGGGTAACGCCGAGCGCGCCCCAGGGCTCCGCTTATTCCGGGGGTTTCACGGTGACCCCTTCCCAGGTAGCTCGGGGCTACCAGGTGATCGTGGACGTGCGCCGGCCGGAGGAGTTCAAAGCCGGACACCTCGCCGGTGCCGTAAACGTCCCCCTCTTCACCCAAGGAGAACTTGCCGCTTGGGCCAAGACCCTGCCTCCCCAGCGCCAGGGCTACGTCCTCAAGCTCTGGATTGTTGACGAGGACGGCACTCGAGCTTGCTCCATCGCTAGCTACCTGCGGGACCATGGGTATCCTGAGGCCAAATGCCTCTTCGGAGGGATGAATTCCTGGAGATCCCAGTACCAAAGCGCGCTCATCTGGACTGAGGAATAAGGCAAGGGGGCTAAGGATGCGAAAAGCTCTGCTTTTGAGCCTCGCTCTTTTCGGGATAGCTGGATCGGCCTGGCCTTCCTCCGTGGAGCTTCATCTCTTTTGGTCCGCAACCTGCCCGGATTGCCATGTGATGAAGGCTTTTTTGGAGGAGCTCGCTAAGGAATATCCGGACCTGAAAATTGTCGAGCACGAGGTGACGTTTGAGCCTGACAATTGGCGGCTCATGGTAACCTTGGCCCGCGCTTATGGCCTAAAAGAGGAGACGGTGCCCATGGTGTTCGTAGGGAATTTGGCCATTACCGGGATTGGCCGGGCCGTGGAGCTCCAGATCCGCGAGGAGGTGGAGCGCTGTCTCGCCCAAGGGTGCCCCTCACCCATGGAGCGCCTTCCTGAGAAAAAAGCGCGGGTCTTAAGCCCCCTGGAGATCGCCCTTCTTTTGGGGATCGTCGTGTTCGTGTTGTTCTTCGTGATCAAATGAAAAAGATGCGGGTTTTGTTCTTGTGTGCTCACAATGCCGCCCGCTCCCAAATGGCCGAGGGCCTGCTCCGCGCTTTGGGAGGGGAAAAATTCGAGGTGGCGAGCGCTGGCCACATGCCCACCGAAGTGCATCCCCTGGCCATCTCCGTCATGAGGGAAATCGGCATCGACATCTCCCACCAGCGGGCCAAAAACGTTACCGAGCTTCTCGGCCAAACCTTCGACTACGTGGTCACTCTCTGCGGGGACGACGCTCCCGGATCTTGCCCGTTCTTCCCCGGCGGAAAACATTATCTTCATGCCCCCTTTCCTGACCCCGCACGAGGTGGGCTAGAGGAATTCCGGAAAGTGCGCGATGCGCTGCGCAGTTGGATCGAACAAATTTTCGTAAAAGGGGAGCCCTATGCGTAAGGCGCTTTTAGGGATTCTCTTCTTGGTAACTAGCCTCGCGGCGTTCCCGGTGGAGGTCCTTTTTTTCTACGACCAGGGTTGTCCGCACTGCCAAGAGGTTTTGACTTTTTTGCAAGACCTTAAGGCTCAACTCACCTTTGATCTTCGGACTTACGAGATCCACCAGCCTGAAAATTGGCAGCTCCTTTTCCGGCTCCTTTCGGTGTACGGGGCCGAGGTAGGGCCTGTGCCCATGGTCTTTGTGGGCAATGTGGCCATGGTCTACGACACCTTTTATGGTCTGGGTCCCGGGCCCACCAAGTATTCCGGACTCGCCCAGCAGATGGTCCTGGAAGAGGTTATTCAGCAGGCGATCGCGGAGAACGCCCCCTCCCCCCTCACCCGCCTCCCCCAAACAACCACCACAGCTATTCTTTTCCTCCCAACCGAAGAGACTCCGGAAGTTCTTTTCTACGAATCGCTAGTTGGAGAGCTTCTTTCTGAATTTCCCCAGCTTGGGGTGCAAGTCCTGGACCCCACCACACCGGAGGGCCGAGACAGGTTTGAAAAACTCTTGCGCCTCTACGGGGCTCGGGGTGAACCGCCGGCCCTATTCGTGGGCGACCTCGTCCTCCTCGGAGGGAATCTTTACCTTCCCCGCCGCGAGCCCATTCCCTACCCCAGCCCAGAAGGGGATCAAGCCCTGAAAGAGAACGTGGCCAAGGCGGTCGCCACTAAAGCCACATCCCCTCTTGATCGCCTAGCCATCCGGGAAAAGCTCACCTTGGGAGCCGTGGTGGGCGGAGCAGCTTTGGATTCCATAAACCCCTGCGATTTTGCCGTTTTGGTCCTCCTTTTGGGAACACTCCTTGTAGTGGGGAAGCGAACGAAGGTAATCTGGGCAGGTTTAGCTTTCGCGGCCGGCGTGTTCGTTACCTATTACCTCACCGGGTTCGTTCTCTATTCCATCCTCGGGATCACCGTGGGAACCCGGGCCTTCCGCGTTCCCTTTATCTACGCGGTCTCCTCTTTGGCCATCCTCGTCGGCCTTTGGGAAATGAAGGACCTCCTTTGGTACGGGAAATGGTTTTCCATCGAGGTTCCGGAGAGCTGGAGGCCTTCTTTGAAAAAATTCACGGCGAAAGCTATTTCCATCCCTGGGGCATTCGTGGTGGGGCTCCTGGATGCCCTCTTCCTTGCGCCCTGCACTTCCGGGCCGTACCTCGTGATCCTAACCTTGCTTTCCCAGACCACGACCCGCGTTCAAGGGGCTCTTTGGCTTCTTTTGTACAACTTCATCTTCATCCTGCCCATGATCGCTATCGCTTTCCTTGTGCACCTTGGGATCACCACGACAGCCCGGGCGGAGCGCTGGCGCCAAGCGAAACTGGGCTGGCTCCACTTCGCCACCGGCCTTGTGATGGTGGCCTTGGGCGTGGGAATGATCGTGGGCACTACTTTAGGTTATCTCTAGCCCCAGCAAACTGGAGCTGCCACAAAGCCCAGAACAGTCCTTTCCTCGCCAAAAGCTCTTCCACCGTCCCCTCTTCCACAAGCTTTCCCTCGTGGATTACCAAGACCCGGTCGGAGTTACGGATAGTAGAAAGCCTGTGGGCGATGGCAATAGTGGTTCGACCGGCCATGACCTTCTCCAGCGCTTCCTGGACCAGGGCCTCCGTATGGGAATCCACGTTGGCCGTAGCCTCATCCAAAATGAGGATCTTGGGATCAGCGGCAGCAGCCCGGGCAAGCGAAAGAAGCTGTCGCTCGCCCACAGAGATCCGCATCCCCCTTTCCTTAACATCGGTCTCATAGCCCTCAGGAAGCCGAAGGATGTGGTCGTGGATTCCCACAAGTTTTGCGGCCCGCTCCGCTGCCTCCCTCCCTAACCCACCGTTCCACATGCGAATGTTCTCCCAAACGTTCCCGGAAAAGAGGAACACATCCTGGGGAACGAGAGCCACATGTCTCCGATATTCCCCAAGATCCAGCTCCTCTAGGGGAACACCATCGATGAGGACTTGCCCCTTCTTTGGCCGATAAAAGCCAAGGATGAGACTTATGATCGTAGTTTTTCCTGCTCCGGTGGGGCCAACGATGGCGATCCTCTCCCCGGGCCGAACTCGAAAAGACACGCCTTTCAAAACCCAATCCTCATCGTTGTAAGCAAACCAAACATCGCGGAACTCGATCTCGCCACGGATCTCCGGCACAGGCCTTTTCCCGCTCGGCTCCTGAGGGAGGTCCAAAAACATGAAGATCCGCTCGGCCGCGGCCATCGCCGACTGAAGCACATCGTACTCCTCGGAGAACCGCACCAAAGGCTGAAACAGGGTGCGAATGTAGCTAGTGAAGGCGATAAGCCCACCTAAGGTGAATACCCCAGCCAAAACCCCTCGACCACCATACCAGATGAGGAAGGCCAGAGCTATATTCTGCATGGCGGCAATGGCTGGCTGGAAAAGTCCAAAGGCCATGATCGACCGCATCTGGGCCCGGAAGAATCCCCGGTTGATCTCCTGAAACCGGCGGAAGCTCCGAAGCTCCTGACGGAAAAGCTGGATCACCGCCATCCCAGAGAGGCTTTCCGCAAGATACGCGTTAAGTTGGGCCAAAATTCTGCGGGCTTCGCGATAGGCTACCCGCACCATCCTTCTAAACAAAAAGGCCAAAACGGCGATAACCGGCGCAAACGCCAAAAGATAAAGGGTAAGCCGGGAATTCAGACGGAACATGATGGCCAAGACCCCGAGCATCATGAAGAGGTCCTGAATCAAGTTCACCAAAGCCCGGGTGTACATCTCGTTCACTGCGGCGACGTCGTTGGTGGCCCTGGTCACGAGCCTTCCCACGGGCTCCCGGTCCAAAACGCTCATGGGAAGGCGTAGAAGGTGGCCGAAAATCTCCCGGCGCATGTCGAACATGATGCGTTGGCCCGCGTATTGCAGGGTGTAGATCTGGCCATAACCGAGCCCAAACCGCAGAAAAAGGAAGCCCAGGAAAACTAGGCCCAAAAGGCCAAGCAACCGATACTGGGGCGCCCTCAGCCGCCAAACCTCGCTTCGGGGAAGCGCTTTAAGGTTCTCCTCGGAGATGGCATATCCCTCAGGCGTGGCCAGGAAAAGGTCGGGATGGCGGAGGGCTACTTCGGACTCCGCGGAGTCCTGCGGAACCAAAAGCCAACGCCCGACCAAAGCTCCGGTGCGTTCGAATTCCTCCAATAGATCGCTAGGGAGATCCGCTTCGCGCACAAGATAGCGCCCTTCCCCAACGACGATAGCCGTTGGCACAGGTGGAGTCGCGCTTTGGATCTCCACCCAAGGAAGCACAAGGGCTTCATCCACCGCAACCTTGGTGATGTAAGGGAGGGCAAGCTCGATCACCGAGATTCCGCCGCTCAAAAGGAGAGCCAGAGCTAGAAGCGGCCAATAGGGCCGGGCGTAACGCAAAAGCCGGCGAAGAAGGCGTAAATCCAGAACCTTCCCTAACTGCTCTTCTTCCCATTCGCTGCGAGAATGTGGACCCATCATCGGGAAAGCACCGCTTGCAGCTCACATAGGCGAGCATAAAGCCCGCCGCGCCGAAGAAGCCCCTCGTGATCACCCTCCTCCACGATCCGGCCATCGGAAAGAACAACGATCCAATCACAATCGCGCACGGCGGAAATCCGGTGAGCTACTACAATAGCGGTCTTCCGCCGCAAAACTTCCCGCAGATTCTTAAGGATCTCCTCCTCCACTTGGGCATCCACGGAGGAAAGGGCGTCATCGAGGATGAGGATGGGCGGATCCAAAAGAAGGGCCCGAGCAATGCCGATCCTTTGCCGCTGGCCTCCGGAAAGGGTGAGGCCCCGCTCCCCTACCACCGTATCCAGACCATCGGGAAAGCTTCGGATCTCCTCGGCGATTCCCGCGAGCTCCGCAGCCCGCCAAATTTCCTCTTCCGTGGCCTCAGGCCGGCCATAGGCAATGTTCTCGCGAATGGTGGTGGAAAAAAGGAATACGTCCTGGGGAACCATGCCGATCAAACCCCGGAGCTCCGAAAGGAAAAGCTCCCGCACATCGACGCCGCCCAAGAAAACCGTTCCCGGCGGAGGATCATAAATCCTCGGGATAAGCCGAACGAGCGTGGATTTCCCTGAGCCGGTGAGGCCCACTACGCCTAAATTCATCCCTTCTTCGATCCGCAGGTTGATTTCCCGCAAGGCGGGCTTAGCTACCCCAGGGTAAAAGAACGTGAGGTTTCGGAACTCGATGGTTTTGGAAGCCGGAAGAGGTTTGGGTTTTGGCGGGCTTTGGATCGCGGGCTCGGTGGAAAGGATTTTTTGGATGCGGGCCATGGAGGCCGGGGCCCGCTGGAGGGCGTTCACCACCTGG
>Ga0080004_1066435_pt1 | contig 18402 bp, 17 predicted proteins | sample WasSprMetagenome_FD_69207 | JGI IMG/M metagenome (GOLD analysis project Ga0080004, IMG submission 69207) | Sulfidic aquatic microbial communities from Washburn Spring, Yellowstone National Park, USA - WS (SPADES assembly) (version 2) | ecosystem: Environmental > Aquatic > Thermal springs > Hot...
ATTTTAGAGAATTTGGCAAGGTTGGATTTAGGGGGGTGAGGTATGAGTGAATGGAGGGAAGTAAAGTTAAAAACTATATGTTTAGATATTTCATATGGATATACGGCAAGTGCCTCAAAAGAAAAAGTAGGACCAAAGTTTTTACGAATAACCGATATCACAAGCGGCAAAATAAACTGGGACACAGTTCCTTACTGTAGAATTTCCAAAAAAGATTATCATAAATACAAATTGTCAATTGGTGATATAGTAATAGCAAGAACAGGAACACTTGGGAGTAGTGCAATAATCAAGAATGATATAGACGCAGTTTTTGCTTCGTATCTAATAAGATTTAGAATCGATAAAAAATTAGCTGATCCGTTTTTTATAAGTTATGTTTTACAATCACAGGATTTTAAAGAGTATGTAAATGCAGTAAATAGTGGTTCTGTGCAACCTGGAACTAATGCTCGGCAATTAGGAGATTATGAGTTCCTACTTCCCCCTCTCTCCGAACAGAAAGCTATAGCTGAAGTTCTTTCAAGCATAGATGACAAAATAGAATTGCTTCATCGTCAAAATAAAACACTTGAAGAAATGGCGATGACTTTATTCAGGCAATGGTTTATTGAGCCAACTAAAAATGGATTGCCTGATGGGTGGGAAGAGGTAAGCTTGGGAGATAGCGAACTTTCACAAATCATTCCAAGCGGAATTAAAAAATTTGAAGGTTTTAAAACTTACTTAGCTACAGGAGATGTTGAAGGAACTTTAATAAAAGGTGGAGTAGAAATTACATATAATAATAGACCATTAAGAGCAAATATGCAACCAGAAAAATATTCTGTTTGGTTTGCAAAAAAAGAAGGCGTAAGAAAGCTTTTAATGTTTGGTGATTACTCAAATACTGATAAATATATCCTTTCTACAGGTTTTACTGGCTTAAAGACAAATGAATTAAGCCATTACTATATATGGTGTTTTATTTTATCTGAAGACTTTCAAGATATTAAAGACTCTTTGGTCAGTGGTTCTGTTCAACCAGATATACCAAATGAAGCTGTTTCGCAAATTTTCATTCCAAGACCACCAAATGAAGTTTTATTGTCTTTTAATAATAAGGTAAAGCCATTGTTTACAAAAATACAATTTAACAACTCTCAAATCCAAACCCTTGAAAAACTAAGAGATACACTACTACCAAAATTAATGAGTGGAGAAATTAGAGTTAAAATATAAGCAGGAGTTTTTCATGATATACGAAAACGAAATAGAGCAGTTAGCTATAGACCTACTAAAAGAGATTGGCTATGAATACTATCACGGACAAGAGATAGCACCAAACAGCCAAAATCCAAAAAGACAATCTATAGAAGAAGTCATTCATGAAGAAGACCTAAGAAGTGCATTAAAAAGATTAAATCCTGAAACACCGTTAGACCGTATAGAAGAAGCTATAAAAACTATAAAGCATCCACACAGCCAAAACCTAATAGATAACAACGAACAATTTCACAAAATGCTTATAGAAGGCGTTAGAGTAAACTATACAAAAGACGGAGAAGAAAGAGCAGAAATTATAAAGATAATAGATTTTCAAAACCCAGAAAATAACCATTTTTTAGCAGTAAATCAATATATAGTAAAAGAGAAAAACAACGTAAAAATACCGGATATAGTGCTGTTTATAAACGGCTTGCCGTTAGTAGTTATAGAGCTGAAAAATCCAACGGAAGAAGATGTAAACATCATGTCAGCCTATAATCAGCTTCAAACCTACAAAGAAACCATACCATCACTATTTACCTACAACGAAATACTCATAATCTCAGATGGAATAGAAGCAAGAGCAGGAAGTTTAACAGCAGGATTTGACAGATTTCTTGCTTGGAAGTCTGCAGATGGTAAAACGATATCAAAAACCAATCAGTTAGAAACCATCATAAAAGGATTACTAAATAAAAAAACAGTCATAGATTTTATAAAAAACTTTGCTGTATTTCAAAAATCAAAATATGAAGATGAAAAAACAAGACAAATATTTATTACATTAGATAAAAAAATAGCAGCATACCATCAGTACTACGCAGTAAATAAAGCTATAGAAACCACTAAAAAAGCAATATCGGATAAAACAAGAAAAGCAGGCGTCATATGGCATACACAAGGCAGCGGAAAATCTTTAACGATGGTATACTACGCAGGAAAAATCACTCAACATCTAAACAATCCCACCATAGTAGTTTTAACAGACAGAAACGACTTAGACGACCAGCTTTTTGAGACATTTTCTCAATCTAAGGAACTTTTAAGACAAGAACCAGAAAAGGCAAAAAACAGAGAACACTTAAAAGAGTTATTAAAAAGAAACTCAGGAGGTATCATTTTTACTACTATTCAAAAATTCCTGCCGGAGGAAGGCAACACCTTTGAAACATTATCAGAAAGAGAAAACATAATCGTTATAGCAGATGAAGCACACAGGACACAGTATGGCTTTAAGGCAAAGATAGATAAAAAGACAGGAGAGACCACCTACGGTTATGCAAAATACATAAGAGATGCATTGCCAAACGCCACATTTATAGCCTTTACAGGAACGCCAATAGAAAAAGAAGATAAAAACACGCCAGCAGTGTTTGGAGACTATATAGACATATACGATATATCCCAATCAATAGAAGATAAAATGACAGTTCCTATCTACTACGAAAGCAGGCTAATAAAAGTATCATTAACAGAGGAAGGGAAGCAGCTTATAAAAGAATTTGAAGAAGAATTGGAAGAAGTAGGCTTAGAATTGATAGAGCAAAGCGATAAAACAAAAAGACTTGAACAAATACTTGGAGCAGAAGACCGCCTAAAGCAGCTTGCAAAAGACATTGTAGAGCATTTTGAAAAAAGGCAAGAAGTCTTCGAAGGAAAAGCCATGATAGTGGCATTATCAAGACCAATAGCAGCAAAGCTATATCAAAAAATCATACAGCTAAGACCAGATTGGCACAGCGACGACCTGACAAAAGGAAAAATAAAAGTAGTCTATACCAGTAGCTCTTCTGATGGACCAGAGGTAGCAAAACACCATACCACGAAAGAGCAAAGAAAACTACTGCAGAAAAGAATGAAAGACCCAAACGATGAGCTGAAGCTTGTAATAGTGGTTGATATGTGGCTAACCGGCTTTGATGTTCCGTGCTTGCACACGATGTATATAGACAAACCGATGAAAGGACATACCCTTATGCAAGCTATAGCAAGAGTTAATAGAGTATACAAAGATAAACCGGGTGGATTGATAGTAGATTATCACGGAATAGCCACAGACCTGAAGGAAGCCCTTTCTTTCTACTCAAGAAGCGGGGGAAAAGGAGACCCGACAATAATACAAGAAAAAGCGGTAGATTTAATGATTGACAAATACGAAATTGTCTCAAACATGCTACATAGATTTAACTATAAAGAATACTTTACAACATCAGATACAAGGAAAAAGCTTGATATATTAAGAGATGCTGTAGAGTATGTACTTGGATTAGAAGACGGCAAAAAGAGATTTATTAAACACACAACAGAGCTTTCAAAAGCTTTTGCATTGGCAATACCACATGAAAAAGCATTGGAGATAAAAGACTATGTAGCATTTTTCCAAGCTGTGAAATCAAGAATACTTAAACTAACAAGCACAGGCGGAAACACAGATAGAATATCAAAAGCAAACTACGAAATAGAAACAACCATAAAGCAGATATTAGACAAAGCTTTAATATCAGAACAGGTAATAGATATATTTGAAATAGCAGGCATCAAAAAGCCGGAAATCAGTATATTGTCTGAAGAATTTCTGTTAGAAATAAAAAACATGCAGCATAAAAATATAGCAATGGAAATCTTAAAAAGAATTATAAACGACCAAATAAAGATAGTAGCAAAAAGAAGCTATGTAAAAAGTAAATCATTGTTAGAGTTATACGAAGAAATCATTAAAAAATATCAGAACAAAATCCTTACCGCAGCCCAAGTAATAGAAGAACTCATTAATCTTGCAAGAGAAATAAGAGAAATAAACAAAGAGCCAGAGCAAATGGGACTTACAGAATACGAATACGCATTTTATACAGCAGTAGCAGACAATAAAAGTGCGTTAGAGCTAATGGGAAAAGAAAAATTAAAAGAGCTTGCAACAGTTTTATTCCAAGAGGTAAGAAAAAATGCTACTATAGACTGGACGATCAGAGAAAACGTTAAAGCCAAGCTAAGAGTAGTTGTAAAAAGAATCTTGAGAAAATACGGATATCCACCAGATATGCAAGAATTAGCAACAGAGACTGTAATAAAGCAAGCAGAAATGATAGCTCAGGAGATAGCGGATATGGAAGCAGAAGTAGTCTCAAGATAACGAATAAAAGTTTATATTAGTTTTAGCAAGACAGGAATTTTAGCAGCAGTCTCTAACTCAATTCCTTACTTCTTTTTGTTGCAGATTCTACCGCAGACATTACAGCATCTTTAAAATTTTTCTTTTCAAGCTCGTGTAAGCCATAAATAGTCGTTCCTGCCGGAGAGGTCACCATATCCCTTAAAACCGCCGGATGCTGGCCGGATTCTTTTAGTAATTTAGCAGAGCCTAAGACTGTTTGAGTTGCAATTTTTAAAGCCATATCATAAGATAACCCCATTTTAACCCCGCCTTGAGCTAAAGCATCAATAAAATTAAACACATAAGCAGGACCACTTCCGGACAAGCCTGTGATTACATCTAACAACTCTTCCTTAACCTCGTAAACTTCTCCCAGAGTTTTAAGCAAGCTTAGAATATAGTCCTTTTTCTCTGTATTTTTTTCAAAGCTAACACCAATCACACCCTCACCAATCAAGGCAGGAGTGTTTGGCATGATTCTAACTATCAAAGGCTTTTCAGCAAGCTTTTTTATCTTTTCTATTTTTACACCGGCTAAAACCGATATCAGTATCTGATTTTCTTTGAATAAATCCATAACCGGCTCCAAAGTGCTTTCTATGTCTTTTGGCTTTACTGCAAGAAATATTATTTCAGACAGGTTTACAACCTTTCTTATATCAGCACCGGCTACGTTATACTTTTCTATGATATCTTTTACTCTGACTTGATTAATATCTGTGATTACAATTTCCGGTCCATTTATACCTGCTTTTTCAATCAGACCTTTTAAAATGGCTTCTCCCATATTTCCAACGCCAATGATTCCTATCTTAAACATACCTTCTCCTTTTTGATGGCAGTTTTAAATCTTTACCATTAGAAAGTCTTATTAAATCAATAACTTTATTAACTTTATAATTTTGAAGATAGTCAACAAACTTTTTAAAAAGCTCATAAGTAACTTCTGCATCTGCCAAAGCTCTGTGCTTCCTATGGTAAGGAATGTTAAAATGGTAAGCTAAGTTGGTAAGTGATTTACTTTTTAAATCCGGAAACAATCTATTTGCAAGAGCCAAAGTGCATATTACAGGATTTTGAATAAGCTTTCCTGTCAATTGAAATGAAGCTTCGTTTAAAAATGATATATCAAATTTAGCATTATGGGCTATGATGATTGAGTTTTTAGTAAACTCTAAAAAATGCGGAAAAACCTGTTCTATTTTTGGTTTATCTATCACCAACGGGTTTGTGATTCCCGTAAGCTTTGTAATATGCTCCGGAATAAATCCAATTGACGGCTTTACCAATGTATGAAATTTTTCAGTGATAACACTGCCTTCAACCTTAATCGCAGCAATTTCTATTATCTCACTTGTTTTAGGATTAAGTCCTGTTGTTTCTAAGTCTACTACTGTAAACGTTGCTTCTTCTATTGTTAAGTTAATCATTTTAGTATCCTTTAATGCAAGATGTAAATATTATACAAAAAATATACTTTGGGTGAGAAATAGGCGGATTTTATGAAGCTTAAAAATGAGGTCCTTTGGTTGTATGTCCCCAGGATGACAGGAAAAGGTTAACTGATAGGTATTATAGGAATGGAAGCCTAATTTGTAATTCTGCAGCAGGCGAAGAAACTCATACTTTAATTATTTTTAAAAGAGGAGAAACTTCGGCTTACAGCTTCAGGAGGATGACAAGGAAGACTCCCCTCTTTTCTGAAATTTATGAACCAATTTTCGATCGTTATCCTGATAAAGGAGTCCGAAGGATCTCATTTTTTAATTTTTTTGATTAAAAAGAAAAACATGAAATTCTTCGCTTTGCTCAAAATGACGATGTGGATTTTTGAAACAGTCTCCACTCAACGTACTTCTCTATTATTGATATAATATTTTCATTACATCTGTACAAGGAGTAGTTAATGAAAATCGTTGATTTGAGAGGAAGATACTTTAAAGAGGATGAAAGCCTGGAATTTCTAATAAAAAGAGGAGATATAGAAACGGAAAAATACGAACCTGTCGTAAAAACTATCATCAAAGAAGTAAAAGAAAGAGGAGATGAAGCTCTTGTAGAATTTACAGAAAAGTTTGACAAAGTTAAGTTAGTTCCAGAAGACCTTGTAATTCCATTTGAAGAGCTTGAAAAAGCATACAATGAGATAGAAGATGATGTTAGATGGGCTTATGAAGTAGCTTATGAGAGAATTTATGAATTTCATGAAAATCAAAAAGAAAAATCTTTTTTTAGAGAAGAAGAGGGAATGATTCTTGGTCAGAAAATAACACCTTTGGAAGTAGTTGGACTATACGTTCCCGGTGGCAAGGCGGCTTATCCTTCAAGTGTAATCATGAATGCAGCTCCTGCAAGGGTAGCCGGTGTTAAAGAGATTGTCATGTGTTCTCCAAATCCAAATAAATACACATTGGCAGCTGCTTTTGTATGTGGTATAGATACTGTTTATAGAATCGGTGGTGCTCAAGCAGTTGCTGCAATGGCTTACGGAACAGAAACAGTCAGAAAAGTTGATAAAATCGTTGGTCCGGGAAATATATACGTAGCTTTAGCTAAAAAGAATTTATATGGAATAGTTGACATAGACATGATAGCAGGACCTTCGGAAATTCTTGTGATAGCAGATGAAACTGCAAATTACAAATGGGTTGCAGCAGATTTACTATCCCAAGCAGAACACGACGAGCTGGCAGCATCCATACTTGTTACAACTTCAGAAGACCTTGCAAAAAAAGTAAAAGAGTATTTATATACAGAACTTTTAAAAGATTTTCCAAGAAAAGAAATAGCAGAAAAATCTTTGAATACATATGGACATGCTTTTATTGTAGATGATCTTGATACAGCTTGCGAAGTTTCAAACTATATTGCTCCTGAACACTTAGAAATCATAACAAAAAATCCGTTTGATTTACTCGGCAAAATATATCACGCTGGAGCAATATTCCTTGGAGAGTATTCAACAGAACCACTTGGAGATTACATCCTTGGACCAAATCACGTATTACCTACTTCAAGAGCAGCAAGATTTTCATCTCCCCTTGGAGTTTATGACTTTATAAAAAGAAGCTCTGTAATATACGTATCAAAAGAAGGCTTTGACAGAGTAGCAAAACATGCTATCAATATGGCCAAATCCGAAGGTCTTGAAGCTCACAAATTAAGCGTTGAGATAAGAAAAAATAATGAATAATTTATTGAACGATTATAAAGACCTTATATTATTCATTGGCTCTTTTGTTGTTTTATACATTTTAAGACTTACAGCTTTAAGATTTTTAAAGACATTTAGAAACAGGTTTAAAGGTCTATCGCATGACATTTTAGATACTATCTATAAAAGCGTAAAAATTCCATCCTTAATTTGGGTAATTTTAATTTCTGTACATGCAACGGTCTATCTCTCAAAATTGCCCCAAAATCATATAAACCTGATAACAAAATTAATAGACGTCTTATTGATATTGTCAATTACAATACTGATTGGAAACCTTTCTACAAGAATAGTTAAACTTTACTTACAGAATAAAAACCTTCCAGAGACAGGACTGATATTTATCTTACTTCAAGTTTTCATCTATTTCACCGGAATATTAATAATTCTCTCTTATGTTGGTATCTCCATAATGCCTATTATTACAACCCTTGGAGTAGGTGGTCTTGCAATTGGTTTAGCTCTAAAAGATACGTTATCAAATATTTTTTCAGGTCTTTATATACTACTTGAGAAAAATATAAAGGTTGGTGATTTTATAGAGCTTGAAAGTGGTAAAAAAGGTTATGTTATGAATATTAACTGGAGAACTACAACAATAAAAACTTTATCTAGCGATGTTTTAATCCTTCCAAACGAAAAACTTGCTCAAAGCATCATTGTTAATTTTGCTAAGCCTGTAGAGATAACAAGAGTAGCCATAGAGATTCCTGTTGGTTATAACACAGATATAGACAAGTTTGAAGAAATAGTAATGGAAGAAGTTCATAACTTAGCAAAAGAAAACGATAAATTGCTACTTGACCCTGCTCCAGTGCTTAGATTTATTCCTGGCTTTAAAGACAGCTCTTTAAACTTTACCCTTTATTTTTCTGCAGCAAATTATGAAGATAGTTTTTTTGTTCAAAGCGAGCTTAGAAAGAGAATATTTAAAAGATTAAAAAAGGAAGGTATAGATATACCATATCCACAATTGGACGTACATATTAAAGACATAAAAAAGGATTCTCTATGAAAGTAATTGGTCTTACAGGTGGAATAGCAACAGGTAAATCAACTGTAGAAAGAATCTTAGAAAATCTCGGTGCAAAGGTAATAGATGCAGACAAGGTTGTTCACAAACTGCTAAGTGATGAGAATGTTAAAAATGAGATTAGGCAATATTTTCCTGATGCATTTGATAACGAAGGAAACATAGATAGAAAAAAATTGGCAGGCATTGTGTTTAATGATTATGAAAAAAAGAGAGTTCTTGAAAATATTCTACACCCAAAAGTTAATCAAGAGATTGAAAAGTGGATAGAAATTAATAAAAAAGGAAATTTAGGTGTAATTTTATTTGTGTCTGTACCGCTTATGATAGAAACAGGAAGCTATAAAAAGTATGATAAGGTTGTTTTAGTCTATGCACCAAGGGAACTTCAAATAAAAAGATTGACAGAAAATAAAGGCTATTCTTACGAAGAAGCTTTAGCAAGAATCAACGCACAGATGGATATAGAAGAAAAAAGAAAGTATGCAGACTACATAATAGAAAATACCGGCACTATTCAAGAGCTTGAAGAAAAAGTAAAACAGCTGTACGAGATTTTATTAAAAGATGGTTGATTTATGACGATGATTTATAAGTAGGTTGAGAAATTCAACAATAGCAATATGTTCTTCGCTGGCTATAAAATGACAAATAAGGCTACCCTTCCTTTAATGTTTATCATTCAATCTTTCTATGTCATCCAAAGATCGTAAAGCCGAAAGATCTTGTTTTTTAAATTTTATGAAAACTGCTAATTAAGGGTGTTCCAAAATTTTTTTTAAGCTTGCCTTTCCGTGTCATCTTTAGGAAGAAGTCCTAAGAATCTCTTTTTTTGATTTTTTGACTTAAAAAGAAGTATCATGAGATTCTTAGCCGGCTGCAGAATGACGATTTAGATTTTTGGAACAGTCTCACTGCTAATTTCTTACCCAAGGTATCGTATATTAAATATAACTAAATTTTATCAACATCTCGCATCTCATCTTTCATTCAGTGACTTTCTTACTTTTCAAATAAATTCTTCGCACTTCATTAAAAAAATCAGCGTTTTCTTTGTAGTCTAAATAACTCCATAGTAGCGGCTGAAAGCTTCCATGATGGTAAAGCAGCTGTATTTCAGCATAAACACCGTTTGATAAATATACTCTTGAACCTCTGTCTTTATGGCTAAGTGCCACAACTTGATATTCATCAACATAAACCGGGTCTATATTAACTGTTCTATTCCCATCTACACGTAAACTATCTTCTAACTCCATGGAGTACTTTTTTATTTTTACACTATCTTCTTTGTCTATTATTCCATCAAAAAGAACAAACTTTTTTATCAAACCTTCTCCCATCTCTTTTTCATAATAATGAGAGTATTCTAAGCAAAATTCTTTTGATTGAAGAACGATACTTCCGAAATTTTTTTGTAACTCATCCACGGCTTTTGTTAAGTAATTTTGCTTATTTTTATTCCACATTAAGGCAAAAACGATTAAAGCTTTATTTTTCAATGTTTCTTTTCACCTTTTGCCATTCTGATTGCATGTTTTAACAATGGTGCAATCATTCTTAAATTATCTTTTACTCCGCCGGTGCTACCCGGTAGATTGATTATCAAGGTATGGTCTCCTGCTATACCACAAACAGCTCTTGATAAAAGAGATTTTGGAGTAAATTTAATTCCGACTATTCTCATAGCTTCAGAAAAACCTACCATCTCCTTTTCTATCACTTCTTTTGTTGCTTCAGGAGTATTATCTCTTTTACTAAATCCTGTTCCGCCTGTTGTAAAGATAATATCGACTTTATCTATTAAGGATTTGAGTTTTTCTACTAATTTTTCCTTATCATCAGGAAGAATTGTGTAATCTACAACCTTGCCATCAAATTCATTTTCGATAATATCTATTGCTGCTTTTCCGCTTTTGTCTTGAGCCTCCCCTTTATAACATGAATCGCTTAACGTGATTACCGCACAGTTTAAGCCGGAAAGGTCCTCTTCATAGTCAGATTTTCCACCTTTTTTAGATAACAGTTTAATATCTGATATAATCATGTTTTTATCAAAAGCTTTACACATGTCATACACATTTAAAAGTGCAGCAGAAACTGCCGTTAAGGCTTCCATTTCTACGCCGGTTCTTCCTATACATCTAACAAAAGATTTTGCATATACTCCATCTTCATGAAGCTCAACTTCTACAAATGCTTGGTCTATCATGATCGGATGGCAAAAAGGTAATATTTCAGGTGTTTTTTTTGCCCCCATCATTCCGGCCATCATAGAAGCTGTAAGCACATCTCCCTTTGGAATCTGTTTATTCCTTATAAGCTCTACTGTTTCCTTAGACAAGTATATCTTCCCTTCAGCTGTTGCTTCTCTGATAGTTTCAAATTTTATAGAAACATCCACCATTTTCATGATTTCCCTCTCCTCAGATTACTGCATAGATTTCTTTTAAATTTCTTCCTTCTTCTGCCCAATCAAGTCCATATCCAACCACAAATTTATTCGGAATTTCAAACCCGTGAAAATCAGCATTATAATTTACTTCTCTCCTTTCTCTTTTATCTAAAAGCACACAGGTTTTTAATTTTTTTGGCTCTCTTAAAGATAATGCTTCAACTAAAGCTTTTAAAGTTCTTCCTGTATCAATAATGTCGTCAACAATCAACACGTTTTTATCTTTAATATCAACAGACATATCTTTTATAAAGATAACCTCTCCAAAACTTTCCATCTCGGTTTTATAGGAAGACACCTGCATAAAGTCAATAAAAATTTTTCCCTCCAAATTTCTTACCAAATCGGCAAGAAACATAAATGAACCTTTTAAAATACCTATTACATAAAGCTCTTCCCCATTGAATTCTTCACTTATAGCTTTTGCAAGCTCTTTGACTTTTTCTTGAATTTTATCTTCCGGTATTAGAAGGTCTAATTTTCTTCCTCTTATCTCCATTATAGCTCCTTTTTCATTAAAATTGCGTCGTCTAAGTTTGAATAATACTTTTCTCTATAACCATATTCAAAAAAACCAAACTTTTTATACAGATTGATTGCTCTTGAATTTTTTGAAGAAACTTCTAAGTAGCAAACCCTTACTTTATTCTCTTTTAGCTTATTCAAAAGATACTCTAACAAAATTTTACCATATCCCAAACCTTGAAACTCTTTTTTGACAGCAATCAGAAAAAGTTCTGCTTCATCTAAAATATAAAAGTAGCTTAAAAATCCAATGATTTCACCATTTATTTCTAAAACTGTTGGATTGTTGTTTTCGCTAAAAAAAGAGTCATCAAAATCTTTTTCAAAAATATCTCTCAAGAAGCTTTTTACTATTTCTTTCTCGTTTGGATTTAATGGTCTAAAAGTCATAAGATGCTATTTTTTCTGCTCTTTCCTGCCAAGATAATTTTCTGCTTAAAACTACTTTAACTTTGTCAAATTCTGCTATTGAGTTAAATTCTAAGACTTTTTCTCTGCCATTTACAAATGGATCATTTGGAAGAACTGTTATGCTGTCAGAATAAACTTCTTTTCCGTCTTTAAAAAAGGTCACATCAACGTAGTATTTAGGTTTTCCGTTATCTGCAGTTGGTACATTATGGGGAACTTTTTTATTCAAAATTGTGAGCCTTAGAGTCTTGTCTGCTTTTTCTGCTTTTACTTCAAAAAATTCTGGCTTTGATTTTGGAACTATAAATCCGTGATGATGGACTTCCTTTGGTAAGTGCATGTATGTAAACGGAAATTTTTGAATTAATCTTCCTTTTTCCGCGGGCATATGACACTGCTGACAGTTTTTATCCGTGCCGACCATTTTCCATTGTTTGTATGTTTCTTGATGGCATCCTGAACATATTTCTGCTTTTGTATATGTTAAGTCTTGTGTTGATGGATGGGGTGGAGAGAATACATCGTAAGGTCCATGCATGCTTTTTGTAGAATCTCTAAAGTGGCAAGCTACACAGTTAACTCCATCCTCTCTGTGGGCATCTCTAAGCTTTGGTTTTTCGTTTATGGATATCTCATAAGGCGCATGACATGAAAGACATTTCTCTTTTGAGTAATTTTCACTTCCTCTTTTAAATTCTGGACTTATCCAAGACATTGCATGCCTTGATTCTTTAAACTGATTGTAAATATTCTCATGACATTCTGCACATCTTTTTGAAGTTGGTCTTTCAAGTAAATCTTTTTCCTGAAAAAGCTCTAAACCTTTTTCGCAGGAGGTTAAAAATAGAGACAATAACAAAAGTACTGAATAACTTAAATATCGCATTTTAAGTCTTCCAACCCTTCTATCATATGTCCAAGTTTATCTTTTTTAGCTTTTATATACTTTTCATTATGTGGATTTGTTTGTGTAACAATAGGAACCCTTTCAACGATTTCAAGCCCAAAGCCTTCTAAAGCTACTATCTTTCTTGGATTATTTGTCATCAGTCTCATTTTTCTAACACCAAGGTCTAACAAGATTTGGGCTCCTGTTCCAAAATCTCTCAAATCTGCATTAAATCCGAGTTTGTGATTTGCTTCAACTGTATCATAACCCTCATCCTGAAGGCTGTATGCTTTTAGTTTATTGATAATTCCAATGCCTCTTCCTTCGTGTCCTCTCATGTATACTAAGACACCTTTACCCTCTTCGGCTATCTTTTTAAGTGCTATGTGTAATTGATTTTGACAATCACATCTTAAAGAGCCAAATATATCACCTGTCAAACATTCTGAATGAACTCTTACAAGAACAGGCTCATCTTCTCTTACCTCTCCCATTACAAGCGCCACATGCTCAGTATTATCAACTAAACTTCTATAGCCGTATATCTTAAATACACCATACCTTGTAGGTAAGAATGCCTCTGCTTCTCTTGAAACGAGCTTTTCTTTTTTTAGTCTGTATTTAACTAAGTCTGCAATTGTGATGATTTTAAGATTGTGTTTTTTTGCAAACTCCATCAAATCTGGGAGTCTTGCCATTGTGCCGTCGTCTTTCATAATTTCACATATGACACCGGCAGGATATAAACCTGCAAGTCTTGCAAGGTCAACAGAAGCTTCTGTGTGTCCTGTTCTTTCTAATACTCCACCTTTTTTAGCCATCAATGGGAATACGTGTCCCGGTCTTACAAAATCCTGTGGTTTAGCTTCAGGACTGACTGCCAATTTTATCGTAGTTGCTCTTTCATAAGCTGATATGCCTGTTGTTGTTCCATATTTTGGATGTGCATCAATAGATACACAAAAAGCAGTTCCCTTTGGGTCTGTGTTGTTGGTTGTCATTAGTTGGATATCAAGCTCTTTGAGTCTTTCCGGTAGCATAGTTAAGCAGATTAACCCTCTACCTTCTTTTGCCATAAAATTTATGATTTCTGGCGTTACTTTTTCTGCTGCACAAACAAGGTCTCCTTCATTTTCCCTGTCCGGGTCATCTACAACAATAACCATTTTTCCGTTTAAAATATCTTCTATGGCTTCATCTATAGCGTTAAATTTAAAATTTGTCATTGATTTCCTCCAAAAATCTTTTCTTTTATCATTTTAGTAAAATTTTCTACTTTTTCAACGATCGTTTCGATAAACGACTCTTCTTTTTTAGACGGCTGAACCCCAACCAATTTCCTAATCTCCTCTTCTGCTTTTTTATCTGCTTCTTTGTCTTTATCCTTTGGTTTTTCTTCATTTGCATTAGAAGTTTCAGATTGGTTTTTGTCTTCTTCTTTTAATGATTTAAGCTTGTCTATTGAAGTTTTATATGTGATTGAAGGATTTTCTTCGTTTGATTTATTATTTTCTTCAAAAACGACTGAGTGGTACTTCTCTTTCCATTTTTCAACGTTTTGAGATACATAATAACCTATCGCTATCAAAATTAATAAAATTAACCATTTTTTCATTTGTTGATTCCTCTTAATCTGTCTTATCTTATTAAATATATCGGATAAGAAATTCAATAATCAAATTCAATAGAGGCATGAGATTCTTCGGCGGCTGCAGAAGATATCTAAGGTCATCCTTTTTCTGATGCTTACCATCAGCCCTTAACTGTCATACTGAGGACGTAGGCCTGAAGGCTACACTTTTTAAATTCTATAAAAAACATTAATTTCTCACTCAATATATATCATATTCGTATTTTATCAGTATTTTAACTAACTATCTTTTAGAAGATGGAGGTTTTATTAGTAACTCCGTGCTTCCTGCGACCTCTAAATTTTTAACTTTTAAAAGCTCTTCTAATTGCTTTTTATCTAATTTAGATGGTATTTTTCTCTCTGAATTAATAGACTTATCAAACCATATTTCCTCATCTTCAAAAGAAAGGACATCAGATGGTGCGATAATTTCATTAGACTTTAGCACAAATTCATCGTTTATGGACAAGACAGCATAAACCTTCTTAAATGGTGCATGATAATGAATGTATATATCACCATAATGGTTATATACTTTTGTTTTTAGTACTTCTACATCCTCTACATACAGCTTTATCTCCGGATAGCTTTCTTTGTATTTTTCAATGTTGTCTTTTGATAGCATCCAGTATATAAAAAATCTTGATGGATTGACAGGTAAAATAATGATTCCATTTACATCAAAATAATCAGGTATTTTGTACTCTTTTGATGCTGACTCAAAGACATCTTCGGATTTATGTTGTATATGACTTGAAAAATTGTCCTCTGTCAAGCTTGATTTAATTAATTCTATCATATTTTAACCTCTCTACTATACTTTAAGCTCTCATAAAGCTTTATATACTTTCTTGCTGTGCTATCAATAGAAAAATCCATCTCCATAACCTTTTTTTGTAAATTTTCAAATAATTTCTTATTATTGTATAGTTCGACAGCTCTATAAAGTGCATTTAAAAATTCTTCTTTTGTTGGATTTTTAAATAAAAGTCCATATCCATCCGGCTGTGATATATCTTCAACTGTATCTTTCAAGCCTCCTGTTTCTCTTGCAATAACCAAGGTTCCGTATCTCATTGCTATCATCTGATTAAGACCGCAAGGTTCAAACAGGGATGGCATTAAAAGAAAATCAGCCGCAGCATACATCTTCCTGCTCAAAGCTTCGTTATAGTCAACCTTTACAAAAATATTTTCATATTTTCCTTCTATAGATTTAAAAAAATCGTTGTATTCTTTATCACCAAATCCTAAAATAGCAAAGTTTGCAGGCATTTTAGACATTTCTTCTATTGAGTCTCTAATCAAATCAACACCTTTTTGATGTGCAAACCTTCCGATAAAAATATAAAGTGGCTTTAATTCATCTTTAAGTCCAACTTCTTTTAAAAACAGCCTTTTATTAATAGATTTTTTTTGAATTGTAAAAACACAATAATTTTCATAGATATGTTTATCTGTCTCGGGATTCCAGACATCATAATCTATCCCATTTAAGATTCCATACAGCTTATTTGAATACTTTCTAAGTACTCCATCAAGTCCATAGCCATATTCCGGATGAGTAATTTCTTTTGCATAGGTTGGGCTAACTGTTGTTACGGCTGAGCTAAAAACTATTCCGCCTTTTAAAAAGTTTACTTTATCATAATACTCTAAGGCTTCCATATGGAATATATCCCAGCCAAGGCTAAGTCTTTCTATTGCAAACTTGTCAAAAATACCTTGGTATGCAAGATTGTGTATTGTTATGACCGTTCTCACATGATGATTGTGGTATTTGTAATAATTTAAAACCGGCATCAAAGCTGTTTGCCAATCATTTACATGAATCAAATCCGGATTTAAATTTTCTCTTTTGATAAACTCCATAACAGCATAAGAAAAAGCTCCAAACCTAATATCGTTGTCGGGATAGTCACCTTCCGGCGGTCCATATAGATAATCTCTTCCAAAGAGTTCATCATTTTTTAGAAAGAAAAATGTGGCATCGTCTATTTTTTTATAAACTTCAAAAGTGTAAACCCTGCTATTTAGACTAACATCTACAGAGGCATCTATCTTGATAATTCCATGTTTATTTATATCTACTGTTTTATACAACGGCATAAATCCAAATACTTTAACACCTTGGGAGGCAATTTTTCTCGGCAAAGCTCCTGCAATATCAGCAAGTCCACCTGTCTTTGCAAAAGGATATATTTCACTTGATGTAAATACTACTTTCATTTAAATCACCTCAATTAAATATTTTGCTGCATCTTCCGGCGGCGTTGGATTAATATAATAATCGGTTCCAAGTTCAAATCCTGCAAGGGTTGTTATCCGCGGTAAAATCTCAATATGCCAATGAAAATATAAATCAAGACCTTTATATATTTCTTCATCGGTAATAGAATTTCTTATAGGCGGTGAAGTATAAAGGATTAAATTAAAAGACGGATTTATAAGAGTTTTATTTAGTTTTCTAACTGAAAATTTTAAAACATCCGCAAGGTCTTTTAATTGTGAATCTGATATATTTGTAAAATCATGGCTATGAAATTTAGGTGCTATTTTTATTTCAAAAGGGAATAAACTTGCATAGGGACAGTAAGCTATAAAATTATCATTTTCGTAAATTGTTCTAATTTTTAAATTTTTTTCAGTTTTTATCTCATCGCACAAGTAACATCTTTCTTTTTCATAAAAGTATTTTTTAGATTGGAGTATCATCGTTTTTTGTAATTTTGGAATGATAGGCAAGGCTATTAACTGACTATGACTGTGAACTATACTTTTTCCTGCTTCTTTACCATGATTTTTAAAAACATGAACGTATTTTATCCTAAGGTCTTTATATAAAGCTGAAATTCTTTGTTTAAATGCTATGAACATGTTTATAAAATCTTCATCTTCAAAATCTTGTATATGTTTGAAATGGTCTGGGGTTTCCACAATAACCTCATGGGCACCAAAACCACCTATTTTTTCGAAAATAAATTCTCCTTCTCTGATGGGCGGATTTTCTATTTTTAACGCAGGATATTTATTTGGAAAAACTCTAACTTTCCAACCTGGAGTGTTTGGTGGGGAGCCATCGGGTCTTATTGCAAATATCTCCGGTGGTGTTTTATCTTCATTTCCGTACTCAAATGGGCATTTAGATAGGTCAGTAGATTCTTCATAAATTGAAATATTATATTCATGCGGTCTTATTGCCCGGTCAGCAGATATAATCACCCATGTATCTTTAAGAAAGTTATACCTTATCTCGTTCATATTTTTGCCTCTTTTTAAAATTATTATAATATATAAGTGTTAAAATTTCATTAAGTTGTTAATTTTGTCTTGGGAGAAATTCAGAAAATTATTATATTCTTTGCACAGATTAAGAATGACAAGCAAGGCGAATAGTTTGGAGGAAGTTTTATTATTAGCATTTACTTGAGGCTTTATTTTTTATAACTCAGGAACAAGTAAAGAATCTTACAGTTTTTAACTTCCCTGAGATCGATGTAGCATGAGCAATATGCTAAAATATAAGAAAAAGACATAAAATCGGAGTCTATCATAATGAAAGCAGTTATACTTGCCGGTGGAAGTGGAACAAGATTATATCCTGTTACTATCTCAATAAACAAACATTTTTTGCCAATTTACAACAAACCTATGATTTATTACCCTTTGTCTCTTGTTATGCTTCTTGGAATTAAAGATGTTATGTTTATAGTTAATCCGGAAGATTTAGACTCTTTTAAAAAATTATTTAACGATGGATCCCAACTTGGAATGAATTTTCATTATAAAATCCAAAGTAAGCCAAACGGACTTGCAGAAGGGTTGATTCTTGCAGAAGATTTT
>Ga0080004_1085966_pt1 | contig 18391 bp, 15 predicted proteins | sample WasSprMetagenome_FD_69207 | JGI IMG/M metagenome (GOLD analysis project Ga0080004, IMG submission 69207) | Sulfidic aquatic microbial communities from Washburn Spring, Yellowstone National Park, USA - WS (SPADES assembly) (version 2) | ecosystem: Environmental > Aquatic > Thermal springs > Hot...
CCCTCAATTCCTTCGCTTTATCCTCGGGATGGGAATCGTTTATGAAGTTTCCCGCTCCCGATTCAACGCTCGCAAGATATTTCAACTTATCCTTGCTCCTGTAGGGAGGATAGAACTCAATGTGATAATGGAATAAGCCAGATTTATCTTTAGAGGGTTTTTGGTGCATAACCATCATATAGGGGAGGGAGAAGGAGAATAGGTTATCGTATTTCAAGAGAACCGCTTTAAGAATCTGGGCTAAATCAAAAAGTTTCTCCTCATCGTATTCATCAAGACTGGGTATATGGGTTTTGGGCATAAGGAAAACCTCGTAGGGCCAACGGGCGAAGAAGGGGACGAAAGCGATGTGGAAGGGCGATTCAATAATGACCCTGTTTTCCTCCTTTTCTCTCTCCCCTATGTCGCATATCAAGCATCTTCCCTTTTTCCTCTTATGCTCTCGTAGGGAGCGGATTTCGTTTTGGATGACGGGAGGGATGAAAGGGAAGGCATATATCTGCCCGTGAGGATGATGAAGCGTTACGCCCACCTCTTTCCCCTTGTTCTCAAAGATATATACATATCTCACATAGGGCAGTTGGGATAGCTCCCTGAACCTATCCTGCCAAACGAGGAAAAGCCTATATATTCTCTCCAAGCTCTGAGTTGCCAGGCTACCGGTATGCTCGGGAGTATAAACTATAACCTCACATACACCCCGTGAAGACTTTACCTTATAGAGCTCGGATGAGGAAACGGAGGGAGCAGGAGGATTAGGAAAGAGGGAAGGAAAGCGATTCTCAAAGACTACTATATCGAAGTCCTCTCTCGGGATTTCCGTCTGCCTTCCCTCTTTGCTTGGGCAAAGGGGGCATTCGGAGGGAGGAGGAAGGAATGTCCTCTCCATCCTGTGGGTGGCAGTCATAACCCATTCCCTTCTCAGCGGATGCCAACGAAGCTCCGACATCACTTCCTCACCTCAAAGGAATAATAGATTATATATCTACCATCCTCCTTCTTCTCCTTTTCCTTTTTCAACTTCAATCTGGGTGGCTTTTTCATCTCCTTTGAAACCTCCTTTCCAAATCGGAATAGGGAAAGACGATATAGGCGGGTCTTCCGTGAGGACAAATGCTGGGATTCTCACAGAGGAAAAGCTCCTCCAGGAGTTTTTTCATCTCATCCTTCTCCAATTTATCCCCCGCCTTAATCGCTAGCTTACAAGAGGCGGTAGCAGCAATTTCCTCCATCCCTATCTTCGCCTCCCTCTCGGGGAGCTCGGTCAACTCATCAATTATATCCCTCACCACTTCCTCTATGTTCTTCCCCTCAAGCTCGCTGGGCGCAGACCTTACTATTATCTCCTGTTTCCCGAAAATCTCAATAGTGAAGCCGAGCTCCTCAAATGTGGGAATCAATTGAGAGACCATACGAAATTGGGCAGGGGAGAGACGAAGAACGATTGGGAAAACCGCCTCCTGGGAGGATTCCCTCAATGTCAATTTCTTTCTTTTAAGGAGTTTCTCAAAGATTATCCTCTCGTGAGCAGCGTGTTGGTCTATTATCATAAGTTCATCCTTCCACTCAACGATTATATAAGTCTTCGCCACCTGCCCTATTATCTTTGGATACACCTCCACCTTCTCCTCAAATGGGAGGGTGGGGAGCTCAATGGCTTCCTTATGGGGAAGAGAAGGGATGGATGAAGAAGCAATCGGTTTGAATTCTTCTTTTTTCACAACAGTTGGGGTAGGAAGGGATTGGGAAAAGGCGCTGATAACAGCCTCCCTTATAAAGGAAAACATCTCCTTCTCCCGGACGAACTTTATCTCTAATTTCATAGGGTGAACATTCACATCCACGAGATTGGGAGGTATATCAATGAATATAACGCATACGGGGTAGCGTCCGGCTGGAACAGCGCTGAGCATAGCCTCGTCAAGAGCTACATTGAAAAGGCGAGACTTTACGAATCTGCGATTGACGAACAGGTATTGTTCCTGCCTTGTTCCCCTCGTGAAGGAAGGATTGGAGATATACCCATAGATTCTTACATCGTTTTGCGAATAATCTATAGGGAGCATTTGGGAGGCGATTTCCTCCCCCATTATTGAGGCGATGGCGGAAAGGAGGTCATCGGTAGCCTGATGTGAGAAGACCTCCCTATTTGAGGAGAAAACGCGAAACGATACATTATGATGGGAAAGGGCAAATCTCTGCACCCAAGCGAGGATATAGGCGAACTCCGTTTGAGGGGCACGCAGAAACTTCAGGCGAGCGGGGGTATTGAAGAATAAATTCTCTACAATCACCGTTGTGCCCCTTGAAAGTCCCACCTCCTTCATATCCACGATCACGCCCTCTATAGCCCTTATTTCCACCCCCAAGCTATCTTCCTCGCTTCTGGTCAAGAGACGCATTTGGGACACCGCAGCGATGGAGGGCAAGGCTTCCCCCCTGAAGCCAAGGGTGGTTATGTTATGCAGGTCCTCGGCGGAGCGAATCTTTGATGTTGAATGCTTTTGAAGGGCAAGAACTGCGTCCTCCTTGCTCATCCCTATCCCATCGTCCATAACCCTTATGAGCTTCTTCCCTCCATCAACAATCTCAATCAATATATGCTTCGCCCCAGCATCCAGGGAATTCTCAACGAGCTCCTTGACAACCGATGCGGGTCTCTCCACCACCTCACCAGCAGCTATTTTGCCTATGGTCGCCTCATCTAAGACGATTATCTTCCCCATTCCTCCTCCAACCTTGCGACCTCATCCCTCGCTGAAAACTCCAAGGGGAAAACTCCCTCCCTTCTTTTGATTCTAATCCCATAATCCCTCTCCTTTATCTCTCCGATTTCCCCGTAATCTATCTCCTCCCTCTCCAAAAGCTCTCTTACATATTTCCTTTTATCCGGCGAAATAGTGAAGAGAAGCGAGCCCGAGGCGAGCAATCCCAAGGGATTGAGGGAAAGTTTCTCGCAAATCAGTCGGCATTCGGGAAGGACGGGGATAGATTCCTCATATAATAAAGCCCCTTTATCGTTTGCCCTACAGAGCTCGTAAATAGCGGTTGCTAACCCTCCCTCCGTTGGGTCGTGCATTGAGGTGGCATAATCTTTTAACAAAAGCGCCTCTTGAACGACCGAAATTCCCGGCTCAAATATCAACTGCTTTGCTCTCTCAAGAACCTCTTTCTCTACGCCGAGGGATAGGAGTTCATCGGCATACTCCCTCGCTAAAAGAGCGGTTCCCTCTATCGCTATTCCCTTCGTCAAAAAAATCAAATCTCCTTCCTTAGCTGATGGAACCAGCACTTTATCCGCTGAGCCCAACATCGTTCCAACGACAATCGGTCTCTCCAAGCCAGGCGTCACCTCGCTATGCCCACCTATGACCTTGATGGAGAGCTGCCTACAGGCATCTTCTATCTGTTTCATAATATTTAGGGGAAGAGAAGGAGGAGAATTGGGTGGAAGGAGAAGGGTAACGAGGAGATAGCGAGGAACAGCGCCCATAACCGCTATATCGTTCGCGTTCACCATCACCGCATACCAACCAATCGATTCGCTCGCGAAGGTGATGGGGTCGCTTGCCACGACGAGAAGATTCTCATCCCATCTCACTACCGCGGAATCCTCACCAACTTTTGGACCGATTATTATCCTATCGTCCTCTAAATCCAGCAGACCTATTATCTCTTCAAGAAGCTTATGGGGAATCTTTCCACATTTAAGCCCTTCCTCCAGCAAATTATCACCTCTGGAGGGATTTGCCTTCCGTGGAAATGGCGGGAGCATATGCTATCCTGACTTTCTGCATTTCCTTTATATTAGCAGCTCCGCAAGAGCTCATTGAAAGCCTGAGGGCGCCGACGAGATTCATCGTTCCATCATCCTTTTTAGCTTCTCCAAACAGTATTTCCTTGAGCGTTCCCAAAATTCCCACATAAATCCTCGTCCCCCTGGGGAGCAAGGGATGGAAGGAAGCCATTCCCCAATGATAGCCTCTCCCGGGCGCCTCCTCAGCGGAGGCGATTGGAGAACCAATCATAACTGCATCCGCCCCGCAGGCTATCGCCTTTGCGATATCCCCGCCCCTCCTCATACCTCCGTCGGCGATGACGGGAACATATTTGCCAGTTCTCTTGAAGAAATCATCCCTCGCAGCGGCCGCATCGGCGATGGCGGTGATTTGCGGAACTCCGATGCCCAAAACCTGCCTCGTCGTGCAGGCTGCTCCAGGTCCAACCCCCACCAAGACAGCGGAAGCACCCGCTTCCATAAGTTCAAGCGCTCCCTCGTAGGTGACGCAATTGCCGATAATCACCGGTATGGGCGACCTCTCGCAAAAGGAAGGGATATCAAGGCTGCCCTTAGATGACCTATGACGCACTGTCGTTAGCGTGGATTGGAGGACGAAGATATCCAGCCCAGCGGAGAGGCAGATTGGGAAGAATTTTTCCGCATTGGCGGGAGTGGAGGAAGCGGCGGCAACAACTCCCGATTCCTTAATTTCCCTTATCCTCTTCTCTATCAAATGCTCCTTTATTGGCTCCCTATAGACATCCCTTATCACCTCAATTACCTTTTCCTTTGGAGCGGTTATTATCCTCTCTATAGCTTCCTCTGGCTTCTCATATCTCGTTTGAACTCCCTCTAAATTTAAAACCGCCAATCCTCCCAGTTTTCCCAGGATGGCGCAGATTCTCACATCAACCGCTCCATCCATAGCGGAGGCGAGAACGGGGATGGAAAAGCGAAAATCGCCAATCTGGAAACTGACATCAACCTCGTCAGGGTCAATCGTCTCCTCAGATGGGATGAGGGATATTTCATCAAAGCCGAAAGTCCAATAAGCTTTGCGGTTTCTTCCTATCTCTATTTCCACGGGGAAATACCTCCTTTCTTATGTTAAGATAGAAGATTAACACAATAGCTTATCTATGTCAACCCCGTGTATAATTTCATAACATTTGAGACTCCTTAGAGGATTTCCCATATTGCTTGAGTATAAACGGAATAACTCATTTGCTTATTAAACTCATCTATATCCGTTGAGGGATCCTCTGGAATAGCTCTACATAGCCGTCCTCTTGTAGACCCCCTCAGAAAATCTTCAAAATTCTCCCGCAAATTCACTCCCTTGAAATGGAATCAATTTGGATTAAATCTCCGGGTAATTTAAAATAAAAATGTTCTCTTCTCGACTTTTTCTCTTTTTCTTATCTCTTTGCAAAACATATCCAACTTCATCACAAGCCCTGTTGCTTCTACTCCATACTGTTTGGTGAACTCCATTACCTCTAACCTAAACTTAACCATCTCTTCTCCAATATTTTCCTTTCTCTATCTTTATCTATATATTCCAATACCTTTTGGGAATTCTTTATTTGCCATATTTCCAATTTTTCATTAAAATCTTATTGAAACCCTGCTCCTCCCCAAGGGAGGAGCCAAAATGTCCATAGGGAGGTTGATATCGTGGAACATATTTATGAGCTTATGTTCATCTTAGACCCCGATTTAAGCGATGAGGAAAGGGAGAAAATCATTGAGAGAGTGAAAAGCGAGATAAAGGGCGAGGTCCTGAATGTAGAGGAATGGGAGAAAAGGAAGCTCGCCTATAAAATCAATCGCAAGACGGAGGGCTATTATGTCGTCATCCTCTTTCAGACGACTGGCGATACCTTGAAGGAATTGGACCAGTTCCTGAAGCTACAGGAGGGCATCCTCCGTCATATGATTGTAAGAAAAAGCAAATAAAGGAGGAAAGAAATTGGCTAATCAATCGGAAAAGGAGAAGGAAATCCTCTCCGCCCTAAAGGATGTAACCGACCCCGAGCTCGGCTTCTCCATCCTGGAGGCGGGATTAATTGATGAGGTGAAGGTGGAAGGGAATAAGGCTTCCATAACCTATCATCTAACCGCTCCCTTCTGCCCTCCTCCCTTCGCCCTCTTCATCGGCAAACAAATCAAGGAGAAAGCCCTTAGCGTTGAGGGGATAAACGAGGTGGAGGTAACCCTCCAAGGACATATTATGGAGGAGGAAATAAACAGGATGCTGAAGGAGGAGGAATCCCCTTAAGTTCTTATTGTGATTTTTGAAAAACGCCCCTGATTAAAGCCTTCACCTTAAAAAGAAAAACACGACGCCAGTAATCATTAATATCATCCCCGCAATTGAATCCCAGAACCTCCGCTCACCTTTTGTGTAGGTATGGAGGGGAAAGACACGGAAGAAGGGAGTGATGATATAGAGGGGAGAGATGAATGTGCCAAGACATCCAAGGAAGCTGGCAAGGGCAAACATCCCTTTGCTTGAGGGAAATAGAGAATCCAAGTAAAGGCTCGCTCCCTCAGCGCTTTTCCCCAGATAAAGTCCGACCAAAAAACCGAAAAGATAAATCATCCACCCGCTCATAAGATATTCCTCCATAAAGATAACGAGCCCCCTTCTCAGCGTCCCCACCGTGAGGAGGATTAAAAAACCTTCTATGAGGGAGAAAACGGAGATCAAGAGAGCGAAAAAATGCCTTAACTTAGGCATTATTCCCACTATGCTTCCTCCCGAATAGAGAAATAGAAGGAAGACGAAGAAATAGGCGGAGAAATTGCCGAGGAGGAAAAGGGATGTCCAGTAGAAGGAACCCCTCCCACCGCTCAGGCAATAAGCTGAAAGGAATGGCACTCCCCAGATGGAATTCATCAACCCGAAAAGCAAGAGCCCTAAAACGAAAGCCTCTTTCAAGCCACCCATTTACCTTCTTTCCGCGGAGAAGACAACCTTTCCGAAATTCTCCGGCTTGTGGAATGTCTGGCGAGTGGGAGACCAGGAGAGCCAGATGGGTGTTTTATGGTCCGGTCTATCCACCCTACAAAGCTGGATTCGCCAAGTTCTCTCTTGAGGTGGAAGGGGAACCTCAAAGGAGAGAAAATTCCACCAGGGAATGGCTATTTCAACATCCCAGCCGCCTTCCCTCTTCCTAACCGCTGTCTTCAAATCAAATAGGTCCCAATTCAAGAGCCAGCGATACTTGGGTTCTCTTATTATCAAAATATCGTCAACTGCGTTGAGGGGATTCACTCCTAACTCCACATATCTCTTCCCATCTCCCCTTGGGTCTATGAAAACCTCAACCGCCTCCTCTTCCCAGAGGAAGCCATCCCGCTTTGTGATTGTCGCCCAGGGGTCGTTATCCTCACATTCAAAGGAGATGTAAAGGTTCTCGTCGTCCCAGACAACTCTTGCGTAGGTCTTGAGCTTTATCCTTTCCCCTTTCTCTATATCGTAATTGACCTCAACAAAGGGAACTCCCTTCCATTCCCGCAAATCACCATCTATCAGGGGAGCTTTCTCCACTTTATAAGCGGTATAGCTTTCAACTTGGATGGGAATGGTGGCAAAATAAGCAGTTAAGAAAAAAAGCATTTATCTCAACTCCTTTCCTCAAATTCATTTCCCAAATAGGGGTCGGGCTTGAGGAGATAATTGCGGATATAATCGCTTACAGCCTCCTCAAGGGGAGTGAACTCCCTCTCAAACCCTGTTTTTCTCAGCTTGGTTATATCCGCCTGCGTCCAGTACTGATACTTATCCCTTATCTCCTCTGGCATATCTATGAACTCTATATTCGGTTCCACTTCCAAAGCTCTGAAGACAGCCATAGCTAAATCATAGAAGCTTCTCGCCCTTCCCGTTCCTACATTGTAAATTCCTCTTACCTTCTTATTCTCGTAGAGGAAAATCGTCGCCTCAACGACATCTTTTATATAGACGAAATCCCTCATCTGCCAGCCATCCCTGAAATTCGGATTATAGGATTTGAACAGCCTAATCTTCCCTTCCCTTTTAATCTGCTCGTAAGCCTTATGGATAACGGAGCGCATCTCCCCTTTATGATATTCATTTGGACCGAAGACATTGAAATACTTCAATCCCACCATCTTATCCAAAAAGCCATTTCTATATGCCCAGAGGTCAAAGAGATGTTTGGAATAAGCATACATATTGAGGGGACGGAGGGATGGCAGGAGGCTATGGTCATCCGAGAAACCCATCTTACCGTCCCCATAGGTTGCGGCGCTGGAGGCATAGAGGAGACGCTTGCCTCTCTTCAAACACCACAGAGCCAATCTTTTGCTGTATTCGTAGTTATTGCGAAGGAGGAAATCGGCGTCCCTTTCCATCGTATCGCTACAAGCCCCCATATGTATGATGTCCTCAATTTTCCCATCCAGCTCGCCCTTTTCAAGGCGAATTATGAATTCGTCCTTATCCATAAAGTCGCGGAAACGAAGATTGACGAGGTTCTTCCATTTCTCGTCTCTTCCCAAGGAATCCACAATCAGAATATCATCAAGCCCTCTCTTATTGAATCCCCAAACGAGGGCGCTTCCGATGAATCCCGCTGAACCAGTTATGACAAGCATAATTTTATTATACTCCGACGCAAGCCCTCTCTCAACTTTAAAAATCATCTTAAAAAGCCCATTCCTGCGATGAAAAATCGTCCTGACTGTAATTCAAGGCTTCTCTTCGGGAAGTCTTGGCAAACCCCCTTTCTGTCATTGCTATATGGGTATAGGTTTTTGATAAAGGAATGAAGACGAGGAGGCGAAATTAAAATCGCCTTTTGGAAATCTTGTTCTTTCAAATTTTAATTTTAACAGTCTCGCGCCAAAGGTTAAAAGGGTTTTTGAAATGATAGCAGAAAGTGGATTTAAGAAAGCGAAAAGGCAACCTTATTTAAAATATACCCATAGATGCGAGGGCTCCCTACGGGAGCCCCCTGGCAATGACAGAAAGGGTCGGCTTCGCAATGAGAAGATGAGTGTCATACGAGCCCGCCTACGGCGGGCTCGGTAATCCGGTTTTCCCAGCACTCTGTCATTGCGAAGCTTTTCTTAAGAAAAGCTTCGCAATCTTCTGTATTTTTTCCTACTAAGGAAATAAGCTAACCGTTCGCCAGACGCCCTGCTCTTATTCTTCTCCCTAAAGCGCCTCTTATCCCACCAAGCCCCCAACAGATGCCGAGCAATGACATCAGCCAACCGAGAATCGGCATATTTTGAAGGATATAAAAGATGATAACTCCAACCGCCATTGAGAGATAAAGATTAACATCTTCCCTCTTCAAAAGACGCTGTAGTATCGTCAGCCCCAAAGCGGTTCCCACAATAGGGGTTGAAAGATAAATGGCGATGAAATAGATAGCCAAACTCATCAAGCTCAAGGGAATCCCGATGAGAGTTATCGCTATTATTATCGCACTGATTGGCGTCACTATAAGAACGATAAATCCCCATCCAATATTGAGCCAGGGTCTCTCAAGCATATCGCTTCCCATCTCCCTCAAATGTCTTGGGAAAAGCAGGACGAGAAAAGCTCCCGTGGCGATTAAGCTCAATAGCCAAAAGAGCCTCAATGAGAGCGGAGCCCTCATTCTTATTGGTTTGGGAGGCTGGGTAGGAAGGGGATTGAAGATTACCTTGCCCTCTATTTTCGCCTCCTTGGGAATCGTCGCCTCACGAGAGGCGGAATAAATTAGATTTCCCTTTATTTGAGTAGTTGGTAGGACTGTCAGCTCCCGAAGCTTTAACTCAACATTTCCTCCCACAAATCCTCCTAAAATCCCCTCACCTGCTCCTCCTTTTACATCACCATCTACCTTCCCTTCAACGGATAGCCTTTGCGCTCCCGCAAGCAGGTCCCAACCTATCTCCGCCCCCTTTAAAATATTGACATATTTTCCTGCCAAGCTGACATTTTTCCCGATTTTCCCCCTCACATCTATGGTTTCGCCTGCCCCTCTTAAGCTTCCCTTCACCTCACCTTCAATCTCTATCCTTTTAGCGAATGCTATCACATCCCCCTCGACAACTCCCCGAACAGCCACCTCCCTACCGAAGAGGATTAGGTCTTTTAAAGCGTGTCCGTTGAAATTAAGGACATTTCCCGTCCATATATAGCTCTCCGAAATAACCTGATTAGAGGCTATAAAGGTGTTCTTCTCGCTATCTAAGGGGAAGGAGATGGAAACACCAAAGAAGAGAAGAAATAAAACCCCGAACAAATAATTGCTTGTTTTCATTTTCGTTCCTCCGTTTCTCTATATGAATTATACAAGGAATATGAAATCGTGTAAATCTTTATTAAGGATAGGGAGATTGGGAAATCGCTTCCCTTCTGGCGATGTCAACTGGATTGACTACCTCGCAAAGAGAATATTCGTTTAACGATAACTTGCAACCTTTCTATAATCTTTATTAAAATGCTATCAAGAATCGCTGTTATATCCTTCTTCATCCTCGTTCTTTCCCTCTCCTTTGCCGGAGAGGGAACCATAACAGCGAAGAGAGCGAAATATATTCCCTCAGAGGAGAAAATAATCGGAGAAGATGTCGTGATAAAATATGAGGATTACGAAATCAGGGGTGATAAGGTCACTTTAAGCCTTGATGAGAACTCTGGCGTTGTTGAGGGGAATGCCCTCCTCATAAAATCGGGAGAGGTGATGAGGGGAGAGAAGCTGTTCTTCAACTGGGAGAAAGAGGAATGGAAGATGGAATCGGGCAAAGTGGAGATTGAAGCGAAGAGATTGCAAGGAGCACAAGCGCCTTTGTTCCTATATGCAAAGGAAAGCACCGGCTCATCTAACAAAATGGAAGGCAGAAGCATTTCTTTAACCACCTGCAACCTACCCCATCCCCACTATAGTATCGATGCTAAGGAGCTATTTGTTCTCTTCGGCGACAAGCTCGTTGCAAGAGATGTCTCCTTTGTTGCCCTCGGCAGGAAGCTCTTCCATCTTCCCTATCTCGTCATCCCCTTAAAGAAAACAGCCCAGAGGAGCTTCGTTCCCGAGTTTGGGAGCGACCCATACCAGGGGTATTACATAAAGACAACCTATCCCTATCTCAGCACGGCGGTAGCAAGCGGCATCCTCCACCTTGACTATATCCAAAAAAGGGGCTCGGGACAGGGGATAGAACATTCCTTCACTTATCCCCATTTTAATTCCTCCTTTTCCCTATACCATATTGCTCCCTCCGGTGGGGAAGGGGAAAGCCTTACCACGAATGGTAAAATGGATTGGCAGAAGGGGAGCTTGAGGGCTTCAATCCTGACGGATTTTCAGAAAAACAGCCTCTGGTATGGCGGTTCATCAAGGACTTCAAATCTCCAAGCAACTATAGAACAAAATACTTTTAATAGCAACCTCAACCTTAGCTTCCGCCAGCAAAATGTTAAGGGTTTCTATGAATCCCAAAATATTCTAACTTCTCTCCTTTACAACATCCGCCTTGATGCGAGGAGAAATTTGAAAGTGGATATCCAAGACACAAGCTTATCCTACTCAAATAGCCCAACGGATAAGGAGCTTTATTCTACTTTCCTCTTCAGCCAAGAGGGGAAAGTGGGCATTGAGATTGAAACCACGCGCAGAAACGACTTGGACAAGGATGTTTACACTGGGGATGAAAATTTCTCTTTCCTTGAGAAGATGCCGGAGATAAGGCTAAAAGCTCCCCAGATTCTGCCCGAATTACCAGTAGATGCTGAAATCGTCTGGGGACAATATCGCCAATTCATCACCAAGCCTTTCCTCTCAAGGGCTACTTTCTCCTTCTCGACATATTGGCGTAGCTCCCAAAACATTTCCCAAAGAAACAGACCCTATCTCACCTTAAATGGAGAATTTTTCCAAGGGCTATATGGAGATGGAACAGCCCTCTATTCCTACAATTTCTCTCCCACCCTTCAAGTTCCCATTGGCTCTTCCTCCCTAAACCTCTCTTTTAGACATATCACCTCTCGTGGCTATAGCCCCTTCTATATGGACCAAGTCTATCCCTATAGCTCATTAAATGTAGGCTGGACGCTTACATCTAAAATCGCAAAATTTTCGCTTCAGGGAGGCTACGATTTCCGAAACGATTATCCCTACTCCATCACCGGCAACTTGGAGATTTCTCCCACTTGGGGCAATTTTCTATTTTATCTTGGCTATGAGCCGAGAAGCAAAACATGGCGTGATATCATAGCGAATGTAAAAATTGGTGAGAAGACGAAACCCCTGTGGAATATAAATATAAGGTATGCTACGGAGGAGAAAAAGTTGGCATTTGTGAGAGGAACGGGAAAGCTGGAATTGGGGAAGTGGTGGAAAATTGAAGGAATCTACGGTTATAATGGTTACACAAACAAGCTTGACGAGTTAGACCTCGCCCTTACCAGAGACCTCCACTGCTGGGTAGCTTCTCTACTATACAACAAAAGGAGAAAGGAATTGACTTTTAACCTCTATCTCAAGGCATTCCCCATTCAAATACGACCTCTGGGGTTGGGGGCAGAGGGGCAATATATAGGAACCAGCGTGGGTGGATACTATTGAGAAGGGCATCTATAATTTAGCGAGTCGTCAAGAAGAGCGCAAAAAGATTGACGGACTGCTTGGTATTGGCGAATCTGAAGAATTTTTCAGATGTTCATCATCGCCTTTTTTGTTAAATTAAAAACACGATTAAAAAGGCGTGGCGATCTCCTTTTTAAGAAGAACCCAAATGTCTTTGTTGGTATGGATATAAGAATCCAATTCTTTGAAAGTGTTGGAAAAAAAGGATATATCATATAATTCAAAATTTCACAAGCTTAATAATAATCCAAGGGTTTTGAAATGAAAAGAAGCCAAATAACCCAGCAAAACCTATACCCATAGATGTGAGCCTGCCATAGGCAGGCGTGACAATCTTCACCACTTTGTCATTGTGAGGGCTCCCGAAAGGGAGCCCGTGGCAATCTCATTAGATTGCTTCGTCGCTTCGCTCCTCGCAATGACAACGAGCTGTTTTGTCATATCTGGCATTGGTAAGGGTTTCGCTTAGAAAAGAGATTTAAAAGGGCGTCCTAAAATCTAATTTATTTAAAATGTCCATAGATGCGAGCCTTCTGCAGAGCAGAGGGCGTGGCAATCTCTTGTGGGGAGTTAGGAAAAAGAGTCCGTTTTCTTTAGATTGTAATAACAAGAAGGTAGTGTTTTTTTGCTCCTCCAGCGACAATGCAGATGATGGGAATTATGAGGAGTCTAAAATATTATGAATTATACACTATTTTGACCATCTTCGCTTTAGTGCTATAATTTATTTCAAAGGAGGTTTAATAATGAGAAGAGACCCACTTACATCTGTTCTGTTCGTCTTAGCTCTTTTAGGATTGCTCGGAATAATCAATATAACGCTTGGTGGAAAAAAGCTTCCCACCGCCGGCGAAGAGACGGAAGAGCATCGTCACTCCGCCCTTCTGCCCAGGGAAGAGGAATCAAGGGTTATTACACCCGCCTCTATTGGCGTCCTACAGTCCCTCAATCCCACGGAGAGCTATGGCAATTTAAACGGGAAGGTAATCGTTGACGCTTTTATAGCTTGTTCCGATAAGCACCAAAACGCCCTCCTCTCCGAGCTGAGGGGCTTAGCAAACAGATATCCTGAGCTTTTAGGCGTTAAGGTCTACGATTTGGATACTGAACAGGGGAGGGTGGAAATGTCTCGCGCCGCCGTTAGCGCGCCCGGGATACTCGTTAACGGCGAGCCCGTCGCCTATAAACCGATAGAACAATATACACCTTCCCTCGTTAGGCAAAAAGTTCTCACAGCCCTGAGCAAATAGCGTTTATAAATTTGGAACAAAATAATCCTTCCCTTCGTCTAATTGATTGAAGGGAGGGATTTTTATGGGTGAAAATTTCTCTAGCGAGAAATCCCTTGGAGAACCTCAGCCTCCCAATTACGGGAAACTGAGGGGAACAGTTCTTCTTGGGGATGCACTGAGAGTTTACCGCTCTAAATTCCCCTCATTCCTCGCAGTTATGGGGATTCCTGTCTCTTTCGCCCTGGTCGTTTCCGAGCTTCTATACTTCCTCTTTCATACAAATTTCGTCTACTCCCATCTCTATCCCATCCTTCATTTTCTCTCCCTCGTCATCTCCTTCATCCTATTTCTCCTCTCTTCCATCGCCCTGCTCCTCAACTTCAAGGAAAACATATCCCCATTCAACGCGTATAGAAGAAGCTGGAAACTCCTTCTTTCCTTCCTCTGGCTCCTCTTCCTTTCAGCGGGAGTAATCCTCGGAGGGCTCCTCTTCGGATTAATCCCCGGCATCCTCTTCGCCACTTGGTTTTCCCTTGCTCTTCCGATTTTCGTCTTTGAAGGAAGAAAGGGCTTCAACGTCCTTTTGAGGAGCAAGCAACTCGTTGAGGGAAATTTCTGGAAGACACTGGGAAGGCTTCTCCTCATATCTCTCATTTGGTCGATAGCCACATCTATCGTCTATCTCGTCTTGAGCTGGAAAATAGATTACATCCCCTTATCCAATCTCGTCGGTTTGGTCGGTTCAGTTGTTATCCAGCTTCTCCTGCTTCCTATCTTCATCCTTTATCTCTCCCAAATCTACGAGGAGCTTTCCCGAATCAAAGCAAGGGAATTGCTGAAAGCACCCAGCCCCATAGCGGAATTGACTTACTATATACCTACAGTCATTGGGATGACGGTTCTCGTTTTGACAATAGGGTTTTTCTCTCTGGGCATCCTTCGGGAAAGGGACATCCCGCCGATAAATGATAGCGACCTCGTCCTCCCCAAAATTCATATCCCGAAAAAGCAGAATGCCTACTACGAGCTGATGACGGCTTTGGATTGTAAGTTTCCCCCGAAGAATGGGGTTAATGTTCAATTTTGGAATGCGCTTTTCGACGATATGCTGGCGGGCAGAAGGCTTCTAACGGAAGAAGCCTCCCAGCTTATGGCGAAAAATAAGGAGCTTTACAAGCATATTGAAATAGCTCTACATCGCCCCTACCTTCAAGCACCGGATGTGGAGGACCCTCGCAACTTCACAACAGCCACATCCTTCTCCATATTCAGCCGAATAAGGGAGATTGCCAGATGGGGAGTTGTGAAGGCAAATTACTTGTGGGCGAGGGGGAATGAGAGAGAGGCTATGGAATGGCTTTCAAGGGTCGTGAAGTTGGGGGATATGTTGGAGAACAGCCCGAGACCGATGGGTTTGTTTAATTATATAACTGCCACACAGATAAAGAATATGGGGATAAGACCTATGCTGAAGTTGATTCGCCAAAGCGATTTACCTCCCCAGCAATTGGTGAGGTTCGCAAGGGAATTGGAGAAGATGGAGAGATACAGGGGAAGCTTAGAGAGGACTTTAAAGATGGAGTATGCGTTAAATAGCAACGACATCTCTTCAATTGAGAGGGTTAGGTTCTGGAAATCAGCCCAAAAGGAGCCCGTTTGGATAAGTATGACAAATGGATATTTCCCCTGCCTCCCCTTCTTCGTTTCTTCCTTCACGAGATTCCTTTTCAAACCCAATGAGACCCGCCTTCAACTCGCCCAACTATATCGGTCATTGATTGGCAATTTGGACAAAACTTATAAGGAAGCGATAGGGGTTAAATGGTCAGAGAAGAGGCCGAAAGAAGCGGAGGAGATATTTATAAAGTCCATCTTCAAGGACAATCCCTTAGGCAAGATGATGATAGAAATTCCCTACCAGGATTTCCCCCATATTTTTGTCCAAAAATGCATTGATAGGTTTTACATTGAGGGAGCCTCTTGCCTGTTCGCCTTGAGGGCATATTATAGGGAGAAGGGAGAGCTTCCCCAGAGCTTGAAGGAGCTCGTGCCGAGATATCTCTCATCACTGCCCGTTGACCCATTTGATGGTGAACCCTTGAGGTATTCAAGGGAGCTGAGGATAATCTATTGTGTAGGTAAAGACCTAAAGGATTCGGGTGGCAGTCCGACGAAGATTTACCAAGCGGGGCAGGTAAGGGAAGCCTTTTGGACGGATATGTCAGACCCGACGATAGATATAGGATTTTAAAAATGGGGCGAGGGGCTCCCTTAAGGGAGCCCCTCGCCCTTCCTTTCTATAATCGCTTTCGTCCTCTCCAACCACTCCCTCGCCTCCTCATCCTTAGCATTGTAGGGCTTCCCCACTCCGATGTTCCTCGGATACTCCAACGCCCTTTCAAAGCTCTCCATCGCCTCCTCATATCTCCCTTCCCCAAAAAGCTTCTTCCCCCTCTCAACGAAAGCCCTGTAGTAAATCTGCCTCATCCTCACTTCACCTTCCCAGGGACGGAATGTGTTGCTCATCAAAAGCTCTATCGTCTTATCGTAATCGCCGAGCTCCAAGTATATCTCCGCTAAACGAGCCACGACCTGGCTCTTCTCCCTCACTCTCTCGGGAGCGGAAAGGAAAAGCTCCAACCTCTTCCTCGTTTCCTTCCTGCTCGCATATAACCTATCAAGCTCCAAATACAAACGCCAATTCTTATCCAATTCAATCGCCTTCAGATAAAATTCCTCCGCTTTATTGAAGTCACCCTTCACCCTCCAATAGCCAAATGCGAGATTGCGATAAAGTGGAGAGAAGGAGAGATATTCGCTTGCTTTCTCCCAAACACTCAAAGCCTCCTCTTCCCTTCCTAGAGCGTAAAGCAAATTTCCCAACGCATATAAGGCGAAGCCATCGCCTGGATTGTATCGCAAGGCGGTCTCTAAAACGAATAAGCTCTCAATCTCGTTAGGAAATACGAAATGTGGCTCGGCTTTTTCTCCTTCTTTGAAACTTTCCCTTGCTTTCTCTTCATCCCCCATTCTATCCCAGAGGAAGCCAAGATAATAATAGATTAAAGGATAGACCCGTTCTCTTGCCCTCAAATACTCCTCTATAGCCTTAATTCCCTCCTCCCAAAAGCCTATATTGATGTAAGAGCGAACGATTTCAAGATAATCGTCCGCCTCCGAGAGATGGGAATCCTGGGTTATCCCTATCTCTCCGTTGGGAAGCAGGACGGGAAGCCCATCCCACCGCCTGAGCCTATCTCTGAACTCCTCGTTCCCATCAAGTAAATAGAGCTCGAAAAGGGCTAAGCCATCAAGGGGGTCCAATTTGAGGGCTTTTCTTATCATCTCAAGCGCTGATTCTTTATCCCCCTTCTTTCTCAAAGCCACGGCGAGCATCACCATCGCCCTAACATCATCCGCCCTCTTCTCCAATGCCCTTCTCAATAACTCCTCGGCTTGTAGATAATCTCCCTCTGATAAAGCTATCTCCCCAAGATGATAATAGCTCGAGGGAAGGAATTCTCCATCCCTCACCTTCCAGAGAAACTCTTTAGATATCTCCTCTTCCCCTTTGAATTTATAGAGGAGCCCGAGATAGAAATTGGCTGGTCCGCTATGGGGATTGCGGGCTAAAGCCCTCTTAAAATGTTGCTCGCTCTTATCCCAAAGACCCCTTTCAAGATACAATCTACCAAGCGCTATATGAGCAAGCGAGAAGCCCTCATCTAATTCAAGCGACTCGAGATAGAGCTTCTCCGCTTCCTTCTTCCGATTAAAGCGCTCCCTGTCCAAGCCCTTGAGATAAAGAACCTCGCTTGTTTCCCCTTCGCTTCTCTCTTCTACAGATGAGCCAGATTCCTCCATCCTTTCCTTGAAAGTTATCAATTCCTTCCCATCCGCCATTACTTTCAATGTCAGGGGCGAATTCTTTTTGACTTCTGGCAATTCCCTTAGGAAGGGAGATTTAGGAGATAGGGAGGCATCCGCTTCAAAAAGTCTTTCCCCTTCAGCTTCAAGTATTATCTTGGCAGATGGGATTTCCGAAGTGGGGCAAATCCCAAGCAAAACTTTATCGCCCTCCCTATACAAATTAACCGCTAAAAATTCGTTTGCTTTCGTTAACCCTTTAATACCCCTTATCGGATACCAAATCTCCCTCCAACTCTCTCGGAAATGGGGAAGGAGGAAATCGTAGGTTGATTGGTCCTTGAATCTCCCACCCTGTATCTCGCAGTAAGGACCATCGCCATCGCTCAATATATCCGCCCAGATGAGCCCATCGTCTGCGCTTCCCCAAGTGAAGAACTTCTTGCCGATGGCATCGTATCTATTTGCGAAATGGACAACGCCGAAATCGACGGAATGGTCGTAGGAACAGAAGAAGTCATCTTTGCAATCCTTAGCGAAGAGGTCAACGGCGAATTTGTGATTTATATACCAAGAGAGGTCCACTCCCTCATTTATGGGATATCTCACCGTCGTTGCCCCATAATAAGCGGAGGTTATAGGATAGAAGAACTGCATTTTTTCGTGGGCGGGAACGGCGGCGTTAGACCAGAAATAAAAGCGATGGGGAAAGGAGGTGGGATTATAGAGAGCGATGTTCGTTTCTATGTAAGCTTTATCGGGATAGAGCTTTATCTCCACCAGCCATTTCATACCGCTTAGTCTTTCCCTATTTCCCACAATCACGCTGGCGCTCCCATCGGGATAGTGATTAATTTTATAGAGAATCGGGGAAACGGTTGTTGTGCTACGACCCTTGG
>Ga0080004_1103132_pt1 | contig 18391 bp, 14 predicted proteins | sample WasSprMetagenome_FD_69207 | JGI IMG/M metagenome (GOLD analysis project Ga0080004, IMG submission 69207) | Sulfidic aquatic microbial communities from Washburn Spring, Yellowstone National Park, USA - WS (SPADES assembly) (version 2) | ecosystem: Environmental > Aquatic > Thermal springs > Hot...
TGGGTTGAGAGGGGGTTGGAGAGCTTCAGGTAGCTGCTCGCGCTGGAGTGGTGCAGCGCCGGGACTATGTAGAGCATGCTCCTCAGGCTAGGCGCCGCGGCTTCCTGGGCATTCATCCCCTTGACCGCCGGCTATATCTTCCTCTCGCGCATCATCGGCCTGGCCGCCAACGTCATCACCGTCCTGCTCATCACCCGCTATCTGGGGGCCGAGGGCTTCGGCCACTACGCCTTCGTCATGGCCTATTCCCTGTTCATCGGGACCCTGGCCACCGGCGGGACCTTCAGCATCCTTATCCGCGAGACGGCCCGCGACCGCTCGCGCGCCGGCGAGAACCTGACCCATGCGCTGACCGTCCAGGCGGTCTTCACGGTCCTGGCGGCCCTGCTCTCCGTCCTGCTCCTGCCGCTCTTCACCCGCCAGGCCATCGTCGTGGCGGCGGTCTACATCAGCGTCCTGGCCTCTATCATCCAGGTGCTGGCCAACCTATTCGCCAGCGTCTTCACCGCTTTCGAGGACACCAAATACCTGGCTATCTCCGTGTTCATCGAGCGCGGTGTCTTCCTGGCCGGCGTCATCCTGGTCATGATCATGCGCTGGGGCTTCCTCGCCATCTTCTGGTTCCAGGTGCTCTCGTTCACGATCAAGCTCATTTTCTGCAGTATCGTCGTCTGGCAGAAATTCGCCCGGCCGGCATGGCGGATGCAGTGGCCGCGCCTGCGCTACTTCTTCCGGGAGTCGCTTCCCCTGCTCTTTTCCACAGGGTTCCGCACGCTGGACGGCCAGCTCGACACGTTCCTGCTCCAGATCCTACAGACGGCGCTGGAGCTGGGCCTGTACGGCGCGCCCTACCGGTTGATCTCCCGCATGAACATCGTGCCCGACAGCATCATGGCCGGCCTCCTGCCGGCGCTCTCCAACCTGACCCGCGACCAAGAGGGCCGTCAGCGGGCCTTCTCCCTGTACCAGAAAATCTTCAAGTACTTCCTCATCATGACCGTGCCGGTTGCCGTGCTCACCTCCCTGATGAGCGAGCCGCTCGTCGTACTGCTCTTTGGCAGGGAGTACCGCGGCGCCGCGCCGGCGCTGGCGCTGATGGTCTGGTCGCTGGTCTTCATGTTCCCCAACTACGCCTTCAAGTACCTGCTGACGGCGCTGGGTCAACAGCATTTCGAGGCCATCAGCCTGGCCATTTCCCTGGTGCCGCACCTGGCGCTGGACATCTGGCTCATCCCGCGCGCCGGCGCCACCGGCGCCGCGGTCGCCATGCTGGTGGCCCAGGCGGTGGCCTTTGCCGTCGGGTTCTACTACGTCAGCCGGGGCCTGGGCGCGTATAACTTCGCCGGCCCGCTCCTGCGGCTGGTCGCCGGTGCCCTGCCGGCAGGGGTCGTGATCGTGCTGTGGCCGGCCGGGCCGGCGGTGCTGAAACTGCTCGCCGCCGCCGTCCTGTACCTCGCCGCGCTGTGGCCGCTGGGATTGGTCGAAAGCAGTGAACTGCGCCAGTTCGCCGCACTGCTCCGGCCGAGAGCGGCCCTGCGTCCCAGCAGTGGGGCCGGCACAGGAGGCTCGCGATGACGCCGCTGAGGAGCGCGCGGTCCTGGCTGACACAGCACCCTTTGGTGTGGCAGGCGGCGCTGGCGGCCGGCGCGCTGGCCGCCGGGCTGGCGCTGGCACTCCTGCCCCTGCCCAAACTGCCCCTGGCCCTGGGGCTTGTGGGAGCGGCGATATTGGCCGCCGGCATATGGCTTTCTCTGCACAGTCGGGGGCCGGTCGAATGGGCGTTCCTGGCCTTCGTCTTCCTGATGCCGGCGACGCGCTTCTCTCTGCTTGAAATGGGCTTCAGCCTCCAAGCCAACTACGTTGCCCTGGCCGCGACCGCCCTTTTCCTGCTCTGCCGGGCGGCTCTCCTGGCCCGCCCCCTGTGGTGGCCGCGGTCGCGGGTCCACACCGCCGTGATCCTGCTGACGCTGGTCATCGCCGCATCCTTCTTCCTCTCCGCCCAGGTGCCGCCCGGGGAATATCGCGGCGAGGTGCGCTATGTCCGCAGTGCCAAGCAGATCGCCCAGTTCCTGCTGATGGTTATCACCTACGCCGTGGTGGTGCTGACCGTGCAGGACCGCCGGCTCTTTCGGCGCGCCGTCATCACCCTCATCCTCTCCACCCTGGCGGTCTCGCTGTACGGCATTTACCAGTTCATCGCCTACCCGCTCGGACTGCCGGGCGTGGACTTGTTCCCGCAAAGCGCATCGTTCGGGGCCTCCCGGCAGTGGGCCATCCCGCTGGCCGGCGGCCGCTTCCTGCGCATCTGGTCCGTCGCCTCGGAGCCGGTATGGTTCGGCGACTTCCTGAGCGGCGCCATCCCGCTGATCTTTGCTCTGCTCGCCGGCCGCGCCCTGCGGGGAAGCAGGTGGCAGTGGCTGTTGTGGGCGGCGCTGGGGGCCGCCGGCCTGGCGCTTCTGCTGACCTTCGCCCGCAGTGCCTACCTGGCGGTGCTGGTGGGCGGCGTGGTGGTGCTGGCCTTTGCCCCGCGCTTTCTGGCGCGCGCCGGCATCGCCCTGGCCGGCGTCGCCGGCGTCATTATGATCATCAGCCTGATCCTATCGCAAATGCCCGTCACAGAACAGGCCTCCCTGCTCCAGGCGGTCAGCGACCGCTTCATCTCTCCCTTCCAGGAGGAGAACTTCGGCAACATTCACCGCACTACCGCCATCGCGACATCTTGGGCTATGTTCCTGGACCGTCCCTGGGGCGTCGGCTACGGCAACTACGGCTTTTTCTTCTACGACTATATGCCCGATTGGGGAAAGGCGATTACCGACGCCTATCCCGATGCCTTCCCGGTGATGAGCGGCAGTATCGTCCTGCGCTTCCTGACCGAGACGGGCATTCCCGGCCTGTTGGCCTTCATCTGGTTGGTCACTGCCGTCACGCTGGAGGGAATCGAGGCCATCCGGGCCTGGCGCCGGCGGGGCGACCGCTTCATGCGCATGGCATCCCTCGGCCTGCTGGCCGGCTTCCTGGCCCTTATCGCCCGCCTGACCATGGCCGATTCCATCCACTTTACCTATCAGTGGTTTTACATCGCGATGATCGTGGCGGCCGCCCGGCTGGCGCGCCGTCCCTCCCCTGACCCCGCTTCCCATGAGGTGGCCTGATGGAAAGCGAGCCAAAGCGCATCCTGTTCCTGAACTCCCGCTCCGAGTACGGCGGCGCGGATATGGGGTTATTGACCATCGTCCAGAACCTGGACCAGCGCCGCTTTACGCCGTTGGTAGTGCTCCCCCACCCCGGCCCGCTGGTAGGTGAGCTGGAGGCCGCCGGCGCGCGCGTCATCTATCTGGACCTGTGCCGGCTGGAGCGCCTTGCCAGCCCGCGGGACATCTGGGAATTCGGCCGGCGCTTCGTCTCCAGCACCATCCAGCTCATGCGCCTCATCCGCCGGGAACACGCCGCACTGGTGTACACCAACTCGAGCGCGATCCCCGTGGGCGCACTGGCCGCCCGGCTCAGCGGCATTCCCAACGTCTGGCACATACGGGAAATATGGACCTCGCCGCGCTGGCTGACGCGCGCCCTGTACCGCTATATCGCGTTGATGGCCGATCGCATCATTACCATCACCTACGCTGTGGCAGTGGCCAATTTCCGCGATGTGGGCGGCAAAATCCGCGTCATTTACGACGGGGTGGACCGCCGGCGTTTCAAGAACCTGGCCGCACGCGCCGCCGGCGTGCGCCAGCAGTACGGCCTGAAGGAATCATGGCCTATCGTCACCTCGGTGGCGCGCATGGTGCCGCAGAAAGGGCTGGACACGCTGGTGGAGGCCGCTCATCGGCTGAACGAGGCCGGCATCCGCGCCTATTTCTGCCTGGCCGGCGATATCCCCCGCACCATGTACCAATCGTACAAGGATGAACTGCGCCGGCGCATCGCGGCGTATCATCTGGAGGATTCCGTGCGTCTTTTAGGATGGATCGAGGATGTGCCGGCCCTGCTGGCCGCCTCGGACGTGGTGGTGCTGGCGTCGGCCGGCCCGGAGGGCGCCGGCCTCATCATCCCCGAGGCCTGGCTGGCCGGCGCTCCCGTCGTCGTGCCGAACCATTCCGGTCCCCTGGAGCTGGTGCGGCATGGGGAGACCGGCCTGCACTTTCGCGCCGGCGACCCCGATGACCTGGCCGCGCAGATCGGTGTGCTCCTGGCCGACGCGGAACTGCGCTCGCGCCTGGCCCAGGCCGGCCGGCAGGTCGCCCTGACGCGGCACGACGCGCAGGCCAATACGGCCCGTCTGGAATCTGTCCTGGACGAACTTCTGCGCCCTGGGAGAATGCCGGCGGATGATTGACCTCTCCATCATCATCCTGCACTACCGCACGCCTGACCTGCTGGTCGAATGCCTGCAGTCCCTCCGGCGCCATCCCTTCACCCTGGGCACTTGCGAGATATGGGTGGTGGACAACGCCAGCGGAGACGGCACGCCGGCGCGCATCCGACGCGACTTCCCCGAGGTACAGGTGCTGGAGAATCCCGCCAACCTGGGCTTCGCCGCCGGCAACAACCGCGGCATCGCCCGCTCGCAGGGGCGCTATATCCTCCTGCTCAACCCGGATACCCAGGTACAGGAGGGCGCGCTGGACGAGCTGGTGCGCTTCATGGAAGCGCATCCCGATGCCGGCGCGGCCGGCGGCCAGCTCATCGGGTTGGACGGCGAGATACAGACCTCCTGCCGCGAATTCCCCAACCTGCTGGGCGTCATCCTGCGGGGCACCCCCCTGCACCGCCTCTTTCCGCGCCATCCCAGCCTGTGCCGCTATTTGATGACCGATTGGGACCACAGGACGCCCCGCCAGGTGGATTGGGTGCTGGGTGCCTGCCTGCTCATCCGACGGGAGGCATGGGAGCAGGTTGGGCCGCTGGACGAAGGCTTCTTCATGTACTACGAGGACATTGACTGGTGCTATCGGGCGCGCACCGCCGGCTGGTCGGTCTACTATGTCCCCTCTGCCCGCATTATTCATCACCACCGTCGGGAAAGCGCGCGCGGCCCCTTCAACCGATTGACGTGGATCCATCTCAGGAGTATAATGCGTCTGTTCAGCAAACATCCCCTGCCCCTGTGGTGACGTGCGCACGCGCAACAGCGGCAAGGAGGGTGAGAGGTGCCCCGCGATTCCGAAGTCAATTTTCGCCTTTTCCTGGGAGCCAGCGACATTATCCTGACAGTGATCGCCCTGGCGCTGGCCCGTCTGGCCCGACTGTCCTGGCCCTTTGGCGCCGAGATCGTGCACCCGAAGGCGGCAGAATTATCGCCCGTGGTCTACGTGCTGGTCGTGGTGCTGTGGGTCTTCTTTTTCAACACGCTCTCTGTCTATTCTCCCCGCAAAATGGCCAGCCTGACGCAGGAACTGCAGTCGGTCGCGGTGGCGGTACTGGTGGCCACCGCCGCCTTCGCCGGCGTGCTGTACCTCACCTACCGCACCGTGCCCCGCCTCCTCTTTGTCTACTTCTTCATCTTTGATTTGGTTGCGCTGACGGGTTTCCGGGTGCTGATGCGGACGCTCTTCTATATCCGCATGGGGCGCGACCACGACCCATTGCGGGTGCTTATCCTGGGCGCCGGCAAGGTGGGACAGGACCTGGCGCGCGCCATCCATTCCAACCGCGGCTGGCCCCTCGCCCGGGTGGTGGGGTTCCTGGATGACGACCCGGACAAATGGGACCGCGAGTACGAAGGCGTGCCGGTGCTCGGCCCACTGGATAAGGTCTGCGAGGTCGTCCAGGAGCAGAATATCCATGAGGTCATCTTTGCCCTGCCCCTGCGGGCGCACCACCGACTCATCAACCTGGTGATGGAACTCCAGAAGCTTCCCGTCGAGGTCAAGGTGGTGCCGGACCTCTTTGACCTGGCCTTTGCCCGCACTGAGGTGGAAGAAGTTGATGGCATGCCGGTCATCAGCCTGCGGGCGCCGGCCATCAACGGCTACACCCGGCTGGTCAAACGTGTCTTTGATGTGCTCCTCTCGGCTGTGCTCATCGTCATCACTGCCCCGATCATGGCGCTGATCGCCCTGGCCATCAAGCTGGATTCGCCCGGCCCGGTCATCTTCAAGCAGTGGCGCATCGGGGAGAACGGCCGGCCCTTCCTCATGTACAAGTTCCGCACCATGGTGGACGGCGCGGAGCACCAGCTCCACGAGGTCATCCAGTACACCGAGGACGGCAAACCCATCCACAAGCTTCCCAACGATCCGCGGGTGACGCGGCTGGGCCGCTTCCTGCGCCGTTCCAGCCTGGACGAACTGCCGCAGTTCTTCAACGTGCTGAAGGGCGAGATGAGCCTGGTGGGGCCGCGGCCGGAGCTCCCCTGCATCGTCGAGCAGTACGAGCCGTGGCAGAGACGCCGGCTCTCCGTCCCGCCCGGCATCACCGGCTGGTGGCAGATCAGCGGCCGCGCGGACCGCCCCATGCACCTCCATACCGAGGATGACCTGTACTATATCAAGAATTACTCCCTGTGGCTCGACCTGCACATCCTTATCAAGACCATCGGCGCGGTCATTCGGGGCCGTGGGGCATACTGACTGCCCGCATTACCCCAGAATAACCCAATGGTGGTATTGATTTTGAGGGTTCCGCCGGCTACAATGACAACAGTATCAGGGCCGGTATAGGCCCTGTGACCGGTTCGCGGTACGCTGGCCTTATCCTTTTCACATATCACACAGGAGGTGAACATGCGGAAAAGACTCTTTGCTTTCATCCTGGCCGTGGCCATGCTGGTGACGATGGCTGTGCCGGCCTTCGCCGATAACCCCGGCACCGGCAACAGCGACTTCGTCATCCAGAACGTGGAAAACTCCACGGCCACCGTCACGGTCGACTACTACGACCAGACCGGCGCGAACGATGTCTCCGGCTCGCCCTTCACGCTGAACGCCTACGGCTCGCGCGTCTTCCAATCCTCCACCCTGCCGGTGGGCGATGGCTGGGTCGGCTCCGTGGTGATCTCCGCGGACAAGAAGGTCGCCGCGGTGACCATGCTGACCTGGCAGTCCACCTACGGCACAGCGGATGACCGCATCACGGGCGATGCCTACGCCGGCACCTATGCCCCGGGCACCGATCTCTACTTCCCCTACGCCACGGTAAAGCCGGCCGGCACCATCCCGGGCAAGCTCATCCGCTTCTCCATCATCACCGTGCAGAACGCCGGCACCGCCGATGCCAACATCCAGATGTACTACTACAACCAGACCGACGGCAGTGTCACCGGGCCTATCTCCGACGTCATCCAGGCCGGCCGCTCCAAGAGCTACAACCTGAGCCTCTCCGGCCCCAAGATCCCCAACCTGGGCGGCAACTGGCAGGGCTCCGTGTACGTCCACTCCGACCAGCCCATCGCCGGCGTGGTGACCAACCACTGGGCCCAGTACATCTACCAGCAGTGGGCCAGCGCCTATGAGGGCGTCAGCGCCGGCGCCACCACCCTGTATGCGCCGTCCGTCTTCCGCGTGGACCGCACCAGCGACCCGGCCGTCGGCTCCTGGGTGCGCTCCTCCAACATCATGGTGCAGAACCTGGGCACCAGCCCGGCCAACGTCACCATCCAGTTCTTCGAGACCGGCAACACCACGCCCAAGATGACCATCAATGACACCATCCAGCCGAAGACCATGGGCGAGTACAACACCCGCTTCGGCAGCCCGACCAACCCGGCCTACCCGGCCTCGGCTTTCGCCAGCGCTCTGGGCAACAACTTCAACGGCTCGGTGGTCATCAACTGCACCAACGGCCAGCCGCTGGCCGCCGTCGTGCACACCTTCTGGAACCGGCCGGATGAGAACGACGCCTCCACCTACGTGGCGGTGCCCTCCGGCGCCACCGAAATCTTCGTCCCCTACGCGCCGCGCAAGAAGTCCGGCACCGCCTGGGTGCAGTGGTCCAAGATCGCCGTCCAGAACCTGAGCGCCAGCACCGCTAACCTGACCCTGACCTACTACAACCCCGACGGCAGTGTGGCGCTGACGCTCAACCCCACCATCGCCGGCAACTCGGGTGATGCCTACAACACCCGCTTCGGCAGTGACTCGGGCGCCGTGCCGGCCTCGGCCTTCAACCCGCTGGGCGACAACTTCACCGGCAGTGTGAAGATCACATCCAACCAGCCCATCGCGGCCGTGGTCAACCTCATCAACAAGCCGAACTGGTCCGGCACCTACAACGCCTACGTGCCGTGAGCATTGGCTGACGCAGGACAAATCAGCGGGGGCCAGGAAATCCTGGCCCCCGCTGTTCTTTTCCCCACCCCATGGTTATTTAGAGGCGGGCAGTGGCCCCCAGGCGGGGTAGCGGTTGTACCCCTCCGCCTTGGTGAGCTGAACTTCCTCCCCCGTCACCAGGTCCACGTAGAAAATCTCCCAGGAGCCAGTGCGCAAGGAGGAAAAATAGATCCGCCGGCCGCCGTTGCCCCATGCAGGCGCCGCATCTTCCTGCGCCTGCCGCAAGGCCGGCCGCACATGGGAGCCATCCGCATCCATGAGATAGATGCTCAAGCGCACACCCCGGGTGGATTCGAACGCAATGGTTCGCCCATCGGGCGACCAGCGCGGCACCGTGTCATTCGCCACGTCAAAGGTCAGCCGGCGCTGATTACTCCCATCCGCGTCCATCACATAAATCTCGCTGTTGCCGTCCCGGTCGGACACAAAGGCGATATGCCTGCCGTCCGGCGACCAGCTCGGCCGGCTGTCATTCGCCTCCGGGTAATTGGTCAGGTTCTTTAGCCCTGTGCCGTCGGCATTGACCACATATATTTCCAGGTTGCCATCGCGGTTGGAGTGGAAAGCGATTTTGCTCCCATCCGGAGACCACGCCGGCGCCAGGTCATCGCCTGGCTGAAGCTCCACCAGCCGGCGTTGGTCCGAGCCATCGGCGTTCATCACATAAAGCTCGAGGTTATCCGGGTCATCCCTGCCCGACGCAAATACGATCTTCGAGCCATCGGGAGACCAGCAAGGCTCAATATCCCGTTCAGGGGAAGAGGTCAACTGCTTCGGGTCCGTGCCGTCATCGTGGATGACCCATATCTCGAAATCGCCGGTGCGGTCGCTGTGGAAAGCCACCAGGCCGGCGGGTATTGCCGGCGTCGGCGTCAAGGTCGGGCGCGGCGTATGGGTGGCGGAAGCGGCTGTCGCTGAGCGCGTCGGCGTCTGCGCCGCCGGACGCGCGGCGCCCCGCCTCTCGGCGGTATAGACCAGGGCAATGGATACGAGCCACAGGACGAGCCACACCGCGGCGAAGAGCGTCCTACGCCGCGCCGGCGATCGGCTGAACAGCGCCCCAGCCAGCGCGCTCAGCCCCACCAGAAAGCACAGGCCGGCGATCAAGTAATATACCATCGCAAATCCCCCATCAGATGATGACATGGACGTGAGGCCATTATACCCCATTCGTGCCGCCGCGCCAAAGCGAAAAGGCCTCCTGCCGGCCGGCAGGAGGCCTGAGAGGCACTGACAAGAGACATCAGGATAACAGCGGGGCTATCAGCGAGGCCAGCGCTTCCTCCGCCACCACCTCGGACTCCGCGGCGGTGCGCCATTTGGCCTCAATGCCGCCGGCCTCCAGCGCGCGCGGGCTGACCGTGAGCCGGAGCGGCGCGCCCAGCAAATCGGCATCCTTGAACGCCACGCCCGGACGTTCGTCCCGGTCATCGAAGAGGACGCACAGGCCGGCCTGCCGCAGGCGCTCATACACGCGCTCCGCCATCTGCGCGACCCCCGGCACATCCAGCTTGATCGCGACCAGATGCACCTGCACCGGCGCCACGGGAGCCGGCCAGCGCAGGCCGTTCTCGTCCCGATGCACCTCGGCCAAAGTCCCCCAGATCCGGTCCAGGTCAAAAACCATGCTCAGCATCACCAGGGGCTGGGATTGGCCGGCCTGGTCCAGATAATGGGCATCGGATATGCCGACCTCGTCCGCCGTCTGCACCGCCACCTCCCCCAGGGCAAATCCATGTGCCTCTTCCAGCGGTTCCCCGCACCCAGGACAGGGGTCGCCGGCCCGCACAGCCCGCAGGTCCACCACCTGATGCACGCTGAAGTCCCGGCCGGCGTTGACATTGCGGATGTGGAACGGTTCCTTATTCGCGCCGGCGACCAGGTTGCGCGCCGCCATCACCGACGGATCGGCCAGCACCTGCACTCGCTTAAGGCCAATGGGTGAGCCGTAGCCGGGCACGGAGCCAACCCAGCGCACCTCGCTGTCCGTGCTGAGCCGGAAAGGCTTGTTCCCCAAGGCCCTGGCTAGCTTCTGCTCGTCAATGTTCAGGTCGCCGCGGATCACCGCGCAGACCACCTGGTCCTCCTGCTCCACGGTGTAGAAGACGACCTTCATGGTCTGCGCCGGCGAGATGCCCAGGTACTCCGCCAGCGCGGCAATGGTGGTGCAGTCCGGCGTCTCCACTTCCTCCATGGGAAGCATCGGGGAAGCGTCCGCGGGCGGAGGGGGCGCTTCGGTAGCCGCCGGCAAACCGGCGTACCCACAGCGCGCACAGCGGAAAAAGGCAGTTTCGCCGTCGGGATGTTCCCACAGCCAGGCGACAGCGTCCCGAGGGCCGGCCGCAACGGCGGCGAGGGGAAGCCCCAGGCGGCTCCACAGCGCACCGTATGCCCCGGCGAGGGCTTCCTGGCCGGCCAGCGCCTCCTCCAGCGACGCATACAGCCCGAACAGCTCCAGCCGGCGGCTCAGCGCGCTGCCCAGCAGGCCGGCGCGGGTATTGACATGGGCGGACAGATGGGGCTGTACCGCGTACCAGAGTTGGGGAAGCTGGCGGTAGGAACGCAGTTCACGCGACGCCAGGTCCCAGGCGGCCCAGCCGGCCGGCTCGCCACAGCGCCACCGCGCGCCTCTGCCGCTCTCAGATTCTGGCGGCCGCGCCCAGGGGAAAGCGACCGGCTGTGCGCCGGCATCCTGGGCCACCTGCGCAGTGCAAGCCAGCAGTCGCTCCCATCCCTGCTGGCCGAGCGGGAGAAGCGTCCAGACGGTGGGCGCCGGCGAACGGAGCAGGCCGGCACGCAGTAACAACTGCTGGCCGGGGAGGTCAACCCCCGCCGGCGCTTGTCGAAGCGTGTTCCAGAAGAGTTTTGTCGCTCGCATGCCGCCAATATATCAGAGGATGACGGGACTGTCAAACACCTCTGCCCCAGGGTATAAGTTTTAACATTCGCGAGTCCGTCACATAGTTGACGATGCCCATGGATTGTGCTAGAATGAAGACAAATTATAGTAAAGTCTGGGCCGGCGGCAAGGCGGCCCATATTCCCACCGCGAGAAGGGATGAGATGACGATAGCCCTGTATCCCGGCACGTTTGACCCGATTCACTACGGCCACATCGACATTGCCCGGCGGGCGGCTGGCATCTTCGACCAGGTGGTGGTGGCAGTCTACGACAGGCCTCTGAAGAACCTGTTGTTCAGCACCGAGGAACGCCTGCGCATGGTCCAGCAAGCGCTTCAGGATATCCCCAACATCACGACCACCAGCTACAGCGGATTGACGGTCGAATTCGCACGCCGCATCGGCGCCAAGGTCATTGTGCGCGGACTGCGCGTGACCTATGATTTCGAGCTGGAGTATCAGATGGCGATGACCAATAAGAAGCTGGCGCCGGCCCTGGAGACGGTTTGTCTGATGACCGAGCAGGCCCACGCCTTCCTGAGCTCCAGCATCGTCAAGGAAGTGGCCGCCGCCGGCGGCTGTGTCGAACAGATGGTGCCGCCCCATGTGCGGGACGCCCTGGTGGAGAAACTGCGCGGGCTTTCCGGCAAGGACGACCTGGTGCGGATGATCTCCCTGCGCGATTGACGCCGGCGCGCCGCGCGCCGGCCGGCGAAATCCGAGGCCATTCTGGGTCCAGCACTCTCACCGAAAAGGGGCAGAATTATGCAAACGCCAGAACAAACCAGCTCGATCGATATCCTCCAGTGGATTGACCAGCTTGAGGCGCTGTTGACCGAAGGGTGGCGGCTCCCGTTCTCCGCCCGTGTGGTGGTGGATGAGCATGCGGTCTTCGAGATCATCGACCAGATGCGCATCCGCATCCCCGAGGAGCTGAAGCAGGCGCGGCGTATCCAGCAACAGCAGGAGCGCATCATCGCCCAGGCCAAGGAAGAAGCCAACCGCATCAAAGCCCAGGCGCGCCAGGAGGCAGAGGCCGCCCTCTCCCAGCACGAGCAGGTGGTGGTGGCGCAGGCCAAGGCGGAGCAGATCCTGGAGCGCGCCCGCTCGGAGGCGGAGGCCCTGCGGCAGGAGGCGGACCAGTACGCCCTGCAGGTACTGCGGGAGCTGGAGGCGGCGCTGGAGGCGTCCCTGCGGCAGGTGCGCAACGGCATCAAGAAGATCAGCTCGCGCCAGTTCGAGGCCGGCGAGACGCTGGACTCCGACACCGATTGACAACTGTGGGGCGCCGCACCTGCACCGCAGGCCGGCGCCCAGCGTTCACACTGCTTTCTCCCAACCGGATTTTCACCCACCGTACTTTCTATCTCCGGGCGCTGTCCTCTGCACTGCGCCCAGCGCCCTGCTCTGCCGGCCGGCAAAGCCCCTCATATTTGCCGGAATGCCCCCGCTAGAGTAGTATAATCCAGTATCATATGTGCCGGCCCTCACACCGCCGGCCCCATCATCACAGGATACACTGCGGAAAGGAGCAGACATGATCAAGCCGGTACGCACGATCGAGGTCGTGCCCAAACTGCCGGCGGAACTGGAACCACTGCGGGAGATCGCGTATAACCTGCGCTGGGCGTGGGACCATGATACGATCGAGTTATTCCGCCGGCTGGACCGCGGCCTCTGGGAAACTACCGAACATAACCCAGTGCGCATGCTGGGCACCATATCGCAAGAACGATTGAACGCGCTGGCGGCCAACGCCAGCTTCCGCGCCGAACTGGCGCGCATCGCCGAGCGCCTCGACGATTACATGAAGCAGACCGAGCCGGCATGGTTCCGGGCCAAGCACAGCCAGGCCCAAGACCTGCTGGTGGCCTATTTCTCGATGGAATTCGGGCTGACCGACTGCATCCCCACGTACTCAGGTGGGCTGGGCATGCTGGCCGGCGATCACCTCAAATCCTCCAGCGACCAGGGCATCCCGCTGGTGGGCATCGGATTGGCTTTCCAGCAGGGCTACTTCCGGCAGTACCTCAACGCCGACGGCTGGCAGGGCGAATCCTACCCCATCAACGATTTCTACACCATGCCGATGCAGTTGGAGCGGGACGCCGGCGGGAACCCCATCATCGTCGCCATCCCCTTCCCCGGCCGCGAGGTGAAGGCGCAGGTCTGGCGGGTGCAGGTGGGCCGTGTGCCGCTCTACCTGCTGGACACGAACATCCCGGCCAACGCGCCGGCGGACCGCGACATCACCGATCAGCTCTACGGCGGCGATATGGAAATGCGCATCCAGCAGGAGATCGTGCTGGGCATCGGCGGGATGCGCGCCCTGCGCGCCCTTGGCCTCTCCCCCACCGTCATCCATGTCAACGAGGGACATGCCGCCTTCTCGGCGCTGGAGCGCATCCGCCAGCTCATGGAGGAGCACAACGTGCCCTTCGAGGTCGCCCGCTGGGCGGCCATGGCCGGCAGTATCTTCACCACGCACACGCCGGTGCCGGCCGGCATTGACCAGTTCGGCGTCGAGCTGATCGACAAATACCTGACCCCTTATTACGAGTGGCTGAAGATCACGCGCGAGGAATTCCTGGCACTCGGCCGCATCAACCCCAACAACTGGCAGGAACCGTTCAACATGGCCGTGCTGGCCCTGCACCTCTCCGCCTTCCGCAACGGCGTCAGCAAACTGCACGCCTCGGTCTCCCGGCGCATGTGGCAGAACCTGTGGCCCGGCCTGCCGGAGGACGAGGTGCCCATCACCTCCATCTCCAACGGCGTGCACATTCCGAGCTGGACCTCGTTCGACATGGCCGAGCTGTACGACCGCTATCTGGGGCCGGCCTGGCGCACCGATCAGGCCAACGGCGACCTGTGGAAAGGGGTGGAGCAGATCCCACTGGAGGAGCTGTGGCGCACCCATGAGCGCCGGCGCGAGCGGCTGGTGGCGGTAGCCCGCCGGCGCCTGCAGGAACAACTGCGCCGGCGCGGTGCCCTGCAGAGCGAAATTGACGAGGCCGGCGAGGCGCTCAATCCTGCCGCCCTCACCATCGGCTTCGCCCGCCGCTTCGCCACTTACAAGCGGGCCGCCCTCCTGCTCAAAGACCCGGAGCGCCTGAAGCGCATCCTGCTGAACCCGGAGCGGCCGGTGCAGATCATCTTCGCCGGCAAGGCGCATCCGGCGGACGGCCCGGGCAAGGAGATCATCCGACAGATCGTGCACTTCGCCCGCCAGGAGGACGTGCGCCGGCATGTGGTCTTCCTGGAGGACTACGACGCCAATCTGGCCCGCTACCTGGTGGCCGGCGCCGACGTCTGGCTGAATACCCCGCGCCGGCCGCGCGAGGCCAGCGGCACCAGCGGCATGAAAGCCGTCGCCAACGGCGTGCTCCATGTCAGCACCCTCGACGGCTGGTGGGACGAGGCGTATTCCAAGGATGTCGGTTGGGCCATCGGCCAGGGCGAGGTATATGCCGACGAGGCCTATCAGGACCAGGTCGAGGCCGAGGCGCTCTACGACCTGCTCGAGAAGGAAATCGTCCCGCTCTTCTACGAGCGCGGACCGGACGATGTGCCGCGGCGCTGGGCGGAGCGCATGCGCCGCGCCATCGCCCAGCTTGTGCCGTACTACAACACCAACCGCATGGTGCGGGAATACACGGAACGGATGTACCTGCCGGCCCATGAACACTTCCGCCGGCTCTGCGCCGATGAAATGCTGCGCGCCCGCGAGCTGGCCGCCTGGGTGAACAAGGTGCGCAAGGGCTGGGCCCAGGTCTGGATCCGCTCCGTCGAGACCAGCCGTGACCTGGAGCGCATCGGCGTGGGGGAACAGTTCGACGTGCACGCCGAAATCTTCCTCGGCGAGCTGGCCGCCGAAGATGTGCTGGTGGAGCTGTATTTCGGCCGGCTGGACCCGGATCGCGGCATCACCGAGCCGCAGGTCGTACAGATGGAACACGCCGGCGTGCATGACGACCGCCTCCACACGTTCCAGAGCACCGTCACCTGCACCCAGAGCGGCCGCTTCGGCTACACGGTGCGGGTGCGGCCGGCGCATCCGGACCTGCCCGATGCTTTCCTGCCAGGAATGATTATCTGGGCGGTGTAAGGAGCATGGAAAGCTGGGAGGTGTGACCATGCGCACATCCCTGGAGCCTTCGTACACTCCCTGGGCATCGCACACCACCTGGCGCACCATCAGCGCCGTGAACCTGGCGCTCGGCATCCTGCTGTGGATCGGATATCTGACCGATCTGTCGCTGGCCGGCACAATCGCGGACTGGGTATTTCCCCTGCTGGTTGGGGTGCTGGCGTACTATACCTTTTTCGCCGCGCCGTACTATGCGCCGGCGGACATGCGGGCCTCGGTGCGGCGCTCCTGCATCCCATCCCTGGCCGGCGGCGCGGCCTTTGTCCTGGCGGCCGTGCTGATGCTGGTGCCGCCCTTCACCTTTGACACGCTGGAGCTGTTTGCCGGCGTGTCCATCGAACACCGCATCGAGAGCGCCGTCTCGCCAGGAGGGACGTACACGGCCGAAATCGCGCTGCGCGGTATGGGCGCCCTGCCCGGCCAGCAGGGCGAGCTGATCGTGCGGGTCAAGCCGCGGCTCTTCCCGGTGATCGAACGCGACCTGGCCGTGTACCGGGTGCAATTCACTGACGAGCGCGTGCCGGCCTACCTGTCCTGGAAGGACGCGCGCCGGCTCGAGTTCGCCGCGCTGGAGCAGACATGGGACGCCGGCCAGGTTCTGCCGGCCCTGCCGCCGGCCCTCGAAGGGCCGGGCCGGCCCTTGGCAGTGCTCGCCGGCCGGCCGGTCGAGGTGCGGGAAGTGCCGGCGCTGGCCGACGGGGAGCGCACGGTCCCGCGCGGCGGCTTCTGCTGTGTCGGGCCGCTCATCATCCCGCTGATCTTCCCGCCGGTGGTGATCTGGGGCGGGCGCAAGCGCCGGCGGGAGCCGGCTCCCTGGGACGACAGCGGCACTCCCTGGCCGTGACAGACAGAAAGGATGGCACAGCGTATGGACGTGCTCATGGACCCGAAGGTACTGCTGACCTTCCTGGCGACGGCGGCGGTCGCCGGCCTGATAATCTGGCTTCTCTCGTGGAGCTGGCGCCGCCGGCTGGAGAAAGCGCTGGAGGAACAGCGCCGCCAGCAGGAAGGCACCGTCTCGCGCCTCTTTGATTCCCTGGCACACGATAAAGAGGAGCTGGTGCGCAAGTACGAGGAAATCATCGCTGAGAAGCAGGCGCGCATCGAGGCTCTGGAGAAAGAGGTGACGCGCCTGCGCGACCGCCTGAGCCAGGGAGGACTGCTGAGCCTCTTCGGGCGCGGCCAGCGCGAGGCCGTCAGCGCGCTCCTGCTGGAAAACGAACAGCTTCACGAGCAGATCGCGCGCCTGCAGGAGGAAATGCGCGACCTCGTCGGCGACCTGACCGGCAAGCTCATGGACCGGCTGGAGAAACAGTACCAGGAGAGTGCCCGGGCCGTGCGTTATAAGCAGGCCCTGCTCTCCACCTTTTTACAGCAGGAGGAGGCGCGGCAGTTGCTGGAGCGCATGCTGGCGGAGGGCCGGCTCCTGCCCGCCGGCGAGACGCCGGCCGCCCCTTCTCCCCAGGACGAACATCCCGCAGATCAGGCTCAGGAATAGCCTATGACACTGCTCATTCGCTCCGCGCGACCTGAGGATAAGCCGGCAGTGCTGGAGCTCACCCGCGATATCTGGGAGGGGCACGATTACCTGCCGCGCGTCTTCGACGCCTGGGTGCAGGACCCCGCCGGCCATTTCTACGTCGTCGAGGTGGATGGCAAATTGGCCGGGCTAGGACGTGTTTCCTTCCCCGACCCGGACGAGGCTTGGCTGGAGGGCGGCCGGGTGCACCCCGAGTATCAGGGGCTTGGCCTGGCCAGCGTGCTCTTCGCCTATCAGATGTTCGTGGTGCGGCGCAGTGGAGTAACCGTGGCGCGCTTCTGCACCGCCAGCGATAATGCCCCTGTCCACCATTTGGCAAAGGTACACGGCTTCCGCCGGCTGGCGGACGGCCTGCTGTGGGAGGCGCCGGCGAGCGGCACGTTCGAGGCACGCCGGCTGGACGCCGGCGAGATCCCGACCGCTTGGGAATTCATCCGGGAAAGCCCCTGGTACCGCCTGACCGGCGGACTGCTGTGTGAGGGCTGGGTCTGGCATCGGCTGACCCTGGAGCGGCTGTCGGCGCGCCAGCAGGCCGGCCAGGCCTGGGTCTGGCCGGCGGAAGGCGCGTGGCGCGGGCTTCTCATCGCCTCCGAGGACCTGGAATATGGAGATGTCACCTGCGGCTTTATCGCCGGCGACCAGGAGGCTATGATCCATTTGGCGGAGTCCCTGCGCGCCTGGGCCGTCGGCCGCTCCGAACATGTCGAAGTAGTTATCCCCGAGGCGCTGGAGGATGCGCAGGCGGCATTCGGGGCCGGCGGATATACGCTATGGGATGAGTTGAAACAATTATTGTTCGAACGCCAAATGGGAGGATAGCCCGTTTCCGCACATTCATGTGACAAGTTTGGCAAAGTCATTTGACAAATCATTTCACTACCTTGACAGGTTTTTCTAAACACGCTATTATTGATAAAGGAAAGTTCCTTCGAGAATCTTTATCTGGCCTGAATCATGTGAGGATAAATAAATGACGGCTACAGAAACGCGAAAAAGGACAAATCTAGATGGGAGTACCTGGCTTCGTTACTCCATCAGCGTCTGGGACGATATTAAAAAGTCCCAGATTGAAAGATCATTGGGACATCCAGCGATGTATCCAGCGGAACTTGTCACTCGGTTGCTGAAATGTTACTTTTGGGATGATCATGGTATTGTGTTAGACCCCTTTCTTGGTTCTGGTTCTACATTAGTTGCCGCGGCTTTGGAAGGGTTGGACGGCATAGGCTTTGAAATTGTTCCCGATATTGTGAATCTGGCCTATCGAAGGCTCAAAGATATACAACTGCCTTTGCTCCCTCCTCGTGTTGCGAAACCGCTTATAGTGGAAGTGATAGATAAGCCCACAAGATTATCGTTTCCAAGCGAAACTCAAACCATCAGGATCGTGAGAGATGATGCCCGAAAGCTAATGTCTTATCTAGATCCTTCCACGATAGATATCGCGATTACATCTCCACCTTATTGGAATATTCACAGTCGAAATCGATCAGTTGATAGGAAACAACCTCGCCCTTATTCCGA
>Ga0080004_1151658_pt1 | contig 18391 bp, 20 predicted proteins | sample WasSprMetagenome_FD_69207 | JGI IMG/M metagenome (GOLD analysis project Ga0080004, IMG submission 69207) | Sulfidic aquatic microbial communities from Washburn Spring, Yellowstone National Park, USA - WS (SPADES assembly) (version 2) | ecosystem: Environmental > Aquatic > Thermal springs > Hot...
AAACTTACTTATAAAAAAGTTAATAAAGTCATAACTTCATCAAATTTTGCTAAAAATGAAATAATGAAAGTTTTAAATTTGTCAGATGAGAAAATTGATGTTGTTTATTTGTCAGTAGATGAGAAATTTAACCCACAACCTGTAGAAAAAATAAAAGAAATTAAAGAAAAGTATGGAATAAATAAAAGCTATATTCTTTATGTAGGAAATGCTAAACCACATAAAAATTTGAATCGTCTTTTATCAGCATGGTGGTTAATTGACGAAAAAATAAAAAAAGATTATATCCTTGTATTAGTAGGTGTTGGACAAAAGTTTTGTTACAAAGATGAGAATACTTTAATAATACCGTTTGTTTCAGAAGAAGAGTTGGCAGTACTATATACTGGAGCAACTGTTTTTGTTTTTCCTTCAGTTTATGAAGGTTTTGGTTTACCTCCATTGGAAGCAATGGCTTGTGGTTGTCCTGTAATTAGTTCTAATACTTCAAGCATGCCAGAGGTTCTTGGAGATGCATGTTTGTATTTTAACTCTTACGATGTGAATCAAATTTCTAAAACAATATTAGAAATCCTGCATTCAGAAACTTTAAGAGAAAAGTTGCAAAAAAAAGGTTTTGAAAAAGTAAAATTTTATAGTTTAGAAAAAATGGTTAATTCTTTAATAAAAATTTTTGAGTCAGTATGAAACACATATTAGTATTTTGTGAGTTTATAACAAAAGATGAGATCGGCGGTTCAGGAAGAGTAATTGAACAATATGTTGATGGATTAAAAAACGAAGGATTTAAAATAACAATTTTTACTTTGTTAAGAAAAAAAGGGTTTCAAAGATATGAAAAAATAAATGAAAATGTTTATGTTATCAGATACGGATATTTTTATTCTTTGAATCCATTTTTTACGTTTTTAACAGTTATTGATGGTATCTTTAAATTTATAAAATTTTTTTTGACAACAAAAGTTGATTTAATAATAATAAATCAACCATATGTAGGTTTGGTTGTATACACATCGTTGATAGGTTGGTTTGTGCCAAAAATATATTTTTTTCATTCGCCATGGTGTGAAGAATACTTAATAGACAAAAAGAAAAAAGGTGTTGGATATTATGTAAGGAAATTCATTGAGAAAAAAATTGTAAGTTTCTGTAACAAAATAGTTTGTTGTAGTGAGTTTATGAAAAACAAGATTGTTTCAATACATAGAATTAAAAAAAATATAAAAGTGTTACATGTAGGAATAGATACCAACAAATTTTATCCTGCAGAAAACAAAATGGAAGTAAAAAAGAAACTTGGCCTTCCTGAAAATAAATTTATAATTTTTACTGCGAGAAGATTAGTCCCAAGGATGGGATTAGAAAATTTAATTGAAGCAGTAAATATGTTGAAAAAAGAGTTTGATAACATTTTTTTAGTAATAGTAGGGAGTGGGTGGTTAGAAGATAAATTAAAAGCTTTAGCAAAAGAGTTAGAAATTACAGATTATATTAAATTTGTGGGTAAAGTAGAGCAAAATATACTATTGTTATATTATCAATCAGCAGATATTTTCATTCTGCCGACAAAGTTGTTAGAAGGATTTGGTATGGTTATATTAGAAGCAATGAGTTGTGGGACACCTGTAATTTCAACACCGGTAGGTGGTCCTGTAGAAGTTTTAAAAAATTTTGATGAACATCTTTTGTGTAAAGGTACAGAACCATACGATATTTATGAAAGGATTAAGTATTTTTTATTAAACAAAAATGAACTACAAAAAATTGCTGAAAAATGTCGTGAGTTTGTGATAAAAAATTATTCAAAAGAAATTTTTGTTGAAGAGTTTAAAAAAGAAATAGAAGATATTATTTAAAATATGCAGAAAATAAAGATTCTACACATTATAACTCGTTTGGATAAGGGAGGTTCTACAGAACATGTTTTAGAATGTTGTGAATATTTTGAAAAAAAAGATGATTTTGAAATAATTTTAATATATGGTGGTGAAACAAAACTTAATTTAGATTTTAAAAACTATTATGTGAAATTTTTACAGAGAGAAATCTCTCCGATAAAAGATATTGTTGCTTTTTTAAAAATTTTGAAAATTATAAAAAAAGAAAAACCTGATATTATTCATACACATTCGTCAAAAGCAGGATTTATTGGTAGATGGGCTGCTTGGTTGGCACGAATCACAAGCTACAAGTTACAAGCTACAAAAATCATTCACACCCCTCATGGACATGTTTTTTATGGTTATTATGGAAAACTCAAAACACTTTTATTTTTATTACTTGAACGTCTTACTGCAAAAATTACTGACAAACTTGTTGCTTTAACTGAAGGTGAAAAAAATGAATCATTAAGTTTTGGTGTTGGTAAAGAACAACAATGGATTATTATACCATCAGGTATTGATTATAATTTGGAGTTAAAAGTTTTCTGTAAATTGCGGGATTCAGAGTTAAAAGAAAAATTAGGTATTCCTAAAAATTCAATAGTTATAGGTACAGTTGCACGACTTGAGCCAATAAAAGGTATCAGATATTTCGTAGATGCTGCAAAAATTATTTTATCTTTACCTTCCTATCTACTTCCTCCTATCTACTTCCTCATTGTCGGTGATGGTTCTGAAAGAAAGTTCTTAGAAGAAAGAGTAGAAAAATTGGGTTTAAAAGACAAATTTATATTTACTGGTATGCGTGAAGATGTTGCTGATCTAATGTCAATTATGGATATTTATGTTCAACCGTCAATAAATGAAGGTATGGGGAAAACAATAGTTTTAGCAGAACTTTTAGGAAAACCTGTTGTTGCAACTAATGTCCAAGGTATACCATCAGTTGTTGTAAATAGTGAAACAGGTGAAACAGGAATATTAGTTCCACATAAGGATCCACAGAAACTTGCTGAAGCAATTGTTAAGCTTATTAATGATGAAAATTTGCGTACCAAAATGGGAGAAAATGCAAAAAAATGGGTTTATAAAATTGTTGATGGATATCCACAGTTTAGTCTGGAAAGAATGTTGTTTTTGTTGGAAAATCTTTATAAAATGTTAGTTCATAGTTATTAGTTCAGAGTTATTAGTAATTTATAATTGTAGTTGCAGTGCCTTTGCTCTGCTAAATAAAGACAAGCAGCGTAAGACGCTGCAACTACAAAAACAGTAAAATATTAATTTATTTATGAAAAAATTTATATTTATTATTTTTTTGTTAAGTTTAAATTTCTTATTTGCTCAACAAAACTATAATTTAAATTTTACTACTGTAAGTTGTGTTTTACATATCCATTCTAATTTTAGCAGTGGTAAAAATTCTATAGAAGAAATCGTAGATTTAGCGAAACAACATAATATTGATTGTGTTGTTATAACAGACCATTTTTTAAGGAAAGTAGAATATGGTCTTTGGCCATTTAGAGGAATTATTAAAAAATCTGTGAGCTTGCCTTCTGTTATGAAACTTGGTGTTGAAAAATATCTGTCAAAAATAGAAGAAATAAATAAAAAACAGAAAGACATAATTGTAATACCTGGACTTGAAATTACACCTCATTATTTTTGGTCTATTGAAGGAAATTCTTTAGTTATAAACAATCTTCATAAACATATGTTAATAATTGGTCTTGATAAAAAAAATTTATTTTATTCTTTACCAGTAATCGGTAATGAAGCTGATGCTGGTAAGATCAGAATTTTATCTTTTTGGCCAATAGTTTTTCTTTTATTAGGGATTTTTTTTAAATCAAAATTTTTAGTTATTTTTTCTATAATTTTTTTGGCAATAAATTATCCTTTTATGTACTTACCTTTTGACCAATATAAAAATTATTCTGAACTTCCATACCAAAATTTAATCAACTATATTAACTCTATTCCGCAATATTACAAGACAAACTCAATAACTCCATTAATTATTTGGGCACATCCTGAAGCAACGAATTATGAAAAAAAAGTGTTGTTAAAAAAAATAAGAGGATTAAGTATTTCTACGCAAACAAAACCGTATTGTGGTTCATTATTAAAAACTTATAATTATGATGGTTTTGCAATTTTTGCAGAAGGGTATCGCGAAGTTGGGAATATAGGTGGGATATGGGATAAAGTGTTAAACGAGTACTGTAGGGGAATACGTGAAAAACCAGTTTTTTGTTTTTCTGAAGTTGATTACGGAGAACGCACAGACGAGTTGTTTGTTAAAAAAAACATACTTTATGTAAGACAGAAGGATTATAAAAATATTTTATTAGCATTAAAGAAAGGCAATTTTTATTCGTTATGGAGGGATAAAGAAAAAGAATTGGTTTTAGAAAACTTTAAATTTTGTGATGAAAAAGTTATGTTTGGTGAAACTTATAACAAAAATGTTGATAAGATAAAAATTAGTTTTAATGTAAAATTTAATCCCGGAACAAAAAATAATAAAAAAATTGTTGTAAGAATAATCAAAAATGGTAATGTTGTTTTTACAAAAGAAGGATATGATTATGTTGATGTATTTTTTGAAGAGGGAAAGCCAAAAATAAAATCATATTATAGAATTTTTATTGAATCAGAATATCCAAATATGATAGCAACAAACCCTGTGTTTGTAGAATGAAAATAGCGATACATCAACCACAGTATTTACCCTGGCCCGGATATTTTAACAAGATTTTGCAGTCAGATATATTTGTTTTTTTAGATGATGTACAATATAAAAAAAATGAGTGGCAAAATAGAAACAGGATTAAATCTGCTAATGGCGAAGTCTGGCTTACTGTACCTGTGCATTATAAATTTGGACAAAAAATTAACGAGGTTGAAATAGATAACAAAATTTTTTGGCGTAAAGATCATCTGAAAACAATAAGTGTATGTTATAAAAAAGCAAAGTATTTTGATGAGTTTTTTGTGTATATTGAAAAACTGTTGAGTAAAGAATATAAAATGTTGGTTGATGTAAATATAAATTCTGTAAAGATGGTTCTTTCATATCTTGGGATAGACAAAAAAATAGTATTATCGTCAGAATTAAAAGTTGAAGGTGAGAAAACTACAAGGTTGGTTAACATTTGTAAAAAACTGAATTGCGATACTTATATTTCTGGCAGCGGAGCTAAAGAATATCTTGTAATTGATGAATTTGAAAAAAATGGTATTAAAGTTATATTCCAAGAGTATTCTACTCCAGAGTACTCACAATTGTTTGGCGAGTTTATGCCAAATCTTTCAATTATTGATATGATATTTAATGTAGGTAAAGAAAAAACATTAGAACTTATTAGTACCCAAATATGATAAAACATTCAAAACCAACAATTGTTGAAGAAAAAAAGTTGTTAAAAATTATAGACCAAATTTTAAGGTCAGACCAACTTGCTGAAGGTCAATATACAGATTTGTTTGAGAAAGAACTTTGTAAATTTTTTGGTTCAAAATATGCAGTAGCTGTTTCTTCTGGTAGTGCAGCTTTACATTTAGCTTTGTTATCATTAGGAGTAGAAAAAAATTCAGAGGTAATAATCCCTGCTTTTTGTTGTTCAGCAGTGTTGAATGCTGTTTTATATTGTGGTGCGAGACCTGTTATTGTTGATGTTAACCCGGATGAGTTTAATTTGTCTTATGAAGAGGTTAAAAAAAATATATCAAAAAAAACTAAGGCAATAATTTTGCCTCATATGTTCGGTTATCCTGCAAAAGATACACAAAAAATTGTAAGTTTAGGAATACCAGTGATTGAAGATACAGCACAAAGTATTGGTGCTAAGATAAATGGTAAATTAGTTGGAAGTTTTGGTAAGATAAACGTCTTATCTTTTTATGCAACAAAGATGATTACTACTTTTGGTGAAGGTGGAGCAGTGCTTACTAATGATAAAAGTTTATACGAAAAAATAAAATCTTTAAAAAGTTATGATAAAAATGTTGAGTTTGAACTAAGATATAACTATAAAATAACAGAAGTACAATCAGCAATGGGTGTAGTTCAGTTTAAACATTTGGCTAAGTTTGTAGAAAAAAGAAAAAAAATTTTTGAGATATACAAAAAAGAATTAAAAAATTGTAATAATATAAAGATATTTGAACCAGAAAGGAACATTGAAGCGGTATATTATAGGTTTATAATACAAGTAAAGAATAAGGTTGGTTTAGATAAGATAATCTGTAAATTTAAGAATCACAATATTAAAGTTGCAAAATCTGTGTTTTTACCATTAGACAAGTATTATTATGGTAAATTTGTTTGTCAAAATTCAAAAAAGTTTTATTATACAACAGTATCGTTGCCATTATATCCAGAACTTACTGAAACTGAAGTTAAAAAAATTTTAAGTGTTTTAAAGAAAATATTATGTACGAACAATACTGGGGATTAAAAGAAAAACCTTTTGAGAACACGCCTGACCCAAAATTTTTTTATAACTCATCTCAACATGAAGAAGCTCTTGCAAGAATGCTTTATACTGTAAAAGAACAGAAAGGTGCTGGCTTACTTACAGGTGTATATGGCTGTGGGAAAACACTTTTAGCTCGTGCTTTACTTAGAGAATTACAGAAAGATATATATAAAGTTGCAATTATTAACAATCCTAAGTTAGATGAAATAGAGATGTTAAGAATGATTGCTTATAATTTGGGATTATCAAATGTGCCTGAGAGAAAATCTGACTTGCTTGTTAAAATAGAAACATTACTTAAAGAAAACCTTATGGATGGTAAAAAAACAGTAGTTATTATTGACGAGGCGCATAGTATTGAAGATAAAGATATTTTTGAAGAAATAAGATTACTTTTAAATTTTCAACTTGAGGACAAGTTTTTATTAACTATACTTCTTTTAGGACAACCTGAATTAAAAGAAAAAATTGAAAATATAAAACAATTAAACCAAAGAATTGCAATGAGATATTATTTGTCAAATTTATCTCAAAAAGAAACAGAAGAATATATTGCACATAGATTATCAATAGCAGGAGCTAATTATAACCCATTTTTAGCAGATGCAATAGAAGTTATATACCAGCATTCAGGTGGTATACCAAGAAGAATAAATCATATATGTGATACTGCTTTACTTGCAGGTATGGGCGCTGGAATAAAACAAATTGATGGAAATTTTGTTAAAGAAGTTATTGAAAGTTTTTCATTGTAGTTTGTGTTAGAATAAAAATTGTAGATTATTTCATAAAATAGGTGTTTATGAAAGTATTAGTAATAGGTTCACATCCAGACGATTTTGAATTTGGTTGTGGTGGTACTGTACTAAAATTTGTTAAAAAGAAAAAAGCTAAAATTTATATTTTAGTTATGACAAAAGGTGAAGTTGGTGGTGATGCAAAAATTAGAGAAGAAGAACAAAAAAAGGTTTGTAAGTATTTAAACGCAGAACTATTTTGGGGAGGATATGAAGATACAAAAATAAATTTAGATAAAAATTTAATTGATACAATTGAAAATGTTATAAAAAAAGTTGAGCCAGATTTAATTTTTACTCATTATCACCAAGATACACACCAGGATCACAGAAATGTTGCTGAAGCAACTATTACTGCTACAAGATATATAAGGAATGTGTTGTTTTATGAGACACCATCAAGTATTGATTTTTCACCAACAGTGTTTGTAGATATTGGAGATGTGATAAAAGAAAAATTGTTTTTACTAAAACTACATAAATCACAAGTTTATGCAACAAAAGTTAAAAAATTGTCAATTTTAGAATCAGCAGTTTCAACAGCAATTTATAGAGGGTATCAAGATAGAGTTAAATATGCGGAAGGTTTTGTTCCGCTAAGATTAGCTTTGGATTATATTTTATGAAACTAAAAACATTAATTTTTTTAATTATCATTTTTTTACTTTTATTTATTCATGAGATAGGCAGACAAGCGTATTTACATAATATAAGGTGGTTATATTTAATAGTTTTATCGTTTAGTATAACATATTTTTTGGTCCCGTTTGCAATTGAAATAGCAAAAAAATATAATCTATTAGATTATCCTAACAAAAGAAAAGTTCATAAAGAACCCACTCCGAGGATTGGCGGTCTTGCAGTTTTTTTAGGAATAATCATTTCTTTGCTTAGGAATCTTCAGTTTGCAAAAGAAGTTTTAGGTTTCTTGATTGCTTTATGTTTAATATTTTTTATCAGTTTATTAGATGATATTTATTCTTTGAATGCATTTTTAAGATTGCTCTCTCAGATTGTTGCATCTTTGGTATTAGTATTTTTTGGTTTCAGAATTACTGCACTTCCAGTTGGGTTTCCATTAGAACATTTTTTAGAAACTATTATTACAATTATCTGGATAGTAGGGATAACTAATGCAATAAATTTTTTAGATGGTATTGATGGTTTAGTAGCAGGGTTTGGAGTTTTTTGTTCGTTTACATTTTTATTTTTATCCTTACTGACCGGACAAAAATATGTAAGTTATTTATCAGCAGTGTTATTAGGAGCATCGTTAGGATTTTTACCATATAATTGGCATAAAGCAAAAATATTTTTAGGAGACAGCGGGTCTACTGTTATAGGATTTATGCTTGCTTCAATATCAATTATAGGTTGGTGGGCTGAGAAAAATCCTATTGTTTCACTTTCTACTCCAGTTTTAATTTTAGGAGTCCCAATATACGATATGATATATATAACTATTTCAAGAATAAAAAATAAACAAATTAAAAATTTCAAAGAATGGATTGAGTACGTTGGTAAAGACCATATTCATCATAGGTTGTTAAATTTAGGTTTTTCTGTACCGGCGTCAGTTGGTATAATATTACTTATTTCTTTTTGTTTAAGTTTATACACTATTCTCATGAAATTTACTGTTTTTAATGATAAGTTAGCAATTGTTACTTTATCGCAAGCAGGGTTGATTTTTGTAATTTTGTCAATATTTATGGTAGCAGGAAGGAAAAAGCACTAATTAAACAAGACAAAGAAGACAATATAGTAACGGAGGTAAAATAACAATGTATCAAGGATCAATAGTAGCATTAGTAACACCGTTTAAAGACGGTGAAATTGATGAAAAAACGCTTTGTGAACTTGTTGAATGGCATATTGCTGAAGGAACAGATGCTATTTTGCCTTGTGGGACAACTGGTGAATCACCAACTTTGACTTATGAAGAACATAACAGAGTCATAGAAATTGTGGTAAAACAAGCAAGAAAAAGGGTACCTGTGATTGGTGGTACAGGCACAAACTCTACTTATGAATCTTTGCTTTTATCAGAACATGCAAAAAAAGTTGGTTGTGATGCATTACTTTTGGTAGTGCCGTATTACAACAAGCCAACTCAAGAAGGAATGTCCCAACATTTTAAAACAATAGCTGAAAAAACAGGCCTTCCTATAATTGTTTACAACATCCCAGGTAGAACTTCTGCTAATCTTGAACCACAAACTTTTGTAAGGTTAGTAAAAGAATGTCCGAATATTGTTGGTATAAAAGAAGCATCGGGTTCTATTGAACAGGTTTCACAGATTTACTCTTTGTTATTACAAGAAGGTTTAGAAAATAAAGTTTCAATTTTAAGTGGTGATGATTCTTTGACATACCCTATTATGTGTTTAGGTGGGAAGGGAGTGATCTCTGTTTTAGCAAATATTATGCCTAAGAAAATGCATGAGTTCACGAGTTTGTTGTTGAATAAGAAATATGAAGAAGCGAAAAAGATGCATTACGAATTATATCCACTTATGAAAGCAATGTTTATTGAAACAAATCCTATACCTGTTAAAGAAGCAATGGGTCTTATGGGATTATGTTCTTCTGAGTTAAGATTACCTTTAACAAATATGGCTGAACAAAATAAAGAAAAATTGAAATCTGTTTTAAAAAAATATAATTTAATTTAAACTGCTAGACTGGTAGCCGCAGGATTTATCCTACGTAAAGGTAAAAAAATTTCTTAAAAACAAACTATAAAATTTTATGAGATTATCAGATATACTTAAAAAAGTACAAGAACAAAAAAATATAACTTCAGAACAAACAAAATCTACCTCACCACTCAATGTTCCCCAAGCTCAACAATTGTCAACTCAGATAATAAAAAAAACACAAACTGAAGAATCTATTTCACAAAAGATAGATGTTGAAAAAGTATATTCAAGCTCTATATCTTGTATCAAAAAACTTTTTTCAGAACTTAAATCACAAAAAACAAAAATTGATGTTTCTGAGACCTTAGAATCAGTAAAAAATATTGCTGAGTTGATTAATCAAAATAATCAAGAGATATTATTATATACCTCTTATTCTACACCTGATATTTATATTTATGGCCATAGCGTAAATGTTAGTATTCTTAGTGGAGTTATTGGTAAGGCGAAAGGATTTTCTATTGAAGAATTAAAAGAACTTATTTTATGCGGTTTCTTACACGATATTGGTATGGTCAGGGTTTTAAATGTTGCACAGAAACAAACAAAACTTACTGAACCTGAATTTGAAGAAATAAAAAAACATTCTCAGTATATAAAAGAAGAAATTAACAAACTTGATTTTCCATTTGAATTACAACAAAAACTTATTTCAGTAATATCACAAGTTCATGAACGTGTTGATGGCAGTGGTTACCCAAATGGGGTAGAGATAGATGATATCCATCTTTACGCAAGGATAATAAGTGTTGCTGATGTGTATGAAGCAATGACACATCCTCGTCCTTACCGAGATAGGATCTTGCCTCATAACGCTATTGTTGCGTTAGTAGACCAAGCAAAAGGTAGACTTGACTCACAACTTGTAAAACTTTTTGTAGACAGAATCTCAATCTTCCCAGTAGGAAGTTATGTGAAACTTAATACAGGAGAAATTGCAAGGGTTATAGCAACAAATATTTCTTTCCCGGTACGTCCTGTAGTAAAAATTGTTTTAACTGAAGAAAAGATTGCACCAAAAGAACCAAAGGTTATAAATCTTGCTGAGAATTCACAGGTATCTATTGTTGAAGCTGTTGACGAAACAAAGATTGATACTAAAGATAAAAAACTTTTGTTGCAACTGAAAGCGTCTCGTTGGTGGGTGAAAAGTGATGAGTTATGAGAAAGTTTGAGGTTTGCTTATCGCTTATTCCTAAAAAAACATCTGTTTTGGTTTCTATTGATAAAAAATTTTTTTATGATGTTACAGATAAGTATTTAAAAAAATTTTTCTTTAAAAAAATACAGAACAAAAAAAAATTATATTCTTGGGTTTTTAACAAGGAAACAGAGGAATGTGGAATATGTTCTGATAACGAAAAAATTGTTATCCAAGGCGGAATTGTTTGTTTTAGTTTAAGAAATCAAAAATTTTGTTTTAGTTGTATAAAAAACTATTTTGTGTTTAATTCAGTTCTACGTATTTTGTCAAGTATAATTTTATGTTTAAACAATGGGTTTTTATTACATTCTGCTGGGATTATAGAGGATAACGGTTGTGTTTTGTATAGTGGTAAAAGTGGTTCTGGGAAGTCAACCTTAGCAAAAAAGTTTGATAACAAAAAAGTTTTATCTGACGAACTATGTCCTGTAGTTTTGATAAACAAAAACATATATTCTTGGCCAAGTATGTTTTATAGCGAAGTTAGACCTGGTTTTGTTAATGGTAATAATTTGATAAAAATAAAAGAAATAAAATTTTTATCTGAGATTGATAAAGGCAAAATAATCAGTGTCAAAAAGAAAGAAGATTTTATAGATTTGTTGTTAACTAATATTTTTTGGTTACCTAAAAATAAGTTTTTAACTCAAAGACAGATAAATATCGCAGAAAAAATTGCTGAACAGGTTTTCTGATTTTTTGTAGTTTTATTTTATGAAATACAAATTAAATCCACATCTTGCATACAGAAAAATTGGTGAGTTTTTATATGTTGTAGATAGTAAAACATCGATGTTGTATAAATTTAATGAAACAGCTGAGATTGTTTTTGAATGTATAAAAAAATGTTGTGATGTTGACAAAATTGTAGAAAAAATTGTTTCAGAATACGAGGTTGAGGAAAGTGTAGCAAGGTCTGATGTAGAAGAAATAATTAAAGAAATGTTAGAAAAAAATATTATAGAAGTAGAAAAATAATGGATAAAATTGTTAACGATCTTTTCTGGACAACTTACAAAAATAGGATTCCTTTGTATACAATTGTAGAACTTACCTATAGATGCAACTTGTTTTGTGAACACTGCTATATTCCACAACATTATCGTACTAAAACAGAATTGCCTACAGAAAAAGTATTCCAGCTTATTGAAGAAATTTCTTCTTTAAGAGGGTTGTATTTAACTTTCACTGGTGGAGAACCATTTTTAAGAAAAGATATTTTTGAACTTATAAATTATGCAAAACAAAAAAATTTTTATGTAACAGTTTTTACTAACGGAACTTTGATTGATAAAAAAATTGTTAAAAAACTTAAATCTGTTAATGTTGACAGAATTGAGATAAGTGTTTATGGAAACAAAGATGTACACAACAGATTTGTTGGATGTAATGTTTTTGATAAAGTTGTTGAATCTATAAAATTGTTAAAAAAAGAAGATATAAATGTTTGTTTGAAAACTGTGCTTACAAAAGAAAATTTTAAAGATTATGAATTTTTGAAAAATTTAGCTAAAAGTTTTGGAGTTGTTCTTAAAACAGATTTTGTTATTTCTGCAAAGATTGACAATGATTTCTCACCAATTAAGTTGTTGTTGTCTGATAAAGAGTTAAAAAGTTTAATTAAGAAAGAAAATATAAATATCGCAAGCGAATGTCAAAATTTTAATAATTTTGTTTGTTCAGCAGGGATGAATTTAGTGTCTGTTTCATCTGAAGGTAATGTATACCCCTGTGTTGAATTTCCGTATTTGTTAGGGAACATCTTTGAAGATGATTTTATTACAATTTGGCAAAAAAATGTATCTCGGTTTGTGAAAAAATTTCTTGATATTGAAAACTACAAAAAATGTTTATCTTGTGAGGTAAACACATATTGTAGACGATGTCCAGCATTGTGTTTTATAGAAAGTTCTGATATTTACGGATGTTCTTATGTAGTAAAAAAAGTTGCAAAGATATTTAAATCATTATTTTTGAAAAATAATGTAGGAGGAACTTTCTAGCCTGATATTTACGTTTTTTTTAAAAAATCTCAATGTGATCTTTGTCACATATATTGAAATACATGTTATTTTTTGGTATTAATCTAATAATGAAACAAAATAAAAAATTTAAACAAAAAAAGAAGTACCAAAAACCTAAAATAATATCAGAAAAAATTTTTGAACAAGCATCACTTGCCTGTGGGAAATGTATTTCTGGTAATCCTGTGTTTACTAGCGGATGTAGATATCTTCCAAGGTTGTCATGAAACATACTTTTTATACTCTTGACACTTATACAACTTCAAATACTTTTGATACTACAAATCGTGGAGTTGCCATTATTGATACTTCTGAGTTAACTGTGTATTGCGGAAAAACTGGTATATTTTAATCCTGCAATCTGGAAACTGCTAAAAAAACCACTTTTTTGTCATTGCGAGCGATCCCTGATTTAATCGGGGGAGAGGGGGACGTGGCAATTTCTTTTTATGACGAGATTACGCAGCTTGTTCCGAGCACAAGCGAGGAATCTTTGTTTTGTGCTCCTTGTAATGACATTTTAGCATCATTAAATACTTAAATACTTTTTCAGTATTCTCTAAAAGTGGGGATATATTAATAATATGAACAATTTTTCAAAGTTTTCTAAAACGAATGTTATAGAGGCAAAGCAGAGTGTTGTGTTAGACGATGTTTTTATAAAAACATCTGGTGGTTGTATGCGTCCTTTGATAAAAAATGGAGAGGTGGTTCGCATTGTTAAAAAAACCAGATATTGTTTAGGCGATGTTGTTCTATATGAGATAAACGGTCAAAATTTTTTGCATAGGATAATAAAAATTCTGCCCAACAAAAAATATGTAGTTTGTGATGATACAGGTATCACAGAAACTGTTGAGATAAGTTTTGATAACATTATCGGTTTTTATCCCAATGTTTTTAATGGTGTTTTAGGATATGTGTATTATATTGTTATTAAAACAATTTTTTGTATAGCAAGAAAAATTAAAATTTTGCTAAAAAGATTATGGTGGTTCACATCAAAATGTAGGAAAAAAGAAGCATAATGGAAAAAGATGTTGTAGCAGGATTCCGTGAAGTAGTTCAAGATTTATTAGTTCCAGAGTTACGTGCATTGAAAACAGAATTTGTAGCGTTTAAAGAAGAAGTTAACAAACGGTTTGAACAAATAGATAAACGGTTTGAAGAAGTTTTTACTGAATTAAAATCTATGAGGCAGGATATGGAAGAAATAAAGATAAGTCAAGCGAAAATTATTGCTAGTCCTGATTTGGAAAGAAGGATAACTAAAGTTGAAACAATTATGTAGTTAAAGAAGAAAAATCTGAATATGGGAAATAATTGATATTGTAGCATCAAAGCGTAAGATTTGACAATTAAATGCATTAAATGAAGAAAGAAGATAAAAGTTTTGTTACAAAAAGTATAATTGTGTGGAGTTTACATTTTAGGAATATTAAAAAGAAAAATGTTAAAAAGAAAATTTTACGATCCATACATAGAAGTAGTAAAAAAGTTTAATCAGCATAAAGTTAAATATGTTGTAATAGGTGTTGCTGGGATAAATTATTATATAGATGATGTGAGAAAACTTTTTGTCACAGCTGATTTTGACATATTTGTTGCTGCAGAAGAAAAAATTTGTTGAAAGCATTAAAAATTTTAAAAAAATTGAAGTTTGATGTTCTATATAGATCAAAGAAGATAAAGTGTGATTTAAAAGAAGTAAAAAAAATTGTTAATGAGAAAAAACAATTCTTGCTGTTGACCCATATTATAATTTAGTAGTTGAACTATGTTTAAAAGTAAGTGGTTTTACTTTTGAAGATGTTTATTCTGATAAAAAAATATTTTATGCTTCAGGTGTGAAAATTAATGTGGGTAAACTTGAGAAGTTGTTAAAAATGAAAGAAATTGCAGGAAGAGAAAAAGATATTATGTTTTTAGAAAAATATAAATTGTTGTTTAACAAATAATTATGGTTTACTTAAAACATTTTAATTTAAAAATAGCACCGTTTGAGAACACGCCTGATCCTATGTTCTTTTTTTATTCAAAAGAACATAAAGAAGCGTTTGCAAGGTTGGAATATGTTGTTTCAACAAAGAAACCTTTGTGTTTGATAACAGGCGAGTATGGTAGTAGGAAAACACTTCTTGTATACACATTGCAAAACAAACTTTCGTCAAAAAATTATCAAGTAGTATATTCTGGGAATCCGTTTTTACCACCAGATGAACTTATCCATTATCTTATGATTTCACTCAGTTGAGGGGGATACAAGAACTTTTGAAGATCTCAGGGTTTTGTTAAACTATGTTGTAGATAACAAGTTTACATTGACGATAATTTTAATGGGGCAGACAGAGTTAAGAGAAAAATTGGCTTTATTGCCACAGTTTAAACAACGAGTAAATTATCATTATCATATACAGAATTTAGATTTAGAAGAAGTTGGAGAATATATCAAACATCGTCTTTTGGTAGCAGGTCATCCTACGGGCGAGTTGTTTTGTAAATACGCAGTTGAAGAGATTTATGAGACAACACAGGGTCTACCACGAAGTATAAACAATTTGTGTGATGTATGTTTAATGATAGGGTTTGATAAAGGTTTAGATAAGATACATAAAGAAGTTGTGTTGGAAGCAAAGAAGGAAGTTTTGATGTGAAGTATAAGAGTGTCAAAAGTTTCAGAAGTAGCAATAGTTTCAAAAGTAGCAAAAGTATCAGAAGTATCAAAAGTGGAAAAGAAAGAGGAAGAAGATGAGTGTGAGAAGGTTTGAAGATTTAGTTGTTTGGCAGAAAGCAAGAGTTTTAACAAACGAAATTTACAAAATTACAAAGAAATCCGAGTTTTCAAAAGATTTAGGTTTAAAAGATCAGATACAACGTGCCTCTGTTTCTATTATGTCAAACATAGCGGAAGGTTTTGAACGTGGCTCAAAAGAGGAATTTATACAATTTTTATATATTTCTCGTGGCTCCTGTGGTGAAGTAAGGACACAACTTTATGTTGCAAAAGACCAAAACTATATTACTGAAGAGGAGTTTCAGAAGTTACAAAAGTTAGCAGTTGAAGTTTCAAGATTGATTTATCATTTGATAGAATCAGTTAAAACAGAAGGCTTCCGTGGACAAAAGTATAAAAAGACATACAAAAGTTTTAGAGAAGAGATAAACAAAATTTTGGAAGAGATACAAAAAGAGATGAAATCTTTTGATGGACAGAGGGGTGATAATTCGTCTTAGACAAATGAAACTTCTGATACTTAGATGGTGTGGTTTTAAAAAGTCATAGTATCAAAAGTAGCAAAAGTTTCAAAAGTGTCAAAAGTATAAAAAGTGGCAAAAGTTAAGAAAGTGAAAAAAATAATAGTAGTTTTATGTTTTTTACCTACGGTTTTGTTTTCAGCTATTAGGATAAAGACAGTAGAGTACACATTTGGCATTGGTGCACCTTCAGGTGTTACATCTGGAAGTACACTTACTTATCCTTCAATAAGAATCAGGTTGCCTGACATTGCTGGTGCAGGTGTTAGAAAAGCATGGGTTGAATTACATGCGTTTAGTGAAAGCGGTGCTAACATTGATATAACCGGTGTTAACATTTATTTTTCTTCAGGAACATCTGCTGGGACAACACCAAGAGATGTTATTCTTGATGGTTCTACAGTAGTCAATGGAGACACAGATGAATCATTGAGAGTTTTTTTTAGATGTGATGTAACCCCATACATAGGTTCACCATTAGATTGGACATATTATACAGCAGCAGTTTCTTTAACTTCCTCAGCTGGCTTGCTTTTCCAAAACTTATCTCTTAAACTTTATATTACTTATGAATACGATGACAATGCTCCTATACAAGTTAACACAGTAAGATTCCCTTTACTTTCTGCATCTAATGTTGCTTCAAGACAAACCCAAGCTCCTGCTGAGACAGAGACAAGTTTTACTCACAAAGCAGATATTGCTGAAGCATCTTATAGCGGTTATACTTTACAACAACAATGGTTTGAAATTCGTGGTCATAGAATGTCAGGAGCTGCTACAACTGATGGTTCTATAAGTGGTTGGATAAGTGGCAACGTTGCATTATCAACAATGACTCTTGATGGTTCACAGATAGATTCTTACGATTTCTTTTACATTATCTCTACGGGAGCAGTTCGTGTACCTGGGTTTTTAGAAAATACTAATCAAACTTTAGTTGTGAAAAATGTTAGAAACGCAGTTTATGTTTTAGGTGGTGAAGTTGTGTTAACTTATGAATTTTCAAAAGATGCTCCTACAAAGACAAAAACAATAAGATATTTCTTAGGTCAAGGAAGTGCTGCTGGTGTTACTACTGCTACACAATTTGAGATTCCTTTGTATATAGAAGAAACACTTGCAACAAATGGTATCAAAGCATTTTATGCTGAAGTAAACACTTCATACAATGGTACAACTGAAGGTACGGTAAGTTTTGAGTATAGTGTAAATAATGTTTCAGGCACTGTGCAAACATATTCTTTAAATACACAAGCAGCACAGATTTCAGGACACATCTTTTTTGTAGACCTGTTTTCTTCAAATCCTAATGCAAACTATGTTTATGGCGCACCTGTAAAATTTAGATATATACCGGGTACTAACGCTACTTACTTAGGTTCTCTTGGTGCACAACTTGTTATTACTTATCAATACACATCTTCAGCAAAGTTTACAGAGTTTTATCAAACAATGACTGGTCAAGCAGTACATGGTGTTATTGTTTCTACAGGTTTTTCTTTCAATGTATGGTTCCCAGATCCTGAAACACCTGTTGGAAGAAAACAAAAAAGAAGTTTTTATACTTTGATTGAATTTTGTCAAAACGCTGCTGCTAACACAACAACTTCTAACCCGTCTTCTATGCAAAATACTTCTGGTTTGTCAGCACAGACCGCTGCTCATAGGTCTACTACTGAAAACTTTTTCAATGTTATGATTTCAACTTCAGCACATAGTGTGTTAGATGTTTCTTCAACTTCTGCTGTGCATAATATGTCAATTTCAGTAAACAATGCTTTGTTCACTGGTAAATGTTTTATTACATATTCTTACTTTCCTGCACCATCTTCACCTACTGCACTTGCTCAATATAAATCAGATGGTCAAACAACAATTTCCACTGGCAGTTGGGTTAATAATACCTCTGTAGTTTTAAAATTTAATATGTCATCAAGAATTGCTGATACTTTATATCCTGTTGTAGAGGTAAAACCGGTGAGTCAGGCGTTTAACGGTTCAAATCTTTCAACAGGTACAGCAGTGGATTATTCTGG
>Ga0080004_1105431_pt1 | contig 18390 bp, 3 predicted proteins | sample WasSprMetagenome_FD_69207 | JGI IMG/M metagenome (GOLD analysis project Ga0080004, IMG submission 69207) | Sulfidic aquatic microbial communities from Washburn Spring, Yellowstone National Park, USA - WS (SPADES assembly) (version 2) | ecosystem: Environmental > Aquatic > Thermal springs > Hot...
TCCCGGGGTGGCCGAAGACCCTCCCCTCCCTGTCCATCCTCGCCCACTTCTCCACCCTGAGGCCCAGCTCCCTCTCCAGCAGCCCCCTCAGCCCCTCCCGGAAGGCCCTCTCGCTCATCAGGCCCCACCTGGCCCCCAGGGCGGAGAGCTGCCGGTGCACGAGCTGGAACCCCTCCATCATGTCCTGCCTGAGCTTGGTCATCTCGGTGCCGAGCCGGGAGAGCTCCTCCTCGTGTCTGTCCAGCCTCCGCAGGATCTCCTCCCACCCCAGGAGACCAGCTATGGCGTAGCGGAACTCCTGGTCCTCCCTGAAGAGGGTCAGGATCTTGTCCTTCAGCTGCTCGAACTCCATCATCTCCACTGGGGGGAGGGTTCCTATATAGGGGCAACAGAAGAGGGGGGTTCAAGAAACCGTTGAAAAGCCTGGAAGTCCGGGGGGAGATACTTGCGGGGCGATTCTCAAGCCCCGCAAGGGCCGGTTTGGAACCATGCCGAGCGCGGACTTGAGCTACTCGAGGGGGACATGGAGAGGTGGTGAAACCGGGACGCCCCCGGAGGGAACGCTTCATGGGCAGCGGGCGGGAAAATCCGAGGGCCTCAAAATCCTTTGCATGGTTTTTAAATCGAGTATAACCAAAATTATATAAGAGAGAAAGGGGAGGAGAAAAGGGGTGGAAGGGTGGAGGTGGAGAAGGGCACCCCCCTCAGGCTCCAGCTGGAGGAGAGGGAGGAGTGGGAGACCCTGGATGAGGAGAGGGCCTTCAGGGTTAGCGAGGCCCTGGCCGATCCCCTGAGGAGGTGGATCTACCGGGAGCTGGGCAAGGGGCCCCTCAGGCAGGCGGAGCTGGCCAGGAGGGCGAGCGAGGCCCTGGGGAGAAAGATCACCAGCGTGCTCATGCGCTACCACCTCAACAAGCTCTCCTCCGCGGGGCTGGTGAGGTTCGAGAGCGAGGGGACTCCACCCCGCAGGGCCAAGAAGGTTTACAGGAACCTGGAGGTGAGAATCCAGGCCCGCCCCTTCTATCCCCCCCCGGGAGGGCTGGAGGGGGAGCTGTCGGGGGCCCTCAGGAGGGCCAGGGAGGTGAGGTAGTGCCCATCCTCTCGGTGATGGGGACCAAGGGGGGGGTGGGTAAGAGCACCGTGGCCATGGGGATCTCCGCCTGGCTCAGCAAGCTGCAGAAGGAGATGGTCCTGCTGGTGGACGGGGACACCCACGTGAGGACGGTGGAGCTGAAGATGTGCCCGGGGGCGGATGTGACCCTCGCCCAGGTTCTGGAGGGGAAGCACTCCCTGGCGGACGCCATCTACTCCTGCGCCCTCAAGGCGGGAGGGAAGCCCCTCTTCCCCAGGCTGGCCATCCTTCCCGCGGGGGGGAGGTTCCTTCCCCCGGGGAGCAGGGACATCGTGGGTTTCGTGGAGCACACGGTGGGGAGGTTCGAGCGCATGCTCTCCACCCTGAGGAAGAGGTTCGCCTACATCATCGTGGACACCCCCGCCTCGGTGGGGTTCGAGCACCTCATCCTCACGGCCATAGCCGACGCCCTCCTCTTCGTGGTCAACCCCGACCTGGACTCCATCCTCTCCTCCAAGGTCACCGCCGAGGGTCTGAAGCAGCTGCTGGGGATCCAGGCCGTGGGGGTGGTGGTGAACAGGGCGCCCAGGGGGAGCTCCGTGGAGGAGTGGACCCTCCAGGCGGGGGAGATCGCCCCGGTGATAGGGGTGGTGGAGGACGACGAGCTGGTGGAGGACGCCTTCAGGAGGGACCTGCCCGTGGTGGCCCTCTACCCCGAGGCCCCCTCCAGCCTGGCCCTGAGAAAGATAGCGGAGGAGATCCTGAAGATGAAGATAGAGCCCACCAGGCTCCTCCCCAAGCTGGAGCTGGCCAGGGGGTCCTGAGGGCCCCACCCAGCTGATAAGCCACGGCAGACACCGGTAAAAGGGTGGGGTGCCGCGGAAGCTTCCACCCCCGGCGAATCGGCGGTGCGCAGGCCCCAGGCCGGTCCCGGGTTCCCGGGGACCGTCAGGCTGAAGCCGGAGCTCCATCACCTCCGTGCCGGGCCTCTCCGCCTGCTTCAGCTCAGCGCGTGCGCGAGAACGGGATCGGATATGGAGTACAACCTCTCCCGCTGCTCGACGAACCCTGCCTTCACGAGGTTCGCAAGCAAATCCGAGAAGTTCTTGTTGTAGATCGGTCGCCCCTCCTCCCTCTCCACCCACTCCTTCAGCTGCTCCCAGCTGAGCGGGCCGCGGGCCAGCCTCCTGAGGATGGCCATGTACCTTCCCTTGGCCGCCCCCCTGACTCCAAGGAAGTACTCCAGCTCCTGCAGCACCAGCTTCTTCCCCTCCCGCAGGACCTCCTCGACCGCCTCCTTCGTGGGATTCTTGGAAGCCCGGATCCCGAACTCCGTTAGCCAACCCACTATCCCATCCAGCCTGCTCACGGCGTAGTCCAGCACCTCCCCGGGCGGGAGGACCCCCACCTGCTCGAACCCCTTGAGCAGGAAGTCCCTGGCCGTTGCCTCGTCAAACCTCTGGAGCCTTATCTCCTCCCTGTGCCTTCCGTAGAGGGGAGCGTCCGAGTCCTCCAGGCCCAGGAAATCGTGAAGCAGGCCGACCTCCGATCCCGTTAGGACCAACAGGGTGTTTTTGAGGTAGTCGTAAACGTGGGCGAAGAGCATGGGAAAGTTGACGGGGGTCCTGTGGAGCAGCTGGGCCTCATCGAAGGCCAGCACCACCCTCTCCCCCCTCTTCCCGGCCCAGTCGTCGACGGCCTCGAAGAGCTCCCCCAGGTGAAGGCGGCCGTCCCTCCCCCACTCAAACCTGAGCTCCAGACCCTCGATCCTCACCCCCCTTATGTGCCTGAGGTGGTCCAGAAGCCCCGGCTTCCACAGGGATCTCCGGAAACCCCTCTCCATGACCCTCAGCAGGTCGGCGTAGGAGGCCCTGGGGAAGTGGGCCATCTCCCTCGCATCGAAGATCACGTGCGGCAGCCCGGCAACCCGCAACCCCGTCTGGAGGAGGGAGGTCTTTCCGCTCCTCCTCAGCCCGAGCAGGAGGATGAGGCTCCTGCCCCCCCGCAGGGCCCTCAGGAACTCCTCCAGCTCCCTTTCCCTGTCGTAGAGGTCCTCCGGTCTCTCCTTGGGCTTTTCATCGAAGTACGTAGCACCACCACTACTAAGTAGTGGTGGTGCTAAAGTCTTCCCTCACCCTAACCGCCTTCCCCTGAGCCCTCCTCCCTCTGCATCAGCCTCTTCAGCTTCTCCAGGGTCTCCCTGGCCTCCGGCCTTCCCCTCGCCTCCCTCTCCACGGAGGGGAGGGAAACACCCCTGATCTTCTCCGCCAGCCTCTCCGGGCGGACGGCGGGCTCCACGGGCCTTATCACCCTCTCCAGTCCGCGGGGGATGGGGGGCGCCCTCCCCGCCCTGAGCAGGGAGCGCAGGGCCTCCTCGGGCTCCGGGATGGGCCCGGGCGGGACGGGCCTGACCTCCAGGGGCTCGGCCTCAGGCAGCTCCTCGAACCTGGGCCTGGCGGGCTCCAGCCTGCTCAGCGGGACGGCGGGCATGGCCTCCGCCCCCCTCGGAAGCCTCACCCTCGGGCGCACCAGGCTGGCGAGCGGCACCTTCGGGAGGATGGGGCGGAAGCGCCAGGCGTAGATGAAGTAGCCCGCCGCCCCTACCGCCATCAGGCTCCCCACCAGCAGGAGGAGGAGGGCGGGGGGCCAGGAAAGGGGCGGGGGAAGGGCGGAGGGCCTGGTGGTGCACAGGGCCAGGGCCCTGGGCCAGGGGGAGGGCGAGGCGGTGAGGACCAGGTACCCCTCCCTCCCTCCCCGGAGGGCCAGCGGGACCTCCTCCCACCCGTTCTCCGCCAAGGCGAAGAGCCTGAGGTTCCTCCCCCTGACCTCCCCCTCCCTAATCCACAGCTCCACCTCCATCCTCTCCACCTCCTCCGCCGGCCTCAGCCCCATCACCGCCCCCCCGTACGCCTTCCCCCGCGGCGGGGGCAGCCAGCGGAAGAGGGAGGGAACGGAGGGACTCTCCAGCTCCAGCAGGGAGAGGGAGAGCCTGGGCACGTTCTCCCTCAGGACCAGCCCCACCCTCCTCACCAGGAGGGCGGAGGGGAAGAGGAACTCCACCTCCTCCCCCATCCTCAGGTTCTCCCTGAGGGCCGAGGAGGTGGGGGGGAGGGTGAGGAAGCTCCCGGCAGACCAGGGGGAGGGGCGCCCCACCCCGTCCACCGCCCTCACGCGCCAGAAGTACATCCCCTCCTCCAGCCCCTCCGGGACCAGGCTGGTGCCCTCCACCACCCTCCTCACCAGCGGGGAGGAGAGGGAGGGATCGGTCCCCACCTCCACCTCGTACCTCACCCCCGAGAGGTCCCTCACCTCCGACCAGCTCAGCACCGGGGCCCTGGTTCCCACCATCTCACCCTCCGAGGGCGAGAGGAGGACGGGGGAGGGCGGCGGGTAGAGGTCTAGGCCGCAGGAGGCCTGGGCCAGGGAGGGCAGGGGCTCGGCGAGGTTGTCGTTGTCCGTGGCCCGGCTGCAGAACTCGTAGAACCCTTCTCCCTCGGGGGCGGTGAAGCTCCAGCTCCAGGGCTCCTCGCGATCCACCCCGAACTCCCTCCACCCTCCCCACCTCAGGTTGTCGGGGGAGTGCCGGTACCAGAGGGCCACCGAGACCACCCTCCCGTCCCTGTCCTCCGCCACCGCGCTCACGGTGAAGGGGGCCGATGACCTCCAGTAGGGCTCGAGGGGCCGAACGGAGGAGGAGGGGAGGAACAGCGGCAGGGCCTTCACCCCCAGGACGAGGGTGGCGGTGTGCCTCCTCCCCTCCGCGTCCCCTCCGGTCACCAGCAGGGAGTAGGAGCCCTCCGGTGTCCCCCTCCTCACTGCCAGGGTCAGGAGGGAGGTGAAGGGAGGCGTACCGCGGTCCGGCGAGAGGGTGGCCTCCGCCCCCTGGGGCAGGTTCTCCACCCCCAGCTCCACGGTGAGGGAGTAGCCTCCCGAGGGCTGGACCTCCACCCGAACCGTCAGGCTCCCTCCCTCCTGCACCTCCCCCTCCGCCGGGCTCAGGGAGAGGCCGAAGTCGGCGGCCGGCGGGGGCGGTGGGGGTGGCGGGGGAGGCGGTGGGGGCGGGGGCGGTGGGGCCCCGGTCCAGGCCCCTCCGGTCCAGCCCTCCGCCACGAGCCAGCCGGCCTTGGCCCTCACCTGCACCGACCATCCCTCCAGCGCCAGCCACCTAGGCGGGGCCGTGGCCACCGTCCAAGATTCCAGGCCCGCCCAGCCCGCGGAGGTGGGCAGGAGGGTGGCCCAGCCCTCCGCCCTGTGCCAGGAGGCCTCCGTGCGGATCCCGAGGCCCAGACCCTCCAGCTCATGCCAGGCCGCGGATGCCGCGACACCCGCCGTCCAGCCCTCCAGCACCCTCCAGCCGAAGGTGGTCCCCGCCTCTCCCGTCCAGGAGTCCACCTCCCGCCAGACCGCGGGGGAGGAGGGGGAGACCGCCTGCCAGGACTCCAAGGAGATCCAGGCCTCCGTGAGGGTGACCGTGAAGGTCCCCGAACAGTTCTCGTTCCCGGCCCCGTCCACCGCCCTCACGCGCCAGTAGTAGGTCCCGGCGGGCAGGAGGTCCTCGCACGCGTGCTCGTTTTCGACCATGCCGGACCTCAGGTAGGAGTGAGGCGAGGAGAAGGTGGGCTCGTTGTCCACCACCAGCTCGTAGGTCACACCGGAGAGGTCGGAGACCGAGGTCCAGCGGAAGGTCAGACCCACCCTGGACACGGTGGTCCCGTTCTCCGGCTGGAGGAGGGTGGGGGCGGGCGGGGGAACGGGATCGTAGCCGAGGTAGGCGTCGGGCTCGGGGGGCAGGTCCTCGTGGTTGCCCGAGTTGTCCCAGGCCCTGGAGCAGAGGGCGTAATGACCGGACCCGCTTGGGGGCTCGAAGTAGAAGGTGTAAGGCGGGGAGGTGAGGAAGTCGTAGAGGATCCAGGGACCCCAGCTCTGGTTGTCGGAGGAGTACCGGTACCAGAGCTCCACGTTCTCCACGGTGCCGTCGGCGTCGGAGGCGGAGGCCTGGACGGTGACGGGGGAGGTCCTGCGCCAGTAGGGGGAGATGGGGGAGACCTGGGAGACGGGCGGGACGAGGAGGGTGAGGCGGAAGGAGCGTGAGACGTTCTCGTTTCCGGCCCAGTCCCTGGCCACCACCCTCCACCAGTAGCTGTCCTGCGGCAGGACGTTCTCCGCGGTGTGCTCGTTCTCCGTTATTCCTTCCCTCACGTAGACCGGGGAGGAGAAGCCCGGATCCCTGCTCACCTCCAGCCTGCACGTCACCCTGTCGCTCTCGAGGTCCAGGGGGGTGAGCCAGGAGAAGGTGGGCCTCCCGTCCGGCTGCACAAGCAGGGTCCCGTTCTCCGGGCTGACGGGGACGGGCTCGGTGGGAGGAGTGACGTCGTACCCCACCGTGAACTGCCTGATCTCCGACCACGGGGAGAGGAGCTCCCCTGCCCTGGCCCTGACCCTCCAGTAGTAGGTCCCGTTCTCCAGCTCGGAGGTGGTGAACTCGTTCTCGGCCACCAGCGCGTTTTCCAGCGGGGTCCCCAGGTCGGGATCGTTGTCCACCTGCACCCAGTACTCCAGGGCGCCCGGCACCTCCGCCCACCTGAGGGTCGGGGTGTTGTCGTTGAGCCAGGCGTCGTTCTCCGGGCTCAGGAGGACGGGGGGACCCAGCGTCCTGATCCCTCCGATCCAGCCCTCCGCCGCGAGCCAGCCCGCGGCACCCTCAGCCGCACCGCCCCATCCCTCGAGTGGGAGCCAAGAGGGAGGCCCGATCATCCCTCCGGTCCAGCCCTCCAGCTCCCACCAGCCTCCCGGGGTCAAGCAGCACCACGTCCAGCCCTCCGCCTCCCACCACCCGGCCCCGGCGGTGACGGGGAGCTCCCAGCCCTCCAGGGGCCGCCAGACCGCGGGGGCGGAGGCCCCTCCCTCCCAGGTCTCGAGCAGGTTCCAGGACGCCTCTGTTCCCGCCCCTCCCGTCCAGCCCTCGACCGGCCTCCAGGCCGCGTAGGTTCCCACACCGCCCGCCCAGCCCTCGAGGGATCCCCACTCCGCGGCGGTGAGGATCGCGGCCTGCCATCCCTCGGCGAGGCACCAGGAGGCGGTGAAGGTGAGGGTGACCTGCCAGGCCTCCGCCTGCCTCCACCCGGTAACCGTGGCCACCGTGCCCTCCCAGCCCTCAACCGGTTCCCATGCGGCAGCCGCTGCAATTCCACCCGTCCATGACTCCGTCTCCCTCCACTCCGCCGGGGCCGTCACAGCAACCTGCCATCCCTCCAACCGCCGCCACTCCACCACGGTCCCGAGCGAGGCCTGCCAGGCCTCGGCGGCCCGCCAGGCGACATGGGTGCCCACTCCCGCCTGCCATTCTTCGACCTGCCGCCAGCCGACCGGGGAACTGACGGTGGCCGTCCAGGCCTCGGCGAGCACCCACTCTGCCGGGGCCGCCACGCCGGCCTGCCATTCTTCGACCTGCCGCCAGGAAGCGGCCGTCGCGATCCCGGCCGTCCAGCCCTCGACGAGCTGCCACGCCGCGGCCGTGGATGTCAGGGCCTGCCACGCCTCGGAGAGCCTCCATTCGACACCCGCGCCGGAGGTGGCCTCCCAGCCCTCGACCACAAGCCACAGGGCCTGGGAGGAGATCCCCTCCGACCACTCCTCCAGCCCCAGCCAGCAGGCCACCGTTCCCGCCCCCGCCTCCCATCCCTCCAGGGCCGACCATCCAGCCCTGGCCTGAAGGGTCCCCACCCAGCCCTCCATTACCTCCCATCCCGCGGCCGCACCCACGGTTCCCGTCCAAGAGTCAAGGAACTGCCACACCCCAGGTGCCTGAACCTCCCCGCCCCATCCCTCGAGTCCTATCCAGCAGGAGGGGGCCTGAACGGTTCCCGCCCAGCCCTCCAGGATCCACCACGAGGCCTGGGTCCCCACCGCTCCGGACCATCCCTCCATCTCGGACCAGCCCGCTGGAGACGACACCTCACCCGTCCAGACCTCGAGAGCCGACCACTCAGCTGTGGCCCGGGCGCTTCCGGTCCAGGCCTCAAGCGTCCACCAGCATGCCGACCCCTGAATCGCACCCGTCCAAGAATCGAGGACCAGCCATTCTGCGGGGGCCTGAATCTCCCCCATCCATCCCTCGAGTCCCTGCCAGACGGCGGGGGCCTGAAGGGTTCCCGTCCAGCCCTCAACCACCTCCCAAACCGCAGCGGCGGTGACCTGATCCGCGAAGGAATCCAGCTGGCACCACTCCGCCGACACCCCCACCTGCGTCGACCAGGGCTCGAGCACCTGCCAGACGGCGGGGGCCTCGGCGGTCACCCCCATCGAATCCAGCGGGTGCCAGGAGACCGGAGTTCCCAGCTCCACCGCCCAGGATTCCACCGCCGACCAGAACGCGGCCGCCCGGAGCTGGGCCACGGCCGAGTCCAGGGCCCTCCAGTCCGCGGGCCCGCTCAGCTCTCCCCCCCACTCCTCCAGCCCCAGCCAGAGGGCCCCGGTCTGGAGGGGGCCCGCGAGGGAATCGAGGGACCACCAGCAGGGCGCCGTGGACGGGACGACCGCCGTCCAGGAATCGAGCGTGGACCAGAGGGACGGGAGGATCCCCACGGTCCCCTCCCAGGCCTCCAGCTCCGTCCAGCTCGAGGGAGCTGAGACCTCCTCCACCCAGGTCTCCAAGCCTAACCAGAAGGACGGGGATGACAATACCCCCGCCATGGATTCCAGCGACTGCCATGCCGCGGGAGCCCGGCCGGCCGTGATCCAGCCCTCCACCTGCTGCCATCCCGCCGCGGTTCCCGCTCCGGCCGTCCAGGATTCGAACATCCCCCAGGAGGCGGGGAATGGAAGCTGGGCCTCCCAGGCTTCCAGGGTCTGCCAGGCCGCGGAGGGAGCTACCAGGGCGGTCCAGGATTCCGCCTGCTGCCACACGGCCGGGGCCCGGAGCCCCGCCTCTCTGGAGTCGAGTTCCCTCCAGACCGGGAGGGTACAAGAGACGGCGGACCAGCCCTCCACCGGCGTCCAGCAACCCGGGGACCCGAGCTCCGCCGTCAGGGACTGGAGGAGTGACCAGACCGCGAGCGCTCCGGGCTGGGCGGTGAGGGACTCCAGAGACCGCCATGAGGCAAACGCCCCGAGCCCCGCCGTCCACCCCTCCAGCTCATGCCATCCAGGCCTCACCAAGAACCACCTGGTTCCCGTCCAGGAACCGAGGTTTCCGGCGTTGTCCTTGGCCCTGACCCTCCAGTACCAGACCGTCTCGTCGAGGGGACCTGGGGTCCATGAGTTGTCCGTGATCCAGCCGGACTCTATCAGAGCGACCGTGAAGTCATCCGTTTGTGCGACTTGGACGAAGTAAAGGACGGGCAGGGAGTTCTCTGGGACGCTGGCCCAGCTCAGGGTCGGGACCTTCTCCACCGAGGCACCGTTCTCCGGTGCGAGGAGGGTTGGGGCGGAGGGCGGGAGGGTGTCTACCCTGAAGCTCCAGGCACCCGAGAAGGAACCGGTGTTTCCGGCATTGTCCTTTGCAGCAACCCTCCAGTAGTATAGGTTGTCTTCAAGTGCCGGGGTGGCCTCCCAGAAGTTGTCGGATACCCAGACGTCCCTCACGATGGTTCCAGGCAGGAAGGAGGAACTGGTGGAGATCTGGACGCGGTAAGTGAGTGGCAGGGAGTTCTCGGGTGGGGCCTGCCAAGTCAGGAGCGGGGTGTTGTCGTTCGTGTTCTCGCCGGGGACGGGGGAGACGAGGATTGGCGGGACAGGCGGGATGGTGTCAACCCTGAACCTCCAGACCTGTGACCAGGCTGAGCTTGCACCCGTCCTCCACTGCCTAACCCTCCAGCAGTAGAGGTTGTCGGGCAGGCCCGAGGTCGGGGTGTAAGAGGTCGAGGTGACCGTGACCCAGACTTCTGGTGAGCTGAAGTCTGCATCGTTGTCCACCTGGAGCTCGAAGTTGTCGGCTGGGGCGGAGTTCTCCCAAGAGAAGGTCGGGGTGTTGTCGTTGGTGTTCTCCAGGTCTTGCGGGGTCAGGAGAGTTGGGACAGGGATGGGGGCTGAGAGGGTTGCCGAGAGGTTCTCTGCCTGAACCCATGCGGCTACCGAAACGACTTGGCCTGACCAGAACTCAATCGGTCTCCAGCCTATTGGAGTCGCTACGGATACGGACCAAGATTCGAGCTGTCGCCAAAATGCGGGTGCTCCCACCGCTCCATCCCATTCCTCGGCGACTGTCCAACCAGCTGATCCGGCCAGCACTCCAGCCCAAGATTCAACCAGTTGCCATCCCGCGGTTGTGCCAGCCACCGCCTGCAGGGCCTCAATCTGCCTCCATTCTGCAAGAGTCGCTATGGTACCCTGCCGGCTCTCCAAGAAGAACCATTCGGCAGAGGCAGAAGTGGTTCCAGCCCAAGATTCAATTACCTGCCAGGCTGCAGGAGCCCCCACCATCTCGCCCCAGCTTTCGACCTGTAGCCACGAGGCTGGTACTCGGATGGTTCCAGCCCATGATTCGATGGTGAGCCAAGAGGCAAGCGTCTGGACGGCTCCGGCCCAAGACTCAACAGCCTGCCAGAAGGGAACAGTCTGGAGGGTTCCAGCCCAGTTCTCGATACTTAACCAGGATGCAGGTGCCTGGGCATTTGCCGCCCATCCCTCGACTGGAACCCATCCTACAACCGCGGAACCTGTCCCAGTCCAAGACTCAACCGGCGACCAGAGAGCGGGAGCTTGGACCGCTCCCATCCAGGGCTCGAGACAGAACCACTCCGCGGGTGCTGCAATCGTCCCGGTGCATGATTCGACGGCCCTCCATTCCGCTGCACCCAGAACACTTCCGACCCACGAGTCAGTCACCATCCAGTTCGCCCGAGCTTGAACGCTACCTGTATAGGAGTCAATCGCCTGCCAACCTGCCGGCACTTGTAGGGTCCCGGTCCAAGATTCAATATCTGACCAGCTTGCTAGAGTTTTGACCATTCCAGCCCACTCTTCAACCGTTATCCATTCCGCGGGCGAGCGGAGCGTCCCGCTCCATCCCTCGAGGGCCTGCCAGCCTGCTGGTGCGGCAATTGTCCCTGTCCAAGAATCTATAGCTGACCATCTAGCAAGTGAGCGGATTGCCTCTGTCCATCCCTCAACGGGGCACCAGAAAGCGATGCTCTGGACTGCCGCACCCCATCCCTCAAGGGCAGACCAGGAGGCAAGGGTTCGAATCGTGCTGGTCCAAGAATCCGCTACCAGCCATCCAGCAGTTGGCGCACACGTGCCGGCCCAACCCTCGACCGTCCTCCATCCCGCCAAGGTCCCGAGGTTTCCGGTCCATCCCTCTATAATAGACCATCCCGCCGATGCGAAAACGGTCCCCGTCCAAGACTCAACATCCCTCCAAATGCCCACCGTTCCCGCCGTTCCTGTCCACTCTTCAATCTTCGACCAGCCGGCTGGACCTGTCGCAGACCCGCTCCAGGATTCGAGGGCTCTCCATCCTGGGCTAACAAGGAACCACCTGGTTCCCGTCCAGGAACCGAGGTTTCCGGCGTTGTCCTTGGCCCTGACCCTCCAGTACCAGACCGTCTCGTCGAGGGGACCTGGGGTCCATGAGTTGTCCGTGATCCAGCCGGACTCTATCAGAGCGACCGTGAAGTCATCCGTTTGTGCGACTTGGACGAAGTAAAGGACGGGCAGGGAGTTCTCTGGGACGCTGGCCCAGCTCAGGGTCGGGACCTTCTCCACCGAGGCACCGTTCTCCGGTGCGAGGAGGGTTGGGGCGGAGGGCGGGAGGGTGTCTACCCTGAAGCTCCAGGCACCCGAGAAGGAACCGGTGTTTCCGGCATTGTCCTTTGCAGCAACCCTCCAGTAGTATAGGTTGTCTTCAAGTGCCGGGGTGGCCTCCCAGAAGTTGTCGGATACCCAGACGTCCCTCACGATGGTTCCAGGCAGGAAGGAGGAACTGGTGGAGATCTGGACGCGGTAAGTGAGTGGCAGGGAGTTCTCGGGTGGGGCCTGCCAAGTCAGGAGCGGGGTGTTGTCGTTCGTGTTCTCGCCGGGGACGGGGGAGACGAGGATTGGCGGGACAGGCGGGATGGTGTCAACCCTGAACCTCCAGACCTGTGACCAGGCTGAGCTTGCACCCGTCCTCCACTGCCTAACCCTCCAGCAGTAGAGGTTGTCGGGCAGGCCCGAGGTCGGGGTGTAAGAGGTCGAGGTGACCGTGACCCAGACTTCTGGTGAGCTGAAGTCTGCATCGTTGTCCACCTGGAGCTCGAAGTTGTCGGCTGGGGCGGAGTTCTCCCAAGAGAAGGTCGGGGTGTTGTCGTTGGTGTTCTCCAGGTCTTGCGGGGTCAGGAGAGTTGGGACAGGGATGGGGGCTGAGAGGGTTGCCGAGAGGTTCTCTGCCTGAACCCATGCGGCTACCGAAACGACTTGGCCTGACCAGAACTCAATCGGTCTCCAGCCTATTGGAGTCGCTACGGATACGGACCAAGATTCGAGCTGTCGCCAAAATGCGGGTGCTCCCACCGCTCCATCCCATTCCTCGGCGACTGTCCAACCAGCTGATCCGGCCAGCACTCCAGCCCAAGATTCAACCAGTTGCCATCCCGCGGTTGTGCCAGCCACCGCCTGCAGGGCCTCAATCTGCCTCCATTCTGCAAGAGTCGCTATGGTACCCTGCCGGCTCTCCAAGAAGAACCATTCGGCAGAGGCAGAAGTGGTTCCAGCCCAAGATTCAATTACCTGCCAGGCTGCAGGAGCCCCCACCATCTCGCCCCAGCTTTCGACCTGTAGCCACGAGGCTGGTACTCGGATGGTTCCAGCCCATGATTCGATGGTGAGCCAAGAGGCAAGCGTCTGGACGGCTCCGGCCCAAGACTCAACAGCCTGCCATCCTGCAGGTACCTGAATCGTTCCAACCCATTCCTCAACCGCCGACCAAGTGGCAGCTGTCTGGATACCTGCGGTCCATGAGTCTATCGTCTGCCAGCTTGAGGGTGCGGCAGTTGTTCCTATCCAAGAGTCCAGCGTCGACCAACTGGCGGGCGAACTCACTGTCCCTGCCCATCCCTCAACCGTCTGCCAGCCTGCGGGTGCGGCAGTTGTTCCAGCCCACCAATCTGTAGCTGACCACACAGCCGGTGAGGAGACCGCCCCTGCCCATCCCTCGAGGGTCTGCCAGCCTGCAGGTGCGCTGACAGTTCCGTTCACTGTTTCAAGGATTCTCCAGCCGGCGGGCACCTGAACCACCGCACTCCAGTCCTCAAGAATCACCCATTCGACGACCGTCCCCACCGTCCCTACCCAAGCTTCAACCGACTGCCACCCCACCAGCGTGCCCACCGCTGCTTGGAGGGACTCGACCTGCCTCCATTCGGCCAGGGTCCCGGTAGCACCTTGCCAGCTCTCCAAGAAGGACCACCCGGCCGCAGCTTTGGTTGTTCCAGACCACGACTCAACCAGTTGCCAGCCGGCTGGGGTCCCTACCTCTCCGCTCCAGCCCTCAACCTGTAGCCAGGAGGCCTGAGCCTGAGTAGTTCCGATCCATCCTTCGAGAGCGAGCCACGAGGCTGGGGAGCATGCAGACCCTACCCACCCTTCCATGAGCGACCACTGGGTGGCGGACTGAACCGTTCCCGTCCAACCTTCAAGGACCTGCCAAGTTGCAGGCCCTCTGGCACCCCCTGTCCAAGAGTCGAGGGTGACCCATCCCGCGGGTGCTTGAACCGTCCCCGACCAGACCTCAACCGTCTGCCAATAAGCCCATGTCTGAAGTGTTCCAGAACACTGTTCAATTGCCCACCAAACGGAGGGTGCCCCAATTGCACCCTGCCATCCCTCAACGATCAGCCACTGGGCGGGGCTCCTCAAGGAGCAGGTCCAAGCCTCATCTATCAGCCACGAAGCGACGGTCTGGAGGTTCCCCGCCCACCCCTCGATTCCCAACCAGTAAGCCCTAGCCCGAGCCGAGCCCGTCCAAGAATCTACCCCAACCCAGAGGGCGGGAGCCTGGAGGGTCCCGCTCCACCCCTCAACCTCCTGCCAAGATGCTTGGGCTTGGAGTGTCTCGACCCAGGTTTCAAGGGCAGACCAGCTGGCGGTCGCCTGAAGCACCGCCTCCCAGTCCTCAACCATCTGCCAGTTTGCAATCGCGCTAACGGTTCCCGACCACTCCTCAACAGTCCACCATCCAGCTGGTGCCTGGATTGCGCCGGTAAAGGATTCAACCTGCATCCAAACGACCATCGTCCGGGCCGTCCCGCTCCATTCCCCAACCAAGCACCAGCCGGCCCCACCCGCCAATTGTCCTGACCATCCCTCAACTTCCCTCCACTGGGTTACCGTTGAGGTCGCTCCGCTCCAGCTGTCCGCGGTTCTCCAAAGCGATGGAGCCGAAGAGGTGCAAGTCCATCCTTCAACCTCAGCCCATCCAGCCAAGACCCCCACGGTTCCTGACCAGACTTCCAGCCCAGCCCAGCCAACCGGTGCAGTGATGGAGGCAGACCACCCTTCTAGCTGCATCCAGCCCGGAACGCTCCCAACCGAGCAAGACCATGCCTCGATCTCCGACCACTGGATGGTGGGGCTGACACCGCCACTCAAGCTTTCCAGCATGGACCAGGCCTGAACCGTCGAAGCCCCGCCCGTCCAGGATTCAAGCGTCCTCCAAACGGCAACCAAGGTGAAGGTCCAAGTGTTCTCGGAGCAGTTCTCCCCGTAAGCGTTGGCCGCCCAGACTCTCCAGTAGTACGTTCCATAATCCAAGTTTTCGGTGGTGTGCCAGTTGTCATCCGGTGGAATTCTCCAGACGTTTTCCTCTGGGCTGGAGAAGTCTGGGTTGTTGTCTATCTCAATCCTGTGGTTGTCCGCATTCGCCCCCCTGATCCAGGTGAAGGTGACCGGGAGAATCACCGTTGCGTTGTTTTCCGGCGAGACGAGAACCGGCGAGGTTGGAGGAGCTGTCACCACCTGGAATACCCAGACCACCGAGCAGCTTGCGCCGAACCTGTTGATGGCCCAGACCCTCCAGTAGTAGTTGTCCACCGCATATCCAGGCGCCGGCTTGGTCCAGTTGGTGGTATTGTTGTCGAAGGTTAGGTTGTCCACCGGGCTTGAGAAGTCGCTGTCGTTGTCGACCTCGAGCCTGAAGTTCTCCAGCGGGGAGGTGGCCTGCCACTGGAAGGTTGGGGTTGGGCTTGTGGTGGTGTTGTTCTCCGGCAACACAGGGTTCGGCGGCGAGGGCGCGCAACCCACGGTTCCTGTCCATCTCTCCACGGCTATCCAATAGGCTGGTCCCAAAACCGCACCGCTCCAGCCCTCTACACGTATCCAGCCCGCTTGCCCCCATGCTCCACATGTCCAGCTTTCGACTGATGCCCAAACGGCTGGGGATGAGGCAGACCCCGTCCAACCCTCCTCCAGCCGCCACTCCGCCACACCATAGACAGTGCAGGCCCATGCATCCACCACCATCCAGTTCGCCAGTGTGCCGGTGCCGCCGGACCACCCCTCAAGGGCCACCCACGAGGCCAAACTCGCCGCGCCGCCAGTCCACCCCTCCATAAACTGCCAGGTCGCTGCTCCCTCCACGGCAGCAGCACAGCTCTCGATCTGACTCCAGTAAGCTGGGGCCTGCAGGGTGCCGGTCCAGCCCTCGAGCTGCATCCAACCCGCCGCCGTCCCAATCGTCCCGGTACAGCTTTCAAGGCTCAGCCAGGAGACGGAGACCTGAAGCGCCCCCGCCCATCCCTCAACCTGCGACCAGCCCGCCGGCCCGCCAATCCACCCACTCCACCCTTCGACCTCAAGCCAGCTACTGGGGGAGCGGACGGTTTCGCTCCAAGAATCTATTGGAGACCAGAGGGCCGAGGCTTGGGCGGATCCCGTGAGTGATTCGATTTGAATCCAGCCAGAAACCGTCCCAGCAGCCCCGGCCCAGCCCTCGATACCTTGCCAGCTTGCCTCAGCTTGGACGGACCCGCTCCAAGAATCGATAGGCAACCATCCAACCTGTGTCCCTAGGGTTCCCGCCCATCCCTCTACGGCAGACCAGCCAACCATTGTCTGAATCGCCCCGCCCCAGCCCTCGAGGGTTGCCCATGAGACCCCCGCTTGAACCGATCCGCTCCAGTCCTCTATTGCCAACCATCCCGCCCGTGTCTGAACCTCCCCCGCCCAGCTCTCTATCTCCTGCCACAGGGTTAGGGTTGCAACGCTGCAACTCAACGCATCCACTGACTGCCAGAAAGCCCCAGCCTGAACGACACCGGCCCAATCCTCTATTGCCGACCACTGAGCGACGAAGCTGACGGTCTCACTCCAGCCCTCCAAAGTTGACCATACCGCCGCGGTCCCGATGCCTCCTGCCCACCCCTCAAGGACCGACCAGGCTACAAGTGTTTGGATTTCGCCACCACAGGAATCGAGCGTGAGCCATCCTGCGGGCGCCTCGACCGCCTCACCCCATTCCTCGATCAGCATCCATCCAGCAGTTGACCTCCCTGTCTCCGTCCAGGATTCCACGGTTGACCAGACCAGTGGAGTAGAGGAAGAGGTACAGCTCCAGCATTCCAAGACTGACCAGAGCGTGATGGAGGATGTTATACCAGTCCAAGATTCTAGGGTTGCCCAGAATGCGGGTGTGTAGACACTACCTGTCCATTGATCCACTGCAGCCCACTGAGGCGTACTGGTGAGAACAGCCGACCAACTCTCTAACCAGTGCCATCCCGCCTGTGCCTGAACAACACACGTCCAGGAATCTGCTGCCTGCCATCCGGCCAGGGAGGAAAGGGTTCCTGTCCAAGAATCGGTAATCCGCCATTCCACTGACGTTCCAACTGCGCAGCTCCAGCCTTCAATGGTTAACCAAGAAGCAAACGTCTGGATGCCTCCAGTACACAATTCGACCTCCACCCATCCGGCGCTCGTACCAACCGTCCCGCTCAACCCGTCAACCGAGACCCATCCAGCAATTGTGCCAATCGTTCCCGCCCAAGAATCCAACGATTGCCACCCGGCCGTTGCTCCAAGCGTTGCCTGGATGACCTCAAGCTGGCTCCATCCTGCTAGGGTTGAAATGGCACCCTCCCAGCTCTCAAGCGGCTCCCAGCTTACCGGGGCATACACCAAGCCCGAACAGGTGTCGACCTGCGTCCAGTAGACCTGGGAACCCAGCTGCCCAGCTATCGATTCTAACAAATACCATTGGACGATAGTCAACCCCCCACCCGCCCACGAGTCTATAACTTGCCATTGAGACGGGCTGGAGCAGGCACCTTGGAAACTCTCAACCTCGAACCATCTCGCAACCGCTTCCAAGCCCGCCGTCCATCCCTCCAGTGTTATCCATCCTGCGACCCCTGCCACACCTCCAGACCAAGACTCCAACATGCTCCAGCCGGCCGTCGTCTGAAGAGTCCCGGACCAGCTTTCTAGAATCCACCAGTTAGCAGCACCAGCACAGGTTGCCTGCAAGCTCTCAATCGGTATCCAGTTTGCGGTGGTTGACGCACCTGCCTGACAGACCTCAAGTTGGACCCATCCAGCTGCAACCACACAGGTTCCTGTCCAGCTCTCGACTGGTTGCCAAAAAGCAGAGGTTTGGATTCCTTCGCTCCAGCCTTCCATCTGCGACCAAGAAGCAGCGGCTCCGACCGTTCCAGAATAAAATTCGATCGTCAGCCAGTTGGCGGTCGTCCCAATTCCCCCGCTCCAGCCCTCCACCTCCATCCAGCCAGCCAGCGCCTGAACCGTCCCCGCCCAAGAGTCGATCTGCCACCAGGCCGCCGTGGTTGACACAGTTCCCCCCCAGCCGTCTAGGGGGCACCAGCCCGCCAACGTCCCAACCCCTCCCTGCCAACTCTCCACGGCGACCCATCCAGCGCCACCCCATACGGTTCCTGTCCATTGGTCAACCTGTAGCCATGAAACAACCGATCCGAGCGTCCCCGACCATCCCTCAAGGGACTGCCACCCAGTAACCTGGGCGTTGAGGGTTGAACCCCAAGATTCAAGGGTTTGCCAAGAGGCTTGCGACTGGACCACTCCCTCCCAGTTTTCGACCTCCACCCACCCTGCACTCCCCCTGGCCGAGCCCGCACAGGAATCGACCGGCTGCCAAGCTACTACCGTCCCAACCCCCCCGGACCAGCTCTCCAGGCTCCACCAAGTGGGTACCACGTTCAGCAAGAACCAGGCGGAGTTCTCCCCCCAGTTCCCCGTCTTATCCCTGGCCTGAACCCTCCAGTACCATGACCCAGCTGGCAGGAGGAAGGAAAGCGTGTAAACGTTGTCGGTGTTTTCGAAAACGTACTCGGGGCTGGAGAAATCGGAGTTGTTGTCTATCCAGAGCC
>Ga0080004_1123623_pt1 | contig 18382 bp, 18 predicted proteins | sample WasSprMetagenome_FD_69207 | JGI IMG/M metagenome (GOLD analysis project Ga0080004, IMG submission 69207) | Sulfidic aquatic microbial communities from Washburn Spring, Yellowstone National Park, USA - WS (SPADES assembly) (version 2) | ecosystem: Environmental > Aquatic > Thermal springs > Hot...
CCCCGGCCCCCGGGCCCGGAGGCGGCAGGCGGGGCGCTTCTTGATCTCCGGCGGGGTATGTGAAATGTCGAACTTCCGCGGGGAGGGTGGCTCAGTGTGAGCTAGCCGCCCCGAAAGCGCCGCGCGGGGCAAGCGGTCCTGCAGGGGGGTGGCTCAGACAGAGCTATCCTCCGCGCGCCGGGCGTAAGCTCGCGGCGCAAAGCACAAGCTGAAAAACGTCGCATAACTCCGGCGAGCCTCCGGAGCCGGAACCCGCGCCGTTCCTGCGGTTCCGGCTGCGGGTGGCAAAAAATTTGTCCGGTTCTAACGCGGGTGGTCAAATCTTGACCATCCCTCGGAGGGCCGCCGAATCCAGGCGCGGCGCGGCTTTGCGGGCGTCTGTCCCGGCGTCGCATAACGCGAAACTGGTCAAATTTTGACCACGGTGGCCAATTTTTTACCCCCCCTTATAAAGATCATTTTTACGATCGAACGTTTCTTTTCTCCTCAACCCCCGCGAGTGATCCCTATAGCGTATGCTTACCGGTCGACGGGACCTGGTCCCTTGAAGCGACCCCGGCTCGGAACCCCTGTGCCTCCATCACCCGGAAAGTGCCGCGGCAGGAGGGAAACAGAACCTGAACCAGGACCGGGCCAGACGAAGGGCCGAACCGCCCTCCCGGGCAAATTTTCGCCGGCGGCTCAGGGGCGGTGTCAAGGGCGCGCTTCGCGCGTCCCTTCGGGATGGCCCTCCGGGCCACCCTTGACACCGCCACGCCGCCGGCAGGCCAGAAGCCGCGAGGGCGGTTCGGCGGGAGGCCCGGCCCCTTGCCGCCCGGTACCCGCTTGCGCTCCGCGATCTCGCGCGGTATGCTGTTGACAGGTGGTGCACCGTGATCGCACGCGACAGCTGGCCCCCCGAGGCCCGACGGCTGCTGGAGGCGCACGTGCGCGCCCGGGCCGAGCTCCCGGAGCTGCTGACCCGCCTGGCCGAGGCCGGCCGGGAGGCCGAGGCCCTGGCCGCCCTGGTGGCCTGGGGCACGGGGCGGCGGCCGGTCCTGGAGATCTGGGAGGACGCCCGCCGCGCCGCGGCGGCCCTGGAGGAGGCGCGGCGGTGCGGGTAGCGATTTACTGCCGCATCTCCACCGACGAGGACCTCCAGCGCTTCAGCCTCGCCGCCCAGGAGGACGAGCTCCGCCGCCTGGCGGAGCGCCGCGGCTGGGCCGTGGCCGCGGTCTACCGGGACCGCATGTCCGGGGCCAGCGCGGACCGCCCGGGGCTGGCGAAGCTGCGCGACGACATGGCCGCGGGGAAGTTCGAGGCCGTGCTGGTGGTCGACCAGGACCGGCTGTCGCGGCTGGACCCCGTCGACTGGGAGCTGCTCAAGCGCGAGTTCCGCGAGGCCGGCGTCCGGGTGATCACCCCGGCGCAGGAAATTGACTTCGGCGACGAGGACGCGGAGCTCGTCAGCGACGTGTTCAACGTCTTCGCCCGCCACCAGCGCCGGAAGCTGAAGAAGGCCATGCTGCGCGGCATGGCCGAGAGCGCCGCGCGCGGCAACTGGCCGTCCTCGCAGCCGCCCGACGGGTACCGGATCGAGGTGGTGCGCGGCAGGCGCACCCTGGCGCCGGACCCGGAGCGCGCCCCGGTCATCCGGCGGATCTTCGAGCTTTACGCCTCGGGCCTGGGGGTGCACCGCATCGGCCGCGCCCTGGAGGCCGAGGGCCTGCTGCCCCCCGGCGGCGGGAGCTGGCGGCCCGCGAACCTGGTGCGGATCCTGCGCAACCCCGCCTACCTGGGCGTTCTGGAGGCTGAGATCGGGGGCCGGAAGGTGCGCGTGGAAAACGCCTGGGAGCCCCTGGTCGACCCCTCCCTCGCGGCCCTCTGCCGCGGCATCCTGGAGGAGCGCTCCCGCGGCCACCGCTTCCACCGCGCGGCCCAGGAGAGCACGCTGGCCAACGGGCTGCTGGTGTGCGGCGAGTGCGGCTTGCCGCTGCACGTCCGGGCCAGCCACACGGTGAAGGCCGGCCGGAGGTACTCGTACTACTACTACGCGCACAGGCAGGCGGAGCGGGGGAAGCGGATCGGCTGCCGCTGCCGCCACCGGGGGGACGTCCTGGACCGGCGCATCCTGGAGGCCCTGAAGCGCCTGGGGGAGAGCCCGGAGGCCGCCCGGGCCCTGATCTTCGCGCGCAGCTCGGACGCGGAGCGGGCGGAGCTGGAGGCCGCCCTGCGGAGGATCGAGCGCGAGGCGGAGGCCCTGCGGGCGAGGCGGAAGCGCCTGGCGCGGCTGTACCTGGACGGCGACGTGGACCGCGAGTTCTACCTGGAGCAGAGGAGGGCCCTGGAAGCGGCCCTGGCCCGCTGCGGCCGGGAGGCCGAGGCCGCCCGCGGCCGGCTGGAGGTCCTGGCCGGGGAGAGGGTGGATCTGGATCTCGTGGTGGAGTACTTCGCGGCCCTGCGGCGCCTGGACGCCGAAATGTCCTTCCGGGAGCTGCGGGCCGTGGTCGGAGCGGTGTTTCCGGAGATCCGCGTGGACGCGAAGGGCGCGATGGTGATCACGGCGCGGGTGCCGCTCTTCCGCGGGAGGGGCGGCATTCAGTCCCATTCTCTCCGCAGGCGACCCGATGAAAAGGGAACTGAAATAGTTGCGCCAGGCGCTCAATGTGGCCTTGTGCCCAGTTGCACCACCAGACCCGATGAAAAGGGAACTGAAATATCAACACTCAATTCATCTAGATAAATCCATCTATCGCGCCGTTGCACCACCAGACCCGATGAAAAGGGAACTGAAAGTGCGTCTCGACGAGCATCCTTAGCATGCTTGCGAAGTTGCACCACCAGACCCGATGAAAAGGGAACTGAAAGGCGCCTGATGCCACCGGGCTATGCCCGGGTAGGCCGTTGCACCACCAGACCCGATGAAAAGGGAACTGAAAGTGAAAAGAATGATGAACTTTTCGCGGCCGCCAATTTGGTTGCACCACCAGACCCGATGAAAAGGGAACTGAAAGGAACGTACGGGTCCGGCCCGGCGGGGAAGGCGAAGAGTTGCACCACCAGACCCGATGAAAAGGGAACTGTAAGCGGGGCTGGACCCGCTGCTGGCCGAGGTCCGCCTGGCGGTTGCACCACCAGACCCGATAAAAAGGGGACTGAAAGCGGCCTGGAGCCCGTGCCGTGGGGCGACACCTGGTTGTTGCACCACCAGACCCGATAAAAAGGGGACTGAAAGTCCCGCCAGAATTCCCACGGCACCAGGGAGAGCCGCGGTTGCACCACCAGACCCGATAAAAAGGGGACTGAAAGTGGACGGGCAGGTCGCTGGTCACCGTCCGGGGCGCGGTTGCACCACCAGACCCGATAAAAAGGGGACTGAAAGGCGGGATAACAGCCTGCCGCACCTGCACCAGTTCGGTGGTTGCACCACCAGACCCGATAAAAAGGGGACTGAAAGATTTATGTACTATCTCTGTATTTTTGTGTTCACACAAAGTTGCACCACCAGACCCGATAAAAAGGGGACTGAAAGCCCTCTGCTCCCCAATCACTTCCTTCAATTCCTCTATGTTGCACCACCAGACCCGATAAAAAGGGGACTGAAAGGCACAACGTCCTGCGGGCGCTCCTTTCACGTCCCGACTGTTGCACCACCAGACCCGATAAAAAGGGGACTGAAAGCACAACAGCACGAACTTCGGCCAATCTCCGGCCTACGTTGCACCACCAGACCCGACGAAAAGGGGACTGAAAGTCCTGTCCATGGAACCTGTATGCACGCGGTAGTGGAGTGCGCGGCCTCCTACCTGTCACGACGGGCTCGCTCGTACGTTCTGGGCGTCAAGCAGGGCCGCCTGCCTCTGCTGGAAGGGGGCGACCATGGCATGGGTCATATCCTGCGCCGCATCCTGGGGCTGCGATAGCGCCACGGATAAAAGGGGGATGGAGACCGAAGTTCGGTGACCCAAAGCGGCTCTGAGTGGACTAGGGGATGCCTACCCCTGGCAGGGTTTTCTTATCCAAATACTGGTTCATTTTGGTGCTGCCTTCAGAACAGGACCTGGTAGAAAAACCGCCTACTAACAGTTGACTCGCTCCGCCACGGGGTGAGGTTGCGTTGGGGACGCGGGACGTGGTATAATGAATATTGCCATGGGACCGGCGGGGAGTCCGGGGGGCACGGAGTCCGAGCACGTGCCGTTCATGCTCGAGGCCCTGGCCGAGGCGCGGCGGGCCGCGGAACTGGGCGAGGTGCCCGTGGGCGCGGTGGTGGTGGTGGGCGGCGAGATTGTGGCGCGGGCCCACAACCTGCGTGAGAGCCTGCGCGACGCCAGCGCCCACGCGGAGCTGCTGGCCATGAGGGAGGCGGCGCGGAGGCTCGGAGACTGGCGCCTGAATGCGGCCACCGTGTACGTCACCGTGGAGCCCTGTCCCATGTGTGCCGGAGCTTTGGTCCAGTTCAGGGTGGGTCGCCTGGTGTACGGGGCCAGGGATCCCAAGGCCGGGGCCGTGGATTCCCTGCTCGACCTGGTACGCGACCCGCGCTTCAACCACCGGGTCCAGGTGGTGGGGGGCGTGCTGGAGGGGGAATGCGCGGCGGTCCTGCAAGAGTTTTTCGGTGCCCTGCGTAAGGCGCGGAGAGATGGCCGAGTGGTTGAAGGCGCTCGACTCGAAATCGAGTAGGCAGGCCAAAACCTGCCTCGTGGGTTCGAATCCCACTCTCTCCGCCAGACCAGGCCAATAGGCGTAGCTGCAATACCATACAGAGTAAAGAATGGTCAACCGCGCATGCCAAGCGTGGAGAGGTGGCTGAGTGGACGAAGGCGCTCGCCTGGAGAGCGAGTAGACGGGTCAAAGCCTGTCTCGTGGGTTCGAATCCCACCCTCTCCGCCACAGGCGGCCGTGCTAGACGGGGAGGTAGCGGTGCCCTGTACCTGCAACCCGCTGTAGCAGGGTCGAACTCCTGCCCGAGGGTTGGGCCTGTGAGGTCCGGTTCCCGGCGGTCACGAGGAGGGTCGGGTCCTGCGCGGCGGAGCGTCCCGAACCGTGTCAGGTCCTGACGGAAGCAGCACTAAGGGAATGTCTCCGGGTGCCGCAGGGTGGCCCGGCCGGAGTTGAGCCGGCGGGGATACCGCTTGGAGGCCATAATTCGAAGGCGGGTGCACGGCCGTTTATTATTTTCGCCGTTGCCAGGCCCCGGCTGCCGGGGTCTTTTTTGTTGGGGTGGTTCTCGATGGAGCCTTATACGGCCCTTTACCGGCGCTGGCGCCCGCAAACCTTCACCGAGATCTGCGGCCAGGAGCACGTCACGCGCACGCTCCGGAATGCCCTAGCGGCCGGTCGCCTGACCCACGCCTACCTTTTCTGCGGGCCGCGCGGTACCGGCAAGACCAGTACGGCCCGCGTGCTGGCCAAGGCCCTCAACTGTGCCCGGGGACCGACGCCCGACCCGTGCAACGAGTGCGCCAGTTGCCGGGGGATTACGGCTGGGAACTCACCTGACGTTCTGGAAATCGACGCCGCTTCCCACCGGGGCATCGACGAGATCCGTGAGCTCCGGGAACGGATCAAGTACGCTCCCGTCGCGGGGTCTTACCGGGTCTACATCGTGGACGAAGTACACATGCTGACTACCGAGGCCTTCAACGCCCTCCTGAAAACCCTCGAGGAACCCCCCCCGCACGTGGTTTTCATACTGGCCACCACCGAACCCCACAAGGTACCGCCGACCATCGTTTCGCGCTGCCAGCGTTTCGATTTCCACCGCCTGGCGCCGGGCGATGTGGCGGCGCGCCTGGGGGAGGTAGCCACCAGCCAGGGCCTGGCGGTGGAGGAGGAGGCCCTCCAACTGATGGCCGCCGCGGCCGAGGGGAGCATGCGCGACGGGCTGGGCCTGCTCGACCAGGTGGCCACCTGGTGCGAGGGAGGGGTAGTCACGGCCGAGGCCGCACGGGAATTTCTGGGCGCTGCGCCGCGCACGCTACTGGAAGAACTCGTGGCCGGGCTGGCCGCCGGGGACGGGGCGCGGGCCCTGGAACTGGTGGGGCGGATGGCGGCCTGCGGCTACGACCCGCGCCTGCTCGCCAGGCAGATCACGGACCTTTTGCGGGAACGCCTGTTCACTTCGCTGGTCGGCGGGGGCGAGCGGGCCGAGCAGGCGCGGCTGGTGAGGATGGCGGAGTTGTTTGCCGCGGCGGGGCGCGAGATGCGCACCTACGAGGACCCCTATATTTTACTGGAGCTGACGGTGGCCAGAGCCGTGCTGGAGGACTCGCGGCTCGACGAACTGGAGCGCAGGGTGGCGGCCCTGGAGCGGCGCCTGCAGGCGCCTGCCGAGGGCGTACGGGAGGCGGCGTCCGGGGCGCGGGATCTGGCCCGGGTGCAGGCGGCGTGGAAAAAGGTCCTGGAGCAGATCCGGCGGACGCGCATTTCGGTTTATGCCTGCCTCAGAGAGGCCCGCCCCGTGGCGGTGTCGGACGGCCGGCTGGTCCTGCAGTTCCGTGCGGGCTACCTTTTTCACCGGGACAACGTGGAGGAAAATAAGGCCGTGGTGAGCGCGGCCCTGGGCAAGGTACTGGGCGGAGCGTGGGAGGTGGTCTGCACCCTCGAAGGCGAGCATGCCCGGGAGGCTTCCCCTGCGGAGGTCCGGGAGGCTGCGCACCCGGTGGTGGAGGAGGCGGTACGACTGTTCGGCGAAGAACTTGTGGAGGTAGAAGGGGAAGAGGGGGCGGAGCACGATGAAGGGTTACCCCGGTAAAATGCTCAAGCAGGTGCAGAAGGTTCAGGCCGAGATGGCGAAACTTCAGGAGGAACTGGTCCGGCGTACGGTGGAGGCCACCGCCGGGGGCGGCGCGGTGCGGGTGGTGGCAAACGGGCAGCAGATGCTGGTGGCGGTGGAGATTCAGCCCGAGGTTCTGGAGATGGGTGACGTGGAAATGCTGCAGGACCTGATCCTTGCCGCGGCCAATGAGGCGCTGCGTAAGAGTCAGGAAATGGTGGCCTCGGAGATGAAGAAGCTGGCCGGCGGCCTGCCCCTGCCCGGGTTCTGACCGGGGTGAGGGGAAATGCTCGGATTCGCGGGGCCGGTGGCGCGCCTGGCCGAAGAACTGGGTAAGCTTCCGGGCATCGGGCCCAAGACGGCGCAGCGCCTGGCCTTTTACCTGCTCAAGGCCGATCCCGCGGTGGTGCAGAACCTGGCCCGGGTGTTGCTCGAGACCAGGGAGGCCATCCGTTACTGCAGCCGGTGCTGCAATTTCACAGACACGGATCCTTGTTCTCTGTGTCGCGACCCCCAGCGCGATCACACCATCTTGTGCGTGGTGGAGGACCCCCGGGACGTGGCGGCTCTCGAGAAGGCCGGCAGCTTTCGGGGTCTCTACCACGTGCTCCACGGCACCATTTCGCCCCTGGAGGGCCGCGGGCCGGAGGACCTGACCGTGCGGGCCTTACTGGCACGGCTGGAGAAGGGGGAGGTGCGCGAGGTGATTCTGGCCACCGGTGCCGACGTGGAGGGGGATGCCACGGCCCTTTATCTCGCCCGCCTCATCAAGCCCCTGGGTCTGAAGGTGACCCGGCTGGCCCACGGCCTGCCGGTGGGGGCGGACCTGGAGTACGCCGACGGGCTGACCCTCTCCCGCGCCCTGGAGGGCCGGCAGGAGGTCTGAAGCCGGCGGTCGCCGGCCTGCCGGCCGCCATTCATAAGGGACCATCCTGGCCCGTATACATGGGACACGGGGGAGGTGGTCCCGTGGAAGGCAAGACGTGGGTCCTGGTGGTTTTGGGGTTGGTGGGGCTCTACCTGGCCGCAGGTCTGGTTTTGCGGCCCCTGCGCTGGTTGCTCAAATTGCTCGTCGTGGCCGCGGTTGGTCTGGGGTTGTTGGTCACGGCCAACCTCCTGGGCGCGCCGCTGGGATGGCACGTGGCCGTGAATCCCGTCACGGTGCTGACGGCCGGGGTGCTGAACGTGCCGGGGGTGGTCATGCTGTTATTACTGGGGCAAATTCTCTGAACCCTTTTCTTTACCTGCGTCGACGGGAGTGTTATAATGTTGGTAGATGCGCCGGCTTGGACGGCGCCCTCCGGGGGCCGCCGGAAGGGCCGGTGGGCCGCGTTATCGCCGGTCTCGGGGGCTCCCCTCCGGGGTGGTTAGGTGGTAAGGACCGGCCTGGTGGTTGTTTATTCGCCACTGGCCGGTTTTTCATTACGAACGAGGGACAAAGAGGGCATGTGTATAAGGTATACTTGGGGATTTGGCATACTTAGACTTCAAAAAGTCGTAATAGTCTAGTATAATAAGAGGGATTTCGTCGGCTTAACGGGGTGTGACGTCATAGGCGCGCGGACCGTAGAGGCCTACGTGGGGGAATATGCCAGCGGCAAGAGCGAAAATGCCGTAAACCGCGCCCTGGATCTGGTGCGTGCGGGCCGGCGGGTGACGCTGGTGGACCTGGACGTCGTGGAGCCCTTCTTCACCTTGCGGCCCATCAAGCGGGAGCTCGAGGCCCGCGGGCTGCAGGTGGTGGCCCGGGAGCGGCACACCCTTGGCCTCGGGGAGACGGGGGTACCCTTGCCGGCGGAGGCCAAGTGGGCCCTGCGCCGGGAAGGGGACGTGATCCTCGATGTGGGTTACGGGGCCTACGGCGCGCAGACCCTCAACCTGGTGGAGGGTGCGGATCGCCACCCGGACCTGCAGGTGCTGGCGGTAATCAACGTCGCGCGCCCCATGACGGCCACGGTGGAGGACGTGGTGGCCCACGTGCGGGAGCTGGGCCGCGTGGACGGACTGATCAATAACACCCACCTGGGGGAGGAGACCACGGTGGAACTGGTACAGGAGGGGGCGCGCCTGGTGACGGCGGCCGCGCGGCTTTTGGGCCTACCGGTGGTGGCCACGTCCGTGGTAAAGGAACTGGCGCCCCTTCTCGGTGGGCGGGACGTCATGGGTAACCCGGTCCGGGTCCTGGAAAGGTTCATGCCGCGGGCCTTCTGGTAGGGTAAAGTATCATTCTACATGCAAGAAGGGGGAGTCTACTGGTGCCCGCAAAACCCAAACCCGTGGAGGGTGAAAAGAAGGTTTTCATGACGGGCAACGAGGTGGTGGCCTGGGCGGCGGCCGCCGCCGGGGCCGAGTGTATGTACGGCTATCCCATTACTCCGCAGAACGAGATCATGCACTACTGGACACGGCTGGCGCCCAAGTTCGGCCTGATCTTTTTGCAGACCGAGGACGAGCTTGCGGCAGGTTTTACCATGCTGGGCGGGGTGCTGGCCGGCAGGAAGAGCTTCACGGCCACGGCGGGGCCGGGCAACACTTTAATGCAGGAGCCCCTCTCCATGGCCGAGATGATGCGCCTGCCCGCGGTGGTAGTGATCCAGCAGCGGGGCGGGCCCTCCACGGGCCAGGTGGTCTACTCCCAGCAGGAGGTCACCCTCACCTCCTTGGGCGGCAACGGCGAGGGCTTGCGTGTGGTGTACTCGACCTCCTCCCACCAGGACCTCTACGACTATACCATCAAGGCCTTCAACACCGCCTGGCGCTACCGGTTTCCCACCTTCGTCCTGGGCGACGGCTATCAGGGCAAGATGCGGGAACCGGTGGTGATGTACGATCCCGAGCTCCGGGGCGTGGAGCTCGTTCCGGCCGAGCCCTACGTGGGCCGTCCCGGCACCCCCGGCGTGGACCGTCCTCCGGCCCACCTGCGCAACGCCTACAGTATCGAAGAGGAACTCTACGAAGCGGTCATGGAACTGGTGCGGGAATACGAGAAGGTGGCTCCGGAGATCGTGGAGCACGAGGCCTTCGGCGTGGACGGGGCCAGAGTGGTCGCGGTGGCCCACGGCGTGGTCTTCCGGGCCGTGAAGGGCGTGGTGCGTGAACTGCGGCAGCAGGGCGTGCCGGTGGGTTACTTCCGGCCCATCACCCTGAGGCCCTTCCCCGCTGACGCGCTGCGCCGCGTGGCGGCCACCGGGGTGCGGCTGCTGGTGGTGGAGTCGGCCTACGGCCAGCTGGCGCGCCTGGTGAAGGAGGCCCTCAGCGGCCTTCCTGCCGAAGTGCACGGGCTCTACAAGCCCGGGGTACTCGTGGGCCAGGGGGAAATCGCGACCCGTATCAAGACGCTGGTTCAGGGAGGATGAAAGGCGTGCAGATACAACCGGCCATGCCCAGGAGCTGGCGGCCCGAGACCAAGCCCCACAAGTTCTGTCCGGGCTGCGGACACGGTATCGTGCTCAAGGCCCTGGGGGAGGCTATCGACGAACTGGAAATCCAGGACCGGGTGGTTTTCGGCTGTGACATCGGCTGTTCCCTGCTGGCCTGGGATTTCTTCAACGTAGATACGGTCCAGACCCACCACGGCCGCACCACACCCGTGATGGTGGGCATGAAGCGGGCCAACCCCGAGCTGATCGTGGTGGCCTACATGGGAGACGGCGGTGGTTACGCCATCGGCACCCAGCACCTGGTCAACGCGGCCACGCGCAACGACCGCATCACCGTGATCCTGGTCAACAATACCCAGTACGGCATGACGGGCGGGCAGATGGCTCCCACTACCCTGCCGGGCCAGAAGACCGAGACCACGCCCTTCGGCCGGGATCCGGAGCTGACCGGTTACCCCATACAGGGGCCGGAGATGGTGGCCAGTATCACCCGGGACGGGGCCTACGTGGCCCGAGGTACGGTGGCCAAGCCCAGACAGCTGAAGGGGTTTATCAAGCGGGCCCTGCAGAATCAAATGGCGGGTCGGGGCTTTTCCTTCGTGGAGGCCCTGTCGACCTGCCCGACGAACTGGCGCACCAACGCCGAGGACACCTGGAAGTTCATAGAGAAGGAAATGACCAAGTACTTCAAGGTGGGCGAGGTTAAGGTGCCACCGGAGCTGGCGCGGGGGAAGGGGGAGCGGGAGGATGGCTAGGCCGGTCAAGATCTTGCTGGCCGGGGAGGGCGGCCAGGGTGTACAGGCCGTGGCCGAGATCATTGCCGAGGCGGCCTACGAAAAGGGGCGGGAGGCCCTCTACATTCCCAACTTCGGGATCGAGCAGCGCGGCGGGGTCTCGCTCGCCTTTGTGCAGGTGGGGGACGAGCCCATCGGGCCCCCCAGATTCGAGACCGCGGACCTCGCCATCGCCCTGAGCGACCGGGCGGTGGTGCGCAGCCGTCCCTACGTGGGGCCGGAAACCACTTTTATCTACGACAGCAGCATCGGCACCAACCACCTGCCGCAAGGGGTGACGCGCCTTGTCGCGGTCCCGGCCATCGAGGTTTCGAAAAAGGAGCTGCACCCGCGGGTCTTCAACGTCATGATCCTAGGGGCCGTCATAGGGCTGACCGGGGTGATCACCGTGGAGGAGGCCAAGGAGGCCATAGAAAGACGGCTGGGCCACCGCTTCGAGAAGGACCCCGCCCTGCGCGAACTGAACCACCGCGCCGTGGAGCGGGGCGTGGAGCTCGTTAAGGGCAAACTGTAACGCACCGGTAGGGGTTCCGGAAAGGAGGAAAATTCCGTGGCTGAATACCACGGTATCACGGTCGAGACGGAAAAGGGTACCCACACGGTTTTTCCGGAGCTGTGCAAGGGCTGCGGTCTGTGTATTGCCAAGTGCCCCAAGAAGACCCTGACCTGGGCGGACTACCTGGGGGCCTACGGTACGCCATCCGTACGGGTAACCAACGGTTGCAACGCCTGCGGTACCTGCCAGATGGTTTGCCCGGATTGCGCCATCGTGGTGGTGCGCAGGGCAAAAGCGGGGTAGACCGGAGGGGGTACGGTGCACAAAGGAAAGTTCCCGGCCAACGAGCGGCCGGGAACTTTCCGGTCCAAACCGTAGGGCACGGTTCGGCATTGGGACTTTAACTCTTGTAAAACTCCTTGTAGTACTCGCGCAGATCCCTCTTCAGGATCTTCCCGCTGGGGGTTTTGGGCAGCTCGTCGACGAAGATGAACCCCTTGGGCACCTTGAACGGGGCGAGGTGTTTTCTGGCGAGAGCTTCCAGTTCCTCGGCCTTTATCTCCTGGCCGGCTTTGGGGACCACGATGGCCGTCACGGCTTCCACCCACTTTTCGTGGGGCAGGCCCACCACCGCCACCTCAGAGACCCGCGGGTCCAGGTAGAGTACTTCCTCCACTTCCCTGGTGGGTACGTTCTCGCCGCCCGTCTTCACCATGTCCTTCTTGCGGTCCACCACCGTGATGAAATTGTCCTCATCCAGCACCCCTACGTCGCCGCTGTGGAACCACCCGTAGGCAAAGGCCGCCTCTGTTTTCTCGGGGTCCTTAAAGTACATGAGCATGGCGTGGGGGCCACGGCCGCATATCTCCCCCGGCACCCCGGGCTCGCGGACGAACCGGCCCTCGTCGTCGAGGAGCTGCGTCTCCATGTTCAAACCACCCTGCCCCGCGGACCCGGGTTTCGTCATCTGGTATTCCGGTTTGAGGATGGTGTGGTAGGGGCTGAGTTCGGTCTGGCCGTAGTAGTTATAGAAGCGCCGGCAGGTGGGCAGGCGCCTCTGCAATTCTTTGAGGACCTCCACGGGCATGATGGAGGCGCCGTAGTAGCCCTTTTGTACCGAACTCAGGTCGTACTTTTCGAAGTCCGGGTGGCGCAGCAGGCCGATCCAGACCGTGGGCGGGGCAAAGAACATGGTGGCCCGGTATTTCTCAATGGCCTCCATGATCGCCTTGGGCTCGGCGAAGGGCAGCAGCACGTTCGTGGCTCCGATCCAGAAGCAGGGGGTGAGGAACACGTCCCGCTGGGCGCAGTGGTAGATGGGAAGGGCGTTCAGGTTGACGTCCTGGGGCGTGTATTCCCCGTCCACGATGGCGCCCATGTATTCGGCCAGCAGGGACTGGTTGGTCAGGATCACGCCCTTGGGCAGGGTTTCGGTGCCACTGGTATAGGTCATCTGCACTGGATCTTCGATATAGAGGTCCAGGTCCGGCTCATCGGCGGGGTATTTCCGGTACCACTCGTCGAACGAGAGGAACTTTGCCGGTGCCGGCTTGCCCGCCACCTGGTCGGACCAGATCAGGGTCTGCACGCCCGGCATTTCGTCGAGCACGTCCTCCACCAGATGGTACAGGGCGTCCTCCACGATGAAAATTTTGCTTTCTGAGTGGTTAATACAGTAGCTGATGTCCTTTCCCCTGAGGAGATAGTTGATGGCGAGATAAATACCGCCGGCCTTGGCCGTGCCGAGCCAGGTGATCACGTGGTGGGCCGTATTGTGGGCCAGTATGGCCACCCGCTCGTAGCGCTTGAGGCCCAGATCTAGGAGGGCGTTGGCAAAACGGTTACATTCTTCTTCCAGCTGCCGGTAGGTGTAGGTAAGGTCCCGGTAAATGAGGGCCGGTTTGTCGGGGTACCGGTAGGCGCTGCGCTTGACCAGGTCCGCGATGACCCAGCGGGTGACCTTGTTGTATCTCTTGCGCAGGAACTTTATGCTTTCTTCGTTGATGGCGAAATAGTGCCTTTTGTCTTCCTGGGGCAGGGCACCGAACATGATCTTACATTTACCTCCCCGATTTGGATTCGTTGGCATACATTATTCGGGGAGCAGGTCTCCGTTCCTTCTGCCCGGCGGGGCCTGGGGCGACTGCATGTCACCGACGCCGGGAAAAATTTTTTGAGCCTCCGGGCCGGATGTGATAAAATCTGATAACAGGTGAAGGAAGTTGCAGGACCGGGCACCCCTGTGGGAAGCGGTGCGGGATTACGTACACGGTGGGCCGGTGAGGTTACACGTACCGGCCCACCAGGGGCGGGCACTGCCGGAAGAGCTTGCAGGCGAAGATTTCCTGGCCTTGGATGTCACCGAGGTGCCCGGGCTCGACGACCTGCACCGGCCCACCGGGCCGATTGCCCGCGCCCAGGAGCTGACGGCCCGGCTCTTCGGAGTGCCGGAGGCTTACTTTCTGGTCGGCGGAAGCACCGTAGGGTTGCAGGCCCTGCTGCTGGCCGCCGCAGGCCCGGAAGAGGAAATAGTGCTGGAGCGTACCGTGCACCGCGCGGTCTGGGCCGGGTTGATTTTGAGCGGTGCCCGGCCGGTTTTCCTGCCCGTGCGGTGGTACCCGCAGTTCAACGTTCCGTTGCCTCCCGCGCCGGACCAGGTCCACGCGGCCCTGGCCCGCCACCCCGGGGTACGGGCCGTGCTCTTCACGCACCCCAATTATTACGGCGTGGCGGCCGACGTCGAGGGTCTGGTGGCCGCGGCCGGAGACCGCGCGGTGCTCGTAGACGAGGCCCACGGTGTGCACCTGGCCTTTCACCCCGAGCTGCCGCGGCCCGCCATGGCCGCGGGGGCCGAAGCCAGCGTGCAGAGTACCCACAAACTGGGAGGGGCCCTCACGCAGGGTGCGTGGCTTTTGTTGCGCGGGAAGTACCTGAAGGGCGGTAAGACGGCCCGCGCCCTGGACCTCCTGCAGACTACGAGCCCCTCCTACCTCCTGATGATTTCCCTGGACCTGGCCCGGAAAAGGCTGGCTCTGCACGGGCGGGAGTTACTGGCCCGGGTACTGGGTCTGGCGCGGGAGACGGCCGAAGAGATAGCGAAGGCCGGGCCGTTCACGGTCCTGCGGGATGCCCACCTCAAGGGCACGGGGTGCCGTCTGGACGGGACCAGACTGGTGATCAACGTGCGTGAGTCGGGCAGGAGCGGCTGGGAGGTGGCCGGTCTGTTGCGGTCCCGGTACAACGTGCAGGTGGAAATGGCGGACCGGGACAACATTGTGGCCGTGCTTGGTCCGGCCACTCGGCCCGAGGACTGCACGGCCCTGGTGCGGGGCCTCAAAGGGCTGGCCCGGGAGGCGGGCGAGGGGCGTACGGAGGAGGCCATGCCGTCCCTTCCCCCCGTGCCGCCCCTGCGTCTTGTGCCGCGCGCGGCCTGGCTGGGTCCGCGGCGTGCGGTGCCGTTGCGGGAGGCGCGCGGCGAGGTGAGCGCCAATTTGCTGGCCGTATACCCCCCTGGAGTGCCGGCCGTGGGGCCGGGGGAAGAGTTCACCCCGGAGGTCCTGGAATACCTGGAGGCGGCCGTGGCCCGGGGCCTGAGCCTGCACGGTGCGGCGGACCCCCGGTGTATCAGCGTGGAGATTGTGGCCTCATGAGGGGTCTGTTCATCAGCTTCGAGGGGCCGGACGGGGCCGGCAAGACCACGCAGGTAGCCTGCCTGGCACGGGCCCTGGAAGCTGCCGGCCGGCGGGTGGTCTGCGTGCGGGAACCGGGGGGCACAAGGTTGGGCGAAGACATCCGGGCCATCCTGCTGGACGGGAGCCACAGGGTGGCACCGGTAGCGGAAATGTTCCTCTACCTTGCGGCCCGTGCGCAGCTGGTGGCCCGGGAAATCCGTCCGGCCCTGGAGCGGGGTTACACGGTGGTCAGCGACCGGTACCTGGATTCTACGGTGGCCTACCAGGGCTTCGGCCGGGGCATCGACCTGGCCTCCCTGGAGGCCGCCAACCGTCTGGCTACCGGCGGGCTGGTACCGGACCTTACCATTCTACTGGACTTGCCCGTGGAGGTGGCCCTGGAGCGGGCGCAAAACAAGGCAGGGCCCCGAGACCGGCTGGAAGGGGAAGCACTGTCCTTTCACCGTCGCGTGCGGGAGGGGTACCTCTGGCTGGCGCGGCAGAATCCCGGACGCATCAGGGTTGTGGACGCCCGGGGCTCAGTAGCGGAGGTGTTTGAGGCCGTCTGGCGCGCGGTGAGGGAGGCCCTGTAAGACTTGGTGGAGGCCATCCTGGGGCATGAAAGGAACATTGCTTTCCTGCAGCGGGCCGTGGCAGGCGGCCGGGTGGCCCACGCGTACCTGTTCTACGGCCCGGGTGGCGTTGGCAAAGCGACGGTGGCCCGTATGCTGGCCGCGGCGTTACTGTGCCCGCAAGTCGCGGCCGGGAAGCCATGCGGAGCCTGCGATGATTGCCGTTTGTTCGCCCGGGGCCAGCATCCCGACTGGTATCAGGTGGACCCGACGGGGGCAACAATAAGGATCGAACAGGTGCGTCGGCTGCAGCAGATCCTTTTGCGCCGGCCGTTGCGGGGACGTTACCGGGTATGTCTAATGACCAACGCCGAAGCCATGTCCACGGAGGCCGCCAACTGCCTTTTAAAGACCCTGGAGGAGCCGCCGGCGGCCACGGTGTTTATTCTTACCAGCGACAGGTGGCACGATTTGCCGCCCACCGTCGTCTCGCGCTGCCAGCGCCTCCGTTTCGACCCCCTGCCGCCCGAGACAGTGGCCTCCTGGCTGGTGCAGAGGCACGGCGTTGAGGAGCAAAGGGCCAGGCTTGTGGCTTACCTGGCCTGCGGCAGTCCGGGACGGGCCCTGGTGCTGGCGGGCAATCCGGACCTGGAGGAAGTGCGGCGCCGCGTGATGGAGACCGTAGCGGAGCTCCCTGCCATGGGAAACGGGGCCCTCCTGCGACGGGCGGCCGATCTGGCCGAGGGCGGTCGGGACGCGGTAGATTACGTTCTTGGCATCCTTCTGTGGTGGTACCGGGATCTAGTCGTGTGGCACCTGACCCGGCAGGAGGCTTATTTACGAAATCGCGACTGCATGGCGCAACTGCAGGCCCGGGAATCGGGTACCGCAGGGCTTCTGGCTTCCCTGGTGGCGGTCATGGAAGCCCGGAGGCAACTTCTGGCTTACGCTTCGCCGCGCCTGGTAATGGAGGTACTGCTGCTCCGACTGGCCGAGGTGATACCAACCGATGGAGCAACCGGTAGTGGGGGTGCGCTTTAAGCGCGCCGGCAAGATATACTTTTTCGATCCAGGAGGGCTCGCCCTTTCCGTGGGGGACGGGGTCATCGTAGAGACGGTGCGGGGCGTGGAGTTCGGGCGCGTGGTGGTCGGTCCCGCGCCCGCGGCCCAGGAACTGGTCGCGCCCCTCAAGAAGGTGATCCGGAAGGCGACGGCGGAAGATTTGAACCACCTGGCCGAATTGCGGGAGAAGGAGAAGTATGCCTTTCGGGTCCTGCTGGACAAGATCGCGGCCCACGGCCTCCCCATGAAGCCGGTGGGCGTAGAAATAACCTTCGACGGGGCCAAGATTATTTTCTACTTTACGGCCGAGGGACGGGTGGATTTTCGCGAGCTGGTGCGCGATTTGGCGTCGGTTTTCCGGACCCGCGTGGAACTGCGCCAGATCGGCGTGCGGGACGAGGCCAAGATGATGGGCGGCCTGGGGGCGTGCGGCCGGGAGCTGTGCTGCGCCACCTGGCTGACGGACTTCGAGCCCGTGTCCATCCGCATGGCCAAGGACCAGAACCTTTCCCTCAACCCCAACAAGATTTCGGGTATCTGCGGGCGTCTCATGTGCTGCCTGAAATTCGAATGCGACACCTACGAGATGGCCCGGGAGGAATATCCCGAAATCGGCAGCCGGGTCATGACACCGGCGGGTGAGGGCCGCACCACGGGCATGAACATCTTCCGCCACACGGTGTACGTCGAGTTAAAGGACAGCAAGCAGGTCAGGGAGTTTCCGGTGGAAGAGGTCAGCCAGGTATGAGGCCGGGAGGCCGGTGAGACCCCATGGCCGGGGCGGGGGTACTCTACGTGGTGGCGACGCCCATTGGCAACCTGGAGGACATCACCCTGCGGGCCCTGCGGGTGCTGAAAGAGGTGGACCTCATCGCGGCGGAGGATACGCGCCGCACCAGGAAGTTGCTGGCCCATTACGACATTCACGTACCGGTGACCTCCTACCACCAGCACAACCGCGGCACGAAGGGCCGCAAACTTCTGGAGGTGCTCGAGAAGGGGGGCAGGGTGGCTCTGGTGGCGGACGCAGGTCTGCCGGGTATTTCGGACCCCGGGGCCGAACTGGTGGCCCAGGCTCACGCTCGGGGGATAGCGGTACGGTGCGTGCCCGGTCCCTCGGCCGCCGTGGCGGCCCTGGCCGTGGCGGGTTTTCCCGCTCACCGGTTTGCCTTCGAGGGCTTCCCGCCGGCGGGCGCAAGGGGCCGGCGGCGGCGCCTGGAGCAACTGGCGCACGAAGAGCGCACCCTCGTTTTTTTTGAGGCCCCCCACCGGCTCGTGGAGACCCTGGCCGACCTGCGGGAGGTATTTGGAGACCGCCCGGTGGCGGTCGTCAGGGAACTGACCAAGCAGTACGAGGAAGTGGTGCGGGGTACGGCGGGCGAGGTGCTGGAGCACTTCACCAGGCACCCACCGCTTGGAGAGATAACCCTTGTGGTGGCGGGCAATCCGGAAAAGGCTCGGGCCCGGTCCGGAACCGTGGACGGCCCGACCCTGGCTGCGGAGGTGGGCCTGCTGGTGGCCGCCGGGTGGGAGCGGACCGAGGCCATCCGCGAGGTAGCCCGCGCCCGGGGGGTGCCGCGCCGGCAGGTTTACGCCGCCCTGCTGGCGGCCAGGGAGAATGTCACGGAAGGGATGGCGGGTGATGGCCGG
>Ga0080004_1114616_pt1 | contig 18381 bp, 29 predicted proteins | sample WasSprMetagenome_FD_69207 | JGI IMG/M metagenome (GOLD analysis project Ga0080004, IMG submission 69207) | Sulfidic aquatic microbial communities from Washburn Spring, Yellowstone National Park, USA - WS (SPADES assembly) (version 2) | ecosystem: Environmental > Aquatic > Thermal springs > Hot...
GGAGAGCGAATAGAATGGCGGGACGCTTAGGCCGCTAAGCATCGAGCCGCCGGCGCTCAGGGTAACCGTGTAGGTGCCGGGGCTTAGGCTCAGGCTCAGCGGCAAGCCCTGTCCGTACCCAGAATACACCGTGTTTCCGTTCTGGTCTTTCCCCGTCACCAATGCGCCGAAGGGAACCCACGTTATTGTCGTCTTGCCAGTGCCAGACGTATAATACACGTTTATCTTCGGGCTACCAGTAACAAAATACGCATAAACATTCATAACGCTACCAGTAAAGCTACCCTGCGAGTGGAAGTTGACCAGGCGGAGGTGGTTGCCGTTGCCGCTCAGGTCTTGCCAGTCCACCACGCCGTCCCAGTTCAAGTCGTACAAGTAGCGGGGGTCTGCCACGAGGTAGACCAGCAGGCCGCCCGGCGGCACGGAGCCGCCATGCACAGCTGAGACCTCGCTGGCTGTGAGCGAGCGGTTGTAGGCGAGAACCTTGGCCGCCAAGCCGTAGAAGTACCAACCACGCGGCCCGCCCACATAGAAATAATTGGCCGCTTGACTGATGCCGTAGCTGTAGGCTTGAGAGAGCAGTAGCGTCGTGTTCAAATAGAGGGCGACATGCGTGCTGTTCACCGTGGCTGTCATGGTTTGCAACTTGACTTGCGGAATTCCTGTTGAGACTAAGTATCTTCGAACCGCTCCTGATGCATCTACCATTACTAGACCGAAGTTAACGTTGCCCTGGCCTAAACTTTGTTCAATAAGAAATACGTCAAAACCTGTTACCCCTTCCCTATGAATGACGTACACGATGTCTCTAATGTAGACGTCCACTCCCCCGCTGAAGTACACCTTCACCGTGTACTTTTTGCCCGGGTCAAATATCCACGGGCCGAACTCTGCCCACGTGTAGCCCGTCGAGACTCCCCTGTAGCCCGCGTATATCAGCTTGCCGTCCTCGTACAGCTCGTACCGTAGCACGTTGCTCGCGCTCGCGGAGCCCCTCGCATATGTGGTTATCTGCGTCACGCCGACCAAGCTGGGAAGCTCCACCACAGCCACGTACCCGCTTATGCTCGCTGGGAGGTACAGCACTTTCGAGCCCGCCGCGGGGTCTGTCGTGACCTGCCCTTGCAGTATCGTCAGGTACTGCGTGTTTTCTACCACAGATATCGTTGGGGTTACGGCGTCCGTCGGTAAAAAGCAGAGTTGCCACACGAGGCTCGACTGGTTCGTGGGGAACCAGTTCCTCGCGACCCAGCTCCGCGCGTACTGGTTAATGCCGTTGAACCTTACACCGCAGATGTTGTTGTAGCAGGCGTAGAACGGGTGCGGGGCGCTCGCGGCTGGTACCTGCACCTGGCTCTGCCAGTACAGGTAATATGTCCCAGCCTGCGGCGCGTTTACTAGCACCTGGGCGTGGGTGCTATTGCTCCATATGATGCTGTAGGGGAGATAGTTGGAGGGCGAGCCCGTGGAGTCGCCGAAGCGTATCTGCGACCAGTCCGTGGCTGTGACGTATGCCCACATCCCGCTTGCCGAGGGGGTCGAGGACTTCTTGAGGTAGACGAGGTTCCAGCCCTGGTTCAAGACTACCGGAAGGGCGTATGCCTGGATGCCGGTGCCCGTCTGCGTGAACGCCTCGTCGAAGAGGTATGGATGTACCTGTGTATCCTGGTTGCCCGTGACAGTGAACGTGGCGCTTATAGGCGTGGGGAAGCTACTAGACGTGACTGCGCGCAGGAACCAGTAGTCGTAGCCGGGCGGAACCCATCCATAGAACGGGCTAACGGTCTTCGAGCCGGACTTGTACAGGGCGATGTAGCCCGGCGGCACGCTTGCGTCGTACCAGCTCGGGGCTAGCGATGCCGGTGGAACTGCAAGAGCCACTATGCCGAAGAGTAGCTGTAGCAGTATAGCCCATACAGACAGCTTTCTCCAGTTCACGTGGATATAGAGCCATAGGCTGGGATATAAAACCACGCTACCAGGGGAAAAACAAGAAAAAAACTATATCTGGGCTATCAGTGTCTTCGGTATTGTCCTCAGCTTCCCGCTCGCGTCTATCACTGTTATGTCTGTCTCGGTGGCGTTAACTATCTGCTTTGCACGTATGGTTTTGCCGTTCTTGAGCCTTATCACTATCGTGTTCTCGCTGTCCTCGACGTAGTCGTAGCTCGTTTTGAGCCTTGTTTTAGCCCTACCAAACAGTTGCCTTAGCCTTGTTGCCACGGACACCCTGCGCCACCACCATTGGCAGTATCCTCTTTGCCAGTAGCTCCCTGATTAACTTGTCCCTGTTTTCGCCCTCGAGCCTCACGAGCCTGGCATACGTTGACGGGATCTGCCTGCCAGCGAAGACAGCTAATAACATGTCTCTAACCTTCTGCGCCTCTTCTTTGCCATAGTGCTTCAGGGCAAGCGGGTAGAGGTAGAAGAGCCTCCTCAAGAAGAGCCTCTCGGTCATAGGTATCTTTCTGCCCTCGTGGTCGTATGTCCAGCCCCTTGACAAGTCCCTCAAGAGGAGCGCGGCTATGGACGTGGCTGTCTCGAGGTTTACGCCTTGGCCTGGCACGTAGACCTTTTCGGCCAGGGCGTAGGCGCTCATCTGTCCCTGGTAAATGTTTAGCCTGCCCCTCCTCGCCATTTGCCCGTCACCTCTGCTTCTCGTGTGCAATATACACAAACACGACTAGGACTACTATCGAGGCGATTAACGGGTTTATGTGGCTGTTGACAAAGCTGTCCACAGCCGACCCTACGTCTACAAACTCTATTGTCCCGGCTGGCACCATCGAGTTGATGTAGTTTGTGAGCGAGGTGAGGACGCCTATCACGTAGTCTGACACCGAGAACAAGAACAAGAGCCCGAGGAAGCTGACTGCCAGCGTTATTACTGCCAATATTTTTTCCACTGCTTTACCACCGCTAACAACATAGAAAAACTTGTATTTAAATACACGTCTCTGGGCTAGCCCCCGCTAAGCGTCATCAACATGTACAGGTATATGCTTGCCTGTCCCAGAGCCCCCACGAACATCGCCACGGGGACAAAGGTGGGGTCTATCATGGATGCAAGCGTGACGACAAAAGAGTAGAACCCCTTGACCATGCTCATAATCGCGTTTGCCAGGGCTATGCCGACCAAGCCGTATATTATGCTTCCCCCACCGATTATCGGCTGTCCCGCGTAGCTGTTAACAGTCTCTATGATTACGTTTGGGTCGACCAGTGTCTGCTTGAAGAGGTCTGGCACGGGGTAGCCGTTGCTAATCAGCGCGACCTCAAGGATCGTGGCAAATATGCTGTAGAACAAGACAAAGCGGTAGAGGAGCTCGCCGAACCTCGCAAAGACGCTGATTAGCCTGCCATAGTTGCCGATGGCCGCCGTTATTATGCCTCCAAGCGTCGTGCTCGTTTTCACCACCCCCTACTGGACATACACGATGGCGCCGCCCTGCGAGCCTGACTTTTCATCCCCACGTATAGCGAATATTATGAGCAACATTATGGCTACTAGTAGCCCCACAGCCATCTCCATGAGGATGATCGACGGGTATTTTATTGCTTCCCTGAAGTATGTCGCGTGTATCCAGCCACGTAGCGGGTCAGTCGAGTTGAGCCAGCCGGTCACCAGCCTGTAGATTGAGATGTAGAGGTTTAGCTCGTAGGCGCCGATAACGATTATCACTATTCCCGACACTAGGACTACAAACCTCTTCATCTATGCGTCACCTACGACGGCTCCCTTACGACCCTGAACGCCATGGTTACCATTGTTAAGCCCAGAAGCAGTGTAAGCGTCCACTGGTTCGTGAACAATGCGCGTATCAGCCTATATACGGCTAGGAACGCACTGGTAAGAGCGGACATAGTGGGGCTGTACTGTGTCCCCCACAGGGCGTTCTCCACCATCCCGAATATCGCGTCGAGGTAGACGGCGAGGTATGGGGCGAAAAGGGCTGACGCCACGAAGCTCCCAACTATGCTTGCAATCGTCCACCTGTCGACGGCCGTTTTTTCTCACCCTTGCGAAAGATACATTGGTTCAACTATTTAAAACTACACATTGCGGCACACACGTTGATTATTTATGCATGGACGCCAGAATAAAACCATATGTCGGGCGAAAACGAAAACAAGAGGATCGAGAAAAGCGTCCTCGCATTGATACACCTAGCCAGGTCGATCGAGTACGGGGCGCTAAGCCGGCTGGAATACAGCGAGTCACTGAGTCTTTTGGGCGCATCATATGACCCGAAAGACTTGGCAAACAAGCTTAACCAGGCACTCAGAGACGTAGAGACGTATCTCGGGCACAGGGCAAGGGCTAAGGTGCAGGAATACTTGACGTGGACGTCGCGGAACGTGAAGAACCCGCAGGCACTGCCGATAGACGTAGTCAGGGAGGTCTACGAGCGTAGCCGCGAAGTCCTCGAGTTCCTCGAGAAGAAGCTGGCAGAGAAGGGGGCTATCAAGGCAGTATGATCGAGATATATGTCTCAAAGAAAGACCCGGCGTCGCTGGAGAGGGCAAACATCCTGGCTGAACGCTTCAATGCGGCTATACACGTCATAAAGTGTAGAAACGAGGATTTTCCATTCTATTTGTCCCAAGCGATTGGATACGCCCCAGCCATAGCGGCTCACTATCTCTCACGCGGCGTCACGCTGATACCTGCCGTGGTCTATGACGGCAAGTGTATTTTCTGTGGCTATGTCCCAAGCCCAGACGAGCTCAGAGACCGCTTGCAAAAGTATACGCCGTGGGAGCAACTGTTGAAAAACGTGGACTACGAGGAAATATCGCTGGAAAAGGCTAGAGAATTATACCTCATGAATACTGCACAAGCACAAGAGAATAAGCTTGAAAGAACACCCGAAAAGAAGCCCTCTAGGAGAAAAAAGAAGACAAGCGAAGAAAAAGCCGAACACCGGCAAGCAGAGGCCACGGCGAATAGCGCGAATAGCCAGGAAAAACAGCCACATGTGCAGGAAAAGCAAGACGTAGAGGCGCTTGAGAGAGTCACAGCTGTGGTTAGGCGGGGCATTGTCGACAGTCTAGTGGAGTTTGTGCCGGACGCCGTGATGGAATAGCATGGTTTTTTATTTGTGTTTTCTTCTTTTTTCTGTGTATGGCCGTCGTGAAGACCGTTAGGAGCCTTAGGACGTTTACAAAGACAGTTGAAGACCCCGTCATGGGGGCGAAGAAGCAGAGCGTCTATGGACAGATAACCATACCGTCGAAGATATTGTTGAGGTGGCTACAGGCGGGGGTAAAAGCAGTTGTCATCACGTATGACCCGGACAAACCATTCCTGCTACAGCTTGAAGCCGTGCCGTCCACACTAGAATGGCAGGGCGAGAAAAAGAAGCCGGACAACCCCATCGACTTGATAGAGGAATACGGATTGTAACTAAACAGTTTGGCCGGGGAAAAAGCCAAGTTTTTACGGGAAAAACCCCCGTTTTTTCATAGCTAGAATATGCAAAAAACATGGTTTTATTTACAATCATATAGCCAGAAAAACTTAGGCAAAATGAAAGTGGAAAAAACAGAAAAAACGGTATGTTTTAGTTTTTTATTTATTCACCAGCCGTTAAGTGCCTCTATGAGACTGTAGATTGTTTTGATGGATACTTCTTCTGCGACCCAGGCGCCCTTGTCCCTGTCGTCTTTAACGCCCTTGGCCTCTATAGCCATCGCGGTAACAAACATGATGTCTCCTTGTTTCAAGTTGTAGTTCTCAATGGAGCTGTCATCTATGAAGATCTTCCAGGCGTCGATATAAAGGACACCGTTAAGGTCTTCGATTCGGTACAGTATCTCTTTCTCGCTGTGTTCTATCGGCGTTATTTTGAGGTGCAACATGCTTGGTCATGTTATGATATACATAACGTATTAATAAATATATCAATATGGGAAGAACAACACATACATCTGCAGGCGTGCGGCGGGCAGATGTTTAAAGCCACGTCGTCTCCGTCAATAGTTATTTATATACACGGACACAATAAAAAACGAAGAGAGATGTCTACAGAAAAAACAAGCTACACAAGGAAACAAGTCGAAGAACTAGAGATACTCGCGCAAACCGTGAACATGCTTTCTTCCACGCTGGTCAGGGAGCTGGAAAAAGCACAAATAGACACGCAACTGGCACTCGACATCGCAAAGTCACTAAAAGTAATCAGCGGAGACATGAGAAACAGGCTACACTGGCTACACGAGACGCTAGACATAGACCTAGACACTCTAATAGAGGAGGCTAGAAAAGAACTACAAAAACAGACACAACCATAAACAACAAGAAAAAGAAACAAAAAGAAAAAAATATTTTTACAAGGTTATAAAGCTCCTTACACCTATTATTTGACCCTTGCCGTCTCTGACCGCGCCATTTGGCGTAGGATTCGTGTTTGGCGCTACAACGTCCTTTCTTTCTAGGCCTTTCTCTTTGAGCGCCGCTAAGATAAGAGTTGAAACAATGAATACTGTGTTTGGCTCCGGCTCTGGTAATCCTTGTATGTTGCCATAGCTTACTTTGTATACTGGAATACCATTTATTACAGATATAAGTTCCTCTTTTGACTCAACTCTGGCTATGATGCCGCTTGGCGGTATTTTTGCTATTATGTTGTCTTTGTTGTCAAGGATTACGACTTCGTGAGGAGTAAGATTTGTGAACCTTACACCGTTTATTCTTTCTACGTTGGTCATGTTTGGTCATGTTATGATATGCAATAAAAATATAAATATTTTTCGCTGGTTTTTCCTATTGGAAAATATTTTTTGTGTGTTAGGGCTACGAGTAGCATATGGATATTTGTGTTGAGACTGTAACGAGTATTTGTGGGCATAGAAAGGCGCGAGCTAGTGAAGATATTCAAGGCACTGTTTAGGGAATGCGACGCGTGCGAGGAAATAGTGGACTGCGGCTACCTATTGTGGTTCGGCAATGAAGCCATAACACTGGATCCTGGCTTTATCATGGACGACGAGCTGGAAAACATAATCAACACTAAATGCAAAAAACTTCACACGGAACTCGAGAAAAATTTTTGATTGATTTTTGATTGTTTTTATAGGTTTTCCAAGTCCTCCTTATACACAGTGATGTATTGGTACGCCTTGGTACCCCTGAATGTTGGGGGTTCAAGCATGAAAGGCACCAGTGTTTTTCCCTCTTTTATAAGTTCTTCAACATCGTCAGGCGTCACAAGGATCCACCCGGTATCCCACTTCACATAGGCGTTAAAACCTTTGCCTGCAAGTTTACTCAATGTACGCATAGCATTTTTCGTGTGTATCCTGAGCCCTAGCTCGCTTACCACTACCTCATACACATGCGCCTTGTCTTTGCTTTCTTCAACTAGACTTTTTCTCCTTGATTTTTTCTTTGACAACTTCGCGCGCGCAAAAACCTTTTTCCAGAACTCGAGAGAAAAACAGGCTAGTTTATTGTGTATCAAGCGAGAATAGCGGTGAATAGATTGTCGCGTCGCCTATCTTCATCTTCATGATGACTGGCTGGCCTGCCTCAGCTACTATTTTTTCCTTCGGTATTAATAATTCTACCTTTGCTTTTCTTAACAAATTAAGCGGTATCCTAGACTTATATCTTGTCCCCCTTCTGTTATACTCGAAAACTGGAAATTCTTTAAAATTGAAAAGGTCGCGTAGCCAGTCTTCGGCAGACAGCTCCCTGTCGGGCGGATTTGTTGCTTGTACTGTCTTTTTCCACACAACTTTTTCTTCGTTGTTAATGCTGGTTACAGCCTCTAAAGTGGCTACGCCGTCCGGCTTCACGTTGAGCCTAAGCTTTTCGACACCATCATATTCTTCCGATTTTCCTAGACTGTTAAGGCTGTTAAGCATATCCACGAGGTCGGCGCCAGACAGCTCTATAACCGTGGAGTTTCCCGAGTTAAGGCTGTGGTACCATGCTAGCCTGTCCTTTAGGGTGCGGATATTCTCTTCTGGAGTAAACTGTAAGCCATACGTTATGCCCCAAAGAGACAAATTCAGCGCGTTAAGGCCTATCTGTGGTGTCCCGCCAAGCTCCTTCACTAGCTTAAACGTTTGCGGAAAGAATTCATCATAAGATGCAAAAACCTCTTTATTAACTGTCAGGGCTTCCGGCATTTTTGTGTCTTCTCCTTTTTCTTTAAAGCTAGACGGCGCATCTATCTCCACCACGTACGGAAAAACGTCGATATATTTTTCGCTATGTGAGCCTACAAATATAATTTTGTCTTTTTGTGGCAGGACAAAGACCATCCCACTTTTCTCGTCGAAGTCGGCCAATATGTATGGCACGGCGTCCTCCCATATATGATACACTGCTGTGGGCTGGTACTGCCTGATGTTGACGGGTTTCTCTGGCGTGCTTGGCGCATAATAAAAGTTATACCTGAGCCCGTCCGCAAGCCTCGCAGAGATTTTTAGTGGATAAAATTCGTTTTTGCCGAGCTTTGTCCTCAATACTGCTTTTCCAGACGGCGACGCCCAGCGGTTCCTAATATTGTATCCCGAGTAGAATGCATAGGCATAGTCTGGGATGCTGGGATCCCAGTCTGCAGTCTCTATGACGTGATCTGGGACGCGGAAAATAAAGTTATGAGACCCTACAAATGGTATTACAAAATAGATCGACGGCTTTTCGTTTTCCTTGACTATGAAAACATTCGGATAATGTTTCCTTAATTTATACAGTGCATTGAACAATTCTGGTTTCACGTGGAGCTCCACGTGGTTTTCACTGGTTTCCAGCTTCTTGTCCAAGCTATCGATGTTTATTTTCTTATAATTCTCCGGGTCAACTTCGCCGACCGCCCTTTCTTCGCCGTTTATCACTGCATAGACCGTGTTGTCACGAATAAAGAGCCTCTCTACATCTGCCATCTCGCCACTAACGTCATGCATTCTCTCGGTTCTTACATAGAAAGATTTTTCGTTAAGGGGCGGAGTGTACCCCTCACCTCTAGGTATCTCAGACGTCACAGCAATCACTCTGTCACTGCTTATCCCAACTACACGTATCCCGTCTCCACGCAAGTCGACCTCTGGATAATCGGCGTCAAAACCTCTTTCAAGGGTCTCCAGGACTCCAAGGAGTTTTTTGAGTGTCGAGCCAGATATGCTGGTGCTACCCGTGCTTCTCCTTTCTCTTATTTTCTCTATTACTTCTTGCGGTGACAAGCCATACCTTTTCTGGAGGTAAAGGATGGCGGAGGCCAGCCTTTTTTTGTCGTTTGCCATAACGTCTCTATAAGCCGATGGTAGTTTATCTAGCTTGCCAGTAATATACAGGTACAAGACTTCCCCGAGACTTGGGTCATACAGCTTGACAGACATCCCGCTCTCCGTGAAAAAACGTCTCTATCCGCTATAAAAATATTCGTTATTGACTGCATAGCTGTGGTTTTTGTCTGCATGTTTCCTCGTATTGCCTCTGTATTTTTACTGCGGTGATGATAGCATACGTCATGAAGATGAAGGCCACCGCGTAGACGTACCACACGGATACTGTAACGAAAACATCGATTGCCGCGTTAAAGAATAGATACACGGCGGCCTGTGCCAGTGCCAGCACTATTGCCGCGGCTATAAGTATCTTTAGGGTTTTCTCGGCGCCCACGGCTATACGTGTCCAGTTGGATATATAAAAACCTACCCGGTGTCTCTGTCTTGTGAGCGTGCTAGGAATAGTGATTCCGAGGGAGCTTTTAGAAAAGTGGCTCGAGGAGCTCCAGCGCGGAAACGCTGACGCGGTAGCCGGCGTCCTCACATACATGCTTAGGAACCGCGTCCCGATACCCCGAAAGAGGCTCACGCGTGTGGCGTCTCCGCCTTTGCTTGGGGCATACGTGGAGGGCTCGCAGTTGGTGTCAATAGCTGTGAGCCCGCTTGCAGAATACACGTATAGGCTCCTCTTCAAGGGGAGAAGGGGCGTCTGCGTAAAACAGTACATGTGGGCAGTCATAGTATACAAGCTGGGCGCTTACCCAGCCCCACCACTACTCTGGGCTTCTACTTGTTCCACCCTATTAACATACAAGTGGGCTAAACTGCCGTACAGGCACGGCGCAGACACGCTTGTCGACCACGTGGGCTACAGCTCCGAGTGGGACAGGACAAGCAACGAGGCAAAGAGGCAGGCATACAGGTTGCTCGCGTCCACGTCGCTGAACGTCAGTGGACACATGCACTCGGAGACGCTTGGCAAGGGCTACGTTTCTTTCTTCATGCCAGAAAGACAAGTAGACAGACTGCTGAATGACTTCGCAGTCCTAGGGATACCGTGCATCGCGCCCTTCGAGGTATTCAACAAGCGTAGAGTTGTCTACATACTAGTGGAAAACGGGGAAATAAGAGAAATAAAAAAAGAGAAATAAGATAGTTTTTAGTCTTCTTAGATAAGACCCTCAGCCAGTATCTGCTCTGCTACTGCCTCGGCTTCTTTGCTCGCCTCCTCCTCGCCGCCGCTGACAGCCTTTACCTCTACAGGTTTTTCCTCTACGGGAGCCCCGACGGCCTCTGGCACGGGAGCCGGTGTAGCAGGCGCCTCTTCTGCGGCTTTCCTTGAGCGTCTTCTAGGCTTCGTTCCAGCCTCGGCTTTGGGCGCCCTTGGCTTCCTCTTTTGTGCCTCCTCTTTCGCTTGTGCGAAAGTTATTGTGCCGTTTAGCAAGCCCAGTATGACGTCCCACCTCTTCTTCCTAGACAGAGCCTTAAGCAACTGCTCGTCTTCAAGCGCGGTGGGCGTGTCGACGCTCTCTATGTCTTTCCCGCTCCTCTTAAGCCATGACTGGACATACCTAGCGGGCTTGGACTCGCGTCGGACATCGGCGCCGGTTCCCCCTGGCGCGGCAAAGTACCTGACGGCTAGCAGTGCAAGCCTCTCTGACGGCGTGAGCTTGCCTGGCACGTTCTTTTCAACTGCAGACCGCCATAGTTGCTCAAGCGTAGATATGAGCTCGGCTGGAGCGCCGTGTGATTCAAGGTATAGCTTAGCGTTGTTGAGGTATGCCTCTGCCTTCTGGTCTGCCTTTAGGCTCTTAATCCTTATTCTTGTGCTCATGGTTCTCCCGAAACATAGAGCCCAGACTCCCCTATTTAAATATTCGATATCAAAGAAAAAAGACATGCCACAAAATTAGGCAACAATTTTGTGGTAGCAATCCCTAGCTTGCCCCCAGCTCATAGAAACGAGAAAAGCCCCTAAACGGCGCCCTCCAACTCTTGGGCGAGCAATGCGTATCTCTCTGCGTAACGGAGAAGCGTGGGGTCTCCGCTCATAGCCAGCATCTGCGCCACGTCTTCCACTACCAGTGGCAAGTCGTACTCGCTCTCTATCACTGGCTCCCTCACACTCAAAGGCACAGACACGTCGCCTAGCATTGCCAGTGACGCTTTTACAAGCGACTTCAACCGCTTCAGTAGCTCGGCTTTCCTAGACCCACCGCCCCACGGGCTCTCCTCTTCTAGCCCGACAGCGTCGAGGAAACGCTTCAGCGCCAGTATCCTAGCCTTGGCTAGGCTCTTAAAAGCCTCGCCTCCAATGACATGCCTCTCTACACTGCTACGTGTCTTCACGTTTACACTCATTTGTTGTCCCCGGGTCGACAAGAGAAAAACAGCTATTTAAACATTCAACATCCAAAGGCAAAATATTGTCCGCTCACTTCTGGGGCTCCGGGCCGGGAGACGCCCTTGTCCACGTCTTGCCGTTGAACAATATCTCGCCTGCACGGTTCAACACGTACAGGGCGATAAAATACTTCTCCTTATCAGTATAGCCCGTCTCCTTCTCCCTAAGCAACTTAGACACAGCTTCCTCTAGCTTGCTGGGCGTAACAGTATCCGTTTCAGCCTCAGAAGCCACAAAATCCGCAAAGACCTTGTTCATGACAATAACCGTGTTTGGCATCCCCGCATCGCCCAGGTCAAAGAAGAGCAAGCCTTTCTCCCTGCTTTTTCCCGCCAGCCTCTCCGGGCTACGGACACGCCGAATAACAGCCAAGTCCTCGATATTGTCCAGGGGGCTACGCTTGTTAGTGGAGACTTGTCTAGGAAACTGTTTCTCTGGGCTCTGCGGCACTTGCTTACTTGTGGACGCATTCATGGTGCCACCACGGCGTGCCGGCTCGCTTTTCTTCTGGGAAAGCGCCTCCAACAAAAACTCGCTCGCAATCTTAGACATTCCACGGGTCGACCCGCTTGTCTTGAGACAATACTCCACGAGAGCCTCGTACGCCTCATCGGTAATATAAATACGCTTCATCTGTCATCCCCTAGGACGCCTGTAGTCATGTATCCACTTTTCTGTAGAAGGTGCCTAATAACATCGTTTACGTTGCGAAGCCTTAGCTCGTATTTTAGCTTGTTAAGCATTGCCCAGACATCTTCTTCCACGTGGATAGTTTTTGTTTTTTGATACATAATACCAATGGATAAAAACCTACAAATATAACTATTGACCAATTTGCACAATTGACCATTTGGGCTTTTATCCCAATATCCTATTATCCCATTATCCCATTGGGATTTTGGGATATTATCCCATTATCCTATTATCCCAATGGGATTTTAGTCCATTATCCCATTATCCCAATATCCCATTGGGATAAAAGCCCAAAAATACCATTTGACCTTTTGGTCTCACAAAAAAGCTATTTGCCTAGCTTGCATATTGCCGAACAATCCTTGGGGTGTTTACCCTAGCACGTCTTTTCTTGTAAATGTAGATGTGGTAGCTACCCCGCGGAGAACGGTAGACCAACTCGTCGCTGACAGCCCACGTCTTGTCGCCGATGCACACTACGGCGTTCCTTGCGATAACCTCAGAGATGAGCTTGAGCTGGTTCGAGAAGTCGTAGCCATATTTCTTCTTGATGTAGCGCGCGACGTCGCTGGGCGATATGTAGCAAACATTACCCTTCTGCATGCCGAGCACCTCTTGTAGCGTCTTCGTGACATAGAATGCTATTTTTTCTTTGAAATTGCCAAAGTCCACATAAATACATGCGTGGACATATAAATAAAAACATTGTTCAGAACTGTGCTCTGATAAATGTAGCTCTAAACGGAGATAGCCAGGCCTTGATACATGTCTTGGGCGCTTGACTTGCTGTAGAAGTGGATAGTGGAAAAGACTTTTTCCAAGTCCTTATCTGTGAGTTCAACGATCTTTTCCAGGTCTTTGGCTGTGTAGCTTATATCGTAGAACTCGAAAAGCATCTTGAAAAGCTCTCTTCTATGCTTCATCTTCAAGAATCCCAGGATGGCTTCGTCAGAAAGCTCAAGCGTACGTAGCTCCTCTATCCCCGTAGCAGAGAAATAGACTACTGGCACAGACGTGTTCAAGTGTATATATCCTAATGAGATGTAGTCTGCACGGACAAAGACCACGCTGTTTCCATACTCTGCGCCGGCCAGCGCCTCGTCTATTTCTTTTGGATTGTCTGTCCACAACAGTATAACTGTTTTGCCTATCGACTGCAGATAATACGCCAGGATAGGCATCGCTACAGACTCTGCCTTTTTCCCGAAAACCCCGATACGCGTATAGGGGCTGTTAAAAATCGCAGGCGGGAGAAAATACGTTATCTCGTCAAATATGCTCCGCTTCTTGCCTGGGTCGCTTGCTACAGAGCCTTTCCAGGCTACGTCGGGGAAAAGCGACTCAAGCGGGGGAGTAGTGAGCCTGGCGTATCCACGCTGTTTCTTTGGCTCGATGCGTATAGGCTTGCCAGCCCTGTAAAGCTCTACGACCTCGTATGCCTCGCTCATGTTGTAGCCGGCGTTTGCACTTATCCTCGCCAGCCTGTCGGCGTCCTTTACACCGTACAGTTCATAGAAAGTCTTGAGGATCTCGTAGTCGGGCAGGGGGACAACGATGGGCTTGCCGAAGCGCCCCGGTCTAAGGAAGGCTTGGTCAAGCGTCCTGGGGTCATAGTTAGTGGCGCCGGCGATGAGAACCTTTACGCCCCTGTTTTTCCATTCCTGCATCTTTCTAAGCAGTATGTTTATCACTCCACTCATTATCTGTGACATGCCACTGCCGTCTCCACTATGAGCCCTGGCACGTAGCCACCACTCTGCCTCGTCTGCCTTTATGAGCGCTGGCTCGGTTTTCTCGGCTGTATCTAGGAGCTGAGCCACGTTGCGTTCTGTCCTACCCACGTATTCGCTTAGAATCGAGGGGTCGAGACTGTAGGTAACGAATCCATAAGTGTTGGCTATAAGCTCTATCATTGTGCTTTTGCCGGTTCCAGGGCTACCGACAAAGAGTATGCCGGGGTTTACGGGCGGCTTGTCGTTCACGAGGGGCTCGAAGTACTTCGCCTCTATGTCCTCGACTAGCCTCCGCGGATAAATATAGTAGTCGACGTCGCGTCCACTTGTAAGCGAGGGTCTAGCCGTAAATATCACGATGTTGCCGCGCTTCTCGACCTCGACCTTTACGACCGATATCACGTCTACACGTGTAGAAGGCGCATAGACGCATGGAGACGGCTTCGCGTAGAGTATGACTGTGTCTCCTATGACGTTTCCACGCTTGACCAGCCCCGGGGGCGGCGCAGAAAACTCCTTGTTCACCCTGAGCAAGGTGCATGGCTTGTATTTGTTAAGGTCTATTTCTCCTGTCTCTCCGCTTTCATTCATGTCCACGCCGCCCCGAGGAGCCCGTGTTGATTATCCCCAGCTCGCGGAAAAACATGTAGCACGCGTCGAGAAGTATATACGTGGCGAGCCTCGTCAGCGCGGCCTCTACTTCCTGCTTTGACATCCAAAGCCTCTGGCGTGAAAGTAGCTCAGTTATGCGTGGGCTCTCTTTCAGGTATCTGACGAGGTCATCAAGATACAAGCCCGTAATAGGCTTGAAGACTGGTAGCTGTATGTCGAACAAGTGGGACTGGAGAGCCTTGTTTATCATGTGCTCGAATATTTGCTTGTACGCGGGGTTGCTCGCAATCATTGAGCGTATCTCTCGGAGCGACACCTCGAGCAGGTTGCTGTCAGCCGTTACGGGGTCTACGGTGCCTTGTAGCTTCGCCAAGGTGGACGAGTACCACACCATCTCTATGAAGTTGCGCGGGGACAGCGGGGTTATGCCTGCTTGGATCTTTCCAGTCGAAGCCTGCATATGTGCATCTATGCGGGTTGGTTATTTATAACCAACACGGATACACTAGGCACGTGGCTACAGACATTGTCCACGTGATTGACGCCGAGCTACGCATACTGCAGGAAATGAGGTACAGCACGCTGGAGGAAAAGACAATGCAGGCCGAGAAAGTAATGTTCGAGCTATTGGCAGTTACAAAGATGCTGGACGAGGGCGCCCGCGAGTTCACGACGGCCATGTGTGGCGCCATCAAACGTGAAGAAGAGTTCTTTGCGGGGATAGGGGAAGACGAGGGATCGAGGTTCGAGCTGATGCTGAGCTATCTGCACAGGAGGCTCAAGGAGGCTGGCACGCTAGAAGAGCTTAACCGCGTAATAGAGGCGCTCATAAAGTTTGGTAGCGCTGTGATTGTCACGTATAGGCTATTCATAAGCAAGGACTTGGAATACGTGAAGACGCTGAAAAAGGTGTCTGGCGGGACGCCGCTTCCCCAGTTCTAGCTATGGGACACGCTTCTGCAGTACGCTTATCCACGGGTTTCCACGCACAAAGTCTGGCAGGCTCGGGTCGTCGAGGCCTTGGTCTGCACTGGGCGGGACAACTATTGCAGACGCGGGGGGTAGCCGGGGCTTAGCATTTTCTATTTCCCTTATTTCCCTCTGCAATTCCTCTCTGAGCATCCTCTTGTCCGTAGCCTCCATTTCCAAGGCTACCTGTTCCGGCTCTATCCTCGGGACACTGCCGCCCACTATGAGCTTGTCGAGTAGCTGTTTATAGGCGCCCGGCGTATAGATGTTTATCCTCAGCTTGCCGACCTCGATCGACGCTAGGGGCTTGTAGTCCCTTCGGCTCTGGCGGTTCTTCGGCATCCGGCTCAACATGGTAGACAAACAGCTCATAAATAAATCTGTTATGACGGCTAGGAGAGACCTGAGAAACCTTAGACAATCCGTTACGGATTGTCTCCGATTAGGGAAGACCCACTCAATACGAATATTTAAAAAGGGTTTCTGCGATTGGGTTATCGGCGAAAAGCCTATGCCAGATACAATAAGTGAACTAAGAAACGGAGTAGTACTGATAGTGGGAGGCCTCGGCTCCTTCCTGCTCGGCGCACTGCAGGCAGACATCACCTACGGTATTTCCGAGTTCGTACTTGGCGCGCTGAACGGCACTGGCGCAATCAAGGGCTCCCTCGGTGCTGTCAAGACCGCTGGATCCGTGATTGGTGGGCTCTTCGCATTGCTGGGCATAGTCTTCACTGTGTCTGGAGCATACCTTGTTGTAAAGGCAGTTAGAGACATGTCAACATCCGGAGAAAGGGTTTGAGGTGAGGCGTGGTGGCAGTAGTAGTTAAACACAAGACATTAACGCCGCAGAGACAAAGGTTCAAGCACGCCGTTGCAGTCTGCAAGGAGAAAGTGAAGCACCTGCCGAAGGGCGCCAAGAGGAGAGCCTACATCGATTGCATGCGTGAGTACCTAAGGAAGTAAGGACGCAGAGACGCATAGCCTCCGGCTTAAAGACAATATTTCTTTTTTTCTGTTTTTCAGTGTGGTTTTATATAGTTGTTCCACGGTATAGTCTTCATGCTCGTGGAAATAGTATTGTTCACGTTGACGGTTGGCGCGGGGCTCACAGCTGTAGGTATGTATCTAGCCTACCGGTTCTATACAGACGACCCTGAGAACTGGACACGTGACCTCTTGTACTTTTTGGTGTACCTCGTGGTAAGCTTCTATTTTTTCGTTATGTTGCAGTATGCGCCCGCGGGCTACATGACAATAATTAACAACACTCCGTCTGGAGCTGTGCAGAAACAAGTCGTGACGTATGACTATAACCCGTATTCATCTGTGCTATGGCTCGCCTTGTCCATAAACGTTGTCCTAGCCGTCCTCGTGTTCTACAAGTTCCTTGAATATCTGCACACTTATTGGATAGCAGACTATACATGAGACAGCCGTGTACTTAAATACATGTTTTTCTGCTTTTTTTCTGGGCATGTATGTTGGAGAGGGTAGTCAAAAAGAAGTTTTTGTCTGACATCGAAGCTGATGGTCAACGAGTACAAGATACAAGCGACCAGCCGCAAGTAGCTAATCGCGGGGACAAACAGTTTTTTGCAACACTGCAAGCTACTACACAAGGCAAGCCCCCAGCCATTGTTGTGTCTGGCGGTGGATCTTCTAGTGGCTCGGGCGAGGGGGCTGGATCTGGCACACAACAGCCGGTAAGCGTTACTGTTTCCGAGCCGTTGACGGGTAACACGACCACCATAGAGACCAGCGAGGGCAGGCTTACTTTTGTGGGCTGGCTCGACCCCGAGAGGCACTACGAGGTTTGGCGTGACGAGAGTGGGAGACAATACGTGAGACACATTGGCGGCTCGTGGTTCAGGGGCGAGGATGTTGCTAAAGCCCAGGCAGAGGCGCAGAAGGTGTTGCAACAAGTAAACGTTGTGGAGGCGCAGTACAACCCACAGTTTGGCCGCGAGGTTTACAGATATTTCAGGGAGGGGGACAAGTGGTACACGTTAGAATATGACCCGCAGACAAACAGCTACAAGAAGGTCGAGGTGCCGGCCGAAAAACTACAGCAAATCGTTTTCGAAAAAATGCTTGGCGCCCCCGCCGTGAAGATTTCCGGCTACAACATACAAGACATCGAGAAATATGCACAAAAAGAGCCAGGAGCATTTGTTTTTTCCGGGGCTCTTGACACAGTTAGAACTGCGAGGCTCAAGGAGATTTTTCCAGAGCTCGCAGACAAAGAGAGCATAGCGCTTGCCGATGTGTGGAACACCATATCGTCCCGCTTAAGCAAGTATGGTATAAGCCCCAGCATGGACGTTCTAAGGGCTCTTTCACAGACCGTGTTCGACAACCCCGAAGCATGGAGAGACATAGAGGCGGACTTGGAGCGTCAAGTCAAAGAATACAGCCAGGCCTTATCCAGCTATGCCGACGAGGCTAAGCTGAAACAGCTCTACGGAAAGCTACGGCAACTGGGTGCTGGCTCTGCGCCGCTGAATGAAGATGTTAGGTTGCTTAAGCAACACAGAGCCATGCTTCTGGAGAATTTTAACCCACAGCAAATCGACATGCTTCCACAGGTGAAAAGCGAGCTCCAGACGGTTCTCGGCGGGGAACTGCCCGAGTGGGACAGGCTCTCGCCCGAGCAGAAAAGCATTCTAGCCGAGTACCTTAAGCTAAGCGACCCCACACTGCAGAAGTATATCGGCGCCCAGGTTGTCTTGA
>Ga0080004_1164682_pt1 | contig 18381 bp, 22 predicted proteins | sample WasSprMetagenome_FD_69207 | JGI IMG/M metagenome (GOLD analysis project Ga0080004, IMG submission 69207) | Sulfidic aquatic microbial communities from Washburn Spring, Yellowstone National Park, USA - WS (SPADES assembly) (version 2) | ecosystem: Environmental > Aquatic > Thermal springs > Hot...
ATCCCTGCGAAATAGGCTGCAGGACATCCCACACCTAAACGATTTAAAACAAACAAAAGGAGGGAATTTTGGTATAAATTACAACTTGGGAGCGGTAACCCCCGGGATACCACTTTCTAGGCGCGAATTTATACCTATTTTAGGCTGGTTTTCGTGGGTTTCTTTGAGCATTTCTGTTTAGTGCGTTGTTTGGTGTAGTTGTTTTTGGTTTATAACTGTTGCATATGGTTTTGTTAGCGACTCTTTTTTAGGATTTCCTTAGGGTTTATGGACAACAATTTTGCCCTAGCGGCTGCTTGCTGATTTTGAATGGTATTCTCCTTTCTTTAATTTGTTGTAAAATAAATATATAACTACATACAAAACATAGAAACTTTGAGGGTTTAAAATGAGAAAAATAAGGAAAGCTGTTTCAGTAATTTTGGCACTGATTTTCGTTATGCCCTATTTGAGCGTTTTTGCACGATCTGTTCAAGGTGCATCTGAGATGTCCAAGCTGGACTTTGGTGTTCCAGAACTATCTGGGAGTTTGCAAGGCTTTCTTAAGGGTCGGCTGCCATATATAGATCCGAATTTAACAAGTGTGAAGGAACCTACTAGGGTTATAATGGTAGTTGGAGATGAGGCTAACTTTAGCCAAATTGCCAGTTATATGATTTCCTGTAGAATTACTCCATCTCTGGGTGGCTTAAGGCTAATCTTCGGAACAGTTGATGCAAGAAAGGTCAAATTTTTAGCATCGAACACCGCTATTTTTGCCATTTTGAAAGATAGAGAAATCGACTTAATGGATTTTCCAGGTTCTACATTATCACAAGGAAACTTTCTGAAGGATACAAAAAACTTTCGACCTGATGTAGGTGCACCTAAACATTCGCCTGTTGGAGCAGCGTCCCCTAATGTAACTATGCGTGAAGTTGTAGAAATAATGAATGCCACAGGCGAGTAGAAAGCCTTACCAGTAAACAATACGAAGAACAAGAATAAACCAGTGTAAGCTAGGAAGCGGAGGATGCGTCTACGGAGAAAAAACTTTTTGGGTTAGAAGTCATCTAGCCCACCCTCTAGTCTTCAGCTATGGCGTTGGACTAGCTGGTGCCTCGTTTTCTTGTGATACGTATACTCCTACCTTGAAGTTCACTGTGCCAGCACTAGCTGCGTCGAGCCTTAAGTCTAGTCTAAAGGCCTCGCCGGGGTTCAACGAACCGGCAAAGACGAGCGTCCCGCTGCTCCCTAGTAGGTCTAGCTGGGTCACATATGTTACGGTACCACTCAAGTCTACCTTGTATATCACTAGCTTAGCGGTGGTGAGGTAACCGCCCTCAGTTGCATCGTCTTCTAATCTGAACCACACGTATACTGGAACGGTTCCTCTTTTGTAGCCAAAGCCGTAGAAGTCTTGTATGTACCAGGATCCAACTGTAACAGGAATAGTGACCGTGACGCTTTCGTATAGCTTATATTCTGTCGTATCTATAGTCCACGTGCAGACAACATCGCCAGGTGTTACCGTTATAGTGTTTGTTCCATATGTTGGTGCGTTGTAGTTTGTGCCTACACCAGGCAGGTCTATGCCGCTTTGAGCTGCAGAGCTGTAGAATCCTGTACACGCTGCTCCTGTAGCGTCTCCTGCCCCCTTTATGTCTATCGTGCCAGTCATCCACCTGTAGGCGTATACTGTTGCGTTTACTACTCCCACAATCGCTATTAAGGCTACCAGTAGTACTAGTAGCCTCCTATCCATAGTCTTACCTTCACTACTATCGGGAACAAGTAATCGCTTGATCTGCTTTTAAACTTTATAATCTAGGGGGCTTCTGAGGAGAGCTTGTGGACTAATCTAGCTCTTCAATGTAAAACCCGACTCTAAAGCGCTCTCGAATAGGTCTATTGGCGTTTACCACTATTGAGACTCTATATGTCCACGAGCCGGGTTCGACTATGATGCGATAAATGCTAGTAGTCGTAGTGTTGACCACCACTCTCTCAAACCTCTCTCCACTATATAGAATAACTAAGACCTCGACGTTTTTGAGGGGCTTCTCGACCACGATGTTTATGGCTTTAAGCCTCGACACGTTGATAAGCAGTATCACTATGTCTCTAAAGACCCAATACCCAGTAGTAGTGTTTATAATCAACCTCACTGAGTCGTAAACTAGACGACCCCCTCTATCTACACAGACAAGGTCTCCCATCACCAATCTAACCCCTTGTGGTATAGTCGTAGAGGGTATAAACCCCACACACTCAGCTTCTAGAGCGATAGGCCTTCCAGCAACTACTTCTACGCCAAACAATAGACTCGGTCTATACGCATAGACCCAGGGGTTGAACAGATGGGTAAATAAGACGATAAGCGTGATGAGCAATAATATTGATCTAAGTCTACCACGTAGCAATAAACAACACCAAGAGCAGGCTATCTAGCGCTATTTAATCAACTACGAACACTCGGGTTTTATACCTTATAGGACTGGGGCCTATAAGCGCCGGGGGCGGGATTTGAACCCGCGCGGGGTTTCCCCCACCGGCTTAGCAGGCCGGCGCCCTACCAGGCTAGGCGACCCCGGCTCCAGTAATTTATCTATTACACTGGGTGTTTTAAACTAATATTACATCGCTCTGTTTAGAGCGCTCCTTGGGTTTTAAAGTCTATGTTTAGTGCATAGTGTGACCGGGGTGGATAGTGGTGCACTTTAAGTCAAGGCTTAGAATCATCACGGTTAAAATGCCAGACTTATACTTAGAGGGGATCGACGAGCTAGTCAAGATCGGGAGGTATAGGAATAGGAGTGAGGTGATCAGAGCAGCTGTTAGAGAGCTACTTAGGAGAGAGTTGTGGATGAAAGAAGTCGAGTTAATGTAGTCCTCTAGCTTTATTTAACAGTAAGACCACGAGAGGCTCGTATTCATCTAGTTTTTGAATACCAATCGGTGGGTAGTAGTCTGGTAAGATCCTTAAAACCTCTTTCATCTCAATAGGCCTCTTGTAGACAACTGGCTTCAACACCTCCATTGCAATAGCCTTAGTAGCCCCCTTAATGTAGTAGAAATCCTCTTCTCCAACACCACTATTAGGCCTCTTCATCATCTCCCTTATAACATAGTCTGAAGGCCCAACAATAACCTCTCCCACAATATACTCACCCATAAACGCCTTGACATCTCCAGACACGTAGAGTATAGCTCGATCGCCAGGCTCGACCTCTACATTATACCTCGTTAAATTTCTCAAGTCATACCTCTTCCTCCCCAAGAAGATCCTATATGCAAACACAGGCTTGATCGGAACTATTAAGACACCCACGCAGAGCCCCTCAGAAATCAAAGGTTCATAAGTGTTAATAACGCCCAATACAAGTATAAGAGTATTAGATGCTGAGAGCTGGTATTACTGATTAGTGAAGAGTGACACCGGTGCTGAGGGTGTTGAGTAATCTTGGAACTCATCCGTGAGGGAGACACAGTCCTAGTATACATTGATGAGAAGAGGAAGTTTCCCATAGTGGTTAGAAGAGGAGGTATACTTGGCACTGATAAGGGGTTTATAAGACACGACGAGATCATTGGTAAGCCATACGGCTCTACGTTGACTACCAGTATGGGTGTTAAAGCACTACTATTCAAACCACTAAGACAAGACTACATACCAGCACTCAAGAGGATCACTCAGATAATACATCCAAAGGACGCAGCACTAATGATCTATCTCTCAGGCGTAGGGCCTGGCAGTAGGGTTGGAGAGGCTGGCGTGGGGTCTGGAGCGCTCACTATCGCGATAGCCTCGATTATAGGTGATAATGGAGTCCTCTACGGTTACGACATCTCAGAAAAAGCGATCGAGACAACGATGCAAAACCTCGAAAAAGCAGGGTTAAAGCATAGAGTCGTCCTAGCATTAAGAGATGTTAGAGAGGGAGTGGATGTAGATAACTTAGATGCTTTTTTCCTCGATATTCCAGACCCGTGGAACGCTCTATCTAGCGTATCGAAGAGCCTCAAGAACTCTGGAGTGCTACTCGTATACGTTCCAACAATAAATCAAGTTGAAAAGACAGTTGTAGCAATGAGGCAAAGCGGGGTGTTCGGCGATATACACGTCTATGAGCTACTATTGAGGGAGATGAGTGTAGAGCCGGGAGCGGTTAGACCACGTTCAAAGATGATTGGACATACAGGCTACGTGATATTTGCTAGAAAACTCGCTAGTAGTGACTCCCCTTAACGTACAAGTACACTGTGTGTAGAAGGCCATGTTCATCTCTAACATCGATCACCTTCTCTGGCTTCCAACCAGGTATTCTAAACTCGTGACTAACTATTCTAGTACCATTTCTCAATTCTCTTTCAAACTTTGGTTTTAACATCTCATTAACAGATGTCAATAGAAACAGCGTAACTATCGTCGCTTCACTTATATCAACGTGAAAAAAGTCTCCTTGAATAACAAGCGCTCTATCTGCAATACCCTCATCGTGAATCCTGCTAAGTGCAAGCTTATACTTCTCTCTATCAATCTCGATGCCTACAGCCTTCTTAACATTAAACTCCTTAACAGCGATAATGAGTATCCTACCATCGCCACAGCCAAGATCATAGACGACGTCGCCCGGTCCAGCATTGGCAAGCTTCAACATCGCTCTAACTACGGGGTAAGGGGTCGGTACATACGGGACAAAAACCATATATTCAACCCTTCCCGGGGGTTTCTTGGGGAAAAGGCCCTTATTAAGCCGTGATGGTTGCGAGCTAGTGTGGTTCTAACTCAGGGACCTGTACGCCTATCGCTTTGAGTTTATCAAGCATCTCTTTGAGTGCAGCTTCTTCGTCTGGTTGGAGAGCACTGTTTAATGGCATTCTTGAGAGTATCCAATGAACACTCCCATCACTTAGCTCTACGAGTATTTGTGGCAACCAAGACATCCCGAATTCGTCTTTGTCCCCGTGTTCTACTAAGTAGACGTAATCCTCGATCTTCACTTCTAGAGGAGCGTTTATGAGCTTACTAAGCCTCTCGGCGAGTTTAACCCACAACTTGTGATGAGGGTGGTGATCAGCTGTAACTAACACCACTTTCTCTACTTTCATACTAATCGACCTCTAAACTCCTAGGGCTTGACAGGGTTAAAAATACTCGTTATCAGATTTGTACTTGTTTAGGCTTTCTCTCTTCTTCAGGTCTAACCTTAATGATCCCATAGAATATCGCGCACGATATGCAATAGCACTTTTGAACGGGGTATTTCATTATGATCGCTCCTTTCTTCTCTAGCTCCTCTGCAAGCCCGGGTGGAACTGGACTATACATCCTGGTGACACATATGATCTTGTCAGCTGGTACAAGAGCGCCACAATTGTCACAAGCAACTCTCTCTACAGACCCCTTATCACCCTTCCTCCGACCACGACTTTCTCTCTTCTTAGGCACGCTCTCATCCTCGCATAACTATTGGGTGAACACACCTTTATATAAGCAAAATCAACCCTGTTAAATTTACTAAAAAGCTTATATAGAATTTCGCGAGATCGCCAGGGTGCATCCTACACGAGTGGTCTTGATCCTTGCTCGGTGTTCCACATAAATCTCCGTAGACTAACCCCTCCAGTAATGTCTTCCCAGCTAATTCCAAGGGCTGTTAACAACTGTTCAAGTCCAGATTTTAGCAATTCAATATATTTCTCTGGATCTATCTCGTGCTGTCTCGCCAATTGGATAGCCTTGTAGCCATCTCCACCCTTAACTTTAACAACTAATATGATGTCTCCTTCTTGAACGCTTATACCATGTTTTCTAAGCTGCAATGCAGCCTTAACATGTGGTGGCTTGCTCTTCGTGTATGCAGATGGGTCTTTTGTTAGCGCCATTTTTATAGCCAGTTGATCTAGTGGTATCTCTCTGTGCTTCAAGCCCTGGTAGTACTCTTTTGTAGTCTTCTCAAGCCATTTGATAAACCCCTCAAAGTCATCGGGGTTTTCAACTTTCTTAAGAGTGTCAAGGATGTTTTGGAAAAACAGCTTTATAAACTCGGGCGTATTTCGCTTCTTAGCGACAAGCCCCTTAACCTCTATATCACCCGTTTTTGTCCTCCCGAGATAGTTTTTCTTCAGCCCTGTGAATATGACATACGAGAACTCTTTATCGACCTCTATGTCGAGGCCCAGTGTTTGTTGAATCCACTTCTGCAGTAATTCTAGTTGATTCTGAGTTGGGTTCCAAACAAAGATCGAATCTGTATCTCCGTAGAGAGCCTTAATACCCATCTCAGCGGCTTTGACAAGGATGCTCATAAATGACCTGCGACCAAGCGCGGTCACGCTTTCTGCTACAACTGGTGAGTACAGAGAGAACCTCTCATCTCCAAAAACACCGTAGCTTGCATTTATAAAGACCTTGATAGCCCTCTGGACAACGTCATACCATGCCTTTTGATCGCTAGTAGCTTGTGGGTCTTTAGCTCTCTTCTTATATATGCCTACTCTAAAGTCTCTTAATATCCCAATGATCTGTGCTGTTAACCCGGGCTTATCTATGCATACTGTGTGGAGTACCTTGCCAGTCTCGTCTTCGACCGTGATCTTCTTTTCACACCAATTCATATCTACTGTCTCATAGCTTAAGTTGTAGTTTTTAATCACGCTCGGATATAGCGACGCGATGTCTAGAACGACGACGTCGAAGAACACTCCTTGAGGTGGGAGTATGACGAGCGCGCCAGCGTACTTCTTACCCTCAATGACTGCGCGAGTAGAGGCTTTAACCTGGCTTACAATATCCTCTTTATTCGGAATTAGGTAGTTTAGCTTCCTGTGCTCCCAGAAAAACATGTTTTGAATCCATCCAGATATCTGCCTTCTACATAGCTCTTCAATGCTGGTTTTAGATATACGCATTAGTAGAATGATCAACTTCCAAACCAGCTCGTTGTTAAACATTGTGAGGTCAAGCGTGATCGACGCGTCACGGAGGTTGTAGGCGGCTAAGTAGCCAGCTGATATATCGCTAACAGCGCCTTCAATGCCGATCTTGCTAACACCTAGTAGTGCTTGTGAAACAGCCTCTAGCTTCTCCTCCTGATACTTCCCTCCAAAAGCATAGTTCTTGATAGCTCTATTAGCGAAAAACCTGTAAAGGTCGATGTGTATACTAGAGTCAAAGCGGGCAAGGTCCTCCTTGATCAATATGGGGACTAGGTACCTAGGTAAGCCCAGCTTTATTGACCTTGTGTAGAGGTATACAAGGTCGAATTTGTCACCATTGTAGGTCAATACTACGGGGTATCTGCTAATGGCCTTAAAGACCTCGATCAACAGTGCGATCTCCGAGTCGAAGATCTCTACTTCCGCATCAGCTGGGTAAACGCTTTCAGCCTCGTAGAGAGCTGGATACTTAAATGGTCTTGCGAGCATAAACACCTTTTTAAAGCCATCGCTCCCAACGATCGACACGCTTATAATGGGGTACTCTGCGAGCTTTGGATTAGGAATCCTTCCTCTAAATGGTGTATAGACCTCAATGTCGATAGACGCTCTTAGAGCTTTGGGTGGAGGCTCTTCAAACAGCTTTACGAATTCTCGAGCTAGTTGTCTTGTCGACTCTGTTTCCTTCTCAAATAGTTTATCAATGATCTTCAAGACTTCTGGGTGGATCTCTGGCTCGACAAGAACTAGTCTCCTACTATCCTCGTTGATCATGATATACCGCATACCGGGTATGAGGCCTGTATCGAAGATGTAGTTTGCATGATATTTAATCTTAGCCTCCCATGCACGCGAGACCTTAGACCTGAGCTTCTTTACAACCTGGGGGTCTTTGGTTATAACCTTAATTAGCTTGACCTTCTTCATAGTTAGTGGATTGATCTTTTCAACCCCCTCGAAGTTTTCAACACCACTATTAGAGCTAAACTTTGCTTTCAACTCATCTATAGGCTCGTCTGTCAAGAAGTACGGTCTGTGTCCATAGGGGTCCGGGATCTTCACGAGCTTGGTTCCATCTTCACTAATAAACTCTAGCACAGCTTTCCCAAGCTTTCCATCATAGTAGACGTTTAGTAGATAATGTGGAGTAGTTATAGACTTCTCGAAGCCACGTCTAAATGGCAAGGGGGCACTCTTAGTACTATAGAGACTTGTAGTGTTATTATCGAGTCTGCTCCTCAAGCTTATCAACCATAAGCTACGGTTGTTCTCCACGAAGGATCATAATGGCCTTAGCCAAGTCGCCTTTAGCTTTCTTTAGCGCTTCAATAGCCCTCTCTCGACTAACCCCCGTGTGCTCGATAATGAAGTTCACATCATCTTCAGAGAACTCTACAACTTCAACCGGCTTAGACTCTACCAGCTCCTCTTCAGATATCTCGCTGGCGACTACTTGGAAGATCTGCTGATTACCAACTTTGAACACTACAACTTGAGGATTAGACATAACGAGCTTTTTCCCACCGATATAAACCTCTACTCTCTCAACATCTTTAAGCTCCTCGACTTCAACTCCATATCTACGTAGAAGCTTTTTCAGCTCATGTGGGCTAAAGAGAGCCAAGAATAAGCGCACCTCTCCACTTCCTTATCAAGCAATCTACTTATTATGCTTAAAAACAATCAATGTCTTAGCGGAATATACGCGGTGTTCTCATGGAGCTAAAAATTCTTGGTGGTGGGCGCGAGGTTGGCAGAGTAGCAGTGTTAGTGAGTGATAGAGGCAAGGCAGTGCTACTTGATTATGGAGTCAATTTTAATGAAAAAGATGTACCACAAACTCCCATCCACGTTAGACCTGTAGATGTTTCAGCTGTCGTCATATCACACTCTCACCTAGATCACGTCGGGGCAACTCCATACCTCTACATCACAGGTAACCCCGAAGCCATTGCAACGAGGCCAACGCTAGACGTTGCAAGACTACTCATTATAGACTTTCTAAGATTAAACTCCTACTACATAGATTACGAGTTGAGAGAATTCGATAGAATGTACAATAACACTAGATTTGTAAACTATAACGACGATGTCTCGGTTGGAGACTACCTCATTAGGCTATACAATGCTGGGCACATAATTGGCAGCTCTATCATCTATATTGAAACACCTAGTGGAGAGAAGATACTGTACACAGGAGACTTCAACACTATACAGACGTGGACCCTCCCAGCTGCTGATGTCCCACCTGTCGAGCCAACGACGATCATAGTTGAATCTACGTATGGAGCTAGAAACCACCCGCCAAGACACCTAGTTGAAAAACGCCTATTGGAAATAGTAGAAAGCACAATAGATGCTGGTGGAGTAGTCCTCATCCCCGCCTTTAGTGTTGGGAGAACACAAGAAGTAATGACAATGCTATACTCTCAAGCCCCGTATCTAGACATATATGTTGATGGTTTGAGTAGAGATGTAACTGAAATATACTTGAAGCACAAGCGTTTCCTACGAGACTCCACACTATTTACAAAAGTGGTTGAAGGAGTGAACTTCGTAACAGACGCCTCTATGAGGAAGAGAATCGTTAAAAAACCATGCGTTATCATAGCTTCAGCTGGGATGTTGAAGGGGGGCCCAGCTCTCTACTACCTTAAACAGATCTATAGAAACCCCCGTAACGCGGTGGTCCTTGTAAGCTATCAGGCGGTCAATAGCAATGGACATAGAGTTCTAGAGAGCGGGGGGATAGAGGATCAGGAGATAGACAGGGTACTAGCTAGAGTCGAGTGGCTCGATCTATCTAGTCACGCTGGGAGCGACGACATAGTCAAATACGTGGCGAGGTATAAGAGTAGTGTAAAAAACGTGGTCATAGTTCACGGTGATATAGAAGATGCAACAGTGCTAGCGGAGAAACTAAGAAAAACCCTTGGAGAGGATGTAAACATACACATACCAGCGAATGGGGAATCTATCAAGATTGAGAGTTGACTTGCGAACTCGCTTTAAAACCCCTTTGACAGGGATATTATACATTGGAGCCGGGGTAGCTCAGCCTGGAAGAGCGCCGGGCTGTTAACCACGCTGGGGTTCAAGCCTGGCAGAGACCCGGTGGTCCGGGGTTCAAATCCCCGCCCCGGCGCTTAGATCATACTCAGCGCTGGTCGAGATTTATAGAGAGGCTTTTAGTAGGAAAGTAAAAAAGGTGGCGATGAATACTATAGCGAAATAAAGTCTTCCGGCTTGGGTGGTTCTGGTTTCAACCCTTTTCTCTGCCTAATGCTGGCTATGAGGCTCATTAACATAGAGTCTGGTACTGGAGCCCACCTACTGAAGTCTTGACCCCAAATAGCCTTACCAGCTGTGGCGTTTCTCAACATGTCTGCTAAGTCGAAGGATTCAGAGACGGGTATTTCAGCTAGTATCCTCGCTAGGTTCTCAGATTGTTGTATATCTAGTATTTTTCCACGCTTCTTCGTTATAACCACGGATATGTTGCCGATGTACTCCATCGGGGTCTTTATATCTAATTTCAATATAGGTTCGAGTAGAGTTGGATTAGATGTGAGCATACCTGCAAATATAGCGTTCCTAACAGCAGGGTAGATCTGGGCTGGCCCTCTGTGGGCTGGATCTTCGTGGATGACAGCATCGTGTAGTATCACGAGAACGCCTCTAACAGGTTCATGAGCTAGTGGACCCTCTCTCATTGCGAGCCTGAAGCCCTGTATAACTGTATCTCTCACTTCTCTAAAGTATTGAACACCCGTCGTCATATCGACAAATACGTTGATGTTTTCATCGATAGCGAGGATCCTCCTAGCCATATCAGTATCCCAGTTGGCGTGCTCTCTGAGGATCTTCGCTCTCTCGCGTGGATCCATGTCTTCGGTGACTAGACCCTCTTGTATTAACCTGATGGTCGTCTCATCAAGTGGGCGCACGCTGATATAGAACTTGTTGTGCTTATTAGGAGATTTACCCTCGAAGATCCTACTCTCGCTCTTAATGGTTTCTCTGTAGACTATGACTGGTGGAGAAGCCACTACATCTAATCCATAGAGATCCTTAAGCAGTGTTAGCGCTATCTCTATGTGTAATGTACCAACACCACTAAGTAGATACTCTCCAGTCTCCTCATTGATCTTAACAATTAAGCTCGGGTCTTCGAGATGTAGCTTGTAGAGCGCATCTATGAGCTTAGTGAGTTGCTGTGGGTTTTTAGGCTCTATAGCGACTGTGACGACAGACTCTGTAATCATCCTCATCCTCTCGAAGGGAACCATTACGTCCTTTAGAGCCGGTCCAACGATGGTTTCTCCAGACCTCGCCTTATCGACTCCGAGAACAGCGCCAATGTTTCCAGCTGGGATCTCGTCTGCGAGCTCTCTATACGGACCCATGTATAGACTGACCTGTAATATTCTCTGCGTAGTTTTGGCGTTGACTAAATAGACCTCCTCACCTGGCCTTAGAGTCCCCGAGAATATCCTACCAGTTGCAACTAACCCGGCGTGTGGATCTACTTTAACATCTGTAACCATAAAGACTAGTGGGCCGTTTGGATCGCACTCCATCATGTACTTTGCAATCTCGCTATTGATATCTCCATGCCAGATCTTTGGTATTCTGTACTTCTGCGCTTCTCTAGGGCTTGGTATAAACTTGACAACCATATCTAGTATTGCTTCATGTAGTGGAGCTACCTTTTGAAGCTCAGCAACAGCATCTTTGCCCCTATTATACACATCTATGATGTCTCCGATCTTGATCCCTTTTTGAGCAGCTAGAGGTATTGTTAGGCCCCATCTATCTCTAGCAGATCCAAAGGCTACTTGGCCCTTAGCAGGGTCTAGTAGCCAAGCTCTTTGAAACTCTTTGTCTGCATAGTTTGCTATTAGCGTGTTTATATCTTTAACTATTTGTACCAGTCTCTGCTGGATCTCGCTTGGGGAGAGCTTTAACTCCTTAATCAGCCTATCGATCTTGTTAATAAAGAGTACAGGTCTAACTCTCTCTTCAAGGGCAACTCTCAGGTACATCTCGGTTTGGGTCATTACGCCTTCGACGGCGTCTACGACTACGATTGCCCCATCAATAGCTCTAAACGCTCTTAGAGTCTTAGATTGAAAGTCTACGTGTCCAGGGGTGTCGATCAGGTTGATCACATATGGCTTACCCTTGTACTCGTGGTATAGACTCACGTTAGCCGCCTTGACAGTCATTTGCCTTCTTTGCTCAACATCTAGGTAGTCTAGTGCAAGCGCTTGCCCAGCGAGCTTTTCAGATAGAAGTCCAGCAGCACTCAATAGCGAGTCAGATAACGTAGTCTTCCCGTGATCTACGTGCGCAGTGATCCCGATATTCCTAATTTGATCTACGTTCCTCATTATCTTTAACACTTCAGCAGTCTGTTTGTACTTGACCATGGTTTACACCATCACTAAGCATCTCGACTGTGTGTATAGAGCATATGGCAATTTATACCTTTAAACCCGGAGCGCGATGGGCTGCGACTCTAAGAGCTGCTAGCTCTCTTTTGTATATAGTTCTCAAGCCACTCAATTAGCTTCCTTTTAGCGTAATTCATAGCCATCTTAGCCTCTTCGCTGTAATTAGCTAACCTCCCTCTAATCATAACCTCTATTGATACATCAACGCCTTCAGAGACTCTCTTAATTGAAATTAAAACGCTAAAGTCTGTTTTAGGTGGCAATATGCTCTCTAGGTATTTACTCGACTCCACCTCGAGATATGTTAATAGATCTTCTAGCTCCTCTTCACTAAGAGACTGTAAAACCTTCAAGTACTCCTTCTCTCTACTCTTAGAGCTCAGTAGAGTCCCCCCAGCTGAGCCTCGATGTAGTTTAATTGCTACTTCGTAGATACTAGTCCATATTTGGCCATCGCTTCGCGTAGTCTATTTTCAGCTTCACTTAACTGCTTATTCAAGAACTCTAGCTGTTTTCTATACTTCTCCCTCTTTATTACAAGAAGCTCTTTGCGTTCTTCAAGCTCTTTCACAACCTCGCTCTTCGTCCTCTTGACTAGTATGTGCCCTACTGCTTTATAGAGCTCGGCGTTGTCGCTAAGGTTCTTAATGTTGTCTAGTATATTGTCGATCTCGCTTAGTTCAGCCTCGACCACTCTAAGCTCCGTCTCGATCTTCAAATAGTGCTCTCTCAATGTTTGATACTGTAGTATCAACTGTTGAACCTCGGGAGGCAGGGACTTCTCTGCCATGTTTAATCACGCTCACTAATTCCAATAACATGGTTAACACTCCTATAAAACTATTAACAACAGCGATAAGCTTTGAGAGATTAGTGCACTCGAACCTCAGAACTAAGAGACCACGAGCTTCTTCAATGTCTCCTCTACACTCTTTGGGTAAATTGCTCAGCTCAGGGGCGAGTGAAGAGGCGATAGATGAGGCTACCTCTAGGTCTTCATGTGAAAGGTCAATTACGTATTCAACTGTGAACTTACTTTGTTGAGTTAAATCTAATCACCTTTTCGACTCTTAAAACAGGGCCGACAGGTTTATTGTGAACGTTTAGAAAAGTTATTTCAATGAATTTCTCTTCGTTGAGACAGATCTTGAGGGTGTTCTTGCCGGGCTCTAACCCTTTAAAGACTCTAATGAACAAATCTGATAGATAAAAGCAATCGTCTGTTATGCACCTAGAATAATCCACCTCTATAGAGTCTACTCCATAGGTTCTTGAAGAAGCGGGGTTTTCGCGAGATAGTTTCACTCCTCGAAGAATGATAGTAGATAATCTTTTAAGTTGAGCTCGTCCAGCTCCCACTTCTTCAACTTCATAGAAGGTTAGACCCCCAGGATTGCCCTTTCTCTCTGTTACTATTATCACGTACTTAAGCCCAAGTCTCTTAGCCTCTAAAGCTAGTTCAACAAGAGACTTGTGACCTCTATTGACCTTGATAGAGCGTGGCAAGACGGATACGAGGTCTTTGACGAGTGATCGTAGTCGAGGGGAGGGCCTTCGCGATGTGGTGATCATTATCAAAAACTTACTCCCTAATTATGATGCTTGGAAAACTCTTTGAAAGCTCTGTTCTTGGCATGTAAGCGCCACCAGCCCATTTAGCTCCACACCTTTTACAGATCCATATCCCTGTACTTAGTCTCACCACTCTACCTTTATGTGCACAGAATGGACATGTATGTGGTGCATACCTTTTCATTAAAACCTCTTTTACCTTCTTCCTCAGTGTAGCTCCATACCTAGCTCCATATCTCCCAGCTATTCCAACAACTTTAGTTCTACCCATAATTAAGCACCCATCTCTGATAGTGATTTAGTGAATTGTTGAGGGTTATTTAATATGCTTTTAATAAGCTCTATTAGCCACGAGCCCTTCTCAATAGCTATGTCTATAGCTGATTCAAGGATAGCCCTCGTAATGCCCCTCTCTCCTCTCTTTTGTATTCCACAAATTCTCCTTTTTTCATCAATAGCGATCGTCAGGATAGAGTCTGCTATCGCCTCTTCTTCTAGAGTGGGATCTATAAGTATTTGACCTTCGATGATCGCCATAGTCACCGTTGAAACGACATTCCCGACTGGGAGAGGTCTATCTTTGACACTTCTATCTACCTTATACCCTCCATCAGTCTTCAATAGCCCAGGCATTCTGGCAGTAGCCAGAGCGAGCATCGAGGACAATGTTGCGGCATCTATAGCGTTTCCAGCGTGATCTATTAAGTATATGTCATTGAATACGATCCACGCGACTCTACCCGGCTCGATCACGAGGTCTTCGAGCTTTAAGACCCTGGGCTCTCTCAGTGACCTATCAACAACTCTCGCCAACTCAATTGCATTCTCGTCTGGCGGGCCAGGCTCGAAGGAGGGTGATGCGAGTGGAACGAACTCTGCATGAACCTGTAAAACACCTTCATTCGGTCTATCAGGGTATGGAGCGCCTAGCTCCAACTTAACCCCGGTCAACACCTGCGTCTTGCCAAGCTTAACTAGAGCGCTCCCCTCTGCCTTCTCTATCGGTGAGAGGATTACATCGATCGGCCTATAGTCTAGTAGGCCCCTACCATCTACCCTCTCCCCTCTTTTAATTAGCTTCAATATGTACTCTAGTTGCATTCTTGGAATTAACTCACGCTCGGGTGTGATGCTCATTGCGTCTTCACCTCCTCCTCGAGCATCTTCATATACTTGTTGTGAAGAGCCTCTTTTGCCAACTTGTAGATCTGCTCAGCGGCCTTAAATGCCATATCGAGAGCCTGTTTAAGCTCTTCGCGAGTTAAAACCCCGTTGAGTTGGAAGAGCACAATCTCTCCCAGATTGGGGGCTATACCTATGGGCAGGTCTGCCTCTCCATATTGATCCTCCAGCTCGTTTATATCAACCACTAGAACCCCATCTACCTTACCTATTGCAACCCCAACAGCCAGGTCTTTCATTGGAATCCCTGCGTCAGCGAGCGCTAGAGAGGCTGCTGTTAAACCAGCTGTTCTAGTGCCTCCATCAGCCTGTAAAACTTCAATGAACACATCAATGCTTGTTCTAGGGAACAGGCTCGTGAAGACCAGCGCTTCAAGAGCCTCTCTTATGACTTTTGAGAGCTCAATCTCCCTCCTCGTGGGTGCTGGGGACTTTCTCTCCTCGGTTGAAAATGGAGCCATATGGTATCTTACTCTTAGCGCGGCGCGATCAGCCATCGATATAGACCGGGGGACAGCCCCTCTAGGACCGTAGACAGCGGCTAGAACCTTCGTATTACCATACTCGACGAGCGCGCTTCCATTAGCGTTCTTTAAGATCCCAACACTTATCCTGATCGGCCTGAGCTCGCTCGGCAATCTTCCATCTACTCTTCTACCATCTTCTCTGATTAGTCGTGGTTTACTAGCCACGTTTCTCACCCAGTATTGACTCTAAAAACAATTTCACCTCCTCAGTTAAACCCCTCATGTGGGCTTTTGTCTCTATAAGCCTTACTGCTTTTATTAGAGCTAAAAGCTCTTTTTCTGATGGGCACTTAGCCCATAAGTAGCCATTGAGACCAACCACGATCTCGCATTTTGTAGTATTTGTGAGAACAGCTAACATGCTACCTTTCTTTCCAATAATTCTTGGCACTTTACTTGGTTTCACACTTATGACGAACCCATCAACTATTTTGCCAAGCCCTTTCCCCCTAGTAGTTAACACTGGGTCTCTTAGCCTATCAAATGTTGCGATCTTCGCTAGCACGTAATCTCCTATATTCAAGTACGCTCGCAGGTTGTGTACAGCTGGGTTGAAACCTTCTATAACATCTGATGCTGGCAGTATAGCCTTGTATGGGGCCTTTATATCAACAATCCAGTATGTTATTCCAATATCACTCACAACGCCGATGACCAGGTCATCAGCTCTCGGCATGTAGAACCCTTCAAGTGGGATGACACTGATAGATCCTCCCTCAATGCTAACAAGCCCTACCGTGTCGCTGAAGACTTTGTCATTTAAGATGTAGATGTGTCTCTCTGGGTAGTATTTTAACCTCTCTCCTTGTTGTATTTCGTCCTTTTCAAGTATCGCTAAGCAGTCGCCAGGTCTGACTATTTGTCTATCTGCTACAAGGATCTTCATATCTTACCCCACGCTTAGTACTTTAACATCTCCACTGCCTTTCGTGATTGCGTTGACTTTATCGATCAGTTCTTGTTGCAACCCAGCAGGGATCTCTAGCTCTACCTCCAAAGATCCGTCGCTAAGCCATCTCGTCTTCTTAATAGTTCCAATTGACTGAAGAGCCTTCAAGCCACGACTGGAGTGCTCTGGTGGAAGCTTTACAACTACGTAAGCTTTAGCAACCTTGATTGGAATGACTTTAGAAAGCTGTGTAATGATCTCTTCAAATTGTTGTTCAGCTGGCTTAAAGGGGTCGATGCTCACTTTAGCCTGTTCAAGGGCGAGTTCTATTCTCTTAACTGGTATTGGAAGTTTAGTTTTGGGGTCTACGACGTTCTTCGCTATTAGGTTGATTATCTGAGCTTTTTTCTCCTCGATGAGCCTTCTCCGTTGTTCTGCTGTGAGAGGTATCTCTCCTCGCTTTATGATCTCTGCTGCTACTACTCTAGGGTCGTCTGTCCCGAAGACCTCTTTCATAGCCTCTGGTGATGCTCTGAGCCCCTTCCTAGCGTCTTTGAAGATCGTATCGCTGATTAATACGTCGTCAATGCTAACACTCTTACCAAGTTTGAAAGCAAGCGCTTTCTCAGGATCAACAAGAATTTCAAATCTATGCCCTTTAGCTTCGTACTTAACTATTACAAATTTTTCTTTCAAAAGAGACACCAGTAGAGGTATAAATGAAAAGCTGTTCGGAGGGGCGCCTCATGGCTTGATCTTTCCTTCCTTGATCAGCTCGTTGATGTAGCTCTTGATCTCCTCTAGCGTCAAGATCTTAAACTTCTTCGTGTGTATATCAGCGTATCCTAGCTCGATGTAGTTCTCATATGGTCTCCCCTCAATGATATTACTAATGGCTTCTAGTGCTAACTTGATGGATGCGTGGACATCTAAATCGTACTTATAGTTCTTCTCGAGGAACTCAAGTACAGTATTGCTTTTCTCCCCAATAGCTGTGGCGTAGTAACCTGCATATCTACCACTAGGCTCTGTCATATAGACCTGTGGGCCTCTATCGTCTACCCCAGCGAATATTATTGAGACTCCAAACGGCCTTACACCAGCGTGTTGTGTATATAGTTGCTTGACGTCGCAGACCAGTTTTGCTAAGTACTCTATGGGTATGGGTTCATCGTAGTAAAACCTGTGAATGAGCGCGCTTCTAATAGCGTAATCAAGCAGAACCCTTCCATCTCCAGCCATGCCAGCGTAACTAGCCCCGATGTGATCGTCGATCTTAAAGATCTTTTGAACAGACCTCTCATCTTGCAACGCCGTAATCTTCTTCTTTTCAGCAGCAATCACGGTAGCGCTCTTAGTCTTTAAGCCGAGGGTAGTCCAACCTCTTCTAACAGCTTCAAATGCGTATTCGACTTGGTATATCCTTCCATCTGGCGAAAATATTGTGATAGCTCTATCGTAAGCTGCAGCCATTGATAGGCCCATTCTCCTCACCACGTGCTAGTATGTTTTTATTATCAAAAGGGTAATAAAAGAAAAGATGCACGCTCACGCTCATATAAGATGACACACTCTTAATGAAACATTGACTAGTTTAATTAACAACTCGCTATCTACGAATAGCTTCAAAGCAAGAAATCGATCACAGCTGTTTATAAAGCTACGCCGTCCCGGCAACAATTGTATTGAAATCGCTTGATTCATTGAGTAGAGAGTGCGGGGGGTGGGATTTGAACCCACGCAGGCCTACGCCAGCGGATCTTAAGTCCGCCCCCTTTGACCAGGCTCGGGCCCCCCCCCCCCCGCTAGAATATTATTTTTTTGGGGGTTTAAC
>Ga0080004_1212162_pt1 | contig 18381 bp, 23 predicted proteins | sample WasSprMetagenome_FD_69207 | JGI IMG/M metagenome (GOLD analysis project Ga0080004, IMG submission 69207) | Sulfidic aquatic microbial communities from Washburn Spring, Yellowstone National Park, USA - WS (SPADES assembly) (version 2) | ecosystem: Environmental > Aquatic > Thermal springs > Hot...
TTATTCATAAACAATTAAAGAACCATCTACTCAACAATGATATCTAAGCATCATCATGCATAGATACTTGGTGGGGCCGGCCGGATTTGAACCGGCGACCTCCTGGGCCCAAGCCAGGTTTCAGTCCTGAACACTCCACATGTTCAGGAGTCCTAGACCAGGCTAGACTACGGCCCCTCATATTTTATTTTCTAGCATCGAGCTTTTTAACTTTATTAAGAATAGGCAGGGCCGTTTCTTCATCTCAGCTCGTAGGCCTCTGGTCTTCTCTCGTATAGGCATGGATGAATTGTCCTGCACTTTTTGATGAGGTCTAGGTCGATGGTTATTGAGACGCAGCCCTCTCCTTCCTTTTTCTGGGCGAGGATGTCTCCCCAGGGCGCGGCTATGCATGAGTGGCCGACGAAGCTGAACTCTTCCTCAACTCCAGTTCTGTTGGAGGACACGATGAATACGGTGTTCTCTATGGCCCTGGCATTTACAAGTATTTCGTAGTGCCTCGCTCCCCAGTCCATCTCTCGTGGAATGCTGTACCAGGCGCTGCAATGCAGGATAATTTCAGAGCCTAAGAGTGCCAAGCTCCTAGACAGCTCTGGAAATACAGCGTCGTAGCAAATCATTAGTCCGAGGTTCCCGACTTCTGTGGATACTGCTACGGGCCAGTCTCCGGGGCTGAATACCTCCTTCTCATGCTTTCCGGCGAGATGTATCTTTCTATACTTCGCGAGTAGTTTGCCGCTGGGAGAGATGAGGATGCTTGAATCATAGATTGACGATGTCTCTTCACATCTTTCAGCCAGGCCGCCATAGATGTATGCGCCCAATTCCTGTACAAGAATGGAGAGCTTATCACACGTCGGCCCAGGAACTGGCTCAGAGATCCTCATGAAGTCTTCACGACTAAGACTATACCCAGTAGTGAAAAGCTCTGGCAGACATATGATCGTCCTACCATCCAGCATCAGGTCTCTGCGTTGACGGAGCAGGCTTGCAGTCCTCAAGATATTAGCATCGACCTCACCAGTCCTACACTCCATCTGGACAGCTATGAGGCAAACCTCCAAAACTCATCGCAGAAATATGTTGAACATCATTAATAGCCATATTGTCATAAGGCCTCGGTGAGAATAATCTTCAGCAATAAGTGTTAAATAATATTTTGAAGGCTTTATTATCGATGATTTCTTGAGGAATGATCGCTCTTTAAGGCTGTTTGAGGATGCTCGTAAGTACATTCCCGGCGGTGTGAACACCTCCCTTAGGATTCTTGACCCACCCCTTGTCTTTACGAGGGCTAAGGGCTCGAAGATCTACGATGCCGACGGCAACGAGTATATTGATTACCACGCTGCTTTTGGGCCTCCAATCCTCGGGCACAACAACCATGAGGTTAATCGCCGCGTAATGGAGATAATAAATGAAATCGACTTGATTGGTGTGGGGACAGCTGAGATCGAGATCAGGGCCGCTGAACTGATCGTTAAGCATGTGCCGAGCATCGAGAAGGTCTTGTTCTGCAACTCGGGAAGTGAGGCGACTTATCACGCTGTGAGGCTTGCTAGGGCCGTGACGGGTAGGAAGAAACTGATAAAGTTCCAGGGATGCTATCATGGCTGGCATGACTATTTGCTGATGAATGTGATAAGTCCGCCGGATAAGATAGGCAAGAAGGACCCCCTATCAGCGGGCATGCTTCCAGAGGCGATTGAAAACACAATAGTACTCGACTTTAACGACCTAGAAGGCGTCGAGAGAGCCGTCAAGGCTCACCGGAACGAAGTTGCAGCAATAATTCTCGAGCCGATCCCGCACAACATCGGCTGCGTCCTACCAAAGATAGATTTCCTCAAGGGGCTCAGGGAGATCGCAGATCGAGAAGGCATAGTTCTGATATTTGATGAGGTCATAACAGGCTTCAGGCACCATATAGGCGGGTATCAAAAGATAGTTGGAGTCATACCCGACATTACAACGCTGGGTAAGGCAATGGCTAATGGCTATCCCCTAGCAGCTATCGGTGGAAGAAGCGACTTGATGGATAGGTTCAACACGAGACCCGGGGGCGACGTCTTCTTTGCAGGGACATACAATGCTCATCCAATAAGCCTGGCCGCATGCATAGCGACGATCGAGAAACTAGAGGATGGTAGAGTCCACAAGCATATCTTCAGGCTCGGCGAGATTATGAGGCAGGGCCTGAACGACATGACTGAAGAGCTCGGAATAAAGGCCTACACTACTGGCTTCGGCTCGGTCTTCGTAACCTACTTCATGGAGCCGCCAGTCAACAACTACACCGACCTCCTACGAAACGACGCTAAACTCTTCGTAGAGTATAGGAAGAAATTGATAGAAAAAGGAATCTTCATGCTCCCCCTAAACCTCAAGAGAAACCACATCAGCGCGGCCCACACGGAGGAAGAGATAAAACTCACGCTCGAGAAGTCGAAAGAAGTGCTCGAAGAAATCAAGAGTAAATCAGCAAAATAAATAATAAAAAATATTTTTGCTTAGTTTTCTGCGCTATACTACGATTGCTGTCTCCGTCCTTTCAATGCCGTCGATTTTGTGTATCGTCTCGACTACTGTCTTTCCGAGGGCTTCGAGGCTATCTGCCTCCATTAGCATGATGACGTCGTACCTACCAGTAACCGTGCAGACATTTCTGCATCCTGCTAGTTTTGATAAGTGTTCAGCGACACTTTTTGCCTTTCCCGCATGTGTCCTTATTAATACATATGCTAGTACGCCCATGATGTTAAGAATGTTCGTGGGCTATATAAAAGGTTTTTAGAAAGATTTTCGGGCTCAGTATTTTAGCAGGCTCAGTAATGATTATTGTGGGCTTTGACGGTTAGGCGTGAAGACGTGGTTAAGCGGATGGCAGACGCCCTGAGGTCAGGAGCCAAGATGCTTTCCGAGGTGTGTCCAGTCTGTGGTAATCCATTGTTTGACGTGAAGGGAGAGACGAGGTGCATCGCTTGTGATAAGCCAGTAGTGTTTGTCAAAGATGAGTCCGAGTCTGGGAGGGCGATGTATCCATTCATACTCAACACGCTTGAGGATGTCGTCGTCTCAAAGATAGACGAGCTCACAGTGAGACTCTCAAGAGCACTAGAACTAGAGGAGATAGAAGCAGTCTCAAAAGCAATAGATGCATTACTGACGGTTCTTCAAAAAGGAAACGAGATACGCGAAAAAATGAAGACCAGCAAGTAGTTCTTTACTTCTTCGCCTCGACGACTAGGAGGTCTTCATATATTGGGCCTTGCGGGGTCAGCGTGCTCTTCTTTAGCTTGAGCTTATCGACATATACCTCGCCGAACTCCTGCTCTTTTAGCCGCTCTAGGAGGGAAAGGACGCTTGGCTTATTCCTGACAGACTTTACCCTGTAGATAGTTACGTGGGGCTTGAACTCCTTATCGGGCCTCAGGCCGAGCTTGGAGAGCCTGCTCGACACCTCTCTCTGCACTTGGTGGAGGATGCCCTCAGGCTCCTCGACGCCCACCCAGACAACGTTGATTCTCCCACCCCCAGGGAAGAATCCCACCCCTCTAAGCCTAGCAGTGAAGGGCCTGAAGATGATTGAGGAGAGCTGCTCAGAGACCATCCTAACGTACTCAGGAGATATTTCGCCCAAGAACTGGAGCGTTAGATGAATTATCTCTGGGTCGACTGGCTTTCCGTCGATTCCCTGACTTTCAAGCTCTCTCTGGACGAGCACTATCTTCTCAGCTATCTCGGGAGACGAGAGGTCAAAAGCCACGAAGCAGCGGAGGGACAAAATCCACCGACCACAAAAAATAACCTTAATGCTGAGTGATAAATTCTTGCCTCACTCAGGGCTTCTTAAAGTACCTGTAATTTCCCTTAACGCCGGTCCTAGAGAGCTTGTTAGACTTGTAGAGTATGCCGAGGGCTTGACTCACCTTCCTGCTCTGAAACGTTATTCCCGTTATCTCCTTCAGCTTCTGCCTAACCTCGGCCGTAGATCTTGGCTGGCTGAAAAACTTGCTGGGCAGAAGATACGTCTCGATGTTTTCTAGGGCTACCACCGCCTCCGACTTTCCCCTCCTACGCTTTACTCTAGCGACGGCTACGGATGCCTGTGCCTTGGCCTCTGGGGCCTCTGCTTCGAGGATCTCGGCCGCCTGTTCCGCAATCTTCCTGAGGCCACGCAGGTTTTCTAAAATTTCTTCTACGCTCTCTCCCTCGACCTCAGCGTCTCCATAGGGTTGCCTAAACGTAATCCTAAACCTCACCAAACCTGTAGCTCGAATTATCTGGATGCTTATTTGTCTTTAGGTAGTTACTGACGAGTGGAGCTTCTGCGAGATATTAAAAGATTGGCTAGGTATTCCCCAGTTTCTTCGAGCTTCCCCGCCTCGTTCATGACTAAAATCGCCCTCTCAGGATTCGCGGCCCGGTAATCCTCATATATCTTTCTTATTATGTTCTGGGTCTCGGTGTCTCGTTCTACGGGCCTGTCGCTTGATTTTTTCCCGGCTATCCTCCTAAGCCTCTCCTCCTCATTCACGTCCACGATTATGTAGAGGTCTGGCCTGATGAGCCTATCACCGCCCATCTTTTCTACAAGATCCATAGCCACAGACACGTCAGGGACTTCTCTGCCAACCCTCCTCAACAATGCGAGTCCATAGACAACGGAGCACAGATAGTACCTATCGATGAAGAAGAAATCAGGCCTACTACTCATTACTTTTTTAGCCATGAGTCCTGAGTCGTCTATCGTGTTTGCTAGGAATAGTAGCATCCTGACGAGTGGGTCGACGCCACGCCTGTTTCCATACCTTACTGCGAAGAGGCCCGTCGCCGTCCTGCTAGGCGTCTTGTAGGACGCCACGCGATATCCTAGCTTCTTAAGCCTCTTCTCGACCTCGCGTCTCAGCGTTGTCTTTCCCGAGCCGTCTGTCCCCTCCCACACAGCCACGAAGCAGCCGTCCAGCAAGTCCAGAAATACTCTTCACGGAGTAGTATTTAATGAAACTTATTGGTACGTGAATTCGTATACCCTGCCCTCGGTTCGAGTCTGCTTCGTCTTGATTCCCAGCCTCTTCCAGATTAGTGGTAGGAGCGATGCGTCGATCTCGTAGCCGACGCTGTTTCTATGGGTCTTCATGGCTGCGAGCATCGTTGTCCCGGTGCCTAGGAAGGGGTCGAGGACCGTGTCGCCCATCACTGAGTACATCCTTACGAGCCTGTAGGGAATTTCGTATGGATAGGCCGCGAGCCTCCTAGGTGCTTCTCTCGACTCCTGCCTTGTGCCCCTCACCTCCCATATCTGGCTAAACCAGACATCCCTCTCAACCCTGCTGTAATGACTGAGGTAGCGGTAAGGATCCAGTGGCTTGAACCTTCTAGGCCGGCCCTTTCTGAAGATCAGGATGTATTCGCAGTCGAGCGTCACGTATGCGTTCGGCGGCAAAAACCCAGATCCGAGGAACGCATCAGGCCTATTCGTCGGCTTCTTCCACAGAATGTAGGGCAGCACGTTGAATCCTATTTCCTCGCATTGCTTGATTGTCTCCGCATGGTTTGGGAAGAGCCTGAAGGCACTGTCAATTCTCCTCAGGGCGTCGCCGATGTTTATGCATAGGTATCCACCATCGCAGAGGACGCGGTAACATTCTCGCCAGACCTCGCCCAGATAGTTAAGCATGTCTCGATATGTTCTGCAGCCCATTGTCTCGAACAGTTCATCCCAGATCTCGACCATCGGGTAGGGGGGAGAAGTAACGACCAGCTGAACCTCGCCGTCACATAGCTCATGCATGTCTCTAGAGTCTCCGAGTATGAGTCTATGCCTAGTAGGTGGAGGCTCCACCCTCTGTCTCCTCAGCAGCCTCGAGAGGGCCCGCTCCGGAAAAGTCGTATCGGCGCCTCCCCTCTGCCTCATCGCTGAACACTACGCGTCGATGACTTAAAGATGTGTTGTAAGCCGAGCCTAGCTATATCAATAATGATGAATCACCTCTATATGGCTCAGAGATGCGTGTGAGCATAAGGGCAGAGGTCAAGCCGACTGAAGACGAAGAAAAACTCCTAAAGGCAGTCAAGAAGATATTCCCCGAAGTAGATTTTAGGCTGGTTGAGATGCATGATAGGAGGTTCTTCATCGGCGAGTCCAGCGAGCTCTCGTCGCTAAAATACGTGAAGGAGAACTGGAGGAGGCGGAGAGTGAGGTCGACAGCGGCCAGGCTGTTGAGGGAGGCCGCTAGGCCCGGAATTCTTTACATGCGGCTCAGCAAGCAGGCAGCATACGTCGGAGTGGCCTCGATCCTAGACTTCGACGAGGAGCCGGCCGTCGGGAGCATCGAGGTAGAGATTGAGACAAGCGATCCAGAAGAACTAATCAAGTGGCTCACATCCTAGATAGTTAAGTTCTTATTATGCGGAGCAGTAAAGCTAAGGAGGCACGCTAGATGGATAAGAAAGTGCTGGCAGGAATCATTGAGCATACCAACGTTAATCCAAACGCCACTCCGTCAGACATAGATAAGCTGTGCGAGGAGGCCGTGAAGTATGGATTCTACGCGGTCGTTGTTCCGCCAATATACGTTAGGCATGCGAAGAAGAAGCTGAGGGGCACTGGAGTAAGGGTTGTAGCGGTCGTTGGATTTCCGTGGGGAAACAACCCTACAGCCTCGAAGGTCGTGGAGCCGGAGTACGCGGTGAGGAGCGGCGCCGACGAGATAGACATGGTGATGAATCGATCTTGGCTAAAGTCAGGCGATGAGAGGGCCGTGATGCGGGACATAAGAGCAGTCATCAGAGCGGCCAAGGGGAGGCCCGTAAAAGTCATACTCGAAACGTCAGACCTAACCATAGACGAGAAGATGAGGGCCGTAAAAATAGCAGTAAAGGCAGGTGCAAGCTACATAAAGACATCGACGGGATATGGGATAAACAAGGGCGGAGCAACCGTAGAGGACGTAAGGCTCATTAGAAGTATAGCCGGCCCATCAGTCGGGATAAAAGCCTCCGGAGGCGTCAAGAAGATAGTGGACGCTGCAAGGCTCGTAGAGGCAGGAGCCACGAGGATAGGAACAAGCAGCGGAGTAGAGCTGATGGAGGAGAAAGAAGTAGAAGAATCAAAATACTAAAAAAACAATAATAAAAAATGTGTTGCGTGTTTATCCTATGATGTAGACGACTTGTACTTGGGCCGTGTATGTTGACTCGCCTGGAAACACTTGCATTCCTTTATCATAGCTAGTCGCTGCCTCTGCTCTCAATGGGTATGGCGTGGCTGGGGGCTGCCAGCTTAACGATACGCTATCGACGCCTAGGATCTTCAGGCCGAGCGGCTCCGTGACTTTCTTCGCCTTTGCCTGCGCGTCAGCTATTGCCCTGCTTAGTGCTTGGTCGCTGATTGATTCTTGAAGCTCGTCTGACAGCGTGAATGTTACGCCTGAGACTAGGTTTGCGCCAGCTCCGACTGCCCTATCGATGACGCTTGATGCAAGAACCATCTTCTCCCCCCTCAGCGAGACTTCTATAGTGTTTGTAGCTACGTAGCCAACCCGTACGCATCCATTAGTATCGCACTTCATGTCTGGATGGATTGAGAGGTACGCGGTCCTGACGTCCTTCTCCTCGATTCCCAGACTCGTCAGCTCGTTAATCACTGCAGACATAAGCGCCGCGTTCTTCTGAGCAGCCTCAGTGGCCTCGGGCGCACGCGTCTCGACGCCTAGATAGATTATCGCCACGTCTGGCCTAACCTTGACTGTGCCGACACCAACAACCATCAACGTGTGCTGACTAGATGTCTGCGTATTGCCAGTCGTCTGAAACTCCGTCGGCGAGGCGCTCGTCAAAGCACCATATGCAAGTATCGTCGCCATGATTATCGCTGCCAGCGGAACAATCGTCAGCATTATCCATCCCTTATCCGGCAAACTCTTACTAACGCTCATGAGCAATACGTGCATAAGGAGTATATATGTGACTTTGTCCGAACAAAGATAACGATAGCAAACTTGGACTAAATTTTAAGCTCGAGAACGATATATTTAATAACTAGAGATGATAAAAGTGACCCGTACGGAGATGAGAAGGAGCAATATAAACATATCTAGAAGAAAAGCGCTATCTACAGCTGGAAAAGTAGTGACTGGAGTGGTCGTCTCTGGTATTGTAGGAGGCATAGCTGGATATTTTGCGGGAGCAAGCACGGTGCAGGCACCGGTAGAGAGGACGGTGACTAAGACAGAGAGGGTTGGAACGGCGACTACAACTGTAACACAGACGGCCACAACTACTGTTAGGGAGAGGGAGACAGTTACAGTTACTGCTACCGCTCCAGGCGGAGGTGCTGTAACTCTTCCAAAATTGACGCTAGCGGCATGGACCTACAGGCCAGACATAGTCGAGTCTAACCTAAAATTCTTCTCTACATACTATGGATACCCGACTGAATTAATGGTTCTGCCCACGGCTGGATATACTGCACAGATGGTTGCAAACTTCACAGGTGAAAAAGAAATTGATGTTTGTTATGTAAGAGACGGTGAATTCGTGGGTTGGGCCTCTGCAGGTTGGCTTGTACCAATTGAGGATGTGGCTCCGAGCGATAAAATCAAGATGTATAGGGAAGAACTCGCTCCCGGTGCGCTGGAAGCAATGACGTTTGAAGGAAAGCTATATGGACTACCGTACTATGGCGACGTAATGGGCTTCCTATACAATCATGGAATGCTGGAAAAAGTAGGCTATACCAAACCACCAGAAGACTGGGACGACGTTACTGAGATATGTCTAGCAGTAAAACGGCAACTCGGCATTGAGACACCCTTCTGGTTTTCTGGGGGAGCTGCAGACTGGGGAATAACTAGGTTATGGCAAACCATGACGTTCAGCAGAGGTGGGTCGCTTTTTGATGAAGATCTAGAGCCAACTTGGGAAGATAAAGCGAGTCCTGCATATGAAGCAATGAGATGGTTATGGGACGCCATCAATACGCATGGGATTGCGTCTGTAAAGGGATTTGAGGTCACTCATGAACAGTGCTCAGAGGCACTAGCTGGAGAGCCTCCAAAAGGTTTCTGCGAGGTAGTTCACTCATATAATCTATTCCTGCTTAACACGCCGGGAAACTTTCCGAGATCTGGGAAAGAGAACTTTAAGCAATGCTTGATGCCTGGGAAGACGCACCAAACTGTTAGCTACTGTAGATTGTACGGAATAACCAAGATGGCGAAGAAGAGAGGAAAAGATGTTTTAAACGGGGCTTGGGAACTCGTGGAGTTCCTAGGTGGTAAGGATAAAGTTGGAGAATACAGAGTCATGAAGAGGTGGATACTAGAGTCTGGCCTAGGATTTGTTCAGCTTCCCCTCTATGAAGATCCTGTGATTAAGGCTAATCTAAAGTTATGGGCAGATCCCGAGCTTAAACTACAACAGTTGAAGCTCTCTCGAAGAGAGTCAGGCTTAGGACAACCAGGATATGCAGAGTGGCTACAATATACTACTTCTGAACTCCAAGCAGCTATGTTAAAGCAGAAGAGCCTCGATGAGGCATTAAAAAACTCAGCAAATAAATGGAGATCCTTAAAATAAAATAAAAGAAAAGAAAAGGACGAAATAGAACATGAAACCAGAAAATAGAACAGCAGTTTTATTTATTCTTCCTCCTTTTATTATATTAGCGCTAACAGTTTTTTATCCTATAATATACTCTCTTTACATAACTTTTCATAAATGGGACCTAAAATCACCAGCAACGATTGGCAAGTTTGTTGGACTAAACAACTATCTTAATGTTATTTCTTCTCCAGAATTTAGCTCCTCTCTCATCAACACATTAATTATAGTCGGGATATCTTTACCAGTTTCTCTATTCTTATCACTGGGCATCGCAATTCTAATTAATCAGAAGTTTCGAGGTAGAAGATTGCTTCAAGCAGTATTGTTGGTTCCGTGGGCTATACCGTCGGTCGCGGGAGGCGTTATTTGGAAATGGATATTTAACCCAAACTACGGAGTAGCAAATGCGATTCTTTACACATTGGGGGTAATTGATAAGTACGTGGCTTTCTTTTCGGATGCATGGTTGGCAAGAATGATTGTTGCCCTAGCCTTTGTATATAAAGGGGTCCCGTTCGGTGCATTATTGCTCTTAGCCGCATTACAAATTGTGCCGAGTGATGTTCTTGAATCAGCCAGAATTGATGGTGCGGGAACTCTACAAACATTTATTCATGTAACGTGGTATTGGTTAAAGCCATCATTCTTGGTCTTGCTCGTCTTGAGAACGATAGAGGCATTTAGGGTATTCGACGAGATATACGTATTGACTTATGGCGGTCCAGCGGGAGCGACAACAGTGCTTGGATGGCAAATTTATCTACAGGCATTCTCATACCTGAGGTTTGACTTTGGAAGCGTAATTGCATATATCTTAGCCATTATTACGGTATCTCTAAGCTTAATCTACATGAAAGTTATGGGAACAAGAGAGGTGCTAGGAAGATGAGGAAAATTACATTAAAGAGAATCGCAAAAAGTATAGTTATATATCTTTTAGCGGTAGTTGTTTTTCTATTTTTAACTGCACCCATGATGTGGACTATAATCAGTAGCTTAAAATATGAGGCAGACCTCGCGGTCGAAGGACTGAATCTAGTTCCTAAACTTGGTTGGACTACATTTAATTATGAAATCGTGTTTAACTTGAGAAAAGCTACAGAACTACCTGCAGAAGCCGGATCTCCATTTTCTTATGCGCAATTCTTAAACGCTGTATCGAGATATGTTATAAGATCAATTTTCAACAGCTCACTAATAGGAGCATCAATCGCAATTATTAATATTGTTTTAGCAAGTCTAGCTGGATATGCTTTTAACAGGTTCTCTTTTCCGCTGAAAAATGCTAGCTTTATGACGCTTATAGCTGTAAGAATGATTCCGGGACTTGCTGTAATTATTCCTCTCTACATACTCTTTAAGAATTTAGGCATTCTCGACACTTATTTTGCAGTTATTTTGGCTCATTTGTTCTATACCCTGCCCTTCAGCATCTGGATTATGACGGGTTATGTTTGGTCGATTCCAAGAGAGATTGAGGAGGCCGCAAAACTAGATGGCTGCACAAATGTACAAATACTTTTCAGAATAGTATTTCCACTTTTGCTACCAGGTATAGCAGCTATTGGAGTAATGTCATTCATGTTTTCTTGGGGCGAGTTTTTCTTCGCCATGATTTTAACAAAGTCATATGAGGTTAGAACGTTGCCTGTCATTCTTGCCTCAGCGCTCGAGGTTGGTGAGCAATTCGTTTATGGTCCTGTAAATGCCTTGGCCACAATCTCTATAATTCCATCTATAGCGATCTCCCTGCTGGCTCAGAAATTGCTAATTGCCGGATTAACGAAAGGTGCGATAAAGGCATAAAAATTTTCTTGCCTCGATTTTATTTTAATTAGACCAACTTTGAAAATAAAAGTCTAAATAATTGGTCATTGTTTCTTTGCTCGAAGAGTATTTGGCTGGGGAGAGTGGGGGTCCTGTAGTTACGGTCGAGGTTCAGCTCAGTCCAGCCGTGAAGCTGATCGTGAGTGGTAGGGATCTTGAGGAGGTTCGGAGCGTCTTGGCGAGGGGTGTCGAGTCTGCTGGCGAGATTCTGGCGTTGCTTGAGCGGGCCAGGCCGGCGGCGCCTACGGGAGAGAGGCGCATCCCCCAGGAGCTCTTGGCGAGGGTGAAGGACATGAGTAATAAGGACTTGGTCTTGGTGCTTCTCTACTATGAGGGGCCGATGAGTAGGGAGCAGATAAACCAGCGGAGCAGAGAGATAGGCAGGGAAGTGTCTAGGGAGTGGCTGAGGACAGAGTTCTTCAGGAAGCCCGTCAAGGACCTGTTCTTGTCAGAGACTGATCAAAGCGGAACGAAGATTTACAGGCTCTCAGAGCTCGGCAGGCTTGAGGCCGAGAAAATCATTAAGCAAGCATTGGGGACGCAGCCAACATAGTAATCCTCACCACGCTTCTGGAGACTTATTGATTGCTCGGCTTGGATCATAATCATCTAGTTTGAGCCATAAATCCCTGCCCATCGAGAGGTTGGCGGCCAGCTCTCCTATCGCTGGGCCACGCATCAATCCATAACCCCTCAGCCCATCAACTAGTACTAGGTTCTTTATGCCCTCTATCTTTCCGATGATCGGCTCCATGTCGGCCGTAACGCTGCATGGGCCCCGGAGAGTCGCGGTAAGTCTCGGAGGAGACTTGAGCCTCACGCGGCGATGGAGAAGCCTCAAAGAGTTCTCTATATATTTCTGCGGTGGCGGCGCGTCGGAGATGTCTGGCGCGTCGCTAAAATCTGCGTCGTATCCTCCTCCAACCAGCTCGGACCTCCATGGCCTCCAGTACGAGTGTAGCCACTCGTCTGAGAAGCTCGGGAGTCCCAGGCCTTCGCCCAGATCAAACCTGTAGGCATAGCAAGTGATGATCACGGTCATCAGCTCTATGCCGTGCCTATGCAGTATCTCTCTATTCCATGCCCCCGCAGAGAGAATGTAGCGATCAGCCCTGACTTCTTCGCCGTTGCTCAGCACCGCTCTATCAATCTCTCCGTCCCTAATGCTGAGGGAGTCTACTCCTACGCCCTCCAAGACCTCGACTCCAGCGTCAAGCAACGCCTCTCTACAATCATCTACGAATATCGGAGGCTCTAGAGATAGGTCGTCGCGCGTATAGACGCCTATGAACCGCTCATCCACCATGAGTTCCGGCCACTTAGACTCGATCTCCGACGGATAGAGCAATTCGAAATCCACGCCTGCCTGTCTCATCGAGTTTATGCTGTCTTGGAGCTGGTCTGGCCTTCCAAGCTGCAGGAAACCCGTAACTCTCCACGAGTCCTTCGAGCACTCCTTTATGAGCTCGATGCTCCTCCTGACTAGCATCACGTCGTTTGTCTCGTCGAGCTGGAGAGTCACGACTCCCGCTGATCTCACTGTAGCTCCACCGCCTATCCTGTTGGGATCGATGATTATTGCCTTGGCTGAGTGTCTGGCGGCCGTGAGGGCGGAGAATATTCCCGCCACCCCGCCGCCGATTACTGCCAGGTCATACAAGCTTCCACCTGCTTGGGCTTATCGTGGGCCAGTTAGTAAAATGACCAACCCTTCATATTAATCTTGGCCCCAATAGCCATGCGTCATGATTTATACGAGTGCTGTTCATAGTTATTGATCAGGGGTCTCGGCGGTCACTGACATGGAGGTACTAGTAAAGACGCCTCTGGGGCTTGAGAAGATAGCTGCTGAGCGGATAAAGGAGCTTGAGGAGAGTTGCGTCGTCACGGCGAAGCCGCAGGGATACGAGGGCCTAGTACTGATCGAAAAGTGCAGCGACAAGTACAGACTGGCCAGCATCATCGAGAAAGAGGTATTGGAGGCGGAGAAGGTCATAGTTATAGAGGAGGTAGTGCCCGCTAGGATCGACGCAATATCTGAGGCCGCTGCGAGAGTAGCCGAGCAGAAAATATCTCAGGACGAGTCTTTCGCCGTTAGGACGGTGAGGCGTGGCAAGCACGAATTCACAAGCATCGACGTAAACACTAGGGCGGGGGCCCTCATCGCGGCTAGGGTCGGCGCAGCCGTCAACCTCGACTATCCAGACAAGATAGTGCAGGTCGAGATAATCCAAGAGACCGCTGGCATAGGAATACTTGATGGCAGGGCTGAATGGAGGAAGATGGACAGGGACAAGAGGTCCTCACTGCCCATCTTCAGCAGAGTCTCGATAGTTCAGATGCCATACCTAGGCCCGCACGAGGGCGCTAGGCAAATAGGCAGCAGGATTGGAAGAGCCGTACAGGCATACGAAGTAATGGAGCTAGTAATTGCTCCAAGCACAGCGGTCGATGCCGACGGGCTCGTCGTCTTTATTCAAGGCATAGAAGAGGGGATAGAGAGCAGGTATCAAGTGCAGAGACGCAGCTATTCTAGGCCCGCTAGGAGAGTGAAGGTGCTTATCCAAGACCTCTATCAATTAGTGAGGGAGAGGAGCGGGGAGCCAGTAATTGTCTTCGAGCCTGAGGGAGTAGAGATAAGGCGCGCGACTAGTAGGCTCAGAGAGATCTTCTCGCGGGGCAGTAGAGTTAATTTTCTCTTCGGCTCTAGGGAAGGCATACCGAAGGGAATCTATAGGAGGGCTGACCTAGTAATTGATCTGGCGCCTGAGATTACGCTTCCGACCGAGCTTGCCGCGCCTGCAGCGTTGGCAGAGATATACACCGCACTGAGCATAGAGGGATATGAATGACTACTCCGTGTTTGTTTCTGGCTCCGGCTTAAACTCCACCCTCACTACTTCATAGATTCTCTGTAGCGTTGTTGCTGGTATTCTTCTCCCGCCTACCTTTACGTTTCTCAACCCCATCTCTATTACTGGGAGCGTGTTGTTGTTGAAATATTCTATGACTTTTCCCAGTGTTCCGAAGTGTGTGAGTAGTGTCTTGGCTGTCTTGTGCCCGCACAGTCCCTCGAGGGTGTATAGTGCCTGCTCCTCGATGCTCATTTCTCTTCCGCTTACTCTTAGTGGGTACTCCTTGAGTTCTTTTTCCTCTCCTAGTTTTTTGTGTTTCCATGCGAGGTAGGTGAGCGTGGCCCTGGTGTCTGGGGTTGGGATTATCGGTATTCCCCACTCAAGGACGATTCTGTCGATCAGTGCTAGGACTGATGTCTCGTTCCATTTGCTCTTCCTGTAGAGTCCGAGGTATCCTTCTAGGATTAGGATCCTCTCGCCCTCGAAGGTTTTTAGGAGTGATAGCTGGTCCCAGAGTCTGCCCTTGAGGCTGTTCAGAAAGTCAAACACCCTCTTCCTCTCGACTAGTGCTTGTCCTGCCTGTCCAGTTATCAGGTAGTCGCCTGCCTCCAGCGGCCTTATGGCTACTTCGGTGATTTTCCTCAGTGACTCGACTAGTTTGGCGCTCTCCGCCGCCTCGTTACTATCAACCACTATCAATCCTCAGACCTATTGCTAGTGATGGGAGCTGGGCTATAAATTACCATTTGGGAGACGCATCGGCACTGCTTAATCTTTTTAATAAGGCATTTATAATACTCGAACAATGAGTAGGGAGTTAGTTGGCGCATTTATTCATCGTGGGTGGGCGGGTGGTGGGACGCGGTTGTAGGCGGTGAATGAATGTGGGGCTTACTCTCAGAGAAAAGATAGAGCTCATGAGGCAGGGAATAATTCATCGGTACATAATACCTGCACTGGAGCTGCGCGGCTTTCTCCCTGGAACTTGGAGGCGTCCAGTATCCCTAGAGGACTTGGAGCTTAGGGATGATACTTGGGCGCCGAACTACTCTCGTTTCACTACGTGGGAGACCTACGTGAGGGAGCAGCCCCTCCACATATATTTCAACACGTTTTACGGAGACATATACGAGAAAGCGTATAGGCACTGCTTCATCGAGTACATTATCCCATGGATGAACTATGACCTCAATTCGTCGCTGGTTGGTGTGTTTACTAGGCTCAACCTAAGGGACGGTGGCTATGTCTGGAAGAGCAAGTACATGGTGAGTATCAGCGATCCAGACGAGGCCCTCTCAGAGATAGAGAAGCACTACGATGAATTGCTGCTGCTTTTGATGAGGGCAGGCATAGTGGAAGGAGGAACCAAGACCAAGACTAGGAAGACATAGGGCGTTACTCGGACAAAACCAAATATATTATGCATCTCCTAAATACGTTGTTGAGCCTCAGGAGAATAATACTAATCACATTGTTGATCATCTCAATCATCGTCGCCACTGTATACTACTATGCGTCATACACTGCTCCTCGAGGGAAATACTTCTTAGTTGACGTGAATGGCGAACGCTTCATAATCTACGTCACTGACGCCGAGACGATCAGGCTCGCAATAGAGAACATGGAGGGCAAGAACAATATGTTCCCGATGGGAGAGTTGGAGCGTGGCGATGGTGGGTTTAACAAGCCCTGGAGCTGGCACCTGAAGCCCGACACTGTGAGGATGGTCGAGGTCAGCATCGAGCTCTGCGACGGTACGCCTAGCTTCATCGAGAATGAGCTTGAATACTGGCTAGGCACTGTTAAGAGCTATTGTCCATGGTGGGGTAGAATAATCGCGATGGGAGACGACCCAAACACGTTGATGCAGACCTGACGAATTACTCAATTATTCTTTTGAAACTAATGGATGATAGGACAAACATTACCGCGTCAAAGATTGCTATTGCCGCTATGTCGAGTAGTAGGCCTGAAGTGTCTCCGGTTATTAGTAGTCCCCTCACTGCGTCGACGACGTAGCTTAGAGGATTGATCAGCGAGATTTCCCTTAAAATCGGCGGCATCAGCTGTATTGGGTATAGGGCATTGCTGGCGAAGAACAGCGGCATAATTATCGCTTGGCCGACGCCCATGAATCTCTCACGCGTCTTCATGAACGAGGCGACGAGTATCGATGTCGCTGCGAATCCTCCAGACGAGATAAAAATTATTATGAAGGCTAAGACGATGCAGAGCGGGTTTGGCTGGAATTTCACGCCTATTACTAGTGCTATCGGTATGATGATCAATGCTTGGAATATTGCCCTCACGCCCGAGGCCATGGACCTCCCGATGACCATCGAGTACCTAGAAGCAGGCGTAACTAGCAGTTTCTTTAGAATACCCGAGTCGCGTTCCCAGACCATCATGAGTCCATAAAATATGCTTACAAAAGTTGTTGTCTGAATCATGACTCCCGGAGTTATGAAGTCTGTGTACGGGACGCCCCCAGTCGGTATCGCCCTAATGCTGCCCATGACTGGGCCGAATATCGCTATCCATAGAATTGGCTGCACTGCCCTAAAGTAGATCTCCGTCCTGTCGTGACGTAGCCTCCTCAGCTCAAGCTCAATCATAACCAGCATGTTTTTGAGACCCATCATAGGCGTCCCCCCTTCCTAACCATCTCCCTTACCCGGAAGACTTCGCTAATTCTGCCCTTATCCTCGAGCCGTGTCCCAGCATACTTTAGAAAGACGTCGTCTAGGGTCGGCTTAGCGATGGAGACCTTCTCGACTGGCACATCTATGCTCTTCAGAATGTTCATAATAGACGGCAAGGCGACTTCAGCGTCTTCAACAATAACGGTTAGGCTAGACCCCTCAATAAACAGACCCCGCACATTCTCTAGTTTCTTGATTTCTTGGTCTATTCTCGGGTCGTAGGCGTTGTTTCCGAGCGTGAATGTTATTACTTCGCCTCCCAACGATTGTTTAAGCTCTTTACTCGTACCGCCCGTCACTATTTTTCCCTGATTTATTATGGCTATTTCGTCTGCATACATGTCAGCCTCATCCATGTAGTGCGTATTGAAGAAGATGGTGACGCCGTATTCTTTCTTAAAGATTTTTAGGCGCTCCCATACTGCTTTTCTCGCCGCTGGATCTAGACCAATCGTAGGCTCGTCCAGAAACATAATCTTCGGCCTTATGAGCACTGCGCAGGCAATCTCAAGCCTCCTAATCATTCCGCCCGAATAGGTCCTGACGAGCTCGTTCTTAACCTCGGAGAGGCCCATATTTTCCAGCGCCTCATCAATTATTTTCTCCCTCTCGCTGCTCGGCACGCCGAAGATCTTCGCATAGATCAGGAGGTTCTCATAGCCGCTTATGTCGGTCCAGACGCTTATCTCTTGCGGAACATAGCTGATCAGCCTCCTCACCTTGCTCTCTTCGCGCACCACGTTTAGGCCGAATACGTGTGCCTCTCCAGCAGTTGGTCTAAGCTGCGTGGTTAAGATCCTCATGAGTGTTGTTTTTCCGGCACCGTTTGGGCCCAGCAAAGCGAACGATATTCCCTGATCAACTGTAAGGTCAACACCGTCTAGGGCTCTTACCTTACCGTCATAAATCTTGACGAGACCATTGACCTGCACTGCATAAACCATTCAGGTCCCTTGACTCTCCATTATATTCACTTCCGAGATAAAAACCTCTACTATGCAGTGTCTCGATGAGCCATGATGCATGGTTTGAACCTATAAATGATGCATGAATAGGTCCTGTCCTAGGGCGAGACCACAGATATTACCCCTGCCTACCCCGTATTTAACGAATTCCGCTCAAATCGAAAAATACTTCATTGGAAGAAAGAATGGGGGAGGGGTTGGCTAGGCCATCCGCACAGCATCTAGGAAGCCCTAAAAGGGGGAGGCCGGACGTTAATAGGTTCGTCACAGCACCCGACATCGGGGTGCGCGTTAAATAGACAGTCATGCCGGCCTCCGGGCTTTATCCCTGCGCCGGCATGGCCAGCCTCCCCAGGGCTTCCACCCTATACATCATCCAGACTCTTGAGAGAATCTCCTTCTCATTTTTGCGGTCAGTTGAAA
>Ga0080004_1115878_pt1 | contig 18376 bp, 13 predicted proteins | sample WasSprMetagenome_FD_69207 | JGI IMG/M metagenome (GOLD analysis project Ga0080004, IMG submission 69207) | Sulfidic aquatic microbial communities from Washburn Spring, Yellowstone National Park, USA - WS (SPADES assembly) (version 2) | ecosystem: Environmental > Aquatic > Thermal springs > Hot...
TGTTGCAGTGATATATATTAGCATTAGAGCTTTTGCGTCTAAATCGAGTATTCCGGCAATTGTTAGGGCGCCTGTAAATCCTAGGAGTAATGCTATTCCGCCCGCTGTAGGAATTTTTTGGTTTCCTTTCTTATGTAGGTCGATTCCTACAATATTTTTCTCCTCTAATCTCTTAGAAATGTATGGTGTTGAAATATAAACTGTTATAAAGGATATTAACGGCAGAAGGATTAAAGGTGTATATATATTCATCATCCAGGTAGTATAACAATAATTATTTATGAATATTAAATTATTAAATTTTGGGATTCTGAAAAAGATTATAAATTTTCTAAACACAATATTTGACAAGAGAACTAATGAAGACCATTAATGTACTTACAGAGGCATTTGCAATCATGTATGGTGGGAGTGAAAGATGGTTATACAGTGTTAGTAAAAGGCTGATGGCCAAAGGTTTTGATCTGACAGTATATACTTTGGATGTAAAAGGCTGCAGAAATGTTTCTGGTAATATGAAGCTAGTGGGTTTAACACCTTTTCCCCTTTATAATTTTACTTCATATGTAAATCGGTTTTTTCTTGTAACATTGGGTTTTATCCTTAATTTTAAACGGTTATTGGAATGTGATTATATTTTTATTTCACAGACTTTCCCATTAATATTCTTACCTTTATTGAAGTTAAAAAGAAATCTGAGAGCATATGCCGTATTTGGAAATTTTTATGGCATTTCTTATAGTTTGGAAGAGAAGGGTTTAAAAGGACTAGTTAGAGCATTACTTGAGGTATTTGTATGCAAAGTTTTAGGTCATTTTGCTGATAAGGCTTTTGTTGTATCAGCATACATTGGTAGAGGCCTTATAGGATATGGCGTCCCTAAAGAGAAAGTATGTGTTACTTATTGTGGTGTTAATTTAGAAGAAATTTTAAGAATTAGTTTAGACAAGATAGATGAACCTTCTATTATTTTTGTTGGCCGACTTGTTGAGCAAAAAAGACCATGGTTATTAATAGATTTGGTTGAAAGATTAGTTAGTAAGGGTTTAAAATTTAAATTATTCGTTATTGGAGATGGCTATTTAAAGAAAAGGTTAATAGATGATTCTAAGAAAAGAGGATTAGAAAGCTATATAGCTTTTCTAGGTAGAGTAAGTGAAACTGAAAAGTTTAAGCTAATGAAGAGTTCGTGGACCCTTGTTTTACCAAGCGGTACTGAAGGACTTTCTATCACTTTAATTGAATCTATGGCCTGTTGTACCCCACCTGTAGCTTCAAAGGTGGGTGGTGTTCCCGAGCTAATCGATCATGAAGTAAATGGATTTCTTTTTGAAGCTAATGATTTTGAAGCTTTCTGTAATTATGTTGAAAGACTGTTAACAAATAAAAGTCTAGTCGAAGTACTGGGTGAAAATGGTTTAAAAAAAGTAAAAAATCAGTTTACATGGGAGAACGTGACAGAGCGTATTATAAGGGTTTTTCATGAAGATTAAAATCGTTCTAAGATAGTGAGTATTATGAAGAATAACCTAAGAATATTGTTCTTAGGAGAAGTCCACGAGAAGTGGGGTGGAGATGAAGTTTGGACTTTCAATTTACTTCGTGAACTAAAAAAATATAATTTAAACATTATACCCTTATACACTTACACAAGATCTACAAATTCTTCAATAAAAAGCTATACTTTGCGTGCACTTGGTGTGGTTGCAGTTGTAAGGAAGATCATGAAAGCAAAGGATTTCGATTTAATTCATACGTCTAAGATTTTTTTCCCTTTAGTTGCATTACTTTTTTCACGAAGAAGACCTGTTGTGGCAACAATTCATGATGTTTATGGTGCATACTTTAATATTAAAGATAAGGGACTTTTAACTGGGTTTCTAAGATTTTTAGTTGAAGTAATCTCTATAAAGATACCTACTATGATCATTGTTCCGAGTATTAGCACCAAGTATAAAATAGAGGCCTTTGGTATACCCTCTAATAGAATTAGATTTGTTGGTGCTGGTGTGAATTTAAATTTAATTGATTCTGTTAACGCTGAAAAATCCTCTGATCCGGAAATTATATTTGTTGGTAGACTTGTTAGACATAAACATCCAGAAATTGTTGTGAAACTTTCAGCTGATCTACGTGCCAGAGCTAATATTATTGGAGAAGGCCATCTTGAAGGTATGCTAAAGGAGCTTGCATCAAAATTGGGAGCTAATGTAGTTTTTTATGGAAGGATTTCTGAGATTGATAAAATTAGGATTTTAAAACGTTCATGGATTCTTGTGCTACCAAGTGAAATGGAGGGATTTGGACTTGTTTTAGCTGAAGCTTTAGCATGCAATACTCCTGTCATAGCATTTGATTGTGGTGGTCCTAGAGACATCGTTGTCGATGGTGTTAACGGTTTTCTCGTGCCGGTTGGAAACTATAAGCTTTTGTATGAAAGAGCCAAAATTCTTATTGAAAAACAAGAATTAAGATACGAAATGGGCATTAAGGGTAGATATAGCATCGAATCCAAATTTAAATGGTGTGATGTAGCTAAAAGGACAATTTCAACATATTTAGAAGCATTAAAAAAATTTAATTCTATAAAATTTTAAGTAGCTTGTTATGAGAAAACCCAGATACTCTATTTGCGTTACTACTTATCAAGCGGGAAAAACTATTGTAAAATTTTTTGATAGCATACTTAGCCAGATTGACGATAGATTTGAGATTATTGTTGTCGACAATCTTAGCTCAGATGGCTCTGAAATTTTTTTAAAAAATCTAGCTGAAAGGGACAAGATTCGTTTGATTAGTAGAAAATGTAGTAGAGGATTAGGAAGGCAGATTGCTGCTGAAAGTGCTTTTGGAGAGGTTCTAATTCAGCAGATTGATGCTGATCAAGTGTATGGTAAATTTTTGGAGAAGGCTGTTGAAGTTTTTGAAGTGGAAAGTTCTAGGGACCCAGAAGTTTTGCTTTTTGTTAAGGGGAAAAAGAGAACACATGTTTTTGAAAGAGAGCCTGCAGCTGCAACGTTAGTGTATAAGGATATTTTTCTAAGTAAAACAAGATGGCCCGATATTAACTATGGGGAAGATGTGTATGTATATGAGCCTTTTATTAGAGAGGGCCATGTAAGGTATCTTTTTGTAGATGAATATGCTTATCAGTTGAAGGGAGGGGTTGTTTCAAGGTTGATTAATAGTGTTGCAAATTATCAGCAGTTTTTCATGTCAGGTTTCAGCCTTGCTTTTGTTACACGTTGTACTAGGTATTCTGGTTTTTTGTTTTATGCTAGGGCATTTATTGTTCACCTTACTTTTCTGCACTTTTTGATTAAAAAGTCTTATAGAAAATTTTTATAATTTTGTTTTTAATGGCTATATTGAATAATTGTTAATTCGGTTGTGGCGATGAAGAGTTTAGTGATGTTAGGGTTAACGATTATTGTACTGGCTCTATAAGTATTGTTTCCTTTTATTGATTCTGATTTAAGCAACATATATTAAGATTTTATTATCAACGATATATGGTTAAAAAAAGGTAAAAGGTTATGTTTCATATAGCTATTATTTTTAAAATATTGCCAAAAAGGTCTCATAATAAACTTTCACTATATATTAACAAATTTATTCTTCTTTTTCTTACACCCTTTTTATCTGATTCTCTTAAAGATTTTTTAATCTTGTTGCCTTTTTCTTTATTTAGATTTATTATCTTTCCCTTGCGTTTATTTTCTTTGTATTATTATCATAGAGCATTGTCTTATTTAGCGATGAGATTATTATTAAATAAAACTATAGTGATTGGTGGTAAAAAGTTTTTTTGCCGAAATTTTAATGACTTATTACATGTTGTTCCCTACTATGAAAATCAAATTCTTCATTGGTTTAAAAATACTGTAGATAAAGGTGAGGTGTTTATTGATATTGGGGCGCATATTGGAAGGTACACAGTTTTATTTGCTCCTTTTTGTAAGAAAGTGGTTTCTATTGAGCCGGATCCATATAATTTTTCAATTTTAAGAAGAAATGTTTTATTGAATGGACTTGATAATGTTATTTTGTTTAATTGTGGATGTTATAGTGATGGAGGTGAAGGCTTTTTGTATCTTAGTCCTTTTAATTATGGTGGACATTCGCTTAAAAATGATTTGATTTTTGATGGTAAGGTTAGAGTTCGTTTGAAGAGATTAGACGATATTATTGATGAAGCGAATATTAAATATTCTGATGTTGGTTTAATTAAGATTGATGTTGAAGGCGTTGAGAAGGAGGTTTTATTGGGGGCTCATAAGATTTTGATTATGGGTAAACCTAAAATTATTATTGAATCTTTGAATTTTCATGGAGTGTCTAAGATTTTATCAGCTTATGGATACAAGCTTTGCGATGTAGATAACTTTACGAAACATAATTTTTTATTTAATAAAATGTGACATAAATATCATAGAATAGCGCAAAATTTGGTTTCTTCTTAATCTTAGACACTATATAAGAGAGTATTAGGAATATTTTTGGTTGCTGATGATGTCTTTTTGACATTTTCATTTGTCTGGCTCGACGTTTGTAAAGGCTGGTATTCATACTTGAGAGTATGAGAGTAGAATATTAAATAAGCAATACGCTTTTGTTAAATAATGTTTTAAGTCATCTTTAATTTATAGTTTCTAATACAAATATTTTTAGCATAATTTTTGACGGAGTTTATATAAATATATTGTAGACAAATATTGTGTTAGGGATATGCGTACAGAAACTTTAAGCATTAGGATAAGGAAGGATCTTAAAAAAATTAGTAAGATTAAGGAGGTGGATTGGAGAAGGGAAATAGAGCTTTTTATTGAAAGGAGGGTTAGAGAGATTGAAATTTCTAGAACACTTAATGTAATAGATAAGGCACTTTCAGATGTTCAGGTTTCAAGGGAGCCGGCTTGGTAGATGATCAGGGAATTTAGGGAGAGGGGTAATCGTTTTTGAATGTTCTCGGTTCAAGCATTTTTGTAAGCATTATTATGGAGGATATATATTATAAGAGGGGTTCTTGAAGAGAATTTTTTGTCAAGCTATTATGCAACTGTATGCGTTTGTATTTTACTTTGGCTTTGATTAAAAGGTAAAGCGTCTTCTAAGCAGGAAAGTTTTTTAATCTTTCTTTTTCTATAAACTTGCATTCATCTCTTTAGGTTCTTTATCGGTTCCTCTTTTCTTACACTATAATATTTTTTGTTCATTTTATTCTTTCCAGAATATTCTTACAAGAATATTTCTGATGTTAGTTTTAAGTGGATTTCTTTCCCTTCTGGTTGTATATTGGATTTGGTGATTGCTTTTCTTTCAAATTCAGCTTATACTTTTTTAACTTTTGGAGGATTTTAATAAAAAAATTTGGGTTAGGAGATTTTTTAACCTCCTTGCATTCTATTATGGGTATGTTATTGGATAGCAAGGTTCGTCGCAGATGAAATAGAAGCGGTTGTTGTTTACTCCGTCAAGTAGGTTCTTCCAATACTCTTGTTGAGTTCTATCTGTACCGGTTAGTGCTGAATTTGCGTTTCCTATTATTTCGCCTATTGATATAAACTTGCCATCAATGTATATGATTGTATTGGGATTAAGGAATCCGTGTAAGACGTTTAGTTTTGTTGCAATCAGTTGTGCAGAAAGCATCCATTTCATTTCTTGAGCTGTAGCACTTAGTAAGTAGTTTTTGATTTGGGATTTTGCCGTTGCAAGGTCTGAGCTAAATTTTGGATACGTCCATCCGCTTGGTTTGTAGAGGTTTAATTTGTTAAGTTCGATTACATCGGTTGAGTTGATTAGTGCTTGTCCGTTCTTGTTTGACCAGAAGCCTAACGTTTTGCCTCCTGTGCCTGGCATTAAGCATACGTTTCCGAATTCTGGACCAACATAGTCTTCGCCACCCTCTAACTTATGCGTGAATGATGGCTTTGTTGTGTTTATCCACATACATCCATTATTTAATTCTGGTGGTGGGAAGACTTCTTCTACGGTATATGTACCGGGTAATAGGTCTTTAAAGGTGAACTTGCCTTCTTCGTCAGTGAATGCATATAAGTCTACTGTTCCACCTAATATGTTTGTGCCTGTCAAATGAACTTTCCAGCCTTCAATTGCAACTTCACCTCCATCCCTTACGCCATCCGCATTAGCGTCGTAGAATTTGTAACCACTTATTGAGCCAAGTTTAATGTTCCCAAAGTTGTTATCTTCACTAATTTCTCCTGACTGCAATGTAATTTCTATGCTTTTCGGAGTAGTGTTCATCCATCCCTGTTTAGCAACTTCCTTTACAGTATATGTTGTAGCATTGAGTCCGTCAAAGCAGTAGCTTCCATCAGAGGCTGTTGTAGTTTCATATAATTTGGTTTCTCCAAGCCATAATTCTATTGTCCAACCTTCTACACCTTCTTCACCCTCATCCCATACGCCATTTGCGTTTTTGTCATGGAACTTGAATCCGCAGATTTTAGCTACCAAGTCCACCTTTGCACTATCGTTGGCAGTAACTTTCCCTCCAAGAAAGTCTTCGCCAGATGCAGTAACAGTGTTCACAAATGGATCAGGATCACCGACTTTTACAGTATAGGATACTGTAAAGTTTTCAGATGCTCCAGCAGCCAATTCTCCGATTGTTTTATTAATGCCAAGAGTTTCATCTTCAACTATAACATTATATAGTGTGCAGTCGCCAGTATTTTTTACCGTTATAGTGTAGGTTATAGTGTCTCCAGCGTAAGCTTTACTTTTGTCAGCAGTCTTTGTAACTTCTATGGCAGGATGAAGGATGTCAACAGTCCAGCTGTCAGAGTCAGAAACAGTCTTACCAAGAGCGTCTGTTCCAGACGCGGAAGCTGTATTAAATGTCGGGTCGGCTGTCGGCTGGAAGCTGACGGTAACCTCATGCTTTTGTCCAGACTCTAAGGTGCCAGACCAGCTTACACCAAGTAGGGTATCAGACAGTGTAACGTTAAGAGGACAGTCGCCTTTGTTAACTACGGTAATGTTATATTCGACCCAGTCTCCTTCATGAATCATTGTAGCGTTAGCTGACTTAATAACGTCTATGGCAGGATGTAGAACATAAACAGTCCAAGAGGCACTATCAGTTACTTTTAAGCCTAAAGCATCTCGGCCCTCAGCAGTAACGGTGTTCGCTACGTCTCCAGACGGAGTTGGAACAGTATAGGGCACTGTGAAAGTCTTGGCCTCTCCAACATTCAATCCATCGCCATCGCTGTAGATGGCTCCAATAAGACTATCAACCACAGAAACACTGCTTAGTCGACAGTCACCAGTATTAGTAACAGTTATGGTATAGGTTATATTGTCTCCTTCATGAGCATAACTTGGACCCGTCTTTGAAACGTCTATTTTGGGATGAAGGATATCAACAGTCCAGCTTGCTTGATTGTTTGCCATGTTAGGGTCTTTAGTTGTGCTTGTGACTGTAGCTGTGTTAGTTAATGGGTCAGGGTCTGTTCCTGATACGGTATATGTGGCTGTAAAGATCCAAGTTTCTCCTACATCGAGTTTTACATTACCGTTAGTATCACCACTAACATATGTTGCTGTGCCAGTCTTATTATCGGTAACTTCTACGCCTGTTGCACTTGCTGGGCCAGCGTTAGTTACGGTATAGGTATATGTTATAGTGTCTCCAACATGCGCATAGTTTGGCCCACTTTTTGTTATTGCGAGGTCTGCTCCTTGAGGTGATGGCGGAACCATAATTGGTACGTCCTTGCTTCCCCACTCATCCGTGTAAACGTGCAGAGAGGCACCGTTCCATTGGCTTGATCCTATTGCCAGGTGTGATTCCCAGTAAACGAACCAGTGTTTAAGATTTGTTGTTACTTCGATTTTGTATCTGAGTGCTGAGTCCCCTGCTTTCCCTGGCCCGTTTGGCAATCTAGTTACTGTTAATGTCCCGAAACTAGTTGTGGCTTTGTCTGATTCGCCGATTTCAAGTGGGCTATTTCGATCCACTATTGGACCTATGTATTTGGTAATGGCTTCTTGAGGGTCATTCTGATTCCCTTCTCCATCTCCTAAGTAGAATTGAACGGCCTTATCCAAACCTATAACAGAACCACTTGTGTAGTCTAGGTTTATAACAAATGTTAGGGTACCGCCTGCAAAGTTGTCGATTTCTAAACGATGGTTGACATAATCATCTTCCATCCATCCCTGGAGATTACCAGTTTCCCACCGTCCCCTATCTTTGTCCCAACCCCATAGCTTTTCAAATTGTGAAGGACCTCCTGCTAATGTTATTGTTGTAAACGCGAATATTGTTGAGAAGATTAAGGTTAATAGTAGTAGTATAGATTTTGTTTTGTTATTTTTTATTTTTTTCAAAAAAATACATCGCCTTACTTATCCTTAAGATATTTTTGGATGCTATTTAAATATTTTGTTTTTTTATATTTTTTGCAAAAGCTTTGTTTAGTTTTTAAAATAAAATTTTGTTAATTTATCACAAATTTTTTTTAATAGGTTTGTGAATTTTTTTGTGCTTATATATAAGGTTTTTCCAATTTTTTGTTTGCTATAGTATTTTATTTTTTGCATTTATTTTAATCTTTTTGGCCTATGCTGTGCTTTTTGTTGATAAAGTTAATATATTGTTTTTGTTCTATGTTGTTTGTTGAGAAATCGGCGTTTTGGTATTAGTCCTGTTGTTGCTACTATTGTTTTGATTGCTATTGCTGTCGCTGTTTCTTTGGCTGTTGCCTTTTGGGCTGGTGGTTTGACTGGAGTGTTTACTAGGTTTGAGAAGATTGAGGCACTTAGGTGTGATGTTGTTTTAGATTCTAGTGGTGGTTCTAGGGATTATAGGGTTATTTTTTTGTGGAAGAATGCTGGTACTGCTGATACTACGATTGTTGATATCCTTTTGAATGATAGGCCTGTTAAGGTTTTTTGGCCTTCTGCTGAGGTTTACCTTAACGGTGAGGTTTGGGTTAGTGGTTCTGATTCCAGTTTTAGGGGGGTTTCTTTTCCTTCTGGCAGTGTTGTAAATATTGAGATCCTTTTTCCCTCTAATGGTTCTACTTCAGCTTTTTCTCCTGGACAAACTATTGAGGTTAAGGTTGTTACTGCTTATGGAGTGTACTATGTTAAGAATCTTGTTGTCCCTTAAAATTTTTCGAATACTTCCCATTGTAATAGAAGATTGTTGTGTTTTGGCAGCTTGGCCATAATATTCTTGATTAATATCTTGCGAGTATGAGCCAGTATTTTTTTGTCGATTGATATGGTACTTTGGACGTTGGAAAGCTATTGTTTAAAATTTTGGAGGGTACAAAAATTTGTAACATCTTATACAGCAGGCTTTTGGTTGATGATTATACTTTAAGTAAGGCATGCTATATGCTGCGGCACCATAATATAGTATGGGAATATAAAATTATGTTGTATGTAAGCTTACCTTGGGCAGTATTATTTTTGTTTAGGAATTTTTATATAGGGGTTTTGCTTTTATATGATGTGCATGGTGAGTTTGAGTTTACCTTTTTTTAAACGTAAAAGTGATAAGACTGTTGTAGTGGCTGCTGAGGAGGATATTGCTGTTGACCCTTTGCCTGAGAATGTTGAGATTTTGGACGAGTATTGGGTTCGTGAGAAGTACGCTAGGGTTGTTATTGGTAAGAGTCCTGAGGGTGGTGGCATAACATATTTTGTTGACGAGGTTAAATTGAATTCTGATGAGAGGGCTGCTTATTTGAAGATGTTCGATATTATTGCTAGGGAATTGAATCCAGCGGAGATAGGTAAGGAAGAGGATGTTAGAAGGGAGCTTTTACGTGAGGCTAGAAGGTTAAGTTTGAAGTATCAGGGAGCTTTTAAGACTGTTACTCGTGCTGGATGGGATAAGATTAACTATTATCTTGAAAGAGATCTTCTCGGATTCGGTCCCTTAAATGTTATAATCAGCGACTACAGGGTTGAAGATGTAAGCTGTGACGGTGTTAATGTTCCAATATTCGTTTGGCATAGAAGATATGAGAGTATTCCAACAAACATTAGATTCTTAAGTAAGGATGCTTTAGACGACTATATTGTTAAGCTTGCTCACAAGTCTGGTAAGCATGTTAGTTCAGCTTTCCCAATAGTTGACGCAATGTTGTTTGGCAAACATAGGCTTGCAGCAAGCTTCCGTGACGAGGTTTCACCAAAAGGTTCAACCTTCACGATAAGAAAGTTTAGGGAAGAGCCCTTTAGTATTGTTGACCTAGTGCAAATGGGTACAATGAGCGATGAGATGGCAGCATACTTTTGGATGCTTATCGAAAACAGGTGCACGATAATGGTTATAGGTGGAACAGGAAGCGGTAAGACGACAATATTGAATGCCCTCGCATCACTCATTAAGCCGGGTATGAAGATTGTAACAGTCGAGGAGACAGCTGAATTAAACCTTCCACACGATAACTGGGTCCAGTTTGTTAGCAGAGAAAGCTACGGGCTTACTGGAACAAAAGTTGGGCAAATAAGCCTCTTCGACCTCGTGAAAACATCTCTGAGGTATAGGCCAGATTACCTGATTGTGGGTGAGGTTAGAGGGGAGGAGGCGTACGTTCTGTTCCAGGCTATGGCAAGTGTTTCAGGCGATACCCCTATTCTTGTCAAGTCAGAGGAGGGGGTTAGGCTTTCGAGAATCGACGAATTTGTAGACAAGTACTATTTACCTGGTGAGGAAAGGGTTGCGAAGCCTGTTAATGATGTCTACACTTTATCCATTGAGGACGGTAGGCTTGTCTTCAAGCCCATAAAGTATGTTTTGAGACATTCCTGTTCTGAAGTTTATAGGATAAAATATGTTGGGGGAGAAGTTAGGGCTACTGGATCTCATTCCATCTTCGTATTAGATGATGAAACGATGGAAGTTAGAGAGAAAAAGGTTTCAGAGTTAGGTGTGGGAGAGCTTCTGGTATCATACAATTCTATGGTACCTCAGGACCGTGGACATCCTGTCTACGATCTAATGGAACTTTTCAAGAACAGCGATTCAGTTTTGGTAACTAATGTCCCGCAGACTATTAAGGAGAAGGTTGGATTAAAGCATAATCCTGTTCCCATTTCAGAATATGCTAGATTAGAGGGAGATTTGGAGGATAGGAGGTTTGTTTCTTTAACTAAAGGAAGAAATGGCAAATGTATTCCAGCTGTTATTACATTTGATGAAGATTTAGCGTTCGTTTTAGGACTATATTTGGCAGACGGTTGCGTGAAATATGGTAAAGGTAAGAGGGTTGTTTTCTGCTTGGGTAAAGGAGAAAAGGAGATGTTCTTGAATAGGCTTGTTGACGTTATTGAGAGAAAGTTTAATGATAGGCCGTATATTGAGGATAGAAAAACTTATGTTGTCGTTGAATACAATAATTCGATTTTAGCTGAATTTTTTGAAAAAGTTTGTGGAAGGGCTGGAAACGAGAAGCATGTTCCATCAAAAATCTGGGAGGCACCATATGAAACTATCTTAGCCTTCCTTGAAGGGTTAAAGGCTGACGCTAGAAGGAGGAGTAAAAGGGGTAACCAGACGATCATAGTTCAAAAGAATCTTACACTATTGCAGGAGCTCGCTTGGCTTTTTAGAATGGTCGGCTTTGACGCCAGAATATCAAGGGAAAGCAATGGGTACTGGAATCTTACTCTAGTTTCTAGAAGGGGTAGAAGGAGCGCCCTTGGAGCAGGAGTTCCTATTGCAGCGTTAAGGAAACTGTATTCGATGCTAAAGCCTGCTTCAATGCCATACGAGTACACCTATGTTCTCCTTAACAATAAACGTAGGCAGAGGTTCTGTAACAGGAGTAAGGCTAAGGAGATCTTGAACTGGATTTGGGAAAATAGGAGGGTTGAAGCTGATAAGGATGCTGGACGACTTTACACCAGAATTTTGAACTTCATAGATGGTGATGTGACACTTTTGCCTGTTAAAAGTGTGGTGAAGGAGGCATATAATGGGTACGTGTACGACCTTTCTGTGCCAACTAGCGAAGCCTTTTTCGGAGGAAATAATCCTGTGCTTTTGCATAATACTGGACACGGAGGTTTGTCTACTTTGCACGCGGAAAATATTGAGTATGCTATTAGGAGGCTTGTTAGTCCGCCTATGAATGTTTCTGAAACTTATATTCCTTTGATTAATGCTGTTATTTTGGTTGAGCGTGTTACTTTGCCTCAGCCTAGGATGGGTATGAGTATTGGTAGGAGGGCTCGTATGGTTTGGGAGGTTGAAGATTTTGAGAAGTATGTTAACATTTTTAGCTGGGTGCCTCAGGACGATATTTTCCTTTCTAGGGCTAGGGACAGTTTTGTTTTGATGAGGATTGCTGAGAGGCTTGGTAAGAGTAGGAGGTGGATTGTTAATGAGCTTGAGCGTAGAAAGATTGTGATCCGCTGGATGGCTGATAAGGGTATCCATAATGTTAAGGATGTGGCTCGTATTGTCTACCAGTACTATTCTAACCCAGACCTGCTTATGAGTAAGATTGAGGAGGAGGCTGTGATTAAGAAGGAGGAGATACAGCCCATCTTTGCTTCCCCAACATTGCCTACAGCGGCAGCTGCTCCGGCTCCCAGCACTGAAACACAGGCTCCGGTTAGAATGATTGAAGAGTCCTTGATGAAAATTTATAGTATCTTATCAAGTAAAGGTGGAACGGCATCTCTTGAGGTGTTGGCGAAAGAAAGCGGAATGGATGATGTAAGCTTATGGAGGTACTTGAATATTCTTAAGGGGTTCGGCCACGTTCAGACTGTTGAGAAGAAGGAGGAGGACAAGTATACTACATTCTTTACGTTAACAGAAAGGGGAGTAAGCGCTTTCGAAACTTTGCGATCAAGACTTTCTCAGGGATAAAAAATATAGTATAGTGTAAGTGATTACATCAGCTCGACCATAACTTCTTTTGTTACTTCGCCAGTCTTTTCTGGTATAATCCTCTTCATTCCATAGTAGTTTGCAAGATATTCTGCCTTCTGATCAAGTTTCGAGTAGGTGAGTATAACTATCTTTTTTGCACCCAAGTCATATCCGAGAGCCTGTAAGCGTAATATTTCGTCAACGTTTATGGTTTCTTCTAAAAGGTATGTTTCGACTAGAATTGAGTCGTTCTTTGCAGGATTGGTTGCCCAAAGGTCTATATCATAGGAGATTCCTGACGCGCCCGTCACTTGAGTACAATACTTTGTAGTGTAACCGTTTTCTCTTAGGTTTGCGTCAATAGATTCGAGGGTTTTTAGTGTTGCTTTGATGCTTTCCATCTTACTGTCTCTGACCTCATAATGGTAGACTATAGTTTCACCCAACTCTTCCACTGGGAAATATTCTCCACACTTTTGACAATGGTAATCAATTATTGGAGTGTCAAATAGATTTCCACAAGCGTGACATTTGTACATAAGTTTTCCTCTAGAATAGTCTTTGCCTTCAATCAAAAGCTGCTTGTGACATCTTGGACATTCTAGGCCAGTGTTTAGCAAAAATACTGTTTCAAGGTTCCTGTAACCGCAGCTGAAATGCTCTATAACTCTTCCTCTTGAAATGTTTGTCGAGCTGCAGTTTGGACAATGTTCAGTGGGAATTATTTCATAGGAGAAGCATACAGGACAGAAGCGTAAAGTTTCTACGGTCTTCTTTTCCATAAAACCGGTCTGAACAATATAGTCCAGGATCTCTAAAACTTTTTCAACATTCAAATAAAGCATTTTATCCAATGGTGGGTAAAGGAATTTTTCACCTGTGTTCTTCTGATAAATGAGCCTAATTGTATTATCTTCTTGAGCAAGAACATTCTTGATAACACTAATTAGTTCTGTGTGTGGTACCTTGGTATGTTCTGATGACATTATATCACCAATTCTGTCATATGCTTTATATTATACGTATATAAATGTTTTGAATAAAATTCATAAATTTTGATGTCTAGAGTTGTGCATTTTTTAAGAAATAAAGTATTAAGATATACTCCGAAAAAGTATTCAAATATTCCTATTTATTAAAAATGTTAATAATTAAAAAATTTTTATTATTATTTATATTAAAATGTTTATTAAGCAAAAAAAATTTAAAGTAGATGAAATTTTTGTTGTGTCGATGCACATGACTCGTGAGGAAAAGATTAAGTTGGTCCTGCTCTTGATTGCAATAGCGGCCTACTTTGCCGGATTTCAACCACTAGGAGACAAGATAGGTGGAGATCTAGTAATTTAGACTCACCTTCCCCCATTTTATTTTTCAACATAATCCATCATATGTGATAGGAAACTGGCTTTCACCTTTTCCCTAAAAAGTTCTGCTACTTCATCTAAGTTTGTGAACCAGCCTATATTATCGTTGAAAGATTCGTAGGGTATAGTGTAGGCTTCAGCCTTTTGATAATCTATAATATGTAGTTTAAATCTTCCTTTGAACATATATAGTTTGTCCGCAAGAAATGTAAAAGCATCATAATATTGGCTTACAGGCATAGAAATTTGCGAAATAAGCTTTGTCCTGTCAACTGACACGCCTATCATCCATGTAAAAGGCAGTCTTTCTAAAATGCTGTTAATATAGGATACATCTGATTTTGTCAAGTCAGAAAATTCTAGGAAACATGCCATAAGATACTTGTTTGTTAAATGATAGCGGTCAGCTTGCCATCTTACGATATAATTTTCTATTATTCTACCTTCCTCAATATGCTTTTTGTAATGGTATCTCACCTGCTTTTCTGGAACATTTATCTTTTTAGAAATTGATGAAAGAGATTGCGAAGCGTTTATTTGGAATTCTTTGAGTATGAGCAAGTCTATCTTATCTATGGGTACACGTGAATAGTCCATTTGAATTTGAGCTGGTGCTTCTCTTGCTTCATATTCTAATTTGCTCCAGGGGATGTTCCATGTTCTTGTTGTGAAGTCATAGAATTCTGATCGCAGTGAAAGGTGTTTTAGATATTGTAGGTCCGTCATCCTATATTCTTTTAATATGTCCAGTCTAACTAGTTCGTCTAAGAAATTTTTGTATTTTTCGAGGGCTGAATAGGGTATTGTTGGTATTGCTATATAGTATCCGTGAGGTATTACTCTTGCATAGTATGTTAGGTATCCTCTTTTCGCTAAAAGGTCCAATATTTCTGGTATAATTTTTGTCACTTGAAGAGAAAAGTCTAGGAACAGCCATGATCGTACTAAACCAAGTTTTAGATAGTTAATACTTACATGAAATCTTATCCCCATTTCTTTCAGCTGATTTTTTATTCTATATCTTATTGTTTCCGCTGGTAAACCTGTTGTCCTTGAAATTGCTGAAATGTTTTTTGGACCATATTTTTTTATAGCCTCCACTATAAGCTTCATTTCCTCATCGTATGATATTATTCGCGGGGGTGTTAGGTCGTCTGTGCGCATTACCTTTATTGCACGGTGGTAATTTCCACAAACTTATTAAAAAACTTTTACCAAAAATACTAGCTCCCAGCTTGCAACTTTAACAGCCTTTTTTAAAGGAGTACAATTATAAATTCATCATTATCTTTATTATGCATTTGAGTGTGCACCTTACTATTTATGTTTAATGTGCTTTTGTTCAGACATCCTTTAAGGCTTTCCTAAACGCTTCTATTTCATCTCTCCCATTATTGTACGATGGGATTTACCATTGCCTCTAAAATGGAGGGAATAAGGTGGAAGCCTATAAGGGTCAGACCAACTAATGAACACTACATAAGCAAATATTTCTCAACTTTAGTCTTGGAGGATGTCTAGTAGTTGTTGTGTAGTTTAATAATCATCTTCTCTGCAGTCTTACGAGCATTGTTTTCTCGTGAAGTTTTAAAGCTAGGATTGTGAAGGCTAAAGTGAATAATGTTGTAACCGTTAGATCAAGGTAAGATGGTAGGAAGCCGTTGCCTAAATATTGAAGTCCTAAAAAATCTGTGGGGTATGTTATTGGCGAAAGCAGTGTTATTGGCAGAATCCATGTAGGAAGTTGTGTTATCGGCACAAGGACGCCGCTGACGAATATTAATGGCAATTTTATCGAACTTGACAATAGGACAGCGTCCGCCGGCGTGTCAGTGGGAAGCGCTGAAAACATTATTCCAAGCGACGAAAGACCTACCGCTGTAAGTAAGACTATAACCATTGTTAAAAACATGTTTGCTGGCATAATATTTAAAATTATACCTAAAACGATTAAAGGTATTACGAATATTAGCCCAAATATTGTTGACGCTAAAATGTCTCCGATCAGCATCAATCTTACAGTAATAGGCCTAGACAGCACCATTTCGAGAGTCCTTTGCCTAGTCTCCCAGGGGGCTATAATTGGAGTTACAGATGACGCTGTAAAGAGCAGTGTTAAAGTTATTAGTGAACCTAAGCCCTCCCTTAAATCTAGCCCTCTACCTGCATAGAACGCGATCCACAAGAATATTGGGAAAAGGACTCCTGTGACAACTATCGGACCCTTCGCATAATAGAGCTTAATGTCCTTCCAGCATATGGCCCACACACGTTTAAGCATATGCGCTTGCTCGGTCCTCATAGACTACTCCCCTTTTGCCACCTTCACAAAGACGTCTTCAAGCGTAGGTGAAGATATCCTAATATCTAATATTTCGAGCCCCGCCTCTTTAGCGAATTCAACAGCCTTAACTATGGCTTCCACGGGTTTTGAACAAACTATTAAAAGCTTAGAAGCCTGCACCTTATATTCACAAGGCTCTAGAAAGACTAGTTCACGGCCTTCTAATGCCCTATTGAAGGTTATAGTAACATAAGTGTAGGCTCCAACCTTTATCTTGAGCTCATCAGGGCTTCCCAGTTCCACAATACGCCCGTTTTTTATAATCGCTATCCTATCACATAATGCTCCAGCTTCTTCAACGTTATGGGTTGTCAAAAATACTGTTACACCATTTCTCTTTAGCTCAAGAATCAGTTCACGTATCATCCTCGCGCTTAAAACATCAAGTCCTCCGGTGGGTTCGTCTAGAAAAAGCACCTTGGGGTTGTTGATTAAAGCCATGGCAACCAAGAGCTTCTGTCTCTGTCCCTTGGAAAGGTTCTTTGCCTTCCTATCCATTATATCATATAAGCCTAAAAGCTTAAGCATCTTTGAAGCCCTATCTTTTATGTCACGGCCAGAAAGGCCGTAAAGGCGTCCTACGAGCACAAGGTTGTCCCAAGATGAAAGGTCTGGGTAAGGGTTCGCCTCTTCAGGTACGACGCCAACCAACATTTTAGCCTTAATAGGCTCATCAATAACATTATATCCCATGATCATCGCATAACCTCTGTCAGGCTTAAGCAAGCCTGTCAGCATGCGAATGGTTGTAGTCTTTCCAGCACCGTTTGGACCAAGAAAGCCGAATATCTCTCCCTCTTTCACCTTAAAGCTAACACTATTAACTGCTGTGACATTCCCAAACTTTTTTTGAAGGTCCACCGCTTCAATGGCATCCATCAGCCACCCCCCTTTTTCGTCCTCCGCCAAAATCAGGTCGATGACTTTCTTAGCGTCTCTAAGGCTCTTTAATGAGCTGTTCAAATATTCTAACCCCTCTTCAGTGATCTTATACACCCTTCTCGCAGGGCCTCCCCCTTCCACATCCCATTTAGACGTTATAAACCCGAAATATTCCATTTTCCTCAGCAGGCCATAGATGACGGGCTTAGGAGCATCCACATTAAACTTTTCCTTCAAAACCCTATGTATTTCAGCACCATAGACAGTTTTATCCTTTATAAGAGTTAATATTGCTAGGTTTAAGAGTCCTCTAAGTGGTATACCTCGCGAGCAGACTTGTTCGCCTTCGTGACATGGACCTTGATTTCCACCACACATATCAGATCATCTATCTAGGTAGATAACATACCTATATAAGTTTTGAATTATAAGGAAAAAAAATTATACATATTAGGGAGAGATGGTTTCACCTCCCTTATGGTTCAAGGACTATTTACAAGTTCTGTGCTACTACATAGTTATTTCTATCCTTTCCTTTGTAGAACTCAGGATTATGGTTCCATTCGAGGATTTAACTCTTCCGTTCGATCGAACCATCTCCACCCAATTTAGTCGGAAGCCTTATTCAAGTCTTCGACACACAGACCAATTTCAAAAGTTTGTGAAAAGATTAAGAAATATAAGGTTATTGATACCTCATTTTATGGTTAAAAGCATAGGCTTCCCTGTCAAGTTATTAGTAAACTTTATATCATCGTTTTCTTAATAAAGAAAAGATAAAGTTCGTTCTTTTTGTCTGTGTAGGAAATTCTGGTAGAAGCCAGATGGCTGAAGCCTTCTTTAACGCTAAAGCACCTGAAGGTTTTTTCGCTATTAGTGCTGGTACAAAGCCTGAAAAGGAGGTTAATC
>Ga0080004_1132504_pt1 | contig 18368 bp, 8 predicted proteins | sample WasSprMetagenome_FD_69207 | JGI IMG/M metagenome (GOLD analysis project Ga0080004, IMG submission 69207) | Sulfidic aquatic microbial communities from Washburn Spring, Yellowstone National Park, USA - WS (SPADES assembly) (version 2) | ecosystem: Environmental > Aquatic > Thermal springs > Hot...
GCGGGAGGGTCCTCGGCGGCGCGGCCAGGACCCGTCAAGGGCGAGCGCGGCGAGCCGGAGGGCACCCTTGACGGGTGGCCGCGCTGCCCAAACTCGCCCTCGGCGAAAAGGGCAGGCGAGCGTCCGCTACGGTTACTTTTTTGCTGACCCAACGATCCCGCCTTCGGTGACATTTTCGATGACCCAATTCGGGGCCTTGACACGTCGGGGGCGGGTGCATACAATGAAAGAGTCCCGCAGTCCAAAATCGAAATTCCGGCTTAGCTGGAGGTGGGCCGATCATGGAACAGACAATCGGGCTGAAGGCAGTTTTGGGTGTGTGTTTACTTTGGCCGGCGCTGGCGGCAGGGCAACTGACGACCGCCCAGATCTCCGGGCACGCCCGGGACGCTACCGGAGCGGTAGTGCCCAACGTTCGGGTTACGGTGGCAAGCGCCGGCATCGGAGTGACGAGAACCACGTTGACCAACGAAAGTGGTTACTACATAGTGACCAACCTGCCGGTCGGTGTCTACGAGGTCACCGGCGAGGTCCCCGGCTTCAAGAAATTTGTCAAAAGCGGCATCGTGCTGAACGCTGGGGCCGCCATTTCTGTGGATATTGAGCTGGCCGTAGGCGAAGCGACGGAACGGGTGGAGGTGACGGCGACCCTACAGACCATCGCCACCGACACAAGTCAGGTAGGCCGTCTGGTGGGACGGGACCAGCTCCTGGAACTGCCGGTGGGCGGGCGCTCGTTTATCAACCTCATCGGCATCCAAGCGGGCGTTTCCCACACCGGCAACTTCAACGACTTCGTTTACAGTCCTTACGGCGTGGGTTCGTGGACGGTCAACGGTTCCCGCAGCTACCAGAATCTTTGGCAGATTGACGGCGTAGTCAACGTGCGCACGCGGGCTAACAACTTCCTGACTGGCACCATGAGCATTGACGCTGTGCAGGAAGTCCAGATCGTGACCGCTGGTTTCAAGGCTGAACATGGGCGCAACTCGGGCTCTCAGATCAACTTCATCACCAAGAGCGGAACCCAGGAATTCCACGGATCAGCTTATTGGTATGGCCGTAACGACAAGCTCGACGCGAAGGAGTTTTTCGCCCTCACCAAGCAGCACCTGCGCTGGAACAACTGGGGCTGGACTCTAGGCGGGCCAATCTACATTCCCGGAAAGTGGAATACCGACAAGAGCCGCATGTTCTTCTTCTTCAATCAGGAGTGGAACAAGCGGCGGGCCGGCAGTTCCACCGTGGGCTGGGTTCCCCCGCTGGAGCTGCGTGAAGGCAACTTTAACACGCCTTACCGGCCTGCGGCGCTTGCCATTCCTGTTGATCCTTTGAACAAGCAGCCCTTCCCGGGCAACATCATCCCCAAGACGCGCTTCAGCCGCAACGGTTACGCGTTCACAAAAGTGATCCCGGAGCCTACCTTCGCCGGCATGTACACCGGGAACAATCTCATTCGCCAGTTACTGGCGCGCAATGATGTGCGGATACACACCTTCAAGGTGGATTACAACTACCGCAGCACACGCATTACAGTGCGCGGCAACCAAACCGACACCTGGGATTACAGCCCCCAGAACTTTGCCGTGCCTGCCAGCCAAGACTACGATCGCCCGAAAAAGAACGGCACCGTACAGGTCACCACAACCCTGAGCCCTACAGCGATCAATGAGTTCCTATTCGGCGCCACGGTGGATGTCAACAAGATCATGCCGTCGGGCAAAGGCTTCGACCGCCGCACCTACGGCATTGATTTTCCCTATGTCTTCCCCATGGAGCAGAAGCTGTTGCCATATAAGCTGCCCAACGTCAGCGTCTCGGGTGTGGGCAGTTTCACCGGCGGACCTTATCCCTCCAAGAGCACGGGGCCCATTTACCAGTGGCGCGACCACTTTACTAAAATGGTGGCCAATCACACATTCAAGTTCGGCGCGTATGTCGAGGCGGCCCAGCAGAACGACATGGACTCGGTGTTAGTGGGAGCTTCTGGGTTAAACCAGAACGGTGTGTTCTGGTTTACCGCCTCCAAGGCCAACCCGCTTACCACAGGTAACGCTTGGGCCGACATGCTTTTGGGTAATTTCGACAGCTACGAGGAAATCGGCCTGCGCGCTTACATTCCCTGGCGGAGCAGGGCTTATGAGGGTTTCGGCCAGGACAGTTGGAAGGTCAACCGGGAGCTTACCCTGGAATACGGCTTGCGCTGGTCCTACATGCCCCCGTTCCACAGCGCGTGGGGCAATATCCAGTCATTCAATCCTAAATATTACGACCCGAAGCAAGCTGTCACCGTGCAGGCCGACGGCACCATCGTGCCCGGGAGCGGCTTTCTTTACAACGGAATCACGCTGCCTGGCAACGACTGGCCCAAAGGGGCGATCGGGCGCGTGCCTTTCGCCAGCGATCCCGACTCCAAACGGCTTTTCCACGGTCTCCCGAAGACCCTTACCGATACCCATCATCTGTGGGGTCCTCGTTTCGGCTTCGCCTGGGACATCGCCGGCCGGCACCAGACCGTTGTGCGAGGCGGGTTCGGCATTTTCTACGACCGCATCACCTGCAACGACTGGTCCCACCCGGGTGGTGTGTCCCCTCTGCAACCGGTCATCAGCATAAACAACGGGCAGGTTGACAATCCCGGCGGCACCGCTACCCTGCGCCGTATCTTTCCGATCCCCGGCTCGATGATTGACCCTGTAAGCAAAAACCCCGCCAGTTACCAGTGGAGCTTTGGCATCCAGCGACAGCTGATGCCGAACTTGACCATGGATGCGGCTTACGTGGGCAGGCAGGACCGGCACCTGTATGGGGGCGTTAACTATAACCACCCGCCGCTGGGCGCCACTTATGCTAACCCGGGCAAGGCCCTAGACTCGCTGCGCCCTTACGCTGGCTTCTCTTACATCCGTTTCACCGAAAACGCTTACAACGGCAACTACAACGCATTGCAAGTTACCGTGACCCGTCGCTATGCCAGCGGGCTGCATTACTCGGTAGCTTATACGTGGTCGAAGGCCATGAATGAATCCGAGGGCCTCGGCGACATGGCGCTCAACAAGTATGATACCCGGCAAGGACGTTACGGCCGAGCCAGCTACCACCGACAGCAAATGCTGAACATTTCCTACATTTACGAGCTGCCTTTCCTCCGGCAGCAGCGCGGCGTGCTGGGCAAAATTGCCGGAGGCTGGCAAGTCTCGGGCCTCACTATGTTCCAAAGCGGGATGCCCACGGGTATCGGCGTTCCCGGGGATCTTTCTGGCACCGGGCAGGGGGCGCGGCCCAACTGGGTCTCGAATCCCAATTTGCCTAAGGAGCGGCGTACCTTGACTCGTTATTTCGATACCTCCGCAGTTGTGGCGCCGGCTCCCGCCACTTGGGGGAACCTTGGCCGCAACGTGCTGGTTCGCCCAGGCATCAACAACTGGGATCTGGCGTTCTCAAAGAACTTCCGTCTGAGGGAGAGCTTGCGTCTGCAATTCCGGGCAGAAATGTTCAACGCTTTCAACCACCCCCAGTTCACTGGGCTTTCGACTACGCTAGGGGCTGGTAACTTCGGATATGTCACCGGGGCCCGCGCGCAGAGGATGATGCAGTACGGCTTGCGAGCCGACTTTTGAGGCGATGATCGGGGCATCAACCGTGCCCTTGCCCGCCCGCTGGCGGCCTCCGATCAGTTTGAGCTGCAATTCAGAGAGGAGGAATCGCCCCTCTGCCGGGCTGAGGGGCTAGGGGGAAGCCGGCTGGGGCGGCGGTGCCGTCCGGCGGGCGGCTCGGCAGGCCTGCTTTCTGGGAAGGTCGACTCTGGGCAAGCCCCCTCCGCCGGGTAGCCCGGAGAATTTTCCGCGCCCGGTCGTTTTTTAAAAACGCCTTGCTTCCTTTATTAGGTCAAAACGACATAAATGAAGTTAGGTTGCCCTTCGCCCCCAGCCCAACCAGGCCAGCCGCCAGCGCCAGATCCGCAGCAGCGGCCTGCTGGCCGCGGGTGGCCCCGCGGTGGTTCGCCAGGCCCAGCATGCCGACGGCAGCATCGCCAGTGCAACTGTTTCTGGGACCTGGCCAAGATGAGTGCCTGCCGCTTCTGGCTGGTCCTGGGCCAAGTGTTATTCGTGCTGTTGGCCTACACGCTGGTGGCGGCGCCAGGAACTCAGTGGCGGCACGCGGGGCCGGCTGCTGGGGAACGCCCGCGGCCCCCTGATTCTCGGGCCGAAGTCACTCGGAGGTTGCCTTTCGCGCCGCGCTCCTTGGCCCAACGGGAGGGGTGTCTTCGCCGAGCCCTTGGTTGGGTCCGGTTGTCTCCTTGGCGGCGGCCCGCCTCGTGAGTGGTTGCCTTTCATACCCCTCCCACCCGCCGATGTCGCCGTTTTTCGGCCGCACCTGCCCATTCCAAACGCCGTCGGCGCCGATGGGCGCTGTGCCGTGCCTGAATTGCTGGCACCCAATACGGGGGTTGACCCCGGGGTGCCGCTACGTGTATAAGAGAGTGGGGCAGGTCACTATGGCGCGTCGCTTGCTTCCCATGGTGTTGATCCTTCGGGCTCTGGGAGTAACGGCTTACGGCCAGACCACGTTCGCCAGCATCACCGGGGTGGTTATGGATTCCACCGGCGCCGCGGTGCCCGGCGCCACCATTACCGCCACCCACACGGAGACCAACACGCGATTTACCACGCGATCGAACGAAGTAGGCAACTACAACCTGGCGCAGCTACGCGAGGGCACTTACACGCTCCGAGCGCAGGCGCCGGGTTTCAAGGAGTTCGTTGCTCAGAACATCGTGCTCGTGGCCCGCGACATCCGGCGCGTGGACATTACGCTTGAGGTGGGCAGCGTGGAGACGACTGTCGAAGTCACAGCGGGCGCCACGCTGATCGAAACCGAGACCGCACGCATCGCCGACACCAAGACCGCCACCGTGCTCAAGACGTTGCCTTTGAACACACGCGGCATTTGGGCGTTCCTTGCGCTCTCGCCCAACGTGCTTCAGGCCGGAGGCGGCTCTTCGACCATTCGCTTCGCGGGAAGCCGGACCAACCAGTCCCACTGGTCTATTGACGGCACCACGATGAGCGACGGCGTGAGCGAAACCCAAATCGGCCCGCTGGCCAACTATATCGAGTCCTTCCAGGAGATCAAGATTGACATCGCAAATAACACGGCGGAGTTCGGCACCATCGGCCAGGTGACGATGATTTCCAAATCCGGGACCAACTCTTTCCATGGCAGCGCGTTCGATTATTACTCGACGCCGTGGTTCCGGGCGCGGAACCCGTTTGCACTCGCCCGCCCGGCTGGTGTCAGCCATGTGCCCGGCGTGAGCGCAGGCGGCCCCGTGCTTTTGCCCGGGATTTACGACGGGCGCAACCGATCTTTTTTCTTCGGTTCGTTCGAAACGTCGCGTGGCAGTGCAGTAACGCAACTGCTTAACCCCACCGTGCCTTTACCTGCGTGGCGGCAGGGTGATTTTTCCGGCTTGCAGGGTGTCGCGGTCTACGATCCCGGCTCCGGGCAACCTTTCCCCGGTAACCGTATCCCCGCGACCCGTCTTAACCCGGTTGCTTTCAAAATCCAGGAACGGTTCTACCCGCTCCCGAATTTCGGCGATCCAAACGTTTTTTCGAGCCAGAACTACCGGGAAATGAAGATGCGTCCGCGCGATCCCTCGACTTACTGGACGCTGCGGGGGGATCATCGTTTTTCTGATAGAGATTCCGTTTTCGGGCGCTTTACGTTCCAGCGCCTCTATAACCGGCCCTATGAAGGCAATCTGCCGACCATTGGCCAACGCAAGCAGCGCCGGGATAACCGCGCCGCGACGGTCTCCTTCACTCATGTGTTCAGCCCCGCCTTCATCAGCGAAACGCGGTGGGGCTTCGCGCTCAATAACAACCCGATCGAAGGTCCGATTAACGGACCGCAGATTGTCAGGGAGCTCGGCCTGGTTGGTCTTGCGCCTGACCTGCCCAACATCAGTGGCATTCTCAAGGTGAACTGGAGCGGCATCGGGCTGACGGGAATCAGCCAGGTGGATTACCGGCGTCCCGGGTACCGCAACTACCTGCACCAGTTCACCGAACACCTGAGCTGGTTCCGCGCGCGTCACAATCTCAAGCTCGGACTAAACTTCGTCCGTGTGGAGTGGGACGACATGGCGGCGCACGCCAACCTGTTTGGCTCGGTGACTTTCTCGAACCGTTTCACCAGCGGGAACCGCACCGGGCAGGGCCATCCTTATGCCGACTTCTTGTTGGGTATGCCCACCAGCGCAGCCCGGGCCTTTCCCCCGCTGCGCGTGGATCGCACCCGCTGGCAGTACGATTTCTTCCTCACGGACGACTTCAAAGTTTCGCCCCGGCTGACGCTGAACTTGGGTGTGCGCTACGAGCTGCACTTGCCCTGGTACGAGGATCACCGGCTGACCTCGATGTTCGACATCGGCACCGGCCGCATCGTCATCGAGGACGGCGCCATGAGCAAGGTCAGCCCGCTCATGCCCCGGGGTTATGTGGACGTTGTGGAGGCCAAGACGCTGGGCCTGCCGGGCCGTACGCTCATTCGCGCCGACCGGAACAACATTGCGCCGCGCATCGGCGTGGCGTACCGGCCTTGGGGAGCTCACACGGTATTCCGCGCGGGTTACGGGATCTTCTTTGACGTCGTACCGCGCAACCCTAATCACGGCGGCATTCCCTTCGTGATCAACGAACCCAGTTACACGAACCCGCTGGAGGCGCCTGACGTAATCCTGCCGCGGGTCTTCCCGGCTACCGGCCCCGGAGGCCCTAGCACGGTGGGCATCCCCGCCGCCATCAACCCGAATCTGAGGATCCCCTACAGTATGCAGTACAGCTTCACCATCGAGCGGCAGTTGTGGGACACCGGATTCCGTATTTCCTACATCGGCACCAACACCCGCCAGGGCGATTGGAGTTACGACTATAACTCGCCCGTCGCAGATACTCGACCTTACGTAGACAAGCCGCGGCCTTTCCCGCGTTACCCGGGCATCAGTTACTTCACCAACGGGGCCGGGCACCAGTACAACGGCCTGACCATCGAAGCCGAACGTCAGCTCTCGCGCGGCTTATACTTCCAGAGCTCTTGGACGTGGGCGCGTGACATTGGCGACCTGGATCGCGGCGAATCCCCCGAGAATCCATTCGACCGCCGACGTGACCGCGCCGTAGCGCTCGATATCCCCACCCACCGCATCACCACCAATGCCATTTACCAGCTCCCCTTCGGCCGCGGGCGCCGCTGGCTCTCGGGCGCCAATCGCCTGTTGAACCTCGCTGTCGGGGGGTGGGAGATCAGCGCCATTTACAGCATTTACTCCGGCCAGTTCCTCACGCCGTTTTGGACCGGGCCCGATCCCACGGGCACGGCTTACACCACGACCCGGACGCCCGCCAATGTCACGCGGCGTCCCGACCACCTGCGCAATGCCAATTTACCCAAGAGCCAGCGCTCGGTGAATCGCTGGTTCGACGTAGCCGCTTTCGGGCCGCCGCAACCCGGTCAGTGGGGCACCGCCGCCAAGGGCGTCATCAGGGGCCCCGGCGTGAACGTCTGGCACATGGGCTTGCACAAGGACTTCGTGTTCAGTGACCGGGCGCCTCGCCTGCGTTGGGAGATGACTGCGACCAATATTTTCAATCACCCGAACTGGAGCAACCCGGAGACTAACATCACCCGGACGGGGCTCGCAGGCGTGATTACCGGTGTGGGAGAAGTGCAAGGCGCCTCAACGGGTGACCAGCCGGGCCCGCGCGCCTTTCGGATGGGTGTCCGCGTGGAGTGGTGAGGCCTTGCCGAGGCTGCGCAGGCCGCGCCGAAGCATACGGCGCAAGGCTGCGGCCTGGCGGGCGAGGAAGCACGTCCAACATGGAGGTCGCCGTGCTCGGCGTAGAGCGCGTAGCAGGCTGTTGAAATTTGCCTCTGAATTTCTGTTGGGGCTTCTCTGAGGCTGTTTTCGGAGCCTGAAGTCGTGTGTCGGCGCTCTTGTGCCGCCCCGGCCCCGGCCCTGCCGGGCCGTTCCGGGGCCCCTTTGGCCCCTTCTTGCCCGCTCACGCAGTCGCCGCCATCAGGTTCCTCATCCCAACCAGATTGTATGCCGCCGCTGCCAGCGTCACCATCCATCCCACCTTCTGGCAGCCCCGCCACCTCACCTTCCTCAATCCCGTCTCCCGCAGCACGATTTCGTTGGACACTGATTTGCGATACAAGGAGGGAGAGATATCCAACGTGAATGTTTCGGTTTCCGGGCCCGCAGAGGGAGCCCGGAGGGCAACCGGCGGCGGCCCGGAAACCGGCCGCGGCGGCAAAGGCCGGTTGTCTGCCAAGCGCAAAGCGAGCGTCGTTCTGGAGCTGCTTCATGGCGCCGATTTGGAGTCCACAAGCCGTAACTATGGCGTAACTGCCGCCACTCTCACTGAGTGGCGCGATGCCTTCCTGGCGGCTGGCGCCGAGGGTCCCAAGATTCGGCAGGAGGAGCTGGTTGACGAGCAAGGTCGGCGCATGAAGTCGGTCATCGCCGGACTGGCTATGGAGAATGAGCTCTTGCGCGAGCGCATCCGGCGCATGGAGGACGAGAAGCCTTTTCTGCGGTGGAGGTCGACGAGATGAGCCGCGCCCGGTCGGCCTCCATAGGGCGGCCATACGGGCGGGCTCGGGTCCTGCAGGCGTGGGGCTTGCCGCGATCGACCTCCTACCAGCGGCGCGGGCGGCCCCTCCGCCTGCGGCCTCCTGCGCGGCCCGAAGACGCGCTACCGTGACGAGGAACTGCTGGCCGAGATCCGGCGCACCATCCAGGAGTCCCTTCCATGCCGAAGGCCACCGCAAGGTGTGGGCGCGGTTGCGGGTGCGCGACGTGCGCACCTCGATGCGGCGGGTGCTGCAGCTGATGCGCCAGAACCATCTGCTGGCGCCGCAACGGCAGCCGTAGCCGGTCGGGCTTAAGCGCCACGAGGGCACGATCCTGGCTTAGCGGCCCAACCAGATGTGGGGCATCGACGCCACGGTTGGCTTCCCCTTGGCCGACGGCCGGGTGACGATCTTGGCCATGGTGGATCATGCCACGGCGGAATGCCTCGGCATTCACGTCGCCAGGCGCGGCACGCGGTTCGAGGCGCTGGAACCGGTCCGCCGGGCGATGCATGAGCAGTTCGGGGCTTTGCCGAAGACATCGCCTTGGGCCTGAAGCTGCGCCATGATCACGGTTCGCAGTTCATGAGCGACGACTTCCAGAATGAGATCGCCTTTCTTGGCATCGCCTCCTCGCCCGCGTTTGTTCGCGAGCCGGAAGGCAACGGCTGCATTGAGCGCTTCTTCCGCACCCTCAAGGAGCAACTGCTCTGGGTGCGAAACTTCACCACGCTGGAGGACCTGGCCGAGGCGCTTGAGGAATTCCGCCAGCGGTACAACGACCACTCGCTGCTGGAAAGGCTCAGCTTCCAATCCCCGCGGCAGGCCCGTGAGAGGCTGCTTGCCCTCGAGGCTGCTGCATGACGATAATTCAAAAACTGTCCAAGAAATCGGCTGCGGTACATGGCCGGCTCGGCGATGACAGATTTCATGCGTGGCCCTGCCCATCAACCGGATCTTCCTGCCGGATCTTTACCCTCGCCCCGCCGGCTGCCAGGAGGACATCGCGCCAGGCCGACGGGCTGGTCCCGACAGGTTGGGACAAGGCCGCTGGAAGGCGCGTTCGCGGCTGAGGGATTCCCGATCGGCGCCGGGCAATGGCTGGAGGGCCACTTAGGCCTTGCGCGGAGCCGGTCGGCGGCCCTTGCCCCGGCGGCTGGTTGCCGGGTTCGCTTCGATCATCCCCGGCCTCCCGTGTGCGCCCCCGGAAGCCGGAGGCTGGGGGGTTGCATCGTCCTTGTCTCAAATCAGTGTCCGACAAAATCGTAGGGCGGAGGGTCGTAGTGAGTCTCGCGTCAGTGGGTAACAGAACCGCAGGGCGAACAGAGCAAGGCTCGGCCTGCGCACCTTTCAGGCTGGAATCTCGAACAAGTTTGCGCGAAACTCGGCCACAACTTCGGGAATTACTGTGATCCCTAATCCGGGACCGGGCGGCACGGGAACGGGACCGCCGGGTCTTTCGGGACAAATTTTTTCGCTAATGATTGCGTCACGAAACGGATGTTCGGTTTGATCGAATTCCAGCATCGGCTCCGGCGGATTGAGGGCGGGAGTAAGCGGAGGGCAAGTGGCGAGCCACTGCAAGACTGCCGCCGTGTGCACGGCGGTGCCCCAGTTGTGCGGGACCAGGCGGATGGAGTTGAAATGGCAGAGGTGAGTCAGCAAGCGTGCACCTGTCAGTCCGATATTGCCGAGATCGGGCTGAAGGATATCTATCAGTCGGGTCTGCACGTAGTTGCGCACGAGCCAGTCCACCGGATGGGTTTCGCCGGCCGCGAGCGGAATGCGCAAGCCTTGACGCAGGCGCGAATAACCTTCCAGATCCTCGGCGAGAACGGGTTCTTCCCACCACATGAGGTTGAACGGTTCGAGACGCGCTCCGAGCTGCAAGGCGGTGCCGGCGTCGTAAGCGCAGTTGGAATCAATGGCGAGAGCCGTGTCCGGGCCGATTGCCTCCCGCACCGCTGCAACCGCCCGGAAGTCCGTCTCGGGCGAGTAGCCGGTTTTCATTTTGATCGCGCGATAGCCGGCATTGACCCAGGCCCTTGCTTCCTCTGCCAGGGCCCTGCACAAGTCGGCTGATTCCTTGCGATAAAGGGCCGTGACGTAGGGCAGGACGTGGCGTCGGTATTGGTGCCCGAGCAACGCGGAAACGGACATGCCCAGTGCCTTGCCGATCACGTCCCAGAGGGCGATGTCCAGCCCCGGTGTGGCGCAGGCTCCTGGCCGGCGCTGCGGCCCTCCGGGCAGGCGCATCTCTTCGTAGATGGCCTCCACTTCGAAGGGCGAGCGTCCGATGATGCGCTCCTGTCGCTCTGCGAGCAGGTTCACATCGCAATAGCCTTCACCCCAGCCAGTGATGGCCGCGTCCGTCACCACCTCCACCAAGGTCGCCGAACGCGTGCTCGTCCAATTGAGCGACCAACCGAATGGCTCCCGAAGCCGCGCCGACAACTGATGGATCCGGACGCTGACGACCCGAAGCTGCGGGTACGAAATGTCTTGCGCTCGCAAACCCGTAACAACCGTTTCAGGCTTCACGCCGAGCTCCTTCATCGCTTCCCGGCAGTGGCCTGCGACCCTGCTGCCGAAACCGACAGGTATTCCTTGAACTTGGCGTACAGCATAGCATCCTTGGTTTCCGCAAGATGAGAGAGCAGGTGCTGTTGCAAGGTCCTCATTGCGGGCGAAGGTCCTGGGATCGTTGCCAGGTTGTTCATCTCGGCAGGGTCGGCCCTGAGATCATAAAATTCGTCCACCCCTACCGGATTGAAGCAGTACTTATGCGCAGGCGTCCGCACTGCGCGAATGCCGAACCAGCGCCCGTTGTACCACTCATAGCGGTAGAAAGCTTCGTCAGCCTCGCTCCACGCCCCATCGCCCCGCTCCATGAGCGGTATCAGTGATCGGCTGTCTTCCGGAGGAACGTCGGGCTCGAGACCCATCCATTCCACCAGCGTGCGGTTCACGTCAATCAGAGAGACGTGCCGGTGCAGCTCGCGCGGGCGGATGCCGGGCGCCCGAATGAGCAGCGGAATGCGCATGATCTCGTCGTAGCAATATGGTCCTTTGTCGAAACGGTTGTGGGCGCCGACCATGTCGCCGTGATCAGCGGTGATCACCACCATGGTGTTCTCGCCCAGACCGTTTTCGGCCAAAGCGGCGTCGATCTCGCCCAAAGCCCGATCCAGCAAGGTCACGAAACCGTAGTAATGAGCGATGAGGCGGCGCCAGTCATCTTCCGAGAGATGACCGGTGTCGTGAAACGGCCACATGATCTCATTCTGGTAGGCCGGTTTTCCGGCGAAGCTGTCGCCCAGGCTTGCGGGCAGCTGGACGAGCGCCGGGTCGTACAGCCTGCAATACGGCTCGGGCACGTGGTAGGGAGGATGCACCGCATTGAAGCTGACCGTCAGAAAGAACGGCTTTCCAACCTGCCGGGCTTCGTGCAGGAACTCGCGCGCCTGCGCTGCGAGCCGAGCGGGCTCACTATTTTCGTAGCTACCCGCAGCTCGGGCGTAAAAGCCCGGCTTTTCGATAAAACGGGCGCCAGGCTGGTAATACTTCCGGGTGAAAGTGAAGTCCGGCTTTCGATCAACTTTCCCTGGAGGGCTTTGGACCCGATCGAATCCCTGCGGAGGATAGCGGTCTGCGCCCCGCAAAATAGGGCCGTCACGGCCCAAGTGCCACTTACCAAAGTAGCCGACAAAATAGCCCTTTCGCCTCGCCCATTCGATCAAGGTAGGTTGGTTCAACTCAAGCCGCGTCAGACGCGAATGCCACACATTGCAGTTGTCGTCCAACCCCGTGCGATGGCCTAACCGGCCGGTCCACAGTGCGGCTCGGGCCGGAGAGCAGAGCCCGGTAGTTGTACAGGCGGTGCGGAACATCACCGCACTGGCTGCGAACCTTTCCAGGCTGGGCGTTCGTGCGGGTCCTCCCGCGAACGATCCGACGTTGTGCTGGAACTGCTCGCAGATCACGAGAACTGCGTGGCGTTGCGCGCTTAAGCAAGGGCAGGGTTCCCATGCCACAGAGTAACTTGCGTCGCTCAATCAATGCGTTTTTCAACAATGCCATGGGACCCGCTCCTTGTCCTACCTCAGCACCGGCAGCCAAACCGTCATGTAGGAGACACCTCGGTTGGCCCAGGCGTAGTAGGGGATCAGCCGGAGGCGAATCCTCTCCGGAGTCGGGCGGAGAAGGGTCCTGTAGAGCAGGCCCGTCCAATCGCCCTCCGGGATCCGTACCGCCTCGCCCTCAAGCACGGTTACGCCTCCCAAAAGCTCGCCCTCATGATGGGGCGTGAGTTTGATTTGAGCCGGCAAGAACACCTCAGAGATGCGCACCCCGGGCGGCAGGTCGGGCGATTCCAGGGCATAGACCAGTGGCCCCCGCATCACCGCTACCTGGTTTCGGAGTTCCTCCGCCTTAGGATGGGCCTCCACCAAACGTGGGTGCAGGGGAAGGGTCAGCTCCACACTATCACCCGGCTTCCAGGTGCGCGAAAGGCTCACATAGGAGCCGGCCCTGGCGGCGGGTCCCGGCTGTCCGTTCACCCGGACCGTAGCTCCCTCGGCCCAGCCGGGCACGCGCAGGTTGAGCGTGAATGCGCCCGCCGACTCCACGCGAAGCTGAACGTGTCCCTCCCAGGGGTAGTTCGTATCTTGGGTCAGCCTGACGGGGCCCACCCCGGGCACGTTGGCCGCGAATGTGTTCGATCCATACAAATTGACCCAGACGTTCTTTTCCGATACAGCGTAGGCCCACGCCGCCGAACCTGCTACAGTGCGCAGCACGTTGGGCGGACAGCAGTAGCAGTACGGCGCCCCCGGAGTCGTGGTGGACGGCCACCGCTGCCAACTGTCGTTGGACATTAGTGGGTCCTCTTTCCCGTAGCGGCGAAGCGGGTTCGTGTAGAAGTATGTTTTCCCGTCCAGACCCCACGCCGAAAGCAGCGTGTTATAAAAGATCAACTCCACCACATCGGCGTATTTCGGATCGCCGGTCACGCCCAGCATGCGCCAGCTCCACATGGCCATGGCTATGCCTGCACAGGTCTCGTTGTAGGCGGTCCGCTGGGGAAGTTGGTAAGGATATCCGAACGCTTCGTGCACAGGGTCCCGGCGTATGGACGCCCCTTGGTGGAGGGCGGCGATACCGCCTGTAATGTACATCTTGCGCTCGACAACGTCGCGCCAAAGACGTTCGAGCGCCTGGCGCAGCGCTTCTTCGCCCGTCTCCGCGTACACGTCGGTGGCTCCCGCCCACAAGTAGGGCCCGGTGACGGCGTGTCCCACGGCTTCAGTCTCCTTGCGTAGCGGGACTCGGGTTTGGTTCTGGTCCGTGCCCCCGGGCTGTGAGCCGCGCATGTCCACGAAGATTCCGGCCAAGTCAAGGTACTTGGGGTTACCCGTCGTCCGGTAAAGCTCGACCAGGCCCATGATCTGCGAGGGATTGAAGCAGAAGTGGGCCAGCTCGCGCGGCCTGGGCTTGAAAACGGTGTAAACGTAATCGGCCGCCTTTCGCGCCACGCTGAGAAAACTGTCTTTGCCGGTGACCCGGGCGTGGACGCAAGCCGCTGTGAACAGATGCCCGAAGTTGTAAAGCTCGTGGTAGCGCAGATCGCCCCATCGTTTCTTGGTCGTCAGTTGGGTGTGGGTGCCAATGTAACCCTCGGGCGTCTGCGCCTTGGCTATGACGGCGATGGCCTGGTCCATGGTCTCGTCAAGCTTGGGATCGTGCGTATAGGAGTAGACCAGCGCCATCGCCTCCAGGGCCTTGTACACGTCGCCGTCGCTCCAGTCGTTGCCGTGGAACTTGCCCGCTTGGAGGCCCGCCGCGATCTTGAAATTGACGAAGTTCGCCGAATTGCCCGCGTCCTGCATCACCTCCCACATGGCGGGCAAGCTCACTTTGGCCACCAACGCGCACCGGTCCGCCCAGAAACCCCGCGTCCAGCGGACCGCCCCAAGGCCGACCGAGCGCTGCTTGACGTAAGGACTCCGCGAGGTGTCCACCAGCCCCCGCTCCTGGGCCAGCCCGAGCAGCGCCGCTGGAGGCAACAGCAACCAGCAGATTTTCCGCATAGACGTCTCCTTTATGCCTCAGTAATATAGCTTTAACGCCAACTGGATCACTCGGGCGCCGCCGGCGCCGCTGATGACGCCGTAAAGGGGCCCGCCGAGGCTGGTGCCCGGGTTCCAGAAATTCACGTGATTGAAGGCATTGAACGCTTCGCCACGCAGTTGCAGCCGCACTCGCTCGGCCAGCACCAGGTTCTTGACGAGCGAGAGGTCCACGTTCACCTGGCCCGGGCCACGCACGTCGGGAAGGGTTCGCGAGACGTTGCCAAAGCTGAACGGCTCGGGTTGGGTGAACGCGCTGGTATCGAAGTAGCGGTCTAACCGAGCCCGTGTGGGGCCGGAGAGCTTGGCGCTCCTGCCGACCGAATTGGGGCGCGAACCGCCCCCGGAGGAGTTGGTATTGTTGACGGCCGTGGTCAGGGCCAGCGGGATGCCGGTCTGGATCGCGCTAATCCAGTTGATCTGCCACCCGCCAAGGAATTTGTCTACCAGGGGCGAAAGGCCAGAGGCGAGGGCCTTGCCGCGCCCGATTGGCAACTCCCACCCAGCGGCGACAGTGAAGCGCTGGGCTGCCAAATGGGAATTGAGGCTCCTTTCCGCTCGCCGATTATTGTGGTTTTGGAAGTTGGGTTCGTCACCCAGCCAGGCAATGCGAGCGCCTGACGCCCCGTCGTCGATCTGCTTGGGGGTTGTGTAGCTGGCCAAGAAATGTAACCCGCGGTAAAAACGCTTTTCGGCGCGAATCTCCAGGGCGTGGTAGGTGGAGCTACCCGAGGTGGATCCGATGGAGCTCACCCCCGTGAACTGCGGAAACGGTCGCAGGAGCTGGCCGTAGGTGGTTGTCTTGCCTCCCAGGGGCTGCGCAGCCGGGATGATCCCGTAGAAAGGATTGGGGATGACCCTCCGCAAGTCTTCCTTCAAGGAAAGATACTCATCCGGCAGTTGATTCCACTGCAAGTTCTGCCACAGGTGAGTTCCCTTGCTACCCGCATAGGCGACTTCCAGAACCACATCACCGCCGATCTGTCGCTGAACGCTCAGATTCCAATGCTGCATGTACAGACCTTGCTGATCATAATCCGGGGCCGAAATCGCTCCCCCGACGTTGGTCAGCAAGCCGAGGCTCGCCCCAGTGGGTTGCACAAACCCGTTCGGGTACGGATCCGAGTAATATGTGGTTGGCGTGATGCCGTCCGGGCTGGAAACATGGGTGGTGGTAGCCGAAAAGCCGGTTTGGCCTAGCTGGGTAAAATCCCAGCCGGTGCGAGGCGCAAAAAAGATTCCGTAGCCTCCCCGGAAGACCGTTTTTCTATCCCACTGGTAAGCCAAACCAAAACGGGGCGACCAGTTGCGAGCTACTTTCGCCTGCTCCCGCGGCCTGCCGCCCACACCGACGAAGGCAAGCCCTCCTCGCAGCGGCCCGATTCCGGGAGCCTGAAGCGGGCTCGGGCTAACCAGATCCAGCACGTTAAGCCGGTTGTAACGGTCGGTGCGCAAATTTTCCACTTCAAACCGCAGGCCTAGGTTCAACGTCAGCTTGGGTGTCGCTTTGTAGTCGTCCTGCACGAATGCTGCATAGTAATAGCTTTGAATGTCCTGCGTGGCGTTGATCTGAGCATTTCCACCGCCCGCTAGGCCGAGGAGGAAGCTGGCGAAGCTGTTACCTGCGTTGATGCTGGCCTGCTGCGGATCGGGGCCTTGGGTCCAGGCCGGCGTGAAGGTGAAAGAGGGCAAGAAAGGCCGGTATCCATGCGATCGGAATAAGCGGTATTCGAAGCCGGTCTTAAGCACGTGCTTGGCACGCGCATGAGTGACGTCGCTCTGGGTAGTGTAGGCATTTGAAATGTTGTTGATGACGGTGCCGGTAACGGGACCGATGCTGCTGGTGCCAAAACCGATGTTGCTCACCGCGTAACCATTGACAGTGATCGAAGGGAAGACGCGCCGCGGGAGGACATCCCGGTAGTAGGCAGGAAATCCCAGCCGAGTCATATCGAAGTTCGTGTCAAAAGGGTCGTTGTAGTCCCGGAGTCTGGCGAAACCCAGGCGGAAGGTCGCGAACGTGGCAGGGCCGAAACTGTGTGTATCGTTAAGCGCAAAGTTGGGCTGGGTGAACAATTGCGGCCCCGATGAAGGATTGGTGGTCTTGTCGAAAACGATTGGCGGCGTTACCCAGCTTTCGTTCCAGGAAAACCGCCCGAAAAGGCGATTGGCGCCGGTGAAGGTATGGTCAATGCGTGCGTTTAGCTGATTGGTCTCATACTTTTCGACGCGGTTCTTGACAAAGTTGTTCGCCTGCGTCGGCCACACGCCGGGGTAAGTGGGCTCCGGCCAATAAGGCAGGATGTTCTTGCTCACGATGTTGAAGCGGCTTGCCGGAATGACGTTGCCGGGAAATACGCTGCGCTCAAAGCGATTGCCTGCGGGCCGCACGGTGAGGGGATCGTAGATTTCCACCAGGCGGCCGTTTTGCGCGAAGGTCTGGCTGAAGTCCCCGCGGCGCTGCTCGAGCGTCGGCACGGTGAACTGGAAGGTCCGACCCGTCCGGCGCCGGAGGCCTTCGTAGTTCGCAAAGAAGAAGGTTCTGTCCCGGACGATGCGGCCGCCCAGGCTGCCGCCGAACTGGTTGTAGCGCAGCGGCGGGTTAGTCAGGCCCGTTTTCTTGTTCAGCCAGGTGTTGGAATCCAGTGCGTCGTTGCGGAGGAAGTCGAAGAGCACACCGTGGAACTCGTTGGAGCCGCTCTTCATGGTGACATTGAGCACTCCGCCGCCGGTGCGACCGAATTCGGCCGACATGTTGTTCGTCTTGACCTCGAACTCCTCGACCGCGTCAATGGACGGAATGATCGCATAGGCGTTGTATTGTGGCGTGGTGTTTGGGATCCCGTCCAAGAGCACTTCGTTGGTCATGGCTGGTCCGCCGTTGATGGAGAAATTCGAAAGCGGGATATTGTTGCCGGGCAGTGAGGGTCGTATGAAAGCCTGAGTTCCCGGTGCCAGGAACATGAGATCAAAAGGATTGCGTCCTTGGAGCGGCAGCTCGACGATCTTGCGGTTGTCGATGGTGGCTTTGAGTGAGGCCTCCGCGGCTTGCAGCAAGGGCAGATCGGCGGTTACCGAGATACTTTCGGTGACCGGCCCCAGCTCCATGACGAAATCCATGCGCGCTATCTGGTTGACGTGCAGGACCAGACCGCCCCGCTCAATGGTGCGGAAGCCAGGTTTCTTGATGGTGAGGGTGTATTGCCCCGGCTCGAGCAACGGCACGGTGTATATGCCAAGCTCATTGGAGACGGTCTCGCGGGTGGCGCCCGTGGCGGTGTTGGTGGCGACGACCGTGGCGCCCGCGATCACGGCGCCGCTTGGATCGGTGATTCTGCCGGTGAACTGGCCGGCCGTGGTCTGGGCGGAAGCTGCAAGATCGGCGGCCAGCAGGACGAGCAGAATGCGGCGAAGAGTGTGCTTCATATGGTTGGCTCCTTTCCCGGTCAAATTGGTCTATCCAATTTTACCGCTTGCTCCCAGAAGCGTCAAGAGGGCGAATTGGGTCATCGAAAATGTCACCGAAGGCGGGATCGTTGGGTAAGAAAAAAAGTAACAGTAGCGGACGCTCGCCTGCACTTTTCGGCGCGGGGGGGT
>Ga0080004_1112031_pt1 | contig 18338 bp, 21 predicted proteins | sample WasSprMetagenome_FD_69207 | JGI IMG/M metagenome (GOLD analysis project Ga0080004, IMG submission 69207) | Sulfidic aquatic microbial communities from Washburn Spring, Yellowstone National Park, USA - WS (SPADES assembly) (version 2) | ecosystem: Environmental > Aquatic > Thermal springs > Hot...
CATATGGTTCAGATTATCTTCTGAGGGAGGGGGATAGTGACCCGAGTAGGCTTGACGAGCCTCTTAGCGCGGACATAGAGTACGGTTGGGCTAAGCTGATGGGTGAGGTTCAGCTGAACGCTTTCATAAAGCAGTATGGGTTGAAGGGTTGTAGCGTGAGGTTCGTAACAGCCTATGGACCAAGGGAGAATGAGACACACGCGATCATAGCGCTCATCTACAAAGCGTTCGAGCAGATGGACCCATATGTGATCTGGGGCACAGGAGAGCAGGACAGAGACTTCACATACGTAGAGGACATCGTCTCCGGGACGCTGCTCGCCGCGGAGAAGGTGGTTGACGGCGCACCCATAAACCTAGGGACTGGTAGAAGGTTTAAGCTGAAGGATGTTGCTGAACTCGTCTTCAAGCTCATGGGTTGGAGACCCAAGAAGATACTCTTCGACACATCCAAGCCGGTTGGTGTTGTTAGCAGGGCTCTCGACATCTCTAGGGCGAAGAAGCTTCTCGGCTGGGAGCCTAGGTTCACACTCGAAGAGGGTCTGAAGAAGACCATAGACTGGTATGTTAAAACGCACACCAGAAGAGGCTACGTAGATCAGAAGATTCTCATGGAGAGGGCTTAGCACCGTGGCTTTGGGTGCAGAAGACGAGATCATAGACACCTTCACACCAGCCTATCGAGGGGTTAAGCCAGACGTCTCAGTGCTTATGCCTGTGCATAACGAGGTTGAGTGCATCGAGAAGGTGGTCACAGAGTTCTACGGTGAGTTGAGTAGGAGGCTGGTTACTGAGATAGTATGCTGTGAGGACGGCAGCACAGATGGCACTAAGGATGTGCTCAGAGCGCTAGCTCAGAGGCTGCCTATGAAGGTGATTCTGGGCGCTGAGAGAAAGGGCTACAGTAAGGCGATCATAGACGGTTTAAAGCTAGCCTCTGGAGAATATGTTCTTTTTGTGGACTCAGATGGGCAGCACCTACCACAAGACTTCTGGAGACTATATGAGCATAGGCTCACATATGATGTCGTCAGCGGGTGCAGAGTCGGTAGATCTGACCCGATCCACCGAAGGATTATGTCCTCTGTTTTTCAGCGGCTCGCTAGAATACTCTTCAAACTACCTAGATTCAGAGATGTAACTGGTCCATACAAGCTCGTCAGAACCGATGTGGCGAAGAGGGTGAGTGAGGAATACAAGTATATGGTTGAGAGCTTCTGGACGGAGTTCACGATAAGAGCATACAAGAAAGGCCACAGGATACTGGAGGTTCCAGTGATACATAGAAGCAGGATAGGCGGCGATACAAGGGTGTATAAGCCGACGAAGATCCCTAAGATCGTTCTAAGGCAGCTCAGAGACCTGCTCAAACTCTGGTTCGAGCTTAGATGATTAGCTGCTTCATCACATTGCCACCATTTTGTTCTAAATTTTGAAATATTATGGGCATAGCGAACCAAACAGATATTACGGTAGGGGAACGCACACCATTTGTATCCGTTATTGTCGCTTCAAGAAGAGATACTGAGACGCTACGGAGATGTTTGTCAGCGCTTGAAAGGCAGACGTACCCTAAGGAGATGTTCGAGATCATCGTAGCTTCCGTTTCCGCGTGTTCCGTTGGAAAGCAAGAACCTTTGATCAAAAATGTGGTGTGTGGAAGTTTAAATCAGGCTGAAGCTAGAGATGTTGCTGAAAGATATGCGAGAGGGGAAATCTTGGCGTTCTGCGATGATGATTGTGTAGTTCCCCAAACCTGGCTGAGGGATGGTGTGAGACACTTTGCCAAGGATAAAATGTTGGCTACGGTTGGTGGACCCGCTGTACCTCCGATTGACGGCGTATCTATTAGGCAAGCTGTAGCAGGACTGCTTCACATGTCTTATTTGGGGACTGGTTCGCACAGCTACGCTTTCACAAGCCACGGGAGAGTGGAACCATTCCTCTGCCTCCCAACTCATATTATCGGAGCGAACATGTTTGTTGACAGAAAAAAGTTTCTGGAAGTGGGCGGGTTCGGCAAGCTGGTGCCTCAAGAAGAGGATAGGCTCAATAACAAGCTGTTGCGTAAAGGCTACAAGTTGCTGTATGATCCGCAGCTTACTTGCATACACTACCAACGTAGGTTCGGTCTCGGCTACATTAAGAACTTATTCTGGTTAGCGAAGGGTAGCGGTAGATTCGCTAAGGAAAACTTTCGAGCACTGAACAAGCTTTACCTTATACCCGCGGTTTTTACATTATCTATATTATTGTCTCCCCTTTTGATAGCTTTCTCACGGCCTTTTTTGAATTTATTCATAATCGCAGCGGCTGCATATATACTTGTAGTAGCTGTAGAATCTCTTCGTCTTGTGAGGAGAAAAAGAGAACACAAAATGCTAACGGCTTTGATTATGCCGATAGCGTTTTTCTTACACCATTTCGTCTTCGGACTTGGGTGGATAGCTGGCTTATTAAGTAGGAGGAGGTATGGTAGGTGAGTAGCCTGGTTTGAAGACTCTATTTCTGAACCCACCAGCGCCTAAGAGGATTAGGTTGGATATACAGAGGTATACTATCCGCGCTAGAGCGGCAAGTCTCTTCCCACCCATATGGTTAAGCTGGGCTTCGGCATCGACTCCTAACAGTCGTGTGGTGGATGCGGTTGCTTCTAAGCTGTCAGAAGATGATGTGGTGAATTTAGCAAAATCATATGATCTAATTGTTATGCAAGCGGACACCGCTATAGTCAAGTATTGTATTCACCTCGCTGAGCGCATAAAATCTGTGAGTGGTTCTCTCATATGCTTCGTCGGTCCTCACGTTTCAGCACTACCTGAAAGCGTACTTTACTCACCAGCTGTTGACTTTGTTGCGAGAAAAGAGTATGATTATACGGTAAGGGATTTGGCTGAAGGTATTGAGCCTTCTCGTATACTTGGGCTGAGCTACAGAGGGGGAGAAGGGATCGTTCACAACCCTGATAGGCCGTTTATTGAAAACTTGGATGAACTTCCGTTCGTAAACCCGGTGTATAAGCGTGACTTACCGATAAAGGCTTATGGCATCCATGAACTCTTCCATCCATTCACAACAATATTTAGTAGCAGAGGATGCCCATATGGCTGTAAGTATTATTGTCGTTGGGCTTCTGTGTTCGAAGGTCATTACCGTATGCGCAGCCCTAAGAATGTGTACGAAGAAATGGCTTGGATAAAGGAGAATATGAAAGAGGTCCAGGAGGTATTATTTGACGAAGATACCTTCGGGGTATACCCGAAACACGCTGAGGAGATAAGTAGGTTAATAAAGCCTCTTGATTTGACGTGGAGCTGTAACGCTAGGGCAACTATGCCTTTTGAAACCTTGAAGGCTATGAAGGACGCTGGCTGCCGCCTACTCATAGTGGGTTTCGAAAGCGGTTCGCCTGATATATTGCAGCGGATACGTAAAGGCGTAACTATTGAGCAGATGAAGAAGTTTGCCGAAAACTGCCATAAACTTGGGCTTCTGATACACGGCTGCTTCCAAGTCGGTTTACCAGGCGAAACTCCTGAAACTTTAGAAAAGACATTTAAACTTGCTATAGAGCTGGATTGTGACAGTATCCAGTTTAGCGTCGCGTCGCCATACCCTGGAACCGAATTCTGGAAGTTCCTGAAGGACAACGGCTACTTGAAGTCAGATGCCTACGTGGATGAGAACGGTTTTCAAGAAGCTGTCTACGATTACCCTGGCCTGAGTTCGGCTGAGATCTGCCGAGCATCTGAAGAGTTTCATAGAAGGTACATTTTCCGCCCAAGCTACGTATGGAAAGTTATTCGCCTCGCTCTGTCGGATAGACGCGAAATGAAAAGAGTAGTTAGGGGGGCCTATCAGTATGCGAAGTATCTGATGATAAGAGGATGGCGGTAACAGGTTTAACAGCAGGACCTATTCCACTCGTCAGCATCGTGATCGTAAATTACAATACTTTGCCCTACCTAAAGAATTGTTTAACTTCCATCGAAATGTCTACTTATCCAAATTATGAAATAATCTTGGTGGATAATGCCTCAACCGATAAAAGCGTTGAATTTGTTGAACGAAATTTTCCATCGATCAGGGTTATAAAGAACGTACAGAATGTAGGATCTGCCGCTGGGAATAATATAGGTATCAGTGCCGCAAGAGGAGATTATATCTTTCTTCTGAATCCTGATACTGAGGTTGAGCCTTCTTGTATCCACAACTTGGTGGAAGTTCTGAATAAAGATCCCAAAGTTGGAGTTTGTGGAGCTAAACTCCTTTTGCTCGATAAAAAGAGGATATTGCAACACGCCGGAGGTAAATATCATCCCATTGGCGTCTCTATAGACCGTGGAGTGTTCGAAGAAGATAAAAATCGGTACAGTAAGATCGAAGAAGTTACTTTCGTCTGCGGAGCTGCCCTAATGGTTCGACGTAGACTGTTTTCTGAAATCGGTATGCTTGACCCAGCGTTTTTCCTATATCACGAAGAAGTGGATTTCTGCATTAGAACGTGGCTTCACGGCTTCAAAGTTGTATACGTCCCTGCTGCCGTCGTCTATCACAAATCTGGATACGTTAGCGAGCTAGATAAACGCACAACTAGCCCGCTGGTCGTGTTTCACAAACATAAAAATACCTTGATTATTCTTCTAAAGAACTTCCCTTTGTCAATTTTCTTCCTTTATTTCCCTCTGGCTATTCTTTATAAATTTTTTTGGATAGTCGTCTTTTTGCTGAAAAAAGACAGTAAGAGCGCATTAGCTGTATTTGAATCGATTGTATGGTTCCTTCAAAATCTTGGCAACGTATTTGTTGAGAGAAGGAAAATAGCCAAATTAAAAATTGTCGGAGAGGCTACCTTTGATCGATTATTTTGCACAATGAGAGATGTTTATTATACTTATAGAAAATTAATTAATTGGGTACGGTGATTAGAACTGATCCGACTTTTAAAAATAAGCTATCACAAGACGGACGTCATTATTCTTTTGATATTGCTTGCCTATTTACTAACTTTGGTGATGGCTCTTCTTATGCCGCCTTCATCTTCCGGTCGTCAATATCAAGTTAGTTTTGGGTTAGCTGAAATTGATCTTTCCGAGATTCCAGTTGAGATAGTTAATCCCGGCTTTGAAGCAAGTAGCAGGCAGTTAATCGTCGGATGGAGACCCGTTGTGTGGGCCGGTGATGCCGCCTTTAACATTACTACGAGTGTGTCAAAGTCTGGCAGGTGTGCTGCTTTTATAACTACAAGTTCTGTTAGCCAAGTCGCTTTGGTAAGTAACAAGATCGCGGTTAAGCCCGGCGGAATCTATGGAGCCAACGCATGGGTTATTGCAAATGTATCAAAGGGTAACGGGGGGCGAATCTCTATTGCTTGGTTCGACCATAATGACAAATATATTAGCACAACTAGTGGTCTACCTATTTCAAAAGCTTCAGATTGGACTAAGATTTCAGTAGGGGGTGTAGCCCCAGAAGGAGCACAGAGCGCCGAAGTAGAATTACATTTGGAGGGTGTTGGTTCAGTTTGGTATGACGACGTTAGCATATCTCAATCCATTTTAGGATACGCTTCCCAGTATTGGAAGGTCTCACGAGAAGGGTTGAGCGGAGCAAAAGTAACGGCGAGAGATAATTTTTTGGAACTGAAAGGTACCTTTGATTCTCCATTCGATGAGAGATTGACCTATACGTTGCCGATACATTTGGATACAAACGAATACACGTTAATGAGTATAAAGTATAGAACTTCTGGTACAAGCGGCGCCGGAATGTTAATTGTCTTAAACTATGTCGATGGGTCAAAAGTGGTTACTTATGGGACAGCATTTAGTAACGATTGGGCGGTTGCCTACATTGATCCGAGAAAAACGCCAGCCTACATCTACTATCTAGGAAACCGACAAATCGTGCCTGGAAAACAACTGAGCTCTATTGAGATTTCACTCGATGATAGACCTGACACAGTATCATCTGGAACCTATCAGCTTCAGATAAGCAGCCTCACATTCTATAGAGTTGTGATACAGGATTTTTTGCTTTTGGGTGAGTCGGCTCTTTTACTAGCTTCACTTGTGATAGTAGGAATGCTGGGTCTTGAGCCATTGAGGAATCGAGTTCCCAATGTTTTTTCAGTTGTGTTTGGAGCGACTTTGTCTTTCGTCGCAGCGGCTGCTATATTCCTACTGCCTTTGCCACTGTCTATTTGTTCAACAAGCTTCGATTTTTACCTAATTTTGCAGTTGATTGGAGCATTGATTGTGCTGTTCGGCATAATCACGACGATGACTGTTTCCGATAAAAGGCCGCTTTACGGTGAAAAGGCTTCTAAGGCTGCGCTTATTGGGTGGATAATGGGGCTATTTTTAATACCATCGTTAGGTTTTCTGATTAGACTAAACAATGCTATCACTCTTCCAATGTTTGACGACGAGTTATCTTACGGCATTACTGCTTGGGGATTAACCCATGGTTCTCTCGTTGGGCTTAATCTGGCGGCATTCTCCCCTGAAGCGCAGACACTTCTTACTACAGGTTACTTTAAGGTTCAACCTTGGCCAACAAATCTTCCGGTTCCGTTTACTAGTACAGCCTTATACCCGGATTTCACTATTGTAGGACCTTACTTTGGTCATCCTTTTCTTGGCCCACTTATGATCGTTCCTTTCATAAGTTTGTTTGGTTTCAGCGCAGTTGGTATACGGTTGCCCTTTATCCTTTTTAGCGTAGGTACGTCTATGTTAATCTTCCTAATCGGAGCGAGAAAGGGCGATGTTTTGGCTGGCCTGATCGGTGCTTCTTTTTTTAATTTTACCCCTTATGTAGCGCATTATGGTTCTGAAGCTTACCTTGATAATTTTCTTGCATTTTTCTTCCTGTTATCCGTTTATTTTATATTAGAATATTTCGACTCTATCACGATGCGTAAACGTGCTGGTTTGCTCTATTTGTCGTCTATTTCCACGGCTGCGTGTACACTATTTAAATTTCAAGGAGTGTTTGTATCGCTTTTTCTGCTCGTAGCTATATATGTATCTGGCTGTAGAAGAAAAGCATTCTTGTTGAGTGTTTTGCTGTATCTCACGTTAGCTTCTCTTTACCCAATTACAGGATTGTTGATATCCCCCCAAGCCTTCCTGCTATCTCAGAAAGGTGTTTTCTCAATAGGATTGCATTATACGTCTAATGAGATAACAGGGGTTTTCTCATCTTTTGATATTTTGCGCCACTGGGATGCACTTATTGCGCTACTTTGCACCATTTACTTACTCGTTAAAAACAGTCCAGATAAAAGAATTTTAGTATGGAGTGCAGTCAGCTGGGTATTGTATATCCTCTTATTCCCCTATAAAGAATGGTACTTTCTAAGTTTCTTCGCTGGTGCTTCTCTACTCCTGGGGTATGCGTTTTCCGATAGCTTGACTAACGGTCGCAATTCTCTTTGGACGGTTTTGTTGACGTTATTCCTCTTAATCCTCCCGTTTAAGAAACTAGGTGCCACATTGCCGCAGATACTATGTTTTTTGATGCCCTTCGCACTTTTGGTCTCCTTAACCGTATCCAACGAAAGAAATCTCAACAACAGTAAACAAGCAGATAGATTTCTTTCTTATGTGGTTATCTCTTATTTAATTACGTCTTTTGTGTTGATGCTCATTACAGCTTGGAGTTATAAGTACTGGGCGTAGTTGGTTGACCTCTTTGTTCGCGAAAGCCCGGAATGAGTCGAGCAAGATCCACCTATATCATACGTTGAAGCCTATAGGGTGGTTCAGAGATTCAAAAAGATTCGAGAACGGATGCGATATGCGCAGCCAATAGAAGAGTGGACAACAAATGTTACCTAAAGTCCAGTCTTCCGAGAGAATACATAGACTTGGTTTAAATTTAATAAGATTTACAAAAGGCAAAGGTGTTTTGGGTGTAGATGCTTTTTTACGTCATAGTACTGTATCAAAGTTTTTAACCCCTGGTGTGTGTCTAGATGCTGGCAGCGGACGTAGACCCAAATTACCTCTATATAGACCAGACGTCAAAATTATAACTCTTGATCTAGAAAGGGCGTTCGGTTGCCATGTGGTTGGAGATATTAGGTTTCTTCCTTTCGTGGACAAGTGCTTTGATACTGTGGTGGCAATAGATGTTCTGGAGCATTTACCGAAAAAGTTTCGAGTTAGTGTGCTCACGGAGTTAATTAGAGTTGCAAACAAAAGGGTAATAATTCATATGCCGCTACAAGACGGATCTACTTTCAAAGCGAGAGACTATGATACGCTTTTTTCTAAACTATACCGAAAACTTTACCGTAAACCTTGTATCACAACCGAAGAACACCTTACATATCAATATTCACATCCTGCGGATCTCACAAAACGTGGTTTCAAGTTGATAGGTGATCAAAATGCCTATTGTTGGATCATACTTGTAACACTACAGGAGCTTCTGTATCCTTTTGGGAATATTGTAAGTTGGATACTTTATTTACTATTTCTGAAATGGATTGAGAAGAGGCCACCTTATTGGGGGGCTTTTGCATTGATTACCTTCTGATATTTGCTTGTAAGGAGAGGGTTGAGGCACCCTTATGATAGCAGATCTTAGGCTACCAATACAGCAAGATAGGAAGCTTGCGCCCTAGGACAAACTTTTCTGCCACAGCCTAACGATAGTCTAATATCGGCTTTCACGCTATAGAGCCAATGTAATGGATCACGCATAAAGCGGCCCTCTTTTATTGAATCCTAAAAAACTTTGAGCAAGAAAAGGGACAAAGTCATAAGCTACCTTAGAAAAATAGGGGTAGATGAACAGCATCCCGTATTTAGCACTACGTTACAATATTTTTGTGACCTTTCGGAATCTCGAAACCTTGAGATCTATAGTTATCTTTCAGATTTCGTAAATTTTGCAGGCAAAGTAGTTTTAGAGGTGGGGAGTGGGAGTGGTAGCTTTGTAAGGTATTTACGGGAAAAAGGTATAGAGGCATATGGAATCGAAATAGTGCCTGAACTAGCTAGTCTAACCAAAGATGTTGTATGCGGCGATGCGCTAAAGCCCCCTTTTCGCGAAGGTTCTTTTGATATTGTAATTGCCGTTGATGTTATCGAGCATATCGAAGATCAGTTCCTCCTAATTAAGAAAGCAGTTCAATTACTAAGAGTCGGCGGTATAGCCTTTTTCATCGCAAACAACTTCCTATTACCTTATGACTTTGATAGTAAGCTCTTCTTTATCCATTGGTTACCCCGTCCTGTAGCTGATCGTTATTTTCGATGGCGGAGAAGGAATAGCATTGTTGCAAAAAAGTATAGCGTGAACTTTCCTCATTACTTAAAGTTGAGAAAATGGAAAAACAGCCTAGATTCCTCCACATTTGAAGCAAATATAGACGGCACATTCAGAATCTTAGGAATCCTTAGTAAGAGGCTAGCAAGATTGAGATTCCTATTCGACTTTATAGACAATATGGGAAAAAGCAGGTTTAAATTCATAAAACTCTTCGCCCCCAAACTCTGCTTTATAGTAAAGAGGAAAACGCAGTAACCTGTACGCACTGTGACGAGACAGCAGGGATAAGCTGGTTTGAGGATTCCGTGCAAAAGATTGCTGCCTTATGCCTGGTTTATTTCTCTATCTTTTATCATAGTGGGCAGGGTATTATTTTCGGATGGGTATTACTTTGCGATAGATTGGGTTTTTCCACCAGATAGCGGTGTAGATGCCTTCTATGGACTTCTAGCCGACGACCCTTTTCTCTATTCCCTAATGCCTATTTTACTGCTAATCGAAGCTGCGGAACACGTTATTTCGGCAAGCAGCATACAAAAAATCATAATCTTCCTCATCTTTTTCATTTCAGGCGTAGGAGGATACAAGCTGCTAGAAAGATTCTCGCCAACCGCAGGTTATTTCGCTGGCACATTATATGCGGTTAACCCATTCACATATGTACGATTCTTATCAGGTCAATGGGTCAATCTAATGGCATACGCATTCATGCCTCTAGCGACCCTATCTTTTATACAGCTCCTCAATAAACCCGATAGAAGAACTTCCTTAAGGTGCTTGATGTTTTCTACATTAGTAACTGCGTTTAGCCCCCAATTCGCCTTGCTTACATTCATACTGTACTTCCTTCTCCTAATACCGTCTCTAATATCGCATATGAAATCTAGAGCTCCGCAAAGTCTTCTCAAATACCTGATGCTATACATAATCTTCTACTCATTAATAAACGCATACTGGATAATGCCCCTACTACTCTCAGCCGAAGGTACACCGATCGCGCAGATTTCTAACATAGATGCCTACGTCTTCTCCGCTAAACCCCAAATACAAAACATATATGTCACAGTAATGTCAATGCACGGATTCTGGAGAGGAGGCTACACATATACATTCGACCTAATCCCCGGTTTACACTACTTTTTCGTCATCTTTCTATCACTCGCGTTAATTGGCTTGATTGGTGATTATAGAAGTAATGGTGTAAATTACACTCCGATTATAGTGGGTTTTGGATTGTGTATGATCTTCTCAATAATTCTAGCGACAGGCGTTTATGGCTTTTCAGCACCTTTATACCTACTTCTATTCGAGAAGTTAACCATATTACATATCTTCAGGGATACTCAAAAATTCGTGTCCCTACTCGTTCTTTGCTACGCTTACCTAGGAGGTATAGGTCTTACGAAAATCACACACCGCATCAAAGACTCAAGTAAAGGAAAAACAATTCAAACAATCGTTACGCTAATCGCAGTATCACTACCTCTCACATATCAGTTCAATATGCTCATGCCGTTCAACGGTCAAATAATAACTCACGACTACCCTAAAGCTTGGTACGATGTTAACAACCTCCTAAATGCTGATAGAGAAGACTTCAATGTGCTGTTCCTACCTTGGCATAAATATATGACCCTCTCTTGGGTTGACTCAAATATAGCAAACCCCGCAAAATACTTCTTCCAAAGACCTATAATACAAGGAGAAAATATCGAAGTAGGACCAATACGCACCCAATCCACGAACCCTGCTCAACGCTACATAGACTTCCTCCTATCAAAAGCGCAACAAATAAACAACTTCGGAGAACTCATATCACCACTCAACATCAAATACATACTTCTAGCAAAAGAAGCAGACTACCTGCGCTACAACTTCCTCTACAACCAAACCGACCTCAAACCAATCTTCGAAAACGAAGCCTTCACCATCTTCATAAACGAAAAATACGTCGGAAGAATATACCAACCAGAACACCTAATAGCAGTCAACGGATACGAAGACATCCTACAAGCCAGCAAAACAATAGACATAAGCCGATCGGCAATAATCACATCAAACACCAACATACAGATACCAGAAGCACCGTTCAAGAAAATAAACTACACCACAGAAAACCCAATAACCTACCACATCGAAGAAGAACACAACATAATCGCATTCACACCACCAAACCTAAACTCAGAAGGCTGGGTCCTAGACGGCACAAAATCCCTGGAAACACTCGGCTTCCAAGCAGTCTACACAAACAAACACGGCAGAACCATAACATACGAAAGATTCAACACATACCTCACAGCATACACAACATCAGCCGCAGCAGCACTAGCAGCAACCTACATAGCAGTAAGAGAGAAAGCAAACCAAGCATCCCAAAGCACCGCAAGCCAACTAAAGGAGGTGATGAAAACACCGCAGAGAGCAAGTAGAGAAAACCAGCTCTCGACCCCTCCAACAACACGCTCAAGAAGAGTATTAGTGTAAAAATTCTCCAGGTTTTTTGCCGAGAGGAAAAATACCGCAAGGCGCAGCGCATTGCATTAGTTGCTTCAGCTAATCCTCCCCCTGAAGTCAAGCGACCCCCCAATTTTTAGATAGGGAAAAGAGTTATCACACTCGAAGTACACAATCCTTTTCAGTGACTAACCGTAGATGGGCAAGACCCGCGTGAAGTTTAGGGTCTACAGCGGCGAACAGTACACAGAGCTAGAGGGGCTTGTAGATACTGGGGCAACTTTCACGAAGATTCCGAGGTCTGCGGCCTCCAAGATAGGGCTTCACGCCAAGTACGAAGCTGAGGTCATGCTAGGGGATGGAAGAACCTTGAAAAGAGACCTCGCACCAGGTGAAGTTGAGATAGAAGGCGTCAAGAGACCCATCCTTATAGCAGTCGGGGGAGATGAAGAGATGCCTATAATCGGATACACCACCATCGAAGTCCTAGGCTTCAAAGTGAACTCAGTGACTGGAAAGCTTGGAAGGACACCAGCCATAGAACTGTAGAAGTCGGTAACATGCGGCGAGAAAAGTTGAGAATCCATAGAAGCTTGAAGGTGAGGAGTTCTAAGGGTGAGTCGGCTGAGAAGGCACTCCTCGATAGGGGAGCGTCTTTTACCGATGTGAGGAAGGACATCGCTGGGAAGATCGTCCATATCATTCCAACAGAGGTGAGGGAGGTTACTTCGGCTGATAGGAAGGCGAAGTTAAAGGTGCTCGGCTACACCCAATTTCAACCGCGCTTGAGGGGTCACGCATAGACGACATAGCCTATGTGATTGAGGGGTTGGCGACCACCTCATCTATGGTCTTCAATACCCTTGCCTTAACGTCTTCAGGGAGCCTCTTAAGCTCCTTTAAGAAGCTCTTAGTTAGGGCTGCTTCGTAGCCTATTTCGCTCACCTCTATTTTCCTGAAATTAGTATACCTTGTGGTCGATCCGCTGGTACAATATGAAGAGGTCCCTCAACCTAAAGATGACAGAAACCCCTACCAAACCTACATAAGAAAGATGCCTAAGGACGACATCATCACAGACGAAGAATAGGTGAGATAGACCGTGCCCAAAAGATCTAGAAAGAGGTATACTCATTTCGGGAAAACACAGCTGTCCGGAATCTCACATAGAGAATTGTGGGTGCTTTGTCACTTTTTATACCCCCAGGGGTCTCTGCTCGCACGCAGGCGGGCGTTTGCAAAAAGGCAACAACCTTTATTACACAGCCGATGTGAGTTTTAGATGGGTGGGTTGGGTCACGTCTCAGCTAAACTTGGAGACCCTCTTAAGCAGATAATCAAGGAGGTTAGGATGCTGGTGGATACTGGTGCAACCTACCCCTGCATCCCAAAAGGGCTAGCGGACGCCTTGGGGCTGAAGCTGCAGTTCAAGACTAAAGCCACATTAGCTGACAGTAGGGTGGTGGAGGCGTGGTACGCAACAGCCTACTTGGAGATAATGGGGAGGGGAGACCTGATCCCGGTTAGAGCCTTTGAGGTCGAGGAGCCTCTGCTGGGGGTATTCGCGCTCGAAGCCCTAGGGCTAGCCGTAGACCCTGCCTCAGGCGAACTCAAGCAGACAGGGGGCTTCATAGCAAGGGCTTAGTCAAAGCTTTCCCATACACTTGAATAGAGTAATGCCCTCATCCATTCTCCTCGTCCCACGCAGGAGCGTGTTCACATCAACAGAACCACTACAGGATTAGGTGAAGCTCGCTGAAGAAGTAGATTCTACCCAAGAGCCGCATAAAAGGCTTGCTTCACATCCGCTGATGATGTTACGATAAGGAGACACATGACAACCAAAGCAAGCACCAAACACTAAAACCTTATCGTAACATCATCCATCCGCTCGCACCGCCACATAAATTGGGGTCAACAAAAGAATACTTATTTACCCCGGCTTCTATCATCCTTTTGGTATAGCTGATGCGTGTCTTGAAGAGTGTAGGGATAAGGTTTCTGGATAGGGAGGTTAATTGCACCGCTCTGTTCGACAGCGGCTCGGGGATTACAGCTGTTCAGCGGAAGTTCTTCGAGGAAAGCTTTGGTGCCAAGTGGTTGAAGCTCGGCAAGCCCATAAAACTCTACTGGATCGATGGAGAATTCATTCAAGTAGACAAATACGCCCAGATCATCATAATAGTAGACGGCTTCATTCTCCCTGAAACAGTATTCATCGTAGATGAATTCATCGAGGAGATTGAAGTGGAGGGTGGGAGAATACGTCTACCAGAACTAATAGTAGGTTCTGGTACCATGGATAAGTATGGAGTAACATTAGATCCGAAGGAGGGCGTTAAATTAACTGGAGCAACTCTACTACTCTAAAGATACACAGGCACTTAAGGAGCCGTTGGTTTCCGCTCAGCGCTGGGGGCTCAAAGCGCAAAAACATTTTAGACGCTTATAAAATCATCTTTTTGAGGCGGATACGTTGGGGCACACCTATGTGAAGGCTACATTCTACAACGCTTCCCACTACATCCAATACTTAGAGGGGAAGCTGAAACTAGGCGATGTGAAGAAGGCTGAGGTGGAAGCCTTAGTCGACACCGGAGCAACCTTCCCAGCCCTCCCCGAGGAAATAATCGCTGAGCTCGCTTTACCGAGCCTAGGCGAACACCCAGCAGAAACCGCAGAGGGAGCCAGAAGAGTGGAACTTGTGGCCAACGCAATAATAAAGATAGAGGATAGAATAGCTCAATCACCGATCATCAAAAGACCTAAGGGCACAACACCACTAATAGGCGTAGTAGCCTTAGAGCAGATGGGCTACAAGGTGGATCCAACGACGGGTAAACTCGTCAAAGGGCTACCCCTAATGCTCCAAACACACCCGACACTAAGCTGAATACAAAATAAACCAATCAACCAAAACTCGTGGGTGAGATATCGACAAATGTGATCCCCCTTGGGTTCTAGTCACCGCCGCTGGTCTTACTAATGTTTAGGAGAGGTTAATTGAAGAGAAGCAATTCCACAGCTACCTTTATATTGGAAGATGGCGATTCTTCTAGGCGAAGGCATGTCCACTGGTAGACAGCTTCTGGAGGAGCTTAGGAGGGATGAGGAGCTTAGGAGAGCCTTAGCTGAAGAACTGATCCCAGAGGCTTTAAGAAATAGGCAGCTGAGGAGGGCGATGCTTCTGGCGGTATCGAAGGAGATGGCGACAAAAGATGACATAGAGGGTTTAAAGAAGGCTACGAAAGAGGAAATAGAGAACTTAAGGGCGGCTACGAAGGCAGAGATAGAGGGTTTAAAAGAAGATGTAGAGGGCTTGAAGGTAGCTATGGAGGGTTTGAAGAAGGATATAGAGTCCTTGAGGAAGGATACGGAATCCTTGAGGGAAGACGTAGAGGGCTTGAAGAAGGATATGGAGTCCTTGAGGAAGGCCTCTAAAGAGGATATGGAGAAGCTCGGGGCTGAGCTGAAATCGTATGTGGATGCGAGGATCGGCGAAGTAAACAGAAGAATAGACGACCTATACGGGGTTATGAAAGCATCTCTAGTCGCTATCGTAGTAACATTAGCTTCAACAATACTCGTACCGTTGCTACTTAGGGTGCTTTTTTAATGGTCTTCGACCCGTATACAAGGTTACAGCAAAGGAAGGCAGGTATGGTGCTATCTGGTGAGCCACGACGGAAAACCTCAATTGGGGAGAGGAGCCTAGAAGAAGCTTCGGACAGTGGAAGTGAATGACGTTGAGTGTAGATGTTGAGAAACTCAGCGGGCAAATACTACCGGTGTTGAAGCGCTTCGGCGTAAAGAAGGCAGCCATATTCGGCTCACTAGCCAGAGGTGAAGGAGGCAAAGAAAGCGACGTAGACATACTAGTCGAATTCGAACCTGGTAAGAGCCTACTAGACCTAGCTGGCTTAAAGATCGAACTCGAAGAAACCTTAGGCAGAAGGGTCGATGTCTTAACATACAACTCACTACACCCACTACTAAAAGATAGGATTCTAAAGGAGCAGAAGCCAATCCTATGAGAAAGGACCCAAAGATACTCATCGAAGAATGCCTAACAGGCACAAGCGGAGAGGAGCATTTAAAGCTTCAACGGAGCCGTGAACACGTAAGGTCCAAATACTAGGCTGAGGCATGATAGGGTGAGATGTACCGTGAAGAGATGAAAGAAGAGTATTTGGAGGAGCTCTGTAGGAGGCTCGTGAAGTGCGATGAAGATATAGTTGAGATAATACAGTTCGGTTCATCTGTTTACGGACCTGAGTACTCTAGGGATATAGACCTCCTCGTAATAACCAAGAGGGCTAAAGACTACGCCAGATATCTTGAAGCCGTGAACTCCAACGACCTGCCTGTTAACATCGATATACTAGTCTTCAGCGTCGACGAGAAGCCTAGTGAGGGGCTTTTAAGAGGGGTCTTAGGGGCTTTTAAGATACTGTACGGTAGCGGCGAATACCTATTCAAATACGCTCGGGAGGTGGGCGACCCAACATTCGAAGAAGCTAAATCTTCACTTAGAGTGGCATCCTCGCTTCTGAAGCTCGCGCTGGAGACAGCTAACCCGCTCGACAGGGATAGGCTCTGCAGAGAAGCATTTGACGCGCTCTTCCACGCCGCTAGAATAGCCTCTATGGTCTACCTCTCAACAGACGTTAGCAGATGGGGCTCCATCAGAAGAGGTCTGCCCGAGCCGCATAGAGCGAACTTCGACGAATTCATCAGCACACTCCACATAAACTACTTCTACAACGGAAACTACCCCAAGGATAGAGTAAAAGAAGAGTTTGATAAATGGTTCGGCAAAGTGGAAGCATACGTCAACAGCCTACAGTCGAAGATTAAAGAGAAGAGCAAGTAGATTGACGAAACATAACGTCAAAATACCAGCTACACCACGATGCGAGGCAGCCGAGAACATTAGAATAGAAGCAGGTTCATCACGCAGACCAGAAAGAAGACCCCTAGCACACAATACCTACACCGGAAGAGCCGTAGATAGCGGTTTCAAAATAGATAGACTTATGGACGCTAAGTAGTATTTCTATTTTCCTGAAATTAGTATACCTTGTGGTCGATCCGCTGGTACAATATGAAGAGGTCCCTCAACCTAAAGATGACAGAAACCCCTACCAAACCTACATAAGAAAGATGCCTAAGGACGACATCATCACAGACGAAGAATAGGTGAGATAGACCGTGCCCAAAAGATCTAGAAAGAGGTATACTCATTTCGGGAAAACACAACGCTAAGTAGTATTTTCTGCTTATATACAAAAGGACATAAAGGAGGCGGAGAAAGAACTAGCGCAACCGATACAAGCGATGAAAATATATAGTTAAGCTGATCATTAAACATTGTGGTTGAAGTGGGCTACACCTACGTAGACCTCATTATCAGAGGAAAGAAATCAAAGAGCGTTAGGGCGCTGGTTGACACTGGCTCAGCTTACATCGTGCTCGACCCCAAAACCGTTTCTGAAACCGGGCTCCTCGAAACACCCTTCAACGTGGAGCTGACACCCGCAGACAAGAGGAGGGTTAGAGCGAAGCTTTACTTGGCTGAAGTGGAAGCGGAAGGCAGAAGAGGACCTGCTTTCGTAGCCGAACTCGACACCCCCACACCTCTACTAGGCACCCACGCCCTAGAGACCCTGGGGCTCAAACCCAACCCCCTCACAGGCAAACTAGAGGTCATCGGACCACAAGGAGGATACCTACTCAAGCTAGCCTCGCTTACAGACAAGCGATGAAAACACTTTTGACGCTCTAATCTAGGTTAAGAGGAAAGAAAACACCAACAAAAATGTTTGATCGAGGGGCGACGAAGAAAGCCCACGATCATCAATACTGCGTGATAGATTATTAGGTTGGAGGATGCGTTTTACCACTTCGAGGCCTGTTTACTTGCATACGCTCCACTCCCCTGCACTTTCCAGCGAACTCCACTAGAAATTCCAGATACTGATTTGGTTTAGCCCCAAGGCGATTAGGGTCTTCTAATCTCAGCGGCGTAAATCGCGAAGAAAGTAACATCCTATGGGAGTGCGAAGACGTAAAAACGATCTGCATGAGAAGTGGTATCAAGAGATTCGGCTCATTAGCTATAGGTGAGGGAAGCGAGGAAAGTTACGTAGACATCTTCGGTTATTAGGTTGAACCCAGATTTAACGCTCTTTTTGGCTTATATCTTAAACCTTCACTAGGTTTCAATTTGCGGCTCGATTCTCTTCAACCCACTAACGCTGTCGAAGCCTCTATCGTAGCTTACGATGGTAGTTATCTTGTTTTCGATAGCGGTAGCTGCGTGTATAGCATCTCTCGGTCTAAGCCCATACTTCTCCATCACCTCCTGCGCCTTAAGGATAGTTGTTTTCCTGATTCCTAGAATCTTTAGGTTTGGAAACCTAAGAAACTTACTACCCAGCGCTACCGAGGCTTCAACACCTAAGATTCTTCTAACGATCCACGTAACTTCATCCCAGGTGATGACTGATGTGTACGCTTCCACTCCCCCAGATGCGATCTTCAAGAGGAAGCTTTTGCAATTCTTCGACTCTGAGATGGCGTCTTCATCGTAGATGACT
>Ga0080004_1118521_pt1 | contig 18326 bp, 19 predicted proteins | sample WasSprMetagenome_FD_69207 | JGI IMG/M metagenome (GOLD analysis project Ga0080004, IMG submission 69207) | Sulfidic aquatic microbial communities from Washburn Spring, Yellowstone National Park, USA - WS (SPADES assembly) (version 2) | ecosystem: Environmental > Aquatic > Thermal springs > Hot...
GAGTAGGCTCGAAGATTTTTGCCGATTTGCACATAACTGTTAAAGCCGATACAAGAGTCGACGATGCCCATAAAATAGCCACGTTGGTCGAGCGTCGTCTCAAAAGAAAAATCAAAGGTTTGCAGTCCGTGATTGTTCACGTTGAACCTCACGGATAATGTCAGCACGCTTTGCTCATCTGTTGGTGGGTGGGCTCCCAGATTCGAATGCCTTCAACCCGCTTCAGGGAGCGACCACCCCTCAGCCCCGTTAACCCACAAGCGCCAAGCGTCCTGCCTACGGTTGCTCCCTTCCGGGCCTGGCCGGGTTCGGCAGGCAAAGGCGGTTTACCCAGACCCTCCGGCCTGGGCCCCGCCACCGCCGACCCTGTGGGGCGAAGCCTCAGTGGGAGCATTCGCCCCCATCCACGGGTCTCCGGCACCTCCTCTGGGTTTCGGCCCGCCATAACCCCATTTGCGGTTTTAGGGGAGGGGTAGCCCCCACGCCTAGCCCACCCACCAATAAAATTTCCCTTTACGGTGGAAAAGTTTTGTTTAGCGAATGAAGTAGGGCAATAGGTTGAGGATGATTAGAGCAAGTACGGCAACAGATAAGTATTTGCAGTACTTTCTAGCCTTCTTTTTGGGCATCCATTTTTCCAAAATTGCCTGCAGTATACCTCCCCCGTCCAGAGGTATCATGGGCAAGAGATTGAAGAGCCCCACACCGAGGTTTAGCACGAAAATCCACTTCAACATATCGATAAGCGACCATGAAACGGCTGACTGGTACACAAAGGGATGAAAGACGGTGAAACCTCTTAACTCCGCGACCACGGTATAGGCGATTAGGAAAGGGTTGAAAAAGCTTCTCCTAGGCAGCGCCCAAGTTAATGAAAGTCCTAGATTTCCCCTATTTTCGGAGTAAAAATTGTCGGCCACCACCCAAACTTCACGTTCTTTGCCATCGTTCTCGATTAGAATCCTTACGTTGTCGCTGGGCTTGATGAGGAAACTGTCCAGCTTCTCCAAATCGTCTACCGAATTCAGGTAAATGTTATCGATGGCCAGAATTCTAACACCGGGTTGAAGTTTTCCGTGAGAAGGACCGTTTTCTCTAATGGCCCAGACATAAACTCCAGGCTTGGGAGAGAGAAAGGCAAGGATGAGAAGCAGACACAACAGAGAGACGAGGATATTTGCAATCGGACCCACGCTATAAATTCGAAGTCTTGGAAGGGTAGGTGTCAGTGCGAGTTTGTCCTCATCGGGTTCCACGAAGGCTCCGGGAAAGATTCCCAGCAAAAGTCCTCCTACGGATTTCGTGGGGACACCATGTACTCTCATCAGCAATCCGTGTGAGATTTCGTGCGCAAACATCAAGATCCCGATTGCTATCAACCACCAATAAATTGTCAGGCCAGGGACGAGCCCGGGAAACACGAAAGTGGCTCCAGGTATGGCACGCGCTGGCTGGTGGAAGATGAAGTATAGGTTGTAGCAGAAATTGAAAAGGACGAAAATCGAGAGGGAAATCCCCAAAACAAGAGCCAAGTTGCCGAAATGGAGGAGAAAGGTCGGATGTTTCTTGGCAAAAGAGTCAATAGCCTTCAGGCCTCTCTGGGTCCTGAATACAGCCATTCCAGATTCGAAGGTAATCCCTCTTTTTTTCAGGTCGTATTTTCTGTAAAGGATGAGGAAAATCGTCCAAAAAAGAGCAGCTCCGATGATTAGCCATGTTATCGGATGCATCTCCTTCTCTCCCCCGACGTAATTATGGTTAAGCCCCTTCCTCCTCACGAAACCCGTGAAGTGAAGTACGATAAGCGGAGGTGGGATTTGCTCAGGAGGAAAAGGGAGAGGGCGAAAGAAACGATGAGGATTCTCGTTGCGGCTGGATGGGAGCCTCTCGTGCACGGAAGTGTGGCGAGGGGAGATGTCGACGAGGATAGTGATATAGATATCTTCATCCCCGTGCAAGTTCAGCCGTTTCGGGTTGAGATGGTTTTGAAAGACGCCGGTTATGAATTCCTCAAGAGAGAAATAGTGATTGCTACCCCTTGGCAGCTCCCCAAGGTGCACCTCTGTGTTGATGACGAACTTATCGTGAGCTTCCCGCTAATGAAACCCCTTCCGACAGAATTGGATTTTTATCGCTTCGGTGGGGCAATAGATTTCATTGACCTCGAGCAGGGAAAAAGGGTGGCAGGAGTGGACAAGAGACTCATGCTCATAGAGCCTACCTCCTTTGGTCATGTGGAGAGCTCCATCTTGGGAAGGGAGGGCGAGGTGGCGAAAAAGCTGGGGGTGGGGATAGAGATAGTCAGGGAGAGAATTCAGGTCCTGACGAGAAGGGCGGAGGTGGGACATACGGGACTCTACTACCGAAGGGAGCTTGCCCCAGACGAGAGTTTTGAGGGAGTGCTTAAGGAAGTGGGAAGGAAGGTGAGGAGAAGTTGTCGACGGTGAAAGAGTGGCTAGAAAGGGTCAAGAAAGTGCTACTTGAGGAGGGGTTCTCCTACACGGAATTCCAGCACGTAAAACCAGGACAATACTTCGGACTTGTGAAGGATCTTCCCGAGGGGCTGCAGATGCATGTTAGGGGGTTTTCAGATGGCAGGCTGGAGGCCGAGATTGAAATCTCTAGGTTCTATTTCGAGCACCCCTCCTACAAAAGGTCGGCCACGCGAGAGCTGGCGGAGATTCTCAAAAAACACGGGATTCCGTATGCAGAAGAAAAAACGCTGCTCTTTCCCCAACCGGTGAAAAGAATGCCCAAGAGCCTCACCGATTGGAGGAAAACCCTGCTCCATCCTAACCTTTATCGCCTTCTGGCGTTCTACTCTGTCCTGCTGGGTGTACTTGAGCTATATCTTCTCTCAACAACGTCGGGCTGGCACAAGCTTGTCATTGCCTTAGGAGGACTGCTTCTGGTTCTTGTCGGTATTGGGATACTAGTGGTGGTAAAGGCGATAGAGAAGGCGCTACGTCCCTCCGCTTAGGTGACCGAAGTTTCTCGCAGTCTTTGTATCACGAACTTTCTGTCTAGTGCCGCAAGCAGGTTACCTGCTCTTGGCCCGCTGTTTCTTCCCAAAAAGGCGATGTAGATGGCTTGGAAGAGTTTGGTGGGATCGATGGAGGACTGCTGGGCCACTTCATATATGAGGTTGTGGATTTCTACGGGGGATTTCTCTCCATCCTCAAGTTTTTTGGCTAGGACCCCCAGAGCCGCTTTTTGTTGCTCGTCGAGTTCCCCTTCTTCGGGAGGGGTCCTTCTGATTGAAATCCTCCATTCCTCTGGAGCATATTTTTCAATCCAGCGACGGGCTCTCTCCAGTCTCTGTAGGGCGAGGTGAAGATCCAGCTCCGTGGGATCTGTCAGCAGACGTTTCCGGATGAGGATTTCCCTGACTCGATCAGGGTCGTTGGTTATTTGACACAGGACGGCCGCGAACCTGATGGGTATTCTTTGAGGTGGTTTGGGAAATGGAGAGATTCTAGAGAGTTCGTATATCCTCCCCTGCTCCCCTGCCGAGTTCTGGTAGTATCTCCTTTCGAGTTCATCGAATTCGTCGTACAGGTTGAGGAGATACAGCCCGGGATCGAAATCCTTGCTCTTCATGGGTTTGCTCCTGAAGATGAAAAACCGTAGGAGTTCTGGTTCAGCCACCTCCAACCAATCAGGAAGGGTAAAGACGACACCCTTGGAGGAGGACATCCTAGATCCTTTCAGGCTGACCCACTCGTAGGGAATCGGGTAGGGAGGTTCTCCTTCAAAAACCTCTTTCACGATGAGCTTTCCCGTGTCGTAGCTTCCTCCCGCCTCGGCATGATCCTTTCCGAAGGGTTCGCACGTGACCCCGAGCATCTTCCATCTAGCGGGCCACTCCACCCTCCAGGTCAGCTTCCCTTCGCCCCTAGTGTAGTTGGCTTCTCCCTCGTTTCCACATCCCTTCGTATATTCGCAACCTACGCACCTGTAGAATACCCATTCACCCTGCCAATCGTATGCCTTGGTGGTTGCAATTTTTCCACACTTCGAGCAAACGGGGTTATAGGGGAGCCAATCCTCTGGAAGTGGCTGAGATCTAAAGCGGTTTAAAATTTCCCTTATCTTGTCGGCCTTTTCTAGGGCTCTTCTTATGAGATTAGACATTTGACCGCTCCGGTACACTTGGGAACCGAAATAGACCTTGACTTTTATCCCAAAGGCCTCAAGACTCTGAAGAAAGGGTCTGGTGAAGTAATCGACGAAGTCTTTGTAATCCGGGGAGGGGGAGGGGAGGTTGGCGTAGGGAACTCCTAGGAACTGCTCGTAATGTGATGGCAGATAAGCAGGGATTCTCCTGAGTGGATCGAAATCGTCCGCGTACCAAATGGCCACCGCTTTTCCCCCCTTCTCCTCAACGGCCCTTCTCACCGCATCGGCGATGAAGACGTCGTGGCAGTGTCCTATGTGGATGTGTCCAGAGATTGAAATCCCGCTGGCTATTACATGCTCGGTTCCTCTCTGCAGGAGAGCCTCCGCAGCCTGATCTACCCAGTGCATCAAAATTTGCTCGGTGAAATATTACGATAGAGCCGTTTTTATTCCCTGTATGATGAGGTCTACCGCTATTGTCATGAGTAACAGCCCCATTACCCGTGAGACGATTTCTATCCCGTCCCTACCCACCGCTCGGTGGATGTAAAGCGAGAGGCGCAGGACAATCCAGCTCGAGATTAGCACGGGTATGGATGCCAGCAGAGTGGGCAGATACCCATAGCTTTGAACGAAGATCATGGTAGAGGCTATAACGCCGGGACCTGTGAGCATGGGAGTACCTATCAAGGAGAGCAGGGGAACCTTTTGGAATCATTTTTGTAAAACCCCTGCCTAAGATGAGTTCCATGGCCAATACTGCCAGAACAATCCCTCCGCCCATTCGCAGGGAGGTAAGTTCAATGCCCAATGCTTGGAAGAGGGGATTGCCTAGGAACAGGAAGAAGAAGAGAACGGCGGCGGCTACCCCGACCGCATAAGTCGCTGCTTTATCCGCTTTCTTTGCTTCCTTGGTGGCGAGGAGGAAAAGAGGTATGCTTCCAAACGGATCCATGATTACAAATAGCGCAACCGATATCCTTAAGACTTGAGCGAGCATTCTTACTTGAGCATGGTTATTTCAACCTTCGACCATTGTACCCACAATGGGAATCTTCCGGTGGCATCGGGGGCATCTTCCCTCCACCACGTTGAATTCTAGAATGCTGTAACCATACCTCCCTATTAACACCTCTCCGCACTCTGGACAGTACGTATTGTCATAGGGGTGCCCTGGGACATTACCTAGATACACGTAGCAAAGGCCCTCCTCCTTGGCGATTTTGTGAGCCTTCTCCAGAGTCTCAACCGGTGTGGGGGGTTTATCGAGCATCCTGTATTGAGGATAAAACCTGCTGAAGTGAACGGGCACCTCTAGATCCAGTTCTTCTGAAACCCATTTGCAGAACTTGCGTATCTCTTCTGGGCCGTCGTTTTCTTTGGGGATGATGAGATAGGTGATTTCTAAGTGAATGTGGTGCTCATACATCCACTTGCATGCGTCTAGAACTGGTTGGAGGCTTGGAACTCCACAAATCCGCTTGTAGAAATCGTCTGAGAAGGCCTTCACGTCGACGTTTGCGGCATCTAGCCAAGGCGCCAACTCTTGGAGCACGTCTAGAGAGATGTACCCGTTGGTCACGTAGACGTTGTATAGTCCCTCAGCCTTGGCGAGCTTCCCCACATCTATGGCATATTCCGTCCAGATGGTGGGTTCCGAGTATGTGTGGGCAATCCCCGAGCATTGGTATTCCTTCGTCAATCTTATCAGTTCCTCAGGACTGATATCCTCGGTCGCAACTTCCCCCACTTTCCGCTGTGAGATTTCCCAATTCTGACAGTGACGGCATGAGAAAGTACAACCGGGTGCCGCGATGGAGAAAACCGAACTCCCTGGCCAAAAATGGTACAGGGGTTTTTTCTCTATGGGATCAGCGGCCATTGAGATAATAGATCCATATGTCAGGGTGTAAAGTACACCACCCTTATTCTCTCTCGCCCCGCAAAATCCTCTTTTACCGTCGGAGATTTTGCAGTTCCTGGGGCAGAGCAGACACTGGATTTCTTCATTCACTTTCTTCCAAAATTTTGCCTCTCTTCTCATTCTTGCGTCAGTGAGATAGGTTAAACCTCCAATATTCCTATGCCGGCCCTGATGGGACCTTCCTCGATTTCTCTTGAGAGCAATACCTTGTCACCCTCTCTTAACACACCTTCCCGTTTTAGCTCGCGAATGAGCTCTTCTATCTCCCCTATCCAAGGTTTTAGACCCCACCAAAGCAGCAGACTTCTCGCCAATCTCTCATCTTCAGTAACCACGTACACAGGTTTGGCGGGGCGATAGGAGGAGAGGATTTGGGCCATCCTACCGGTTTTTATCTCGAGGACAAGGATTTTTATCCCAACGCTTTCAGAGATGACATCCATACCCGCACAGATGGCCTGCTCCACCGATGGTTCCTCTGGCCATTCTCTACCTTTTATGACTCTCTCAAATTCGGTAGAGTTCTCAACGGCTTCTAGGATTCTCCTAGTCTCTCTCACAGCCTCAATGGGATATTTTCCGACTGCGGTTTCCGCTGAGAGCATCACGGCGTCTGCACCCTGCAGGGCCGCTTCGCTAACATCGGTTACTTCAGCCCTAGTTGGCACAGGATTTGAGACCATGGATTCAAGCATTTGAGTGGCCACAATGACGGGTTTTCCTTTCCTTCGACATGCTTTAATGATTCTCATCTGGAAGAGAGGTACCTCCTCTCTGGGTAGGCATACACCAAGATCTCCTCTGGCAACCATTATCGCATCCGAGACCTCCAGAATCGATTTGAGATTTCTGAGTCCCTGTGCCTCTTCTATTTTGGCGATGACCGGCATTCTTGGTGCACCGAATTCCCGCAGCAAGGCTTTGACATCCAGCACGTTCTTGGCTCCCCTGACGAAGGAAACCGCCACCATGTCCACTCCTATCCTAGCACCAAATTCCAGGGCTTTTCTGTCGGCATCGGTGATGGAAGGCAGGGGCAGGGACGTGTCGGGAAACACGACCCCTTTTCTTCCCTTGAGCTCACCTCCAATTTCCACTCTGCACCTTATCTCTCCTTCTTCTACTTTCGTGATTCTAAATTGCAAGTTCCCATCGTCCAGAATCACTCTTTCCCCTGGTTTTACAAAACGCCATACTTCCGGGTAATCGATGTAGACTTGACTTTTGTCTCCCTCGATTGGAGAGGTGCGCAGGGTAAACTCCTGACCCGGAGAAAGAACAACCGAGCCCTCCTTGAACTCTCCTATTCGTATCTTCACCCCGGGAAGATCCTGCATGATGCCAACCTCGCTCGAAATCTCCCGGATGATTTTAAGGCGAGAGAGATGTTGGGAGAAATCACCATGGGAGAAGTTGAGTCTCGCGATGTCCATACCTTCTTTTATCATCCCTGAAAGAATTTCCGGAGAGCTAGAGGCAGGACCGATTGTACAGATGATTTTGGTTTTTAGCGTTCTAAACCTCGGGGTTTCCAACTTCACCACCTGAACTCATGTCCGCACCTAGGACACTTTATGCTCGGGCAGGAGAGAATGGACTCGGGACACCCTTTACAAGCCGTGATTCTCGCATAGGACCTGCTGAAACGATAGCCACACTTTGGACAGGTGATGATGTCGCTCATCCTCTATCTCTTCTTTCCTAAAAAGTGCGTGAGCTACCCACTCTTAAAGGGTGGGCTTCCTGCCTCAGCGACGGGACTTGCTCTGCGACCACAACCGAAGCCGGGACACGAGTAGAGGTTCATTTCCACAGGCGGTGACTTCGGGCGGCGTTAACCAAAAGACACCATTAACTTCGCAGAAGATTGGATGGAGCAGAGAACTTCCATAGCTGGCGTTTGGGTGGTTTGGTTAATTTTCTTTCTATGTTGCGGTCTCGTAATCCCTTCCCAAAATCCCTTGGTGAGAATTCCCGCCGAAATCCTGGCTTATTCTCTACCCCTTTTTGCAGTTTGGGTGTTCGTCCGCAAACACGGCTTCTGGAAATCGATTAGGATAACGAGGGAGAAGGTGAGTCAGTCAATCTTCCTCTCGCTCGCTCTCTTCTTGGTTTTCTCGTTGGTTATCGAGGGGGTAAATGCCGGCATTCTTCACTTCATGGGTAAGTCGGAGGAGGAGGCTAGGACGGAAATGGAAAAATATTTGGAAAATCGGACCCCGGCTTGGTACCCGAAGTATCTTCTCGTCGGATCCTTCTTTCCTGTGGCTTTCAGCGAGGAAGCCGTTTTCAGAGGCTTCGTTCTGTGGACGCTCATACCATTTGGTCCCGTGGTTTCGATTCTAGCTTCCTCGATTCTTCACCTTTCTCTTCATCTTTGGTATCTGGATTTGGAAATTGCCCCCCTTCTGTTTGTTCGGGCTTTCCTCCTCTTTATCTGCTTCGGGATGGCAAGCTATCTCAGTGGAAACATCGTGGGACCTATTTTGATGCATGGTCTCGTCAATTCCCTTTTCATTATGGCTCACTTCAGTAAAGTGGCGGTCGAAGTGATACAAGCCGCTATCTTCTTCCTTGGTGCTATTAGTCTGTTCAGCCTTTTCATATCCTACATGAGAGTGAGGCTGGAGCGAAGGATAAAGAGGGAAATGGAGAGCCAAGTGGAGCTCAACCTGAATAGATTGAGGCGCATGAGAGAGAGCCTGAAGAAAATGCTGACCGAGATTAAGAGGCGATACAGAAGGGGAGAAATAAAGGAAGAGGACTTCTTGCGGCTCAAGACCACTTACGAAAGGCGAATAAAGGAGGTGGATAGGGTTCTCAATCGCCAAAGAGAGCGGACAAAATCAGTTCAGGCCTGAACTCAACGAGATCCTCGTACTTCTGTCCGGTTCCGAGCATGAGAATGGGTTTTCCCGTGACCTGAGAAATCGAGAGGGCTGCACCCCCTCTGGCGTCTGCGTCCATCTTACATAATATGGTTCCGTCTATCCCCACCGCTTTCTCGAAGGCTAGCGCCTGTTCGACCGCATCGTTCCCTGTCAGGGCATCACCGATGAAGATTTTGAGATCTGGCTTGGTCACTCTAACGATTTTCTTCATCTCTTCCATCAGGTCAACATCCGTTTGCATCCTTCCTGCGGTATCAATCAGCACCACATCAAAGCCTCTAGCTTTTGCATGGGCAATGGCATCATAAGCAACCGCCGCTGCATCCGCACCCCTCCTTTGCTTTATCACGGGGACCCCAACTCTAGCCGCATGTTCCTCGAGCTGCTCGATTCCAGCTGCCCGGAAGGTGTCAGCTGCAGCCAAAAGCGGTCGATATCCTCTGTCCTTCAGGTACTTCGCCAGTTTGGCGATAGTCGTGGTTTTACCCACCCCATTTATCCCGAAGAAGACGAAAACGGCAGGCTGTCCCTCTCTCTTCTTTCTCTCAATCACCTCTAGCAAGTTTACCTGGCAGGGAGGGGTTAGAACCCTCTGAACGGCCTCCCTCAGTATTCTCTCCGCAAGTTCCTTGGTATCTTCCGTGAGCCCTATTTCTCTCCCGACCAGTTCCGATTTCACGTTTTCTATAATGCGTTGGGCCACGGACAGGGCGGTATCGCTTTCGAGAAGGGCCACGTGCAAATCCCAGAGAATGTCGTCTACATCAGCTTCTGAAAGCTTTCGATGGGTCACCTTTTTGATAGCTCTTCTTACCTTGGTCAGAGATGGGTGCTCAGGTGGTGCAACCGTTGTTTTGGCAGGTGTGGGCGCGGGCTCTGGTTTGGTTTTTTCCTCCTTTTCCTCCTCGATTTTCTCTTCTTTCTTCTTTTGTAACTTTCCGGTGAGTTTCTCTTTGACAGCCTTTAGTTTTTGCTTCAGCTTTTCTAGCATCAGCTTCTAGTTTTCTCTAGCAGCTTCTCCAGCTCGGGACGTAGCTTCTCGGCCTCGGCGCTAACGGTCTCTAGTTCTTTTCTGGTATTTTGAAGCGCTTCCTGAAGTTCCTTGATTTTTACCTCCAGAATCTGGACGGCTTCCGCTAGCGTTTTCTCCAAAAGAACACCTGCACCAACTCCCACCAGAACCTTATCCGTGTATCTCAGCTTGGCTGGGACATAACAGTTGGCACCTACCGAAACCAAACTCTCCTTCTCGCCGGTCTCGTTTTGAAGACTCTTGAGAGTCTCGGCCGCAGTGGTATATTCAGTTAGGGATCGTGTTATTGCCGAGAGCTGTTGTCTGAGGACCTCGGTCTGAAATTCGCGTATGTTCAGTTCCGATGCTAACTTTTCTAACTTCTCCTTCTCCTCCTGAGTCAGTTCTGGCATCTCATTCCTCCCCCCCATAAGTTTAATAAGGAGAGATATCATCTTCTTGAGGGACAAATGGAAAACCGAGTGCGGGAAGAACTCAAGCTCTTGGACGAGAGGAGAAAGAGGGAACTAGAGAGGATAAGGGAGTATCTCAAGGATGGTCAGTTCGATCTTGAGCGCTGGGAGGAACTCAGAAGAATAGTCTACAAACCTGTGCCTCTCCGCATCGAAGTGGTGGTAGACGATTGCACACTCAGAGAGGGTCTGCAAATGGCCGGCTTAATCATTCCCAAGCCAGAGGATTCCTGCAAGATTGCGTGCATGCTGAGAGATATCGGGGTAGAAAGGCTGGAGGTCATGACATATACTAAGGCGGATCAACAGGCCATCAAACTCATGAAGGATAATGGTCTGGGAGATATGCTAGCTGGATGGTGCAGGGCGGCTAGAGAAGATGTTGACCTAGCTCTTAAGCTCGACCTGAAACAGGTAGGGATTTCACACCCCGTATCCTTCATTCATTTTGAGAAGTGGATGGACAAACCGCTGGAGCAGTTGGTAAATAGGGTGGTGGATACGGTGAGCTATGCGGTGCAACACGGGTTGACAGTTTTTGTGCATGGTGAGGACAGCACTCGGGCCGACTGGGAGTTCGAACGAATATTTATAAACGCCGTGGCGGAAGCCGGTGCTAAAGTTTACAGAATCTGCGACACAGTGGGGGTTGGTCTGTCTGACCCGTCTGCCACCTTGCCCAACGGAATTCCAGCCAAGGTGATGCACATAAAGAGGGAGACAAAGATACCCTACGTGGAAATCCATGCGCACGACGACTTGGGTAATGCAGTGGAGAACACCATGAGCACAATAAGGGCGGCGGCCGGTCTGTATGATAAGGTTTACGTTAGCACCACTTTCTTAGGACTAGGTGACCGGGCAGGAAATGCCGAAACAGAGAAGGTCATCATGAACTGCTACTTCCACCATGATATCCGAAAGTGGAACCTCAAGCCTTTGAGAGAACTGGCGCTTTTCGTAGCCTCGGCTCTCAAGTATCATCTGCCTTTGAACAAGGCGTTGGTTGGAGATGGGGCCTTTGCTCATGAATCTGGCATTCATGTTCACGGTATAAAGTCTCTCCCTCTAACTTACGAGGTCTTTCCACCTGAGCTTGTCGGACAGCAGAGGACAATTATGGTGGGTCCAAGATCAGGAAAACACGGAATTCACTTAAAACTAGAGCAGCTCATGGGCAAAAAGGTTGACGAAAACGATCCTCGTCTGGTACAGCTAGTAGAACTGGTCAAAAGCAAGTACACCGAAGGTGGAAGAAGAACTCCTATAAAGGACGATGAATTCAGGGAATTAGCTAGGAAAGTGGGTTTCGAGCTCTAATGGGACAAACCCTCGTGGAAAAGATTTTCAGCCGTAAGTTGAACCGTAGGGTCTCAGCGGGTGAGATAGTGGTTAGTCCCGTGGATTTAGCTATGGGGCAAGATGGTACTGCTCCGCTCGCCATCCAAGCCTTCAGGAACATGGGTGCAAGGAAAGTTTTTGATCCGCAGAAGGTGGTTCTGGTGATTGACCATGTGGCACCAAGCACTTCCGAGGGTACCTCCAAGTTGCACATGCTGATGAGGGAGTTTGCGAGAGAACAAGGATGTAAACTGTATGATGTGGGATATGGAATTTGTCATCAGATTCTAACGGAGGAGCACGACAGGCCAGGAATGATTATAGTAGGGGCGGACTCGCACTCCTGTATGCATGGAGCTTTTGGAGCCTTTGCGACGGGCATAGGGTCTACCGAGTTGGCGGCCGTGATGGCCTCTGGAAAACTATGGTTTAGAATTCCGGAATCAATCAAGGTGACCTTCGACGGACAGTTGGCAAGAGGAGTGACCTCCAAGGACTTGGTATTGCATCTAGCAGGGATTTTGAAGGCGGATGGGGCAAACTACATGTCTCTCGAATTCGGAGGGGAGGTCTTAAAGTCGATGAGCATGGACAGTAGACTCACCATATGTAATATGGCCGTGGAGATGGGAGCGAAGTGTGGGTTGATGGAGCCTGACAGGGTAACGGAGGAATACTTAGGGGAGCCGGTGCCAATCATTTCTCCAGATAGGGACGCCGAGTACAAGGATGAGGTTCAGATTGAGGTGGAAAAAGTGGAGCCACAAGTCGCAAAGCCGCACTCGGTGGATAATGTATGTTCGGTGAGAGAGGTCGAGGGAATAGAAGTCAATCAGGTGTTTTTGGGGAGCTGCACCAACGGAAGGCTAGAGGATTTGAGAGCGGCTGCCACCATCCTAAAGGGGAGGAAGGTCAGAGAGGGGGTTAGGATGATAGTTATCCCAGCTTCTAGGCGTATTTTTCTCTCAGCCCTTGCGGAGGGACTGATTGAGATATTTCTCAGGGCAGGCTGTGTGGTGGGATCTCCTGGCTGTGGACCATGCATGGGAGGACATATAGGAATTCTGGGTCCGGGTGAAGTGTGTGTTTCAACCTCCAACCGTAATTTTTTGGGTAGGATGGGAAGCGAACAGGCGAAAATATACTTGGCCTCCCCCTTGACTGCGACCGCCTCTGCAGTTACGGGCAAGATTACGGATCCTAGAGAGTTTCTATGAAGGGGAGAGTTTGGAAGTTTGGGGATGACATAAACACCGACATTATCATTTCTGGAAAGTATAAGTTCAAGACGTTGGATATGGACGAACTCTCGAAACACGCCATGGAGGCTTTGGACCCTGATTTTTCTAAAAAAGTTAGACCGGGGGACTTCATTGTGGCGGGGAAGAATTTTGGATGCGGTTCCAGCCGGGAACAGGCCCCTCTTGTGCTGAAGCATTTAGGGATTAGTTGCATTTTCGCCAAATCTTTTGCTCGTATCTTTTACCGAAATTGTATCAACATAGGACTGCTTGCTTTAGAGTCGCCCGATGCTTATTCAAAGGTGGAAACTGGTGACGAGCTTGAGGTACAGCTTGAGAGAGGTGAGGCTAAGAATCTCACAAGAGGAACCACTTTTACGTTCAATCCTCTCCCTAACTTCCTCCTAAGAGTAGTGGAGGATGGAGGTCTAGTTGAGCATTACAAAAAGAGGGGGAGATTTGTATGGGAAGACATCGCGTGACCCTCATAAGGGGCGATGGGGTAGGACCAGAGGTAATAGATGCAGCGGTCCGCTGTATTGAGGCTACAGGGGTGGACATTGAATGGGAGGAGGTGGAGGCAGGGGAGAGGGCGATAAGTAAGTATGGTACTCCTCTGCCAGAAGAGACTCTTCGGTCCATCGAGCGAAATCGTGTCGCACTGAAGGGACCCATCACCACTCCGGTAGGTACGGGTTTTAGAAGCGTTAACGTGGCGATAAGACAAAAGCTGGACTTGTTTGCATGCGTTAGACCGTGTAAGCTTTATCCAGGCGTGCGGACAAGATACACCAATGTCGATTTAGTGGTGATTCGAGAAACCACTGAGGACGTTTATGCAGGGATAGAATTTCAGGAAGGTTCCCCTGAGGTTAAGAGGCTTATAGAGTTTCTCAGGGGACAGGGGGCTGAGGTCAGAGAAGATTCCGGAATCTCTATTAAGCCTATCTCACGGTTTGCGTCCGAGAGAATCATTCGTTTTGCCTTTGAATATGCGAGGAAAAACGGTAGAAGAAAAGTTACGGTGGTACACAAGGCAAACATTATGAAGTTTTCAGATGGTCTCTTCCTAGAGGTGGCCAAGAGGGTGGCACAGGAATATCCAGATATTTCCTTTGAGGACCGCATAGTGGACAACATGTGTATGCAGTTGGTTCAGAAGCCTGAACTTTACGACGTGATAGTCACGACCAATCTGTATGGAGATATCATCTCAGATTTGTGTGCTGGACTTGTGGGAGGGCTAGGTATGGCTCCGAGTTGCAACTTGGGGGAGAAGGCCGCCGTTTTCGAACCAACTCACGGGAGTGCTCCAAAGTACGCCGGGATGAACAAGGTGAACCCCACTGCAACGATTCTGTCTGGGGTAATGATGCTCAGATATCTAGGAGAGAAGGAAGCTGCCGATAGACTAGAGGCAGCCGTCGCGAAGACGATTGCGGAGGGAAAGTACGTGACGTATGATTTGAAGCCCAATCCAGATGACCCTACCGCTGTGGGAACGAGGGAAATGGCGGATGCGATAATCAGAGCTCTATGAAAATTTCTAGAACTACAAAGACAGCGGCTTTTCTTTATCTGCTTGGTGGGGTTTTTCTTCTTGTAGGATTTTTCGCTTCCAAAGGGGAGGTGATGGTTCTCCTTCGAGAAAATCGCGAGCTTTCGTTTTTCTTCTGGGGGATGGTCATTCTCCTCCTCGGGTCCACCTTGGTTTTTTATCGGACTGGATTTCAGCGCGGGGAGAGTAAAAATCGGGCGGAGGTCAACAGACTGCAGGCACTCTTGGCTCAACGGGAGGCAGAACTCTCCGAAATAAATAAGGAGCTTGATGAAATAGAACACCTGCTGGAAAGGAAGCCTTCCCAACTAATGTCGGTGAGCGGGAAGCTCGGAGACAGAGAACGAAGATTGAAAAGAATAAAGGAAATCCTAGGAGTTCAAGATTAGGTAGAAAGGAATTTCCGCATGAATTGTTCTCCCTCCAAGAATCCTAGAGATCCTTTTTTGCAGGTGAACTCGTCGAAGAGCAGACCATCTCCAGTAGTCCCTGGTCGGTAGATAACCACTGGAACGGGTTCGGCTGTATGTGTTCTAACCCGTATGGGGGTTGGGTGGTCGGGGAGGAAGGCGATACTTGCTTCTGGAACTTCGTCCAAGATTTTTCCGATGATTTCACGATCAACCCTCTCCAACATCTTCACCTTCATCTCTGCGTTCCCCTCGTGTCCGGCCTCGTCGGTGGCCTCTATGTGAATGTACGCTAGGTCTAGTCCTTTTTCTTTGACGGATTTTATTCCACACTCCGCTTTCTTCGCCAAATCGGAATCGTAATAGCCAGTAGCCCCGAGAACTTCTGGCACCCACATCCCCGTTAACACGCCAATTCCCTTGACGAGGTAAACGGCCGAAATCATGGCTCCAGCAACACCGTATTTCTGCTTTAGAGGTTCCATGTTAGGTTTTCTCCCCTGTCCCCATAGCCAAATCATGTTGGCCGGCCGCTTACCCTCCCTCCTGCGCCTGATGTTAACGGGGTGGTTTTCAAGGATTTCTCTTGAATCCAGCATGAGCTGGTTAAGCTTTCTCGCCCACTCGTTAGAGGGAGGTCCCAGAAGATAGGAGGTGAATTTTCTTCCGACGATGTCGTGAGGGGGGGTGTTGAGGAGTTTGTCGTCACATTCTTCCATCACAAAGAGGTTTCTGTAGTCGAGTCCTAGGTAAAATCTTCCGAAAGGTGTCCACTTGTTGAGAGCCTCTATTAGCTGGGCCGCTTCTCCTCTTGTTATGTGTCCGGCTGAGTAGTCCTCGAGAATCTCCCCGCTCACGGTGATGAGGTTGCACCTGAAAATCACCCTATCGTTAAATTCTATCCCAAGAACTGCCGCTTCTAGTGGACCCCTCCCCGTGTAGTATTTCCGCGGATCGTAACCAGTGATGGACATGTTAGCAACATCGGAGCCGGGATGCATCCCGTCGGGCACGGTTTTGTAGACTCCCAGTCTGCCCTTGGAAGAGATATAGTGCAGGTTAGGGATGAACGCAACTTGGAAGGGTGTCTTGCCGCCCAGCTCAGGTACGGGGTAGTCAGCAGCTCCGTCCGCGACAATGATGAAGTACTTCATCAAACCTTCCCAGAAATATTTAAACCGTCAGATTGCGGCGTAGACTTCCTCTGGTTCAAATTTTTTCTTTCTGAAGATTTTCCAGCGGTTCTTCTCCAGTTTCCGAAAGAAGCAAGAGTAATATCCCATGTGGCAGGCAGCGGTTTTTTGCTGCACGTCGTAGATTAAGGCGTCCCCGTCGCAGTCGAGGAACACTCTTTTCACCCTTTGGAAGTGTCCCGAGCTCTCGCCCTTCAACCACAACTTGTTGCGACTTCTGCTCCAGTAATGCATGAGTCCTGTGGTGAGGGTTTTCAGAACAGCCTCCCGGTTTTGGTGGGCGACCATGAGGATTTCCTTAGTCTTCCAATCCCTGACAACCGCTGTAACCAGACCCCTGGAAAAATCGAGCTCTTGCAGCAGGTTCTCAGCCTGCCCCTGCTTTATCTTCATTTTCTCCTCCTAGCCAGCTCCTCTTCCACTTCTTTCCAGTCCACTTCTCTAGCCTCTAGATAGACGAGCAGGTGATACATTAGGTCTGCGGCCTCGGCCACTATCTCTGGTCTATTACGGGCTTCTATGAGTTCTGTTAGCTCCTCCCTCAACTTTTCCTCTATGTAGGGTCTCCCCCTCTGAAAAAGGAGACAGGTGTAGGATCCTTCTCTAAATTTCTTTTTCCTTTCCTTAATCACCGTATTCAGTTCCTCCAAGATGTTTGAGGGGCTCAAGATAACCTCTCCTTCACGCTCTTGGCATGCCAAGGTAGCTCCTCCATACCTGCCATTTCTTGAACGAGAACAGAAATCTTCTTGAGTCCCTCTCTAGAAAGCTGGTGATAGGGGATGAGTTTTAGAAAATCAAAAACGGTTAGCCCGGAGCGGAACTTGGCTTTCCCGCCGGTTGGCAGAACATGGCTGGGTCCCAGCACAAAATCACCCGTTGCCACCGCCGAGTACGGACCAAGGAACACCTCTCCCGCGTTCTTCACCTCGGTCAGCCATTTCTGGGGCTGTTTTACCATGAGTACCAGATGCTCTGGGGCATACATGTTGGCAAACTCCATTCCCTTTTTCAGGTTGCTAACAAGTACGATTTTGCTGTATCTGGAAAAGGAGAGTTTTACCGTCTCGGAATCCATCCTCTCCTCTAGTATTCTCTTTACCTCCACCGCCAGTTTGCCAGAGGTGGTCACGAGGATGGCGGAAGAATTGATGTCGTGCTCCGCTTGGGCGAGAAGCTCTAGGGCAACAAGCTTGGCAGATGCCGAATCATCGGCTATCACCATCACCTCGCTGGGGCCCGCCTCAAAGTCTATCTCGACCTCTCCCGCAACGAGCCTTTTCGCTGCTTGCACGTAGACATTTCCTGGCCCTACTATTTTATCGACCTTAGGGATGGTCTTAGTTCCATAAGCCATGGCAGCGATTGCCTGTGCGCCTCCCACTTTGAAAACAGCGTCTACACCAACGATATCGGCTGCCACCAGCACGCACGGATTAACCGAACCTCCTTTAGGCGGGGTGCATATATACAACTCCTCCACACCAGCTACCTTGGCGGGGATTCCACTCATGAGGACGGTTGAGGGATAACCAGTTCTCCCCCCCGGCACATAAAGCCCCACCTTCTCAAGCGGCCTAACGAGAATTCCAGTGACACCACCATTTATTGATTTGTCTTTCCAGTCTCTGGGTAGCATTTTCTGGTGGAACTTCTCCAGTATCTTGGCTATCCTTCGCAGAGTCCGCACAGCCTTCTCCCCAACCTTCTCGTAAGCTTCTACAATTTCCCTATCACTGACGCGCAGGGATTTCAGGCTACTTTTATCCAGCTCTTTCTCTAGCTGGAAGAGGGCGCTGTCTCCCTCTCTTTTCACCCTTTCCACAATCTTTCTCACCTCTGGAAGGACGGTCTCTATGTCGGTTTCAGATCTCTTGAGGAGCGTCCGCTGATTGGATTCCTTAAGGCGTATTATCTCAACCATCTATCTTCCCCTTGGTGCTGGGTACCCCTCGCCCACATAAATTCCAGGCTCTGGATAGGGCGATGCCAAGAGATTTGAAAACCGCCTCAGCCTTGTGGTGGTCTTCCCCATCTTGCATGACCAACACATGGAGGGTGAACCTTGCGCTTGACGAGAAAGTTCGGAGAAGGTGTGGAACCATCTCCGTTTCTAGATCCTCCACCTTTTTCTGAGAGAATTTCAGGTTGCTCGAAAAGTAAG
>Ga0080004_1164567_pt1 | contig 18322 bp, 16 predicted proteins | sample WasSprMetagenome_FD_69207 | JGI IMG/M metagenome (GOLD analysis project Ga0080004, IMG submission 69207) | Sulfidic aquatic microbial communities from Washburn Spring, Yellowstone National Park, USA - WS (SPADES assembly) (version 2) | ecosystem: Environmental > Aquatic > Thermal springs > Hot...
AAGAAGATCGATGGGAAAACGATTTCAAGAAAAATAAGTGAAGTTAAGAGTAGAATTGAAGAGCTACTTTAAACGGCTCTTATCAATCTCCGTTAAGATTTATCCAATCTTGTTCTTGTTAAGGAGTTACATATTTCTTTAATTTGTTTATGAAACTTTTCGATTTTATATGGAGCGTCACGTCCAATTATTGTACAGACCTCGTCGGATTTACATATGTATATGCATTTTGCTGGGCAGTGTGCTTCACATGCTGTTTTCCTTCCTTCTCTGAGGCGATGAAAGCATAAGTCGCATATCTTCATTTTACCGTCTTGTGTATATTGAGGAGCATGATAGGGACATGCGTCAAAGCATAATTTACAACCGATACACTTTTCTTGATCAACATGGACTATCCCCTCGGCATCTTTGTATATGGCGTTAACTGGGCAAGCTGGTATGCATGGTGGATTATCGCAGTGTAGGCAGAGGATTGGAATAAAGTACTGATGGACTTTACCATCTCTTATTTCTGGACCTATCTGGAAGATTCTGATTAAACTTGGAATGTTTGATTCGAGAAGGTGACCTGTTGAATTGGATGTTGTGCTATGCTCCATTTTGCATGCAATGACACATGTGTAGCAGCCAATGCATTTTTCAACATCTATGAAAACAATTCTTTGAATCGATGTTTTTACCATTTCACTCTCCCTCTCGACAAGGGTAAACTTTGCAGAGTAATGCTCTGAAGTTTGTTGAACCCATTGCAGGGTCGAATGGAGGCTTATCACTTGTCAAAACGTTGGCGTTGCTTATCCACACTCCATGATCGGGGCCGGGCTCCTCAGGATAATACCATGATGCCTGAACAAATACAAGTCTAGGATCCATGCCAGCGAAAAGCATAGCCTTCTGCTTTATTCTCCCTCTAGGCGTTTCAATCCAAACCCAATCACCATCTTTTATGCCCAACTTCTTAGCTGTTTCAGGATGAATTTGCACTATTGGATAAGGCTGAAGCTCTCGCAACCAAGGGTTCTGACGGTACTGGGAATGGAAATAGTAGGAAACCCTTCCACCAGTTGATAGGATTAATGGGTATTCCTTGTAGAGCTCTGGGGTGCGGTATGGGCTTTCGCTTGGTTCCTCAAAATAGGGTAGAGGGTCATATCCCAACTCTTCCATGATGGTTGAGTAGAGCTCCACCTTTCCCGTTGGGGTTTTAAAGCCTCCACCTCTTCTCCAGTAGTCTGTCTTGTACTTATAATAGATTTGTTCTCTCCCAGCTCTCGCCAATACGCCTATCTCCTTAAATTGATTCCAAGTTATATTCGCCTTTCTTAAACGGTAATTGAGCATTTCTTCAACATTCTTGAACCAATACTGGGGTGCAAGGCGCTTGCCTAACTCATTGAAGATTTTATTATCTGGCCATGCTTCACCTTGAGGTTCCACAGCCTTCTGTACGGCTGAAATGAAAAACCTGGGATGCATATCGTAGATGTCGTCCGTTTCCAGCCAATGTGCAACAGGTAAAACCACATCTGCATATTCGGCAGTTGGGCTCATGTAAAGGTCTGCAACCGATAAAAACTCCAGCTTTAATAGGGCTTCTAAAACAGCCTTTGAATTAGCATAGCATAAAAGTGGATTTGAACCTTGAATATGCATAACTTTAACAGGACCTTTTCCACTCCTTATTCCTTCAAGCATGGTTTCCACATGACATATAGGGAAGGGGCGCTTAAGTAAAAGTCGAAATTTATCTGCACCCACGGGCAATTCTCGGGGGGCGGGAACTTCAAGTACAAAATCCTCCATTGGACCAGTAGCTGGTGGTACCCAGCTGACCATACTTCCCGGCCGCTCAATATTGCCCGTAATAGCCATAAGGCATACTATGGCCCTTAATGTTTGAGTAGAATTATTACATGCTTCAAGGCTTTCCCCTATCTGTATACAGCCAGGTTTATGCGTTGCAAATATTCTCGCGGTCTCCACAATCTTCTCTTTTGAAACCCAAGTTATTTCAGCAACTTTATCGGGAGGATACTTCTGAACTCTCTCCTTTAACTTATCAAAGCCATAAGTCCAATTCTCCACGAACTCCTTATCATATAAATCTTCATTTATTATCACGTTCATCATACCAAGGGCAAGTGCCGCATCGGTGCCAGGTCTAACTGGCAACCATAAATGAGCTCTACTTGCAAGTCGAGTGGCTCTAGGATCTATTAATATGAAGTATTCAGCCTTCTCAAGTGCCTTGAGGAACCACACGGCCATCTCTCCATCAGCATTCGTTATTTCCAGCTGCTTTCCCCAGTGAATTATCGTCTTAGGGTATTCACCTCCCCAACCATGATAATCACAATACAACCTTTCTCCAACAGTTATGCTGAAAACAGCCAACCTAGGACCGAAGCAGAAATGGGCTGGAGCGAAAACGTTGGGTGTACCGATAGATCTTGCAAACCTATATGTGTATTCATTATAACCTCTACCCGTCCCCTGACCTATTGCTACAGAGCTGGGACCATACTTCTCAATTGCCTCCTTTATTTTCCTTGCAATGATGTTTAAAGCTTCCTCCCAGCTAATCCTCTTCCACTTCCCCTCACCACGTTCCCCCACTCTTTTCATTGGATAGAGTATTCGATTTGGATTGTAAACCTCTTTAATGCTTGCAAGCCCCTTAGCGCACATAGTTCCCTCAGTCAATGAATCCGGGTCACCTTCAATACGCGTTATCCTACCATTCTCAACAGTAACGATAACTCTACAACCACCATGACAACTCTTACAAGTAGTCTTCACAATTCTTTTGTTAGAGGTCAAAACGATCACCAAATCCCCATATCATTGCTAAATAAATGTTATGTGAGGAAGGTATAAAATAGTTGTGAAAGTTTCAAATTTAAATTGGACTTTTTATATATCGTTTCCTTGCAATCCAACCCCATATTCCATCTGGGAAGAAGAACAATAATGCTACTATAATTATACCCTCTAAAATTAGAGTTAAACCTATGTATCCAGCTAAAAAGTTTAGCAGCAAAACGAAGAGAATAGAGCCAATAATAGGCCCCACCAATCTCCCGTATCCTCCTAAGATTACTATGAATGCAATGTTAGTCGTCCAGGCAAGTGAGAAACCACATATGGGATCGATGTAGCCAGTGTATTGAATGTAAACACTTCCCGTCATGCCCATTAGAAAGGAAGCTAGAATGAAGCATATGCTTTTGTATTTGAATTCATCTACACCGAGCTCTGAAGCTGCTTCCCAATCGCAACCAATAGCTCTCAAAGCATAGCCTATTTTCGATTTATAAATAAAGTATACTGAGAGAATTGAAATTATAGATAAACATAATGCCACGTAATATAATGACATTCTCGAAACATAGAAAGCGCCTCTCATAGTAATACCAGCTCCACCCCCAACGTAATCCCAAGCACTAAAACATCTTGATAACAATTCGCTGACAAGTAGAGTGGCTATAGCGAAATATACTCCCCTCATTCTTAAAAGCGGAAAGCAAAAAATAGCTGCTAAAAAGCTGCTAACCAACCCTGCCAGAAGAATTGAGGCTAAAAAGGGAACCCCGTAACGCATCATAGCAATAGCAGTGGTATATGCGCCAATAGCAATAAACATCTGTGAACCTAGAGAAACTAAGGCTACATGCGCAGACATAAAATTCCACAGCTCAGTAATAGCAATATAAAAGAATATTAGAATAGCATTAGATACGAAGATATCCCCTGCCTGAATTGGAACTATTAATAAGGCAAATAGAACAAGAACTATGAATATGAAAATACTTTTCTCTTTGAAAAACATATATCATCCTCCTCCAAAGAGACCTGTGGGTTTAATAATCAGTGCGATTAGTATGAGGAGATAGCAAACAACATATTGGAAGAGAGGGCCGAGGAAATAGCCACCTAATACATATGCTAAGCCAGTAGCTATACCACCAACAATAGTACCCTTTATGCTACCAAGACCGCCAATTATGACGACGCCCAGTGATATAACCATATATGATACGCCAGTAAATGGGTCAAATTGATAAAGCAAACCTAAAATCACTCCAGCTATACCTGCTAATGCCACTGAAATCCCCATGCTATAGTTGTAGATGTTTGCCGGATTTATGCCTAACATTTTCGCTGCCTCAATATCTTTTGGAATAGCCCGCATAGCTTTGCCAAGAAGGGTTCTTGTAAGGAATAGATAGAGAATGATGAATGTTATGATTGCAATTGTAAAACTTAATAAATATACAAGGGGTATGTTAAGATACCCCAAAGTTATAGATCGACGATAATACGATACATATAAACTTCTCTCATTAACTGTAAAAAGAATTTGTAACGAGTTTTGAGTAATAACGCTTAAAGCAAAGGTAATTAACAAGATCCTAGTTATATTGCCTGGTAGAAACCTATTAATCATATATTTTTGAATCACAAAACCCAAGGTAAACATTAAAATAATAACTAAAGGTAGCGCTAATAAGGGGTCAACTCCGTAAAATTCTAAGAGAAGGAAGCATATATATGAAGCAAGAACTGCAAAATCTCCATGTGCTGCATTAATTATCCCCATTACACCCTTCCACATAAAGACACCATAACCTAGACATGCGAATATGCCACCCAAGAATATGCCGTGTAAAATCAAATTTATAAAAGATAAATCCATCATTTATAATCCTCCCAAATAAGCTTTCCATATATACTCGTTACTCAATAATTGTTTCGGGTCGCCTTCCATTCTAATACGTCCAGACTCAATAACGTATGCCCAGTCTGCAATTTCAAGAACTTGTTTTACATTTTGGTCAATTAAAAGTATACTTACCCCCTCATCACGAATCTTCTTCATAAGGTTGAGCAAATTTATGAATATTTTCGGGGCAAGGCCTAATGATAATTCGTCGGCTATTAGCAATTTCGGATTCGTCATCAAAGCTCTTCCTATTGCAAGCATCTGCTGCTCACCTCCACTTAAACTACGAGCCAACTGTTTTTCTCGCTCTTTTAGAACAGGGAAAATGTTAAAAACGCGTTCAAGTCTATCCTTCAATTTTCTTCTCTCCGCTTTAGAGATGTATAAAGCCAGTTCAAGGTTATCCCTTACACTTAGGTTGCCGAATAAACGTCTACCTTCAGGTACTATAGTTATACCCCGTCTGATAATTTCATCTGTTGGTAGATTGTTTATTTTTTCCCCATAGAAAACAATTGAACCTGATTTAGGCGGAATTAGACCTATAATAACTTTACATAAAGTTGTCTTCCCCGCACCGTTAGGTCCAAGTAAAGCCACTATTTGACTGGAACCTACCTTAAGATTTATATTATGCAATATCTGCAGTTCACCATAGGAAGCACACAAATCATTTATTTCAAGCATAATTCCACCTCATTCTATGGATTTAGAGCCAAGATAAGCCTCTATAACTTTTTCGTTTTTACTTATTTCCTCAAAAGTGCCTTCAGCAATTTTTTCGCCTTGATGCATTACGATAACGCGATCAGTAACTTCCCTTATAGCCTTCATGATGTGCTCTACCAATATAATTGTTATTCCCTCCTCTCTAATCTTTTTAACTATTTCTTTATATCTATCAATTTCGCTTGGGTTTAATCCGGCAAAAGGTTCATCTAACAATAAGAGCTTTGGTTCAGCGGCTAAAGTCCTTGCAATCTCCAACAATTTCATTTCAAATGCTGTCAAACTTCGTGAAGGTAGATCTTTTTTCTTCTCTAATCCCACGAAATCTAAAATTTCTATAGCTCTAGAACGTGCATATGACAGATTCTTACCTGCTCCAAACAAACTACCGACAATAACATTTTCAAGAACCGAGAGATCTAGAAAAGGTCTGGGTATTTGATGTACTCTTGCAATTCCAGCTTTACATATTTTATGGGGTGGAAGGTTAGTGATGTTTCGTCCAAGGAATATAATTTTGCCCGAGTCACACTTAATGGTACCACATATAAGATTAAATAGAGTTGTTTTCCCAGCTCCATTCGGACCAATTAATCCTACTATTTCTTTCTCCTTAACTTCGAAGGTGAAATCTTTCACGGCAACCAAAGCTCCAAACGACTTCCTTAAACCGATAGTTTGTAGTATTGTGTGCGCGGGCATCAATAATCAGCCGCTACCCGGAATTGGAATGGGTTCTTGAAGAGGTACTTGATACTCTTTAAATACTGCGTTTATTACCAACACATTTTCCCAATCCCATTTCGTCCCTTTAACCCACTGCCCAAAGAAGCAGGGCATTGTGCACCAATGATCCTTCATCGTTAGCGCTTTTGGATAATCCTTCCATAGTTCCAAGCGCTCTGGTGTGAGTGGTGTCTTAAAGCAAACTCGACCATAAATTGTCATTAAATCTATGTTCGCTATAGCCTCTCTCAAACGATCTTTATCTATAGTTCCAGCTCTTTTCAGAACATCTACAAAGATTTCTCCAAGCATATGGTAGCATCCAATTGCGTACGTGTAAAATTCGTTGTTTTCTCTTTCGTATTCATCAGCAAACTCTGCGGCAGTTTGTCCTGTCAAGGATGATTTAAATGGGAGGTATTTATTCCAGTACCACTCTGTTATTATACCATTAGGTAAATCGCCTCCCAACGCTTTTATAGCCGTGTAGCTTACAGCCGCCCTAGACACTATTAAGTATTTTGGAATATATCCCATTTCATGGCATTGCCTCCAAAAAGCCAAAAATTCTGTTGAACGAACGTTCCCAACAATAATTTCAACTTTCTCTCTCCTGAAAGTCTCAATAATTGATCCGAACTCCTTTGTATCGAGAGCAATGAAGCCAGGATCCACTATTTTCTTAGCGTAGCCAAGTTCTCGCAGTCTTTTCACGGTGACATCATGAAAATTTTTTCCATCAGCATCATTTAGGTATAAAGTACCTATTACACCATTGGTTTTATTTATGATTTTACCGATTAATTGAACTGCATTTTCACAAATTTCAACTTCTGCAGGAAAAACCATGTAAACCCATTCATAAGGTCCTGCGTCCACCCATGAAAGGAATGGACATAACGTCACCACGCAGGGCACGTGGTATTTCTCAGCTTGTGAGGCAACAGGTAAAACTGTAGCTGGAGCATGCACAGCTGTTATTAAGTTAACCCCCTCACGCGTTATTAGATCAGCTGCAACCGAGGCTGCTATGCTGGCGTCGCTTTGCGAATCTTTCAATATTATTTTCACCGGAATTTTCTTCCCATACTCTTTCATGTAAATGCCTCCCTCCTTATTTATAGCCTCTTCCAGCTTTGAAACAACCCAAGGCACTGCTTTAGCCATAGGTCCAAGAGGTCCCGTTAAGGGAGCTACCCAACCTATCTTGATGACTTCAGGTGCTGCTGGCTTTTGGAGTTGTAAGTAGAAGTATCCACCTCCTATGGCAGCCACGCAGATAACAGCAATTATAATGGCCAATTGAAGTTTTGTTAGTGCAGCACGACTAAAATCCAACATTATCGCCTCAAATATTTTTTTTCAAATGAATTAATAAATTTTACCCTTTCTTGCAGAAAGGTTAATTTCTGCAAATCACCACCCACCTATTAGGTACCAGTCGTATTGTGTTGTCACAGTCATGGAGCTTTCTCCATATGCATAATGAACTCTTGGTGGGTTAAGCTGGTAATCCCTTGAAAGGTCATAGTACATTCGTGAAGTTCTTAAATAATATTCCATGGGTGGTGGTTTTTGATCTCTGAATTCAGACCCCTCCTCTATTGTCCAAATGTGCCACCTAGGAGTTACCCCATTTCTTATGAGGTACTCCCATCCCTCCATATTTGATTTAACAGCTTCGTCAACGGTTTTGAAGCCATAAGGTTGAGCCATCTCTACACCTTGCACGAAGACTGGGACTACATTCCCCTCCCCAAAAACCTCAACAGACTTCACTACACGCCTTATCCATTCATCTCTACCAACGAGTTTTTCTTTACCTGGGCATATCCATTTGAATAGATGGGGATCCCAAACTTCAATGTTAGCGTGATGTACAGTTACACCAGCTTCAGCGAGTTTAATGCAATCATTTAAGTCTTTTGCTATAGTTTGAAGTTGTATGGAATATCTTCTACCATATCGATCTGTGATAGCCTTCACGAACTCTAAATAGAATTCAGTATCAGTTTTGCCAAATGACTTTACTGGATCGATTATTGTTCCACCCGACAACATTATATAATGAAACTTGCCCGGTGCTTCTTGTACACTTGCCTCCACGGCCTCCAACACTTGTTGAGGCTTTTTATAGACTGGCATACGTACACCAGCCTCTATCATCTGCTTTACCGTCGCATTTAAGTCGCAGAATTTACATTGCAATCCATAATCCCATAGTTGGCAGTGACGATTCACCGTGCAGAAGAGCTGTATGCCGTTTTGAAGGAGACTACCAATGAAGGGGAGTGGTATGCCATCTGAGGTTTTCTTAGAATTGTATTTTGGTTTAGGGTCGTATCGTATCTCAACTATTGGCTCAGGCTCTTCATCTGGCTTAAATTGCTCACAGATCATAGGCTTATCGTCCACAATATCAATGAGATAGGGCGAATTTTCATTATATGACATCTGAGCCCAAGGACCATACTTACGTCCATCTATATTTAAAAGTTGAAACAGTGTTGGCAACATCAACATAGTATCACGACTTGGCCTTCTCCTATCATGCGTGAAAATCCAATATCTTGCAGTATTAGCATTCCTAATGCTCTCATGCTCCAACGCTCTTCTCGTCATCCGAAGCCCATAAAGATAAACAGCCGTCTTTATTATAATGCTCTTAGGATAATCCTCAAACATCTTAAAATACTTCTTAAATGAAAAAGGCTCACCTTCCACTATGCCCCCCTCCTTTGAGGAAAACTAATAAAACTGGTGCTTATAATCTTTACGATGGCACACACGGACGTGACAACTTAAGTTTCCTCTTTAAGTGATTGTAATATAGTGTAGATAGACTTAAAACGCAGGCTTTAGCATACATTTATCTTTTGAATTTTCCATGTTTTATTTATTTTGACAACATAAGAATATCATGAAAGGATTACTTAAAGCTTATTTGAGTTAAAGTTCACAGTAGAATCATGAACCTTTTCATGTAAAACAAGGTCATCATAAAGGATATTTACAAGTAAGTTTTGCCTATGCTTTAGTTTTCGTTGCACTTATTTGCGATGCCAGTAAAGTTTAAAAATAAATTAATAAGAGTTTAAATGGAGAGGGATTGTTTGTGAAGAAGGAAGTTCCAATATTGGAGGGGCTTTTTGAGTGGCCTTCTGAGAGGCCGAGGTTAATAGCGACTAGATGTCCAGTGTGTGGGAGTATACAGTTTCCTAGCTCGAGTGTATGTGATAATCCTGATTGTGATCATAGTGCACCTTTAGAGCAATGTTATTTGAGTAGTGAGGGGACTTTGTATACGTATACTGTTCATGCTTATAGTTTGCGTGAGCCTTTTGAGTATCATAAGGCACCATATGTAGTTGGTGCTGTTGAGTTGCCTGAAGGATTGATTGTTGTTGGTAGGATTAAGGTGGAGGATGTGAATATGTTGAGGATAGGGATGAAGATGAAGTTGAGGATAGATAAGCTTTATGAAGATGATAAAAATGTTTATTTGAGTTACTTTTTTGAGCCGGTGGTGGAAGGATGACTGAGAGTGCAATTGTTAGTGCAGCTATAACGGAGTGGGTTGAGGCTGGCCATCCAACCCCCCTATTGATAGATAAGTTGGTTGATGTGACTTTGAAAGCCCTTAGGGAGGCGAAGATGAGGCCACGCGATCTGGACGCCATAATCACGAACACTACAGCTATACCATTCGATAACCCATCCTATATAACGACGAGCGCACAGCACTTTGCCCATAGACTTGCTGAGAGGATTGGTGCGAGGGGAGCTCAATGCATTAACGTCTGCGCAGCATGTGCAAGTGCTTCAATAGCCTTCGCCCTAGCTGATTCACTAATAAAAACTGGTGCAATAAAGACTGCACTTGTAGCGGGCATCGACAACTCCCCCCGAGGCTTCTATCTACCAGGCCAATCAATCCTCGATCCAGATCCATATGCAGCTGCATTAAAGGTTATTGGAGCAACAAACCCATCCTACTGGGCTATGTGGGCTAGGAGACGAGCATATGAAATGGGGCAAACGATAGAAAGCATTAAGGAGATTATGGCGCTAGTGAAGGAGATACATAGCAAGTATGGTGCCTTAAACCCCTACGCAAGATACAAGAAGATCTTCACAGTAAAAGAAGTTTTGGCATCACCCATAGTATGCGACCCACTACACCTCTACATGATATGTGCAACAAGCTCTGGTGGTGGAGCCACCATAATCACCGATATGGAAACTGCGAGAAAGATAACAAGTAAACCAGTGAAGATAGCAGCATCAGTAGTGGGGGGGCCAGTCTATGGTGAACCAATGCCAAGACTAAGGGTATTCTCAACCAAGAAGATAGAGAAACCATTCACAGAGTGGCGCCTACCCATCGAGAAAGCTTATAAAATGGCTGGCATAACCGCTGAAGACATAGACATCATAGAATGCCACGATACAAGCTGCTTCCACGCAATAAACTGGATAGACCAAATAATGGGTTGGGAGAGGGGGGAAACTGATAAACTGATAAGGGAGAGGCAAATCGAACATACTGGCAGCCTCCCAGTAAACCTAAGCGGCGGCACAGCCTCATTTGGAGAAGCCGTAATGAGCCAAGCCTTCATGATGATACACGAACTATTCAGACAACTAAGAGGGGAAGCTGGTGAAAGACAAGCGAAAAAAAAGCTTAAAATAGGAATATTCACAGCCTATGGAGCATACGGAGCATATGGATGCGCAATACTCGAAAAAGCATGGTAACCAACTAAATATTTCAAGAGAAATGTTTCCTAAAAAGAACGTTAACTGTGTTCTAGATTTCAATATGTTCTGAGAAATAAAATGTCACCTTCAATTTCATAGTTTCATTAATTCAAAATTTCACTTAAAGAAAAAATTTAAATAATCTTAGCCCCCTAACTATCTAACGCGGTGAATGTTATGAATGCTGAAGAAATATTAGAGATGTACCTTCATGGATTTTTAGATAGAAAGCTTCTTGGCACTCCAGATGAAGCTCGCAAAAAACCTGTAGTGAAAATCTTTGGGAGAGAAGTTGAAGTCTATGATTTGACACAGCCTTTCAGTCCATACAGTCCCGCATGGCCTTATGCGGCTGGAAACCCTCAATTTACAAGGCTAAGATCACATGCCCATGACCGCGTACTAACTTATCAAATAACCCATACTATGCATGTAGCAACGCATGTTGATGCACCACTCCATGTTGAGGAAGGTTATCCATCAATAGACGAAATGCCGCTGGAACGGTATATTGGCGACGGCGTAGTAGTATCGATTCCAAAGAAGGCATGGGAAGTAATAAACCCCGCAGATCTCGAGAAAGTCGACCCACCTATAGAAGAGGGGGACATAGTTATCATTAACTCTGGCTGGCACAAATATTTTGGGGATAGCACTAGGTATTTCTGTTTTGCTCCAGGCCTCTATAAGGATGCAGCCGAATGGTTTGTGAAGAAGAGGGTTAAGGGAGTTGGTGTCGATCAGCCAGCAATGGATCACCCATTAGGTACAAGGCTTGTTCAGACTGGTGGCGGCATGCCTCCTCTCCTACCATGGCTAATTGACTTATATAAGAAGGTAACTGGCAGAGATGTTTATCAAGACTTCCCATACTGGGAACCATGCCATAGAATTCTATATACGCATGGCATATTTGGAATTGAAAATGTTGGAGGAGAAATAGACAAAGTTACTGGGAAGAGATGCGTTATTGCCGCTTTTCCACTTAAGTGGATTGGCGGCGATGGTTCGATGGTTCGGGTAGTTGCTATCGTTGAAAAGAAGTAGGAGTAACGCCATAATGGAAAAATTATTTCCTTTTTTAAATTTTAACTTAAATAGTTAGTGAAGTTAAGCATGTCGCTTTCCTAAAATTGTAAGATAGCCCATAGGAGATCGTATGCTAAACGTGTTTTATTTACAATCAGTTATACAATTGCTACTTGCTAGCATAATTGTAGCAAGAATGTAGGGAGAACAAGCGATCTTTATGCTTAATCATTAGGTGTGGAGGGGACTTCATGATCATCTATTTTCACACTTTTGTTTATGAGTTCTTTCAATTCTAGAGGATGCGGGAGTGCAAGATACAATGCATATTCCGACTTTAAACGCTGAAAGGGGTATATGAATTTCTTGCCCACATATCATGGGATGACGTATATTTTAGAAGTTTAAGTTTTAAATGCTAATTCTGATAAATATTTTTGACTGAGGTAGAATTAAAATGGGTTTGGAGTTTCAACGTATAATTTATGAGAAGAAAGATGGGGTTGCTTGGATAACTCTAAATAATCCTGAACGATATAATGCTCTTGACTATGAAATGCGGAGAGAACTAAAAGTTGCCCTTGAAGACGCTGCTAAGGATAATGGTGTAGTCGCAGTTGTCATTAAGGGTTCGGGAAAAGCCTTTAGTGCTGGAGGCGATCTACGAGCGTTTATGGAAATGACCCCCTTAGATGTTCTGAAATTTGCTCAAGAGGTCGGAATATCATCTGTCTTGGGAAGAATAATTAGAGATATGCCGAAAGTAGTCATTGCTGCAGTAAATGGGTACTGTTTGGGGGGAGGCTTCGAATTAACCATGGCATGCGATATAATCATAGCTTCTGAAGATGCCGTTTTCGGTCAACCTGAAGTAAACGTTGGCCTTATACCTGGAGGGGGTGGAACTCAAAGGCTACCTAGATTAATAGGGGAGAAGAAGGCTAAAGAACTCATTTTTACTGGAGATAGAATTTCTGCAAAGGAGGCTATGGAGCTAGGCATAGTTAATAAAGTTGTTCCAGCAGATCAGCTTATGAACGTCGTTAATGAGTTCATTGAAAAGATCAAGAGTAAAAGTCCAGTAGTAATTAGAGCGGCAAAGGAAGCAATAAACATGTCTTTGGAAATGAGTCTCTCTGAAGGCTTTAAGTATGAAACTCAGCTTTTCGCACAGCTTTTCAGTACCGAAGATCAAAAGGAGGGTGCAAGAGCTTTTCTGGAAAAGAGAAAACCAGTTTGGAAGGGAAAATGATTTATAAATCGAATCATTTAAATTAGTATGAGCTGGAGGGATTGTATGATAAAAGCGCCATTGGAAGGTATAAAAGTGTTAGATTTTACACATGAAGTTGCTGGGCCGCATTGTACAATGCTCCTAGGGGACTTGGGTGCAGAGATAATTAAGGTCGAAGCCCCTGTAAGAGGTGATAGAGGAAGATATTGGGTTGGAATGCTGGAAACTATATACGTCGTTAATAACAGAAATAAAAGAAGTATAGTGTTAGACCTTAAAACTGAGGAGGGGAAGAGGTATGCCCGCGAACTGGTAAAGATGGTCGATGTCATAGTTGAGAACTTTGTACCTGGAACTATGAAGAAGTTTGGCTTAGATTATGAGAGCGTTAAAGAAATTAATCCAAGGATAATTTACTGCTCTATCTCAGGGTATGGGCAGACAGGCCCCTATAGTACCCGCCCAGCATGGGATCCGATCATAGAAGCTGAGTCAGGTCTAATGTCACTTACAGGAGACCCTGAACCATGCCTCCCCTCAAGGATACCAGCCTCCATAGTGGATTATGGCACGGCAGTATATGCTGCATTAGCAATAGTCGCAGCAATACTTTATAGAGAGAAGACTGGAAAAGGCCAATACATTGATATTTCAATGCTTGACATCTCCACACTATGGGCTGGTTATTGGATTGCATGGAGCTCAATAACAGGTAAGATTAGGGAGAGAATGGGCTCAGCAGCACCTGTTGGAGCTCCATATCAAGTTTTCAAGACAATGGATTCTTACATCTTCATCGCAGCATTCGAAGATGAACATTGGAAGAAGTTCTGTGAAGTTTTAAAGCTTGAAGAATTATTAAATGATCCAAGATTTTCAACAAAGGAGAAAAGATATGAAAACAGGCAAGCATTGCTGGAAAAGATAATTCCAATAATTGCAAAATGGAGAAAAGAGGATCTGGAAAAAGCTCTCACCGCAGCTGGAGTGCCTTGTGCTCCAGTTAAGGATACTATAGAGGTTGCAAAGCATCCGCAACTCCTACATCGCAACATGATACTTGAAATTGAGTATAAGGGGCAGAAAATGAAAGTTCCAGGAATACCTTTCAAACTATCAGAATGCCAATTAAAAATTAGAAGACCACCACCTCCAATACCTGGACAAGATACTGAAGAAGTTTTACGAGAATTTGGACTAATAAAGTAGATTTAAATACATTAACCATCATCCAAACTTTTTTTGATAATATTCACAAATTTACTCTCATAAACCCCTTTTCAGCCATACATGAACTATTACTTTAGAGTAGTATAACCAGTATTTGAAACATAAAATTCAAGGTCTTACTGAGTGAAGCATATTGTGGGCCTAAGATACCTTTATATTTAACATATTTTAAAGAGTCTTTGGTTTATGGGTGGCATGTATGTGCTCTACTTATGATTTTGAAGGGAAGGTTGTGGTTGTTATTGGTGGTGGGGGAGATATTGGTAAAGCCATTTCACGGGCATTTGCAGCCAGGAAGGCTAAGGTGATTATAGCCAGCCGGGATCTTGAGAAATTAGAAAAAGTTGCCGAGGAAATTCGATCCGCCACAGGAAACCCAAATGTTGTAGCTATGAGGGTTGATGTTGGAGATGAGGAGAGCGTTATTCAATTGGCAAGGGAAGTGGAATCTAAATTTGGGACTGTTGATGTGCTGGTATGTGCTCACGGCACATTAGCTACGAGGAAACCAGCTATTGAATATCCACTGAAGGATTGGGAAGAAGCAATTAGGATTAATTCCACTGGAGTTATGCTAGCTTGTAGGGAATTCTCGAAAATAATGATAAAGAAGGGTGGAGGAAAAATAGTTAACATTTCATCACAGGCCTCAAGCCGGGCAGTAAGATGGGGCGGCACTTTAGCTTATCATGCTAGTAAAGCAGCCGTAGATCAGATAACAAGAGCCTTCGCCGCTGAATTAGCACCATATGGAATTAATGTGAATGCAGTCGCCCCAGCATGGGTAGAGACAAAAGCGATTCTAGCAAGAGGTCCTGAGGCAGTTGAAAGACTGAAAAATCTAATTCCATTAAAACGTTTAGCTAAGCCTGAAGAGATAGCTGAAGTAGTTGTCTTTCTAGCCTCTCCGGCAGCTAGCTTCGTAACGGGTCAAATAATCTTAGTCGATGGTGGGCTTAGCGCCGTTTATGGCTAACACAAATGACTATATAAGCATCAAACAACCTACAAACTAAAATATTTTTATAATTTTTATTGGTTGCAATTATTATCATAAGAGAGGAGCAACGAATTTTCTCATAATTATACAGGACTCAAATTATAGTATACTAGGCGATATGAGAAGCCACTTATTCGAATACAATTCATGGAACATCATGGTATTGGTGATTTTTAATAATTCTAAAATTCTAAGCTGTTTTAGGTAGGAGGCTTCATCTTATTAAGTTTGAAAACCATACTTGAACTCATAGTATCATTAAAATCTCTATGAATAAAGCCCATTACAGATGTGAAATAACATAATAAATAATTGAAAAAATGAGAAGCTTTCCAATGCTGTCACTAGCACATGAATTGAACCACTATCTCAACTTTTTGGATAACCAGCAATAACTAGCATTGTGGCTGGTAAATTCGTCTTATTTATTAGGGCACGCTTTTCGCCAGCTGATATATAGAGAGAATCAAATGGTTTCAAAACAATTTCTTTTCCATCTTCCGTTATCACGGTCATCTCTCCAGATATCATGAAGTAAACTCTCTCAAAATTAGCTACAGACATTTCCGCACCGCCACCAGGCAAGAAGTAAGACAAACCAACCCAAAAACTTTCTACACCAGTAATTTCCTTATGCTGTAAACGCAAAGTAGTCATTTTAAAGTGTCCAGCCGCCTCATAGAGTTTAGCATCTTTCAACTCTACCTTCTTCATATTCACACACCTACTTTTCCTGCTTATACTTTGTTATATCTTTATCCGTATTTAAATTTTTAAATAATAAGTTTGCTATATTTGAAGACTTCAGACTTCGGGTCCTATGCCTATACATGTATATATTCAATTGAAAAATGCCACTCTGATCGAGTATTGACTTTCATTTCTTTCGCCTCATTGGAGAATGTTTCAATCAAATGTAGATGCTTCATAATATAAAGCAATTCAAACAAGTGAAGTGGACGTTATGCTTCAAGAATTCGGAATGCAAAAAGAGGGTTTTAATGTGAGGTGTAATGAACTAGAACTACTTTCTATTTTAGACGGCTCTTATCAATCTCTAACAAAACTTCTTCCATAATGTTCAAAGCTTTATCCATTAATTCAATGGATATGTTCAGTGGTGGAGCTATTCTAATCGATGAAATACCGCAACTTATAACTGCAACACCACGCTTAAAGCAATTCATTAGGAATGATTCAAGCTCCTTAACAGCTGGCTCCTTACTCTTCCTATTCCTAACCAGCTCAACGCCTATCATAAGCCCCTTACCCCTAACATCACCTATAAGCTCGATCTTCTCAGCCATCTCCCTAAACCTCTTCATGGTGTAATCCCCAACTTTAATGGCATTCTCCATCAACTTCTCCTCCTCAATAACATCAATAACAGCTGATGCAGCGGCACATGAAACTGGATTACCTCCAAATGTGGATGCATGACTACCTCTCGGCAGAGACATAACGTCAGCTCTACCGATCACAGCTCCAAGTGGAAGCCCAGCGGCAATCCCCTTAGCCACCGTGATAATGTCTGGGGTTACATTCCAATTCTCTATTGCAAACCACTTCCCAGTTCTACCCATGCCAGCCTGAACCTCATCTGAAACCATTAGTATACCGTAATTGTCGCATAACTTCCTAATCCTAGACCAATATTCTGGTGGTGGAACTATGTAGCCGCCTTCACCCTGTATCGGTTCAAAAACTATGCAACTGGTTTCATCTGGTGGAACGAACTTCTTAAAGTAGTATTCATCTATGAAGTCTACACACCAATATCCACATTCAGGGTAGCTCTGTTTCCATGGGCACCTATAACAATATGGGTATGGAACATGCTCAACGCCTGGGAGTAGGGGTGAAAACCACTTACGCTGAACAGGCTTGCTGGATGTTAGAGTTACGCTTCCAAACAATCTACCGTGAAATGCCCCTATATATGCCATCACATATGGCCTTGAACCTTTAAAGTATCCTCTAGCAACCTTCATTGCACCTTCAACAGCTTCAGCGCCACTATTACAGAAGAATACACGCTTCTCAAAGTTTCCAGGAGTTATTCTGCAGAGTTTCTTAGCCAATTCCACAGCTGGATCATACCAGAAGTCTGTTAATGAGTAGTGAAGATATTTTTCAGCTTGCCTCTTAATTGCCTCCACAACCTTTGGATGACAATGACCCACAGAGGTAACTGCTATACCAGCATTCAAATCAATATACTTGTTCCCATCAACATCGGTTAATATGCAACCCTTAGCCTCCTTCAAAACCAATGGATACCAGCGTACAAAGGATTGCATTAGAAACTTTTCATCTTCTTCAAGAATCTTCTTAGCCTTAGGTCCTGGAGGTGTAACTATTATTTTCGGGACATCAATTTCAGTCAAATCTTACACCAAACTTTATTCATCTACTGAACTTTAAAAGCTTTCTACATCAGATTTGTATACTATTTCCCCATTAACTATGGTCATTAAAACCTTGACATCCTTTATCCTACTCTCATCTATGGATAATGGATCTTTCGATAGGACAACCATATCAGCATACTTTCCAACTTCAAGAGACCCCTTAACCCTCTCCTCAAAACCAATGTAAGCAGCATTCCTTGTGAATAGGGATACTGCCTCCACCGGGGTTAGACATTCATCATATGTGTACTTGTATAGTTCTATGCCATCATACCTCCCCCTACTCACAGCAGAATATATTTGATATAGTGGGTCTAGTGGATCCACTGGGCAATCTGATCCACCAGCAATTTTAACACCAGCTTTCATCATGCTCTTAAATGGGTAAACCCACTTAGCTCTATTAGGTCCAACCCTATCCACAGCCCAGAAATCTGATATTATGAATCTAGGCTGAATGGATGCACATACACCTA
>Ga0080004_1058461_pt1 | contig 18315 bp, 15 predicted proteins | sample WasSprMetagenome_FD_69207 | JGI IMG/M metagenome (GOLD analysis project Ga0080004, IMG submission 69207) | Sulfidic aquatic microbial communities from Washburn Spring, Yellowstone National Park, USA - WS (SPADES assembly) (version 2) | ecosystem: Environmental > Aquatic > Thermal springs > Hot...
TCCAAGAAACCTGAATGGTAAAAGTTTGCAATGTCATATTCTGATATAAAAACAAGTATTTCCTTCTCAGCATTGCCCACTATTTCATCTGCCTTTAAGCTTATTTGTTCTTCACCTTCCAATATTTGGAAGACCTCTTTCCTCTCAAGCTCGACTTCAGGTCTTGGAATAGACAGCCAAAGGTTAACTAAGCTTTCTCTTTTCTTCTCAAGAAGGTTTAACTTCATTCTCTTGGTTTCTATAAGGATATCTAAAGCCTTATCAAAAGATATGGCTATAAACTTTAAAGGCTTTTCAAAAACAGACGATATTAATCCCCTTTTTTCTAAATCCCGCAAAATTCTGTAGGTTTCAGTTCTGTGAAGGGACAAGGCTTCAGAAATGTCGCTTGCCTTATGCTCGCCAGTTCTGGCAAGGTAAACATAGACTTTCACTTCGTTTTTAGAAAGTCCAAGCCCTCGAAGCGCCTTCTCAATAACCTCTACAGATTTAACTGATCCCTTATCAGCCTTTACAAATCTCCATAATCCACTGTTTTCGTCGTAAAGTTTCACTATGCCCTCAGGCTTTTCAACAGATAATTCCATTTAAACCCCTTATCTGCCTACTCCTATTCAAGTTCAGAAACCGATTCTGTATATGCTATATTTTATACTTCTGAATTCAAAATATGAATCGGAAATACATTTGTAAACCGCATGAACCGTGCCATGTTACAGAGGAAGTTAGTGCGTAACAATCCGCCACATACTAACTCTATTATCTTCTTCAAACTTCTTTGATTAATATCTGGGATAAATGGAATATTGGGTGTTTGCCTCATGGAAAGGAAAGATGCAGAAATAGATGAGAATACAAAGAAGGAGGAAAGTCAGGAAGTAGTCGAAGAAGCATACTTTTTCCATCCTATGCAGTTTTCCGAAGGCGGCGAAGAAGTTCTAGACATGGAAGAGATAGAAAAGCATAAAGTTGAATTTGAACAGAAGTTGCAGGAACTTTTGAAAATTATAAGCGAGGAGACTTTGCAGTTAAGCGAGTTTTTAATGGAAGAAGAAAAGCTGATTAAAGAGCTTTGCAGTTCTCTAAAACAAGTTTTGAAAAAGCTCAATGTTTCCTTTAACATTCCTTCAAAAGAGATGCCCATAAAAGCCAAAGTTAAAAGGGTTATTTTGAACGAGGAATGCCACCTAATATTAGTCTATGAAAAGGGTGAGGTGCACTCCGCATTTTTGGCTGAATATCCTCCGGAAATTGTAATGGCTACTTTGCTGGTTATAATGCCTGAATTAGCCAAGGTTATAATGTTGTATAGGAAGAAAATAAGCGCTAGAGTCAGCTTCTTTGGAAGGATAAAGAAAGAACTGAAAAATGTGGTAAAGGCTATAGTCGGCGGCGTTGAAGAAGAAATCGAAAAAGAATCTATGGATGTTGTTGAAGATTCGCTGAAAACTGAAAGACATGAAGACTGAAGACTGGTCGGTGTAATGGATTGGACGGCCCACTGACAGAGATAAGAACATTTTATTCCATCAGAGAGATTCGGGAAATGGTAGATGAAGGGATAAATCAGTATAAGACGCTGCTAGAAGATTATAGCCAGTGGTTAGGCACTCTTTTAAGGAATCCGGAGTCCTCTAAGAATCAAGAGTGGGCTAAAAAGGCTTCTGAACTGCAAAAAGTTTTGAAGTCTGGTAGCAGAAAGGGTGGGAAAAAGGAGGAGAAAGAGAAGCCCGCTGCTTCAACGGAGTGGGTTGAATTTAAAGATTTGATGCTTTGCGCTGACGATTTTGGAGAGGTAGAAATACTTTTTGAGGCTGTTGAAGAGCTGAAAAACAAAATAGACAAGTTGGAGAAAATTAAAAACGCTTTAACAGAGCTGGAACGCTATGGCTTCGGAAAAAACGTGGTTTACATAACATATATACGAGACGGGATTCCTGAAAAGTTGGCTTTTAAGCTTAAGAAAGGCTTAGAAGCTGAGGAAAAGTTCAAGTTCGTAGCGGATTTTTCATTAATAAAGCAAATTTGAAGCTTTTGCCAAACACCGTAACTAACTTGTGCTGTATTCTATGAAGGCTTTAGTGAACTTCTTCATCAGATCGAAGGGGTTCTCAACGACGCAGTTCGTTCGGATATAGCGCCTAACAGCGGTGCTGTTAACACCTATACCTATTATGCCTATGCCCATCCGCTCAATTTTCTTAATGTTCTCCTTTAATTTTTCTTCAGCCCCTTCATATCCAGCTGGGAAAAAGTCTGAAACAACAACTAAAACTCTGGCTTCTTCTAAGCGACCGGTTAAGGCTTTGGCTGCAAGCAAAACGGCGTCGGGCAAGTATGTAAATCCTCCATGGGTTAGACCTCCTATTCTTGCCCTCACATGGGCATCGTATCTTTCTGAGAAGTCTTTTATGATGTAGAATTTGTTGTTGAAGGCGTACATCCCCCATGAATTCTGGTTAAGTATCAGCGTTTTGGCAACTTCAGCTAGGCATAGGGCTATGCCTCGAACTTCGCCTTTGAACATGTTTAGGCTGTGGCTTGCGTCTATAAGTATAGACCATGTGTCTTCTCTTGTTTGAAGTTCTTCGCGTACAAAAATGTCGGTTCGTTGGCTTTTGCTTGCAATAACTTGTATTGCTTCTTGCAGGTCGACGAATCCGCTCTCTTGTTTGAAGTCTTCGCCGCTGACGTTCTTTAAAAGCCTTAACTGATGCATTATTCGCCTAATGGGACTGCTCAGGAGTTCCCTTCTCCTTTGAAATTCAGCATAGTCTTCTGTTGGAAAGATGAAATCTTCAAACTGTGTGTCTTTTCCAGTTTCAATGTACCCTTTTAAAATTTTGAGTTGAGAATTTTCGCGTTCCTGCCATTCACTTAAAGCTTGATGGGCGTCATTTCCTTCTAAGGCATGCAGAGTGTTTTTTAGTTGTTGCTCATCTTTAAATTCAGGTTCGATTGTCTGGAGTGTTTCAGCTAGAAGCTGTCGAATTTCTTTTTCTTCTGGTATTCGTCCTTCGTAAAAAAGGTCGTTTGTACCGTGGCTTTCCGCATATAAAAGTGATGGAACTTCAAAGGTTTGTCCGTAGGCTGATAAGGCATCGTATATTTTAGTGGCGTAATCTATTTTGTCGTCGAATGTTGGGTTTTCTCCGATTTTTTGCAGCATAGAGGTTATAGCTTCAACATCTGTAAGGGCATCATTCTTCAGCTTCCCTTTAATTTTTCCAAGATTATAGTTTAGTAGTGTTAAGGCCATAACTCGTGAAACATCATTTGGAAGTTTTTCGGCGCTTTTCATTCGGAGAAAAGATATTGCGTTAGCGTAGGTTATTTCTGGAATCATCCATCTAAAAGACTGCTTCAAATGTTTAGTGAGTACGGCGTCTTCAATTAAGCTGACTGCAAAAGTGGATAGATTAAGCTGTTTTCCACGTGCCCATTTTGAATAGACTGAAAAGTCAGATAGAAGAGAGTGTAAACTTAGGTGATATACTGACGATTTAAACAAATACCACATAATTTTCTTATGAGCTTGGTTTTGCAGGTTGAATTTTAACCCTTGAAAAATGACATGTTCATTATTCAATCTTTTTGGTTTGATTAGGTGGAGAACATACCCCTTTTCATCTCTTCCAAGATAAGGGTATCTTAAGTCGTCGTGGAAAAGGATTTTAATTTCATTGTAGGATTTCTTTGTAACTTGAAGGGCTGTTAACCAGGCGAAATCAAAAAAATTCAAGATTTAACCCATTTCTCCGCTTAAGATGAACTGAAAACAGACTCAACTATTCGCTTTACCACTGCTTGAACTTCCACATCATCACTTGTGGTTCCAACAATGGTCTCCACCGCTGCCTCTATGGGCGTGCACCCATCCGCAATCAACGTCGCCCAATTAATCAAATCTCCCGGCGAAGGCCCATATGGTAGATCGCCATTTTTATATTGCCTTCGCAGTTCTGCTCCAGTGCGAACTATTTTTTCTGCTGTGTTTTTATCTATGCCGCTTCTCTTGGCGATTAATTCTACTTCGTCTGGAAATATTTTGTCGCCTACGCTTAGATAGTCGAAGTTTATCCAAACCGACATGCGCCTTCTAAGGGCTGCATTTAATGGTTTCGTTCCAACGAATTCGGCTGAAAAAGGGTTCATGGAGATTACTAAGTATCCATGAGGGTGTCTGTGCACTATTTCGTTGTCTTTTTCAGTTAAAACTATGTGTCCTCTAGTGTCTAAAACTGGGTTAAGCCTAGAGGCTATGTCCTGCTTCATCATGTTTGCCTCGTCTAAATAGAGGATGCCTCCATTTCTGCACCACATCACTATTTGTCCGTCAATCCAGTTTTCCTTCCCAAGGCCTATGTATCTCCCGAAAAGATCGTATGCCGACGTCTGCAAGCCGCAGTTTATTTCCCAAATGGGCAGTCCGCAGAGTTCAGCTATCAGATACACGATATGCGTTTTTCCAGTTCCGCTTGGCCCAATTAAGGCGCATTGTTTAAAGTAATATAGGGCGCGCACTATCCTTTCCACATAGTTAAAACCTTTATCTACATATTCAGGAGTGTTTCGGGGTATGAGGGAACGCACAGATTCTGGGAAAACGTATCCGGGGTGAAGATCATACTTGTCTATGTGATACTTTTTCCTAAGTTCTGCGTTTGTGTAGGAGTCGACTGTGGCTGTTTTTGTTATTGAAACTGATATTCTAGTGTCTTTTATTTCGGTTCTCGTTTGCTCCTCTGTAATGTATACTGCTTCGCTGGTTTTCCTTTTTCCACCTTGATGTCCAAAGCCGACGGCCACTGCAGCCATTGGTTTTTCTGCTAGTTTCTGCTTGTTTTGTGACAAGCGTGTTCCCTCCTGTTTCTGTTAATGTTATTCGGAGCATTTGATTTAAATATTACTTCTCACGATTCAATACGCTGAATAAACCCTAAACCTATAACAAAAGATCAGCCAAAACCTTATAAAATTCCTCTTTATCATTTATTTTCTTAAAAATTGCTTTTCCAGTTCCATAAAGGCGAAAGGAAAAACCTTTGAAGGTTAAATCGAAAATGATTCCAGCAACCGTTTTTTCCACGCTGGCTTTCTTCAATATTTTAGCTATGACTTCATCCTTCTTGTCATATTTGAATAAGACTATAAAGTCCTTTTCCGCGCCGCACGCCTCTTCAATTCTGGCGATATAGTCCTCCACGTTTACGCTCATAAGGACCGCTCAATCTCCTTTAAGGCTCCAATAAACTGGTCGATTTCTTCCTTTGTGTTGTATATGTAGAAGCTTGCTCTAGCTGAAGAGGATAATCCTAATTTTTGATGGAGAGGTTGAGCACAGTGGAAACCACTCCTAATCATAATTCCATAACTGTCCAGAAACAAGGCAACATCATGGGAATTGAAACCTTCAATGTTGAAGGGGATTAGTCCGCATCTAGATGAAGCATCAGGACCGTAAACTGTGACTTTTTCGCATTCCTCCATGCGTTTAAGGGCATATTCTGTTAAGGCGCACTCATGAGCCTTAACGTTTTCCATTCCCAACTTTTTCAAATACTTTATGGCAGCCATAAGGCCTATGCCGCCGCTTATGTTAGGCGTGCCAGCCTCAAACTTCCATGGAAGATCGTTCCAAGAGATCAAACACCTTCCTGTAGCAGGGTTGTAGGAGACTTCTCTGATCATTTCGCCGCCTCCATGAAAAGGTTCCATTTTCTCGAGGAGTTCGCGTTTGCCATATAGGACGCCTATGCCAGTAGGCGCAAGCATCTTATGTCCAGAAAAGGCAAGAAAATCGGCATCTAAATCCTTAACGTCTATGGGTATGTGGGGAACGGATTGGGCGCCGTCCACCAGCACCAACGCGTCATGCTCATGCGCGGCTTTTGCAACCCTTTTAACGTTGTTTATGGCTCCGGTGATGTTTGAGACGTGGGTTATGGAGACGATTTTAGTTTTTTGGGATATTGCCTTTTCTAAAGCTTCATAGTTTAGGGTGCCGTCAGCATTTACATCTACATATTTTACCTTAAACCCCTTTATTTTTGAGAGGATTTCCCATGGGACTATGTTGCTGTGGTGCTCCATTAGTGAGACTAAAACCTCATCTCCACGTTTTAGATTTCTAAGTCCCCATGCATAGGCAACAAAGTTTATGGCTTCTGTTGTGCCTCTGACAAAAATTATTTCGTTAATATCTTTTGCGTTGATGAATTTGGCGACTTCTTCGTGGGCGCTTTCGTAAAGCTCAGTTGCCTCAAGGGAAAGCGTGTGTACGGCTCTGTGGACGTTTGCGTTGTTTTTTTCATAGAACTCCTTTATGGCTTCAATAACTTGTTTTGGTTTTTGGGTTGTTGCTGCATTGTCAAAGTAGATCAGTTGGTGGTTGTTTATTTTCCGCTTCAAAATCGGGAAGTCTTCCCTGATTTTGTAGGGATCAAACATCACGTGCCCTCTTCTGCAAGCTTCATTTTTCTTGAAAGGATTCTTGCTAGCTCTTCCTCTTCAAGGGCTTGTTTTTCTTCAAAGGTTGGTTCCACTGGCAGCCACTCGGGAGAGACTTGCTTGTTTTTGTAATATGCTCTTATAGCTCTTCTTAGGGCTCCGACGGCTAAAATGCCGCAGTGAAACTTGACAGCTGGTAGCCCACCGACTTCTTCGGCTACGCTTTTCCATGTGATTTTCCAAGCCTCTTCAAGGGTCATCCCCTTAACTTTTTCTGTTACAATGCTTGAAGTAGCTATGTTTGCGGCACATCCGTAACTTTCGAAGGTTGCCTTCTCAATAATGTCTTGGTTGTTTATCTTTAGATAAAAGGTTATCATGTCTCCGCATGCGGGGTTTCCAGCCACAGCCGAAACTGTAGCGTCTTCCATTTTCCCAAGGTTTTTAGGATTTCTGAAAAGGTCGAGGATTTTTTGGCTATATGGTAATGGCACACGCGACATGTTATTCAACTCCTGTGGAGCCAGTTATTCCTCTAAGCCTTTTAACAGCTTTAGGCAGAACTTCCAAAACGTAGTCTATGTCTTCATCTTTATGATAGCGGGTTACCTTCATGAGGATGCTTCCGTGGGCCTCTTCGAATTTTCTGCCAATGGCAACGAGAACGTGGCTTGGCTGAAGCAGTCTTCTAGTGCATGCGCTTCCGCTTGAAACGTACACGCCGTTCAGGCTTAGTTCTATGGTTAGAGCTTCGCCTTCACATCTTAGAAAGCTTATGTTTGCGTTGTCTGGGGCTCTTTTTTCGTCTTTCGGTCCGTTAAGGCGTACATCAGAGACTTTCTCAAAAACTCCATTGATAAGCTTGTCTCGAAGCTTTCGCATACGGCCTACGTTTTCCTCAAAGTTTTGGAAGGCAAGTTCAGAAGCCTTTGCGAATCCAACAATTAATGGCGTGTTTTCAACGCCTGGCCAAAGTTTTTGGGTTCCAATTTGGCCTTCTAGGATGCGTTCTATGTTTGTGCCTTCTTTTGTGTAGAGGGCGCCTATTCCGCGTGGTCCTAAAATTTTGTAACTACTTATGGTGGCTAGGTCCACATTTAATGTTTGGACGTTGAGGGGGATTTTTCCATAGGCGTCTGAGGCGTCTGTGTGGAATATGGTTGGTGGGTTTTTGCTTTTTACTATGTCTACTGCTTCTTTTATTAGTTGTATGGTACCTATTTCATGGTTAACAGTAGATATGCTTACTAGAACTGTTTCTTTGTCTACGGCTTCGTCGAGTTTTTCAAGGTTTATGAAGCCTTCGCTGTTTACTGGGATTTTGGTTATTGAGAAGCCGTATTTCGCTAGCATTTCAGCCACGTGGATCACGCTTAGGGGTTCAATTTCGGATATCACGATTTTTTTGCCTTTATCTCTCTTTTGGAGGGTTGTTCCCAGAAGCGCTAGGTTGTTTGCCTCTGTTTCGCCTGGTGTGAAGTTGACTTCTTCTAGGTTTTTGCATCCTATGAAACGCGCGATTTTTTGGGCAGACTCCATTATGGCTTCGAAGGCTTCCCATCCAGGCTTATGCGTTAAAGTGGGATTGCCGTATGCACGCTGACTAAAGTATGGAAGCATCGCCTCCACAATTTCTTTTGGAACTATGCTTGAGTTTTCGATGTCCAGATAGACCTCATATTTTATGCCTTCATGAGCTTTAAGGAGTTCTTTAACGTTTTCGACCATTCCTTTCAAGTCCTCTACTAAAACAATAATAACCTTAAGCTTATAGAAAAGGCATTTGGCAGCATAAGGGCGTTACCGTCATATGCATCTGCTGTTGACTATGTTATGTGTTTTTCTGGAGCTTGCGGCTTGTTGAGCGTTTCTTGTAGTAGAGTAGGCCGGTAGCGGTTCCTGTTATTGAGATCATGGAGGCGATTGTGACTAACAGGGTTGGGAAGGATCCTTGCGCGTCTACGGTGAAGTATATGGTTTTGGAGGCTGCGGTGTTGCCTTCGAGGTCTGTTGCGTATACGGTTATGTTGTGGCTTCCGTTTGGCAGCTCGTTTAAAGTGGTGTTGCCATCGATTGTGACGTTTGCTTTTCCGTCTAGGCTGTAAGCCATCCACTTGGCTGGCTTGTTAACAGTGAAGGTTAATGGAACACTGTTCGCTGTGTAAGTCCTATTTTCAGGCGAAACGATAGAAACAGTGGGAGGCCGAGACTCCGGTCTGGTCCGAACCAACAAAACATCTGAGGACCCACTGTAAATGGGACTCGTAAAACCTGCCATGGCGAATCCTCCGTCAGAAGTCTCAACAATAGCACGAGCGCATCCTGAGCCATAAGTACGGTTCCACAACATGTTACCATAAGCATCAGTCCTAACCACCCGAAAATTTGTGCCTGCTATGGCGAATCCCCCGTCAGAAGTCTCAACAATAGCACGAGCGCATCCTGAGCCATAAGTACGGTTCCACAACATGTTACCATAAGCATCAGTCCTAACCAACCAAAAATGGTTACCTTGACATCCAGCTATGGCGAATCCCCCGTCAGAGGTCTCAACCAAAGCCCAAGCCACTTCATCTTCTGCTCCTCCGTAGGTGCAGTTCCACACAATGTTACCATAAGCGTCGGTCTTAACCAACCAACAATCTGCATCTGTACGGTAAGGATGTACTCTGTGGCCTGCTATGGCGAATCCCCCGTCAGAAGTCTCAACCAAAGCCCAACCCTCTCCGCCACTAGCGTATGTTTTGTTCCACAAAACGTTACCGTAAGCATCGGTTCTAACAAGCCCAAAACATTCACCAAATGTAAGCAATCCTAAGACCAGGGCGAATCCTCCGTCAGAAGTCTCAACCAAAGCCCAAGCGTTATGTAAGCCGCGGCTCCACAACATGTTGCCATAAGCATCGGTTCTAATAAGCCTTCCACAATCAATAAAGGCGAATCCTCCGTCGGAAGTCTCAACCAAAGCCTTAGCAGCCTGATCATGTGCTCTTCCGTATGTGCGGTTCCACAGCATGTTCCCGAAGGCGTCAGTTCTAACAAGCCAATCATCATACAAATCATCATACACTCCAGCTCCAGAAGAAGTTGTGTAACCTGCTATGGCGAATCCCCCGTCAGAAGTCTCAACCAAAGCCAAAGCTCCTTCATCAAATTTTCCTCCATAGGTTTTGCTCCACGCAATCCCAGGCGCCTCAACACCCCCAGCCACAGGAAAACCAGCTAGAAAAAGAATGAATGCAGAGAGCAAAACAACATGAAACCGCACAACTCACCCCATAACAAAATTTAAGTTTCTAACCTAAAAATTTTGCCAAAACTCTCTAAGACAATCCATTCACGCAGCAAGACATCAAACACCAAGCATAAGAACACCCACGACACAAACTCAACAAAAAAGATTTACCTTGCATGTTTCTTTTTTCTGAGCTTGCACTAATAACATTTTATACTTGTTATTCTTTCAAGTGAGGATTATGAAAAATACGGCAAACAGCGAACATTTCGTTGGCTCTTTGAGGTTTCTGTTTGCTTCGGTTTTCTTTATGCAAATGCTTACAGGAGTTGTTGGATTAACCGTGCCCATTTACGCCGCAAGTCTAGGTGCTTCGCCACTGCTTGTTGGCGTTATAGGAGCCACTGGAGGATTAACATACTCGTTTATGCCCCTTGCCGCAGGAATGCTTTCAGACAAAATCAGAAGAAAAATCTTCGTTTTAACCGCCATGATTTTATACGGTTTATCTTGCGGTTTTTACATCTTGACTGAAAACACCACCATGCTTATTCCAGTAAAAGCCCTAGAATGGGTTGCCGTAGCCATATTTTGGCCTTCAACCGAAGCGCTGATAACAGAATTCAGCGGAGAAAAACTGGAACAAAACCTAAAAAAGTTTAACCTTTCATGGGGCTCCGCCACCATAATAGGCCCCATAATAGGCGGCTCGCTAATCAGCCTATCAGGAATAAAGGCGCCTTTCTTATTGTCCTCAGCAGTTTCCTTTGTTTTGGCTTTACTCGCAACAATGGCCCTCAAAGAACAGCGGAAAAACATGCAAAAACCAAAACAAGAGACCCCTAACCATAAGAACAGCGCAGAAACAATCGCCCCAGCAGTAGTCTCCATCATATTATTCTCTTTTATAGCAGGGATAATATACAACCTATTTCCAGCCCAAGCTACAAACCTAAACATGCCAGCCTACGAAATTGGACTAATAATTTTCGCAAATGGGCTTTTCAGGCTGGCAGCCTTCACCCAAGCCTACAAAATAGAAGAAAAAATAGGAAAAACCCGTATGTTTCTAGTTGGGGCGTTAGCTCTTGCACTCGCTTCGGCCTTGACAGCAGCCAGCTCCACAGCTTTATTTTTCGCTTTAGCTTTCTCCATATTCGGTTTAGGAATGGGAATCCTCTACGCCGCCTCAATAGCGCATATTCTCAAAAACAGGAGCCACGCGACGGGATATGCCGCCGGCCTATTCGAAAGCCTCATAGGCGTAGGAAACTTCCTAGGCTCATCCACAGGAGGCATCGCATCGGAATACTTCTCCTCAAACACGCCCTACATCCTAAGCTTACTCATAAGCTTGGCTGCTGCCCTATATCAAAGTCTACGCCTGAAAAAGCAAAAACGCATCATCCGTCCTAAAAGCCTATAAGATTTCGTTTTTGCATAACGCTTTAAATTGGCGTTACTTTTATTTTGCATTAAAGAGCGCATAGGCGTATTCAAGTGAAGATAACAGAATTGCCAATTCCAGAATCCGTGAAAGAAGTGCTAATTAAAAACGGCATAATTGAGCTTTATCCGCCGCAGGAAGAAGCCGTAAAAGCTGGAGCCCTTGAAGGACGGAACCTTGTTTTGGCTAGTCCCACGGCTTCAGGCAAAACCTTAGTTGCTGAGCTTTGTGCTCTTAAACATGTTTTAGAAAAAGAGGGAAAAGTGGTTTATTTAACTCCTTTGAGAGCCTTAGCCAGCGAGAAATACGAGGAGTTCAGAAAATATTCGACTATAACAAAACCTAATGAAAAGCGCATAAGCGTTGGAATATCCACGGGCGATTATGACAGCTCAGACCCGTGGCTTGAACACTACGACATTATTATTGCTACCAACGAGAAAATGGATTCCCTTTTGAGGCATAAAGCAAAATGGATGGATGAAATTTCGCTGGTAATAGCTGACGAAGTACACTTGCTTAACGAAGCTGAGCGAGGCCCAACACTTGAAGTGGTTTTGGCAAGGCTCATGCAGACAAATCCAGACATCCAAATTTTGGCTTTAAGTGCAACCATAAACAACGTTGAAGAAATCGGAGGCTGGCTTAAAGCAGACTACATAACAACTGAATGGCGCCCAATACTTTTAAAGGAAGGAATACTCCTACACAATGAAATCCAGTTTAAAGACGGAGACGCCAAAAAGATAGAGAAGGAAACCCGAAACCCCGCCATAAACTTGGCTTTAAATACGGTAAAAACAAGCGGACAAGCACTAATTTTTGCGTCCACCAGAAAAAATGCGGTTACAATCGCAAAAAAGGCCGCTGCAAAAATTGAACAAGTCTTATCTAAACCACTAAAGCGTACTTTAGAACGTGAAGCTAAAAGAATCTTGGCGACCGGCGAAAAGACAAGTGTAAGCGAACTTTTGGCAGAACTTGTCAGATGTGGGGTGGCGTTTCACCATGCTGGATTAGGTGGAGCACACCGCAAAATAATAGAAGACTCCTTTAGAGAGGGAAAAATTAAAGTTTTAACAGCCACGCCTACACTTGCTTTCGGCGTAAACCTTCCCGCAAGAACAGTCATCATTCAGGATTATAGGCGATACGAGCCCGGATACGGCTATTATCCCATAAGCGTCTTAGAATACAAACAAATGTCAGGACGCGCTGGAAGACCGAAATACGACAAAATTGGCGAGGCAATTCTAATCGCTAAAACTGCTGACGAAGCCGATTACCTCATGGAAAGCTATGTTCTCGCAAAGCCCGAGCGAATCTGGTCTAGACTGGCCGTGGAAAGAATTTTAAGGTCTCATGTGCTTGCAACCATCGCAGCAGACTACGCCCACACCGAATACGGGATATACGATTTTTTTGGCAAAACATTTTACGCTTTCCAATACGATGTTGGCGCTATAAAAAACATCATAGCAAGAATCCTCAAGTATCTTTACGATGAAGAAATGATTGATATCAGCGGCGAAAACATTTACGCCACAAGATTCGGAAAACGCGTAAGCGAGTTATACATAGACCCAATTTCGGCGGTGGTCATCCGCGGCGCGTTAAGGCAAAAACCCATGTTCCTAACTGATTTAAGTCTTCTCCACATGATTGCCCACACACCAGACATGCGTCCCATTTTACGTCCCTACACAAGTGAACTTGACAAAATAGCGGTTTTTCTGGAAGAGCACAGAGAGGAACTCCTAGTGCCGGTGCCAAATGAGTGGGAAGACCGCATAAATTATGAAACGTTTCTAGGCGAAGTCAAAACAGCCATGACGCTTAAGGCATGGATTGAAGAGACAAGCGAAGACGAAATCATATACCGTTTCCGTGTTCAGCCAGGCGACCTTTACAGAACCGTTGAAAACGCCAAGTGGCTGCTATACGCAACAAACGAGTTGGCAGCGCTTTTCGGCAACAAAGAAGTGCAGCCCTTAACCCTAGAGCTCATGGAAAGAGTGGAAAAAGGCGTTAAAAAAGAACTCTTACCCATAGTTAGACTAGAAGGGGTTGGCAGAGTCCGCGGACGCATCCTTTACAACGCTGGATACAAAACAATAGAAGACATAAAACATGCACAAATTGAAGACTTGATGAACTTGCCGCTGATAGGGCCGAAGCTGGCAAAGAAAATTAAGGGACAAGTCGGAGGTTTCGTAAAAAAGGGTGTATGGGAAAAAATTGAAAAAGAGGAAGAATGGAAACAGAAAGCCCTAACAGAATACTAACAAAGTTTTAGGCTATTCCTCTGTTTCTACGCTCTTTCTTGGTTTTTTCCACCATAAGCTCGACTTGCTTTAACGCTGTGCCCAGATAGTTTCGCGGGTTTAAGGCTTCATCAATTTCCTTCTCGCTTAATTTTCCGCTTACAACCTTATCTTTTAAGAGAACCTCTTTGAAGGAGAGCTTTTCCAGTTCACTTTTAATTGACAATTTCCTAAGAAGCTCGTGGGCTTCTTGGCGGCTCATCCCCTTCCTTGTTAATGCTATCATAACAGCCTCAGACATGGCGCGTCCCTGGGTTAACTCGATGTTTTTAAGCATTCGCTCTTCGTCAACATGCAGGTTAGCCACAATATTACTCATCAGGAACAGCATGTAGTCAGCCAAAATGCATGCTTCTGGAATAATGAAGCGTTCAGCAGAAGACTGGGTTAAGTCTCTTTCATGCCATGTTACAACATTCTCCAAAGCTGGAATCACAAGGCTTCTAACTATTCGGGCTAAGCCGCATATTCTCTCGCATGTTTCTGGATTACGCTTATGGGGCATTGTTGAGCTACCCACTTGCCTCTGCTCTTCAAAAGGCTCGAAAAGCTCGCCTATTTCTGGCCTTTGCAGTTCCCGAATTTCAGTTGCAAAGTTTTCTAAGCTTGAGGCTATCAAAGCTAAAAGGCATATCAGTTCGGCGTGACGGTCCCTCTGCACAATCTGCGTGGAAATATCTGCGGGCTTTAAGCCTAACCTCCGCATGACTAGCTCCTGAATTTTGGTGGCGCGCTCGCCTAAACCCGCCTGTGTGCCTACCGCACCACTCATTTTTCCAACCAAAACGCGTTCGCGGCACTGTCTAATCCTTTCAATATGCCGTGAAATTTCATGCATCCAAACGGCAAACTTGAAGCCTAATGTTGTTGGAAGGGCATGCTGTCCATGGGTTCTGCCCATCATAAGCGTTTTCTTATACTGTAAAGCCTTATCCATCAAAACCTTCTCAAAATCGTCTAGTCGCCTTTCAATAAGCTCCAAAGCCTCTTTTAGTTGTAGAGCCGTTGCCGTGTCAACAATGTCGTAGCTTGTTGCGCCAAGATGCACGTAGGCGCCGCTTGGACCACTTGCTTCTGCTAAAGCCCTAACCAAAGCGGCAACATCATGTTTAATTTCCCGTTCAATCTCTTTTACACGAGCCAGCTTAACATGTTCCAGCGAAGCTGCAGCCATAATCTTTTCAGCATCTTCCCTAGTTATGTTGCCGACCTCAGCGTGCGCCCAAGCCAAGGCAGCCTCAACATCCAGCATTTTCTGAACTCGAAATTCTTCTTCAAAAATACGCCTCATTTCAGGCGTTCCGTAACGTCCAGTGTCAATGGGAAGGATAGGCAAACAGTAACCTCCGCAAAAAGATAGGACAATTAAAGATTAATGCTTTTTCTGTTTAGCAACCGCATGTTTTAGACTTCCGCGTACCAGTCAACTTCCACATCTGCATTTGCTGCATGGGGTATTGCGATGATTATATGTGTTGCGTTTCTGGAGCTTACATAGGCGTCAGCAGCAGCCTCGTTTCTTCCAGTCGCTATGACTATTTTAGGGGTTCCGATAAGCGAATGCGCCACAGTTACATTTGTACTTCCGCTAGGTATTGTGGCAGTCCCACTGTTTTGGCTTCTTTGACCATTTTTTGTATTAACTATCATGTAAGTGTCATGGACGTTTAATGCTCCGGAAATGGTGGTGTTCTCCCACATGTGGAGTTCGTAACGATTTATGCTTCCATTTAGTAATCGTAATCCAGCTTTGTCCGTAGGATGCCCTAAGGTTTTTCCTCGAATATAACATCCAGCTGGAGCGTGCATAGCATCACCCATTTCTATGCCGTAGTGACGGTTATTATAGAAGTTGCCATTGAGATACACATCATTATGTAGTACTATAACGCCGCTTTTATTGTTGCTTTCCGATATAATATTGGTGAACATAACTTGGGCATCAATGTAAAAACCAGCTTCCCCATTTCCATATGCATGTAAATTTGTGCCTTGACACCCGCCTCCTCCCCAACATGCGAAGCCAACAAGGCGATTGCAATAAAGCAGAATATCGGTCAGGTAGCTGTCATGTGGGCCAAGCATTCGCCATCCTCTTCCGTCGTTGAAACACGAGCGCACGTTTGAAAAAATCCCTTCCATCGCATCATCAGGGCTGCTGACTGATGGGCTACTGCTCCATTCAGTCCATATGCCATCCTCTTTGCAGTTGTAAACAGTGACATCTTTTAACGTTAGCTTTCTTCCATAAAGTTTCACGCCGAAACCTCTTGTTTGTTTTTCTTTGTTTCCGTCAAGTTTTAAACCATTAATTTCAACTTCAACAACTCCGCCTGTGGAGTCTGTGCCAGTTAAATAGTCAAACCCTTCGGATTTTATCGCGGCATCTATGTTAGCATTGTCTGCAACGGTTATTTTGCCTTGAAATTCCAGAAGAGTATATGACCTCAAAATAATAGTGTTGGAAATAACGAATTCTCCTTTCAACAGGATTTTTTCCTTCCATGTCCTTCCCACAGTCAAAGAGTCTATTGCCGACTGGATAACCCAGCTAGCGTTTGTCCCAGTGAACTGGATTCCAGAAGCATTTGCAGCATAATATTTATGCCCTTCACGCCAGAGTATGTAGCTTGCTGCAATAGGACAAGTGACAGGTCTTGAAAGCATATAAACCAGAGATGCCGCTAACAAACCAATCATTAGAAATTGAACAATAATAACAATGAGAATTATTTTCTTTAATTTTTCCATCGAAATAATCACCATTCATTTCTGCATCACCATAGTGGACCATTTAAATTTTTAGGCACTCAGCAATTTTGTTGCAAGCATGCTAAATAAACCTCTGCCGATTCTCGTTTTACAAGTTCTTTACATTCACCTAAACCAAATGCATGCCTACTAACTCTTTACTAAAAGCCAATATTACATTTCAAGCTTCAACTACACCGAAAAGGGCATCAATTAATATTTTAACACACAATGTAAATTCTTAAGCGTGAAAGGTTTCATGAAATGAGGGCGATTGTGGCCGTTTTAGACAAAAAAGGAGAACATGCCGTGCAAAAGTTAGTTGCAATGCTTGACGCCTTAAAGCATAAAGACGCTGACGCTTTTGGAATCGCCTCATCCACCAATTTTGAAATAAAACCAAGCCTAGCACAACTGCAAAACCGAGACTTCAAAGCTTCAGCGGCTGTCGGGCATGTTTTTTTAAGAGTACTATCTCAGGACAAGCCGCAGTTCATAGCGCTGAAAAACGCTGCAATGGTTTTTGATGGAAGAATTTATCAACCACCAATTTCCTTTGACTTTTCCGCTATTGCTGGCAGGTTGGAAACTAATCGGGAAGCAAATGTGAAAGCCGTGATTGGAGATTTTGAGGGAAGCTTTGCCTTCGCCATAGCTGAGGCTGAAAGGCTTATTGTCGGTAGAGACTCTTTGGGCTTATATCCCCTTTACTATGGCGAAAATGAAGATTTTTTAGCTGTTGCATCTGAATGTAAGGCGCTTTGGAAAATCGGCTTGGAAAATGTGAACTCTTTCCTGCCGGGGCACATAGCCATAATCGACAAAAAAGACACCATTGTAAAGCCAGTTAAGACCATTAAAAAAAGTTCGGGTGTCAGCCGCATAACCATGGAAGAGGCTGTTGAAAAGCTGCAGAGGCTTTTGCAACAGTCTGTTGAGGAAAGAGTTTTAGGCCTAAACGAGGTTGCAGTGGCTTTTTCAGGTGGTTTAGACAGCAGCCTGATCGCGTTGTTGGCGAAAAAGGCTGGGGTAAAAGTGCACTTAGTCCATGTAAGCCTCGAAGGCATGTCAGAAACAGAGCAAGCTGAAGAAGCTGCCGCTTTGCTTGGGTTACCCCTTTATGTTTGTCTTTACAGTGAAAAAGATGTAGAAAAGGTTCTTCCCAAAGTTTTATGGACTGTGGAAAGTCCAGACCCTATTAAAACAAGTATTGGGATACCAGTTTTTTGGACTGCTGAGAAAACCGCTGAAATGGGGTTTAGGGTTTTATTGGCTGGACAAGGGGCAGATGAACTTTTTGGAGGTTATATGAAGTATTTAAACGCGTACCTGCATTATGGAGAAGAGGCTGCCCAGAGAAAAATCTTCAAGGACGTTCTAAAAATGTATGAAACCAATTTTGAAAAAGACAGCAAAATATGCTGTTTCCACAATGTAGAGCTTCGCTTACCCTTTGCCACATATCAGCTGGCAGAGTTCGCATTAAGCCTTCCATTACAACTAAAAATAGAACCAGCAAATAACACGTTAAGAAAAATTGTGTTGAGGAAAGCCGCTGAGAAAATGGGGCTGTCACCGCAGATAACAAATAAACCTAAAAAGGCTGTCCAGTACGCCACAGGAGTTAGCAAAGCCCTAAAGAAATTGGCAAAAAGGAATAAACTATCTCTAAAGGAATATCTCCAAAAAGTCTTTCAAGCATCTCTCAATTATTTGAATTAAACATCACAAATAGGGAGTTGCTTAAAAATAAAAAGTTGGAAGGAAGTTACTCGATAACTTGAATGGCGCCTTCTGGGCACTGGGCTTCACATGCCCTGCAGACTAAGCATTCCTCGACTTTTACAGGGACAGATTTGCCTTCTTGTATTTCATAAACGCCTACAGGGCATGTGTCCACACATGTGCCGCATCCAGTGCACTTGTGATTGTCAACCACTATCTTCACCATTTCACTTCCTCCTTCAACCAGATTTCCTTCAAAAAGGATTGTAAAATAAAAGTCTTTAGGTTCGCTAACGCATTTCCTCACGGAGCCTCATGAGAATTCCGTTTATCCTAGTTTCAGCGTTTCCTTTCCTGCGCTCATAGTCTCCGAGAAGTTTGCG